>Ga0207648_10000810_pt1 | contig 35351 bp, 29 predicted proteins | sample KBSMisM32_FD_184310 | JGI IMG/M metagenome (GOLD analysis project Ga0207648, IMG submission 184310) | Miscanthus rhizosphere microbial communities from Kellogg Biological Station, Michigan, USA - KBS Miscanthus M3-2 (SPAdes) (version 2) | ecosystem: Host-associated > Plants > Roots >... | reverse complement strand
CCATATAGTTTTTCATAGCCGTTATTGCCCACCCGTATATAGGTAAGCTCCATCAGGTTTATAACGGTAGCCAGCACCTTGTTTTCATTCAGCTCATGCTGCGCGAGGTCTCTTTGAATTTTTTTGCGGATATGCGGTAATGCTTTTCCAAATTCGTAGAGCCGGTGAAACTTTGTTTGCGTACGCAATTGATTCCAGGCTGTATGATAACGGTATTGTTTGCGGTTATTTAAATCAATACCGGTGGCTTGTATATGGCCATCGGAACGGTAACAAATCCAGACATCTTTCCATGACGGGGGTATAGCGAGTTTTTTTATGCGATCCAACTGTTCTTTATCCGTAAGTTTTTTATTTTGATATAAATAACTGGTTGTTTTTCCTTTTTGCAATCGTGTAATGCCGGGCTCTTTATCCGATACATAATACAGCCTGGCTGTCTGTGCGGCCTGTTTATGGTCTTTATCTATCAGTAACAGCTTTTTATGCGTGAGAGTCATTATCGGCTTATTTTCCTGACGTGTTATAAAAATCCAATGCCATGCTGAATCGGGTACTTCATGGCATGAATATTTCTTTCGGTAGTTTAAACATACTAGTATGAGAGCGATCTGGTCAGGCGCTATTGGCTTTGGATTGGTCAATATTCCTGTCAAATTATACAGTGCGGTTCAGCAGAGCGAGCTGGACCTCGATATGCTGGATAAAAAAGATCATGCAAACATTAAATTCCAGCGGGTCAATGCAAATACCGGGAAAGTAGTTGCCTGGGAAAATATCGTGAAAGGATACAAAATAGATGATCGCTATGTCGTATTATCTGACGAAGACTTTGAAAAGGCGAGTCCTGAAAAGAATAAGCTGATAACGATAGAAGAATTTGTCAATGAAAAAGAAATCGATACCGTCTACTTTGAAGTGCCCTATTACCTGCAACCGGAAAAATCCGGTGTAAAAGCATATGCATTGTTGAGAGATGCATTGGAAAAAACGGGAAAGGTAGGATTGGGCACATTTGTATTGCGCAATCGTGAAAGCCTCGTTATCATAAAACCATATGAAGATATCCTGATCCTGAATAAAATAAGATATGAACAGGAAATACGCGATACGGATGAAATAAAAGTGACCGGGGGAGCGAGTAAGGCGGGAGAGATGAAAATGGCCATACAGTTGATCGAGCAGTTATCCGGGAAATTCAACATTGCAAAATACAAAGACACTTATTCTGACAAGCTGATGAAACTGATCCAGGCGAAGGCGAAAGGGAAAAAGATTGCACCGTCACATCTGCGGGTGGTGCATTCGCGCAGTCGTGACCTGATGTCGCAATTGAAAGAAAGTTTGAGCGGTGCGAAACGTAAAGCGTCCTGATGGCATTAAGTACTTACAATAAAAAAAGAGACTTTAAAAACACGCCTGAACCAAAAGGTACAGGCGGTGCTAAGAATAAGTTCCGGTTTGTTGTGCAACGTCACGATGCAACACGGCTCCATTATGATTTCCGGTTAGAACTTGGTGGTGTATTAAAAAGTTGGGCGGTACCGAAAGGACCCTCCATGAACCCGCAGGATAAACGTTTAGCTGTGATGGTGGAAGAGCACCCGGTTAGCTATTTTAATTTTGAAGGAAAAATACCTGAAGGAAATTATGGAGCAGGAAATGTAGAAATATGGGATAAAGGAGTATTTTTTCCGGTGAATGAGGATCTGGAAAAAATTGAAGACCGGGAAGCATTGCGTGCATTGAAAGAAGGGGAATTGAAAATATTTTTAAAAGGAGAAAAGCTGGAAGGCGGTTTTGTATTGGTGCGGTTGAAAAACGACGATAAAAACTGGTTACTTATAAAACATAAAGATGAGTTTGCCGTGAAGACAAAATACGACAGTGAAAAGTTCGCAAAAAAGCGATCAGTAAAAAAAGTTAAAGCAGCAAAAAAATAGAAGTCGTATCAGCCCCGATTTGTTTACTAACCACATGAAAAATATGAAGAAGGCAAATCTTACACACCTGGATAAGCTATACTGGCCGGATGAAAAAATAACCAAAGGCGATCTGATTAATTACTATCAATCTGTCTCAGCGTATATACTCCCGTATTTAAAAAATCGCCCGCTTTCCCTGAAGCGCAATCCAAATGGAATAAAAGGGCCGACTTTTTTTCATAAAGATGCCGGTGATATTGCGCCTGACTGGATAAAAACCGCAGATATAAAAGCGGAGTCAACCAATAAGATTGTTCATTATCTCGTATGCAATGATGTGCAATCACTGTTGTTTATTGCCAACCTGGGCTGTATTGAAATGAATCCGTGGAACTCGGTTGTTGCTGATCTTGACAAACCTGATTACCTCGTGATGGATATCGATCCTTCGGACAAAAATACATTTGATGAGGTGGTGGATGTGGCCAACGTGATCAAAGGCATTTTAGATAAAGCAGGAATTGAAGGATTTTGCAAAACATCCGGCTCCAGCGGCATGCATGTGTATATTCCCTGCAGGAAAAAATATGAATACAGTGAAATAAGAGATTTTGCCAAAATAATAGCAACACTCACCCATGAACAAATGCCGGGCAATACAACAATGGAACGCTCACTATCCAAACGGAAGAGCAACCAGATTTATATTGATTACCTGCAAAACAGCCGCGGACAAACCTTAGCCTGTGCATACAGTGCCAGGCCAAAGCCGGGGGCAACAGTATCTGCACCGCTGGAATGGAAAGAAGTAAAACACGGATTGTCTATCGCTGATTTTACAATTAAAAATATGATGAAGCGAATAGATCGTAAGGGCGATTTGTTTAAAGGAGTGTTTGGAAAAGGGATGAATATTCCTTCGGCATTGAAGAAACTGAACGTATGAATGAGCAAGGTCAGTACAGTAGCCGATCAAATCTCCGTATCTTCCCCGGTATCTTTTGATGCCAGCTCAATAGTTACTTTTGTGCCTTCTCCTTTTTTACTATAAATGCTGATTTTCCCTTTGATAAATTTTACAAGATCAATAATAAACCGGTAACCCAGTCCCCAGCCCATTTCATTATCCGTTCCTTTACGGGAAGAAACCGGTTTCATACTATTCAGGTTGGCTACCTGTTCTTCGTCCATACCTACGCCACTATCCCGCACCGTTAGTTGTATACTGCTGCCTTTTTTCTCTCCGCTGATTATAATTTCTCCATTGGAAGTAAACTTATTTGCATTCAGCAGAAGGTTGTGTATTATTATCTTGATGATAGTGGGCTCCTGCATACAGGAAAGAGTTTCCGGCACCTCATTTTTAATACTATTTTTTTTGTCTGCTGCAATCGGCTGATGCAGGTCGATCAGGTCCTCGGCAAGCTGGTGTAAGTTGAACCAGGAATATTTTGGAATAAAATCACCTTCCTGCAATTTTATCCAATGAATGATACTTTCGCCAAGGTAAAGCAACTGTACAGAGGTATTGTCAATTTCACCAATAGCGCCAAGAACTGTTTCTTCGCTTAGCTTGGTCCGGTAGTTTATTAATTGCCTGGATACTTTGGAAATGTATCGTAACGGTACCATAATATCATGACCAAGCAGGCCGATCAATTTTTGCTGAAAGTGGCTGTTCTTTTGCAAATGATCCATAGCCTCATTAAGACTTTGTAACGTTTCCTGCAGGTCGGCATTCTTGTTTCTTACTTCGAGTGTTTTCTGATAAATTTTTCTTTCCAGTTGAATATTCTGACGTTTCAGCTGGTAGTTCCGAAGCGACACGGCCGTATATATAACTGCCAGTAATGCCAGTGAGATCAATACCCAGAACCAGGTCTGTTCAAAATATTTTTTCCGGATAGAAAAATGAACGGTGAGTGCTGATATTTTTTTCCCTTCCAGGTCGAACTGATTGCGTATTTGTAATGTATGTTTTCCGCCGTTAAGATCGGTGAGCAGTATTTTTCGTTCGCCCGCCTGTACGAAACTCCATGAGCTATCATCATCCAGCCGGTAGGAAAGACCTGAAGTAGAAGGATATTCCCATTGTGCAAAATTTATTTCGAAACTAAGTGACCGTTCATTGGAGGCAAAGGCCATGTTGTTTTTCAGATCATAACTGCCCGTGCGACTTGTTATTTGTTGTATAAAAAGAGGGTAATCTTCAGGTGTAGCAATTGCATTGGTGAATACTCTCACAAGTCCCTGGATAGAGGGCAGCAAAATATCGCCGTTAGGCAATTTGTTGTAGGCAGGAATACAACCCCCGTTAAATTCATTTTGAAATAGTCCATTTGTCTTGTCATAATAATGATAGAATAAAGTTTTGGTAGAGTCTTTACATGCGTCAATCAATGCTTTTCGGTTTACTCTGAATAATCCATTATTTGTAGGTATAAAAAAATTCCCGCGGCTATCATCTATTATGCAATGACTAAACAGCAGGTATTCCCTTGAATCCGTTTTCGGGTGATACATTTTTTTTGTGGCCAATTCATACACGTAGATGCCTTTACCGTAGGTGCCGATCCATACCAGGCCTTCCGGGTCAATATATACATCCCGGATGCAGGGTTTATCGAAGGAGCATATTTTTTCTAATTTTTGGTTTGTTTCATCCACGAAACATAGCGTCGTCTGGCTATGCACGAGTAATATGCCATTCGATCGTTTTATGGATATAAGATCACCCATCTCCTGGCGCGGATACGAGGTAAAATGGTGTAATGAATCTTCAATAAGAACACCGAGAAAATCTTTTTGATACTCAGCCGCCAGCATCCTGTTATACTTTGAATCATAATAAAAGGCGATCGTTTGTAAATTATAGACATGTGGTGTATCGGCGACAGGATAATCATACGATACCAGTTTCATTTTATCTCCCTGTAAATAAATCTTATTCTTTTTGTCTATCGCGCCGAGAAATGCGTCTGTATTTACCATCGGTAAAAATTCATGGGATGCATCCGAAAGATTCAAAAGAACCCGCCGGTCCGCTTTCTTATTATTAGCCAGGTATCCTATGATTGCATGGTCCGGATCGGGCAAAACACAAGAGTAAATATTGCGGACAGGCGACCAGGCAGGTAAATCTTTTTTTGATCGAAACTTCGTTGGGTCAGTAAATTGGTACGTGTAGAAGTAGGCAGCTGAATAAATATAGAGCCCTTCATAAAGAGTACCTATGTAAATCTGGTTATTTTCAGGATGAACCGAAATAGTAGTGATGTTATCGGGTACCCTCGGCAGGTCTGCAAGTAAATGAAGCTTTATCGATTCCTTTCCAATTTCCAGCCTGTAAAGTTGTTTGGCGTTTAAAAGATAATGCGAGTTACTTACATTGTCTGCATATATAACCGGTTTCCCATTCAGCAGAGCAGTTTCATTTGCTTTAATCGGAATTGACGTTTTTGCATCCACATCGAGATAATAACCAGAACACGAAACACTATCAAGTACTGCGATTTCGTGGCCCTGCCTGACGTAAAGAAACAACGGATGTGCCGGCAATACTGCGGGGATCATAGATGAAGAGGTCCGGATAACATAGGCCGCAGTGGCAGAAAAGCCCAATGTTGTGCTGTCATTAATAAACAACACGGTATTAAGTGTGGCGCCGGCTTTATCGTTCAACGCCTTTAATCGCTGCGAATTGTCAACAGAGTCGCGCAGCATGTATATTCTTTGGAAAGCCGAAACGCCGTTATGATAAGAAAAATAATTCAGTGCGTGTTGTGTATCCACATTATTGCTGCCAACATGCAGGGCTGTTCCTGCTTTATCCATAATCATCACCCGCCCATCGGGGCTATTAAAAAAGCTCCACATTCTTGCCATTTTAAAAGCAGGAACGTTTCTCGCATCAAACACTTTTGTGCTGATACCATTATAAAGCACGAGCCCGCTTTCTGTGGCGATCCATAAGAAACCGGTGTTTTTATCAAAATAAAGTGAGTTGACGCTGTTTTGTGATAAACCATTATCTGTATTCAATATATGGCTTAATATCCAGGCACCCTTCTGCTGGCTGTGTAATGACTTACCCGACAAAATAAAAATAACCGGCAAGCACAGATATATCAATATAGATTTACAACACCCCAAAAATTAAATATTAGGAAAAAAATTGTTTCTGCGGCCTTTGGACAAAAGATAGGATAACGGGATTTAGCTGGTGAAAATTGCTCTTTAAAGCAATATAAAAATAATAAATAAAACCAAAGAATTAAGATATAGCAATCGCGTTTCAAATAAGATAGTCTTTCAAAAATTCCTTTTCTTAAAACATATAATTGAAGAATTGTATAACTACTCTAAAGGCAATAAACTGCAGATTCTATAATCAGAATTGTTTCAAATAACTAACTTTTGCAATAACATGATCTTCCATCTTCGTTTTGCTTTGCAGGTCATCAAATCCACGATGATTAAATACAAAATAAACGTAGGACAAAGGCTTATATTCCCATGAAAAGCGGATATTATAATTCTGCGAATTGTTTTCTGAATTCTTTTGATAGATTCCGATCAGTTGTATGCGGGGGTTTATAGCAAAACGGCCTTCAATTCCGTACAGGTCGATTGTTGTATTTACTTTAAGATCGCCAACTCCCATAAAGTGATTTCGGTTAAACCGCCCCGTTATAGAGATGTTCGGTATAGGTGCAAACTGAAGTTTCCAGTCGCCGGAATTTAACCGGCCATTGTAATAAGGTCCCCATGTATATTGACCTTTCAGGCTAAGAAAGCGGGAAGGATCGGTGAGTATCCATATCTGCTGCTGTGTATAATTATATTCGCCGGCCGCAATAGTTACATCGAGCGGGGCAAACGCTTCTGTCAGCCGCTGGTAACTGGGAATAATCGCATAACCGAAATAGGAACCATTTTGAAAATTGAGCCATACAGGAAAGAAATATAAACTTCGTTCGATCATTTTACCGCTGGAAGCCTGCCAATAAAACTCCGGCAGAAAGCCCGGCTCAAATGCCCGCAGTATTTTCTTAAAAGGTAAATACCTGCCGCGATAATACCAGTTGGCACCGGGCGTTGTACCGATAACATCACTTCTTGAAACAAAGCCCATCTCCGGATCAAAATCTTTGGTAACGACAGATTGTGTCCACCATATTTTCGTATGCGTTGTAGAATAATAATATTGCGCAAATCCTGCAAAGCCATTTTTATGTCCGTCTGTAGAGGTTGAATGCATCAGCAGTGTATTCAACGAATGCGATTCGCCCAGCCGGAAAAACCCATCGATGGTGCTGACGATATTTGTATGACCCGGTTGATTCTTGACGGTAACGAGAGCGCCTATGCGATTTTGATTGCCGAGGTTTTCAGAAAATCGTCCAACAAAAAAATTGGTACCCGGTGATGTTGATGTTTCGCGTTGACGCATGGCAATAACACCATAATTTCTTTTATCCGAACGATACACAAATCTTCCTCCTGCATCAATAGGAATAGGATTGCCGGCAGTATCCAGTCCAATACTTCTGCTGAAGAACGGTTGCACACGCATAAATCCACCTGAGCCATCATCAGACGGACTGATACCTATTCCGAACAAAGAAGCATTTTCCAGAAAGAATTGTCTTTTTTCAGGAAAGAAAACAGAAAAACGGGTGACATTATTTATTTGCTGATCTGCATCGGCCTGTGCGAAATCTGTATTGGCAGTAAGATCCAATACCGAATTGGGATTAATTGCCCATTTAATATCACCACCTACTTTAAGATTTGTTTGTTCAGATTTTATTGTTGTGTCAAAATTTTTATAATGATCATAAGAACCCAACACATAGGGCAGCACACGGATATTGGGTTTTGGCGGCGGCGGCCTGAGGTTACTTAACAGGCCCGCATAGGCCATACGTTGCGAAGAAAATATGCGTGGAAAAGGAGAGAAGGAACTTACTTCATTGGATAGCCGGCGGTTCCGGTAAATGTTGAAACCCCATTGTTGTATCGTATCCGTTGTTCTTGGATAGCGCAATGTTTGCCACGGTATTGCCAGCTCAGCCGTCCAGCCGGAATCGGTTCTGTTTGTTCTTACTTTCCAGAGACCGTCCCAGTCAATATCATAATACAAATCGTCAAACGAAAGTAAATCGCGCTGCACACCAAATGCGTTTGTGACAAACGTCATTGCGTTTCTTTTATCATTAAACCCATCGAATGCAATACTAACGAGGTCGTGCGACCTGAAATCAAAGTCCCTTTTAAAATCGGGAGCCCTTATTGCCTTTCTGCCCAATGTGTCTTGCGCAAAAACGCTGATATACAGGAACTGTCGATTATACAACACTCTTATATACGTTTCAAAATTCGGTGCAGCGTTCTGGTGCGGCTCTATCTGTGTAAAACGGGGTGATGCCTTAGCAAGGCTCCATTCGGGTTCATTTAATAGTCCATCAATGCGCAGGGAAGAAGTAATCTGTACCGCTGTAATTTCTTTACGGATAGAATCAGGTTTAAAGACAATGGCATCCTGGCAAATTGAGGTGATGGCAATAAAAAGAAAAAAAGCAAGCAGTGTGTGTTTGGCCATACATGAAAATAGAAAAAAACAAAATAAAAATTATCCTGCGGAGAAAAATAACAGGGCGAATAGTATGAACGGTAGCTATAGTCACCTGCAGTTTTACCCGTCGCCAATACCACAAATTGCAATCAGTTCCGTTTTATACAATTTTCCGGGTGCCTCATCAATCTATTTTTGACAAGTGATAAGAATACAAAACAAATTCACAAATAAATAAAACGTATGTCTTCAAATTTTCAAAAATTCAAACAATTACATCAGCAAAGTGATTTGTTGGTGCTACCGAATGCATGGAACGCAAAAAGCGCGTCGATCTTCGAAGAAAAACAATTTCCGGCAGTAGCTACTTCGAGTGCCGCAGTTGCTGAAAGCCTTGGCTACAGGGATGGAGAAGGAATGCCATTTATGGATTACCTCTTTATTATTAACCGGATCGTATCTGCAATACGGGTACCGCTCACGGTGGATATAGAAATGGGATATGGAAAAACAAACGCCGAAGTGTATACGAACATCCTGAAACTTGTTGAGCTGGGTGTGGCCGGAATTAATATAGAAGATTCGATTATTAATCAATCAAAAAGGGCATTAAAGGATACAAAAACATTCGGCAGCACGATTGAGTATATCAAAAACAGGCTGGAAGCGGAGCAGTTGAAACTCTTTATTAACATTCGCTGCGATACATATCTTCTGAATATAGAGAAGAAACGCGAGGAAACCATTAAGCGGCTAAAGGTTTATGAGACGACAGGAGCAGATGGAATTTTTTTACCCTGTATCTCCAAAGAAAATGACATTGTTGAAGCCGTAAATAATACAAAGCTACCGGTGAGTGTAATGTGTATACCGGGTTTACCAGGTTTTGCCGCATTAAATAAACTTGGAGTGAAACGTGTAAGTATGGGGCCGTTCATGTTTAATAAAATTTATGATAACATCGGCCGGCTTTCAGAAACGATCGATACCAGTAAAAACTTTTCATCAATTCTTTCCTGAAATTTCAATTGTTCATAAAATCGACCAGGACGTTTTGTCAATTAATTCATCAATATAAAAACTAAAACAATGAATCTACCAAAAAGAGCAGAAGATGCGCACGCAACACTTGCGGCCGCTTTCAACACCGGAAATCCTGAAATTGTAATGAGTATGTATGATACCGCAGGTATTATCGTACCAGAACCTGAAAAACCGGTTTCAGGAACCGAAAAATTTAAAGAAGCAATAAAAGCCATTTTGTCTATCAGGGGAAAAATGGAAATCAAAACTGTTTATTGTCTTCAAACAGGGAACATTGCTGTAGGAAGATCTGAGTGGAGCATTACCGATGGCAACGAAGTAAAAGTGAGTGCCAAAGGTATTGAAGTGATGCGGCAGCAGGCCGATGGCACCTGGAAAATCGTAATTGATCATGCATTCGGCGCAGAAGCAAATCTCGTAGCATAGAACAGTGTATCAGCAAATCAAATGACCTGTTTCATTACAGGTCATTTGATTTGAAATTTGTAACAAAATGCAATAACCTGATTATAGACATTAAAACTTCATCGGTCATGAAACGGAAAAATATTTTTACAACAATATCATTACTTATCATTTCCTGTTTGTTTTGCAGTGGGCAAACCAAAAATAAACCGGCCCTGGAAGAAGCGAAACAGGCCATAGCAAAAAGCAATGCCATTTATTTCGAAGCATTTTCAAAAGGAGATTCCTCTATTTTCATCGAACGGTATGCAAAAGATTGCTGGATTATGGCACCTGGCGCACCGGCACTGCATGGAGAAAAAGGCGCACTGGAGTTTTTCAGGATAGCTTATTATCAGATCGGGCTTCGTAACGGGAAGTTTATTACGACTGATGTATTTGGAGATGGTGAAGAGTATGTTACCGAAGTCGGTTCCTGGCATTCGTTTGACGCGAACAACAGGATGTTTGATAATGGTAAATTTCTTGTGTTGTGGAAGAAGACAGCAGATGGATGGAAAATGTTCAGAGATTCATTCAGCAGCGATAATAGCAAAGAAGGACCAAAATAGACACAGGGATGACGATAAATAATTTATTAACCTTCAAAATCATTGTGATAATCTTTGGCATGATTGATATGGTTGTAAACTGAATTTTTTTTATAATTGTTTAATTAACCATCTGAAACATGATCCGGCTTGAACAATTCGACAGGGGAGATTATCACAATCTTATTTCGTGGATCGATAGTGAAGAAATGCTCGTGCAGATTGCAGGCAGGCAAATGCAATTTCCCGTTACAGCGGAGCAATTGGATCTTTCTCAAAGTGATAAGAACAGGTTTGCCTTTAGTATCGTTTGGAATGAAACAAATCAATCAATTGGTCATTGTGAACTATACCTGTTGGAAAATTCAGCACGGATTGATCGCATAATAATCGGCGATAAGTCGATGAAAGGTAAAGGGATTTGCGGGATGCTGATGAGCCTGCTGTTGCAGTACGGATTTCACGAGCTGAAACTGCCCATGCTCGAATTGAATGTTTTTGACTGGAATACGGCTGCCATTAAATGTTATGAGAAAGCAGGACTGGCAAGAAATTTCAATAAAACGATGGAGATGGAAATAAATGGCCGTACCTGGATTGCTTTTAACATGTTCATTAATAAACATTCCTACGAACGTATTTTACAGAACAGCAATGTGCAGAGCTGATTTCATATTTTGTGAATCGATTGAGAACACTAATCTTAAACCTTACGGCTTCTTTGAGTGGTTTCGTTGAATAAAATAAAAATTACCACGCGTAACTATAAAAGTATTTGAAATTTACGATCCCCTTACGATTATCCGGTGATAAGTGTTTATTTTGCCGTATTCATCGTTGTTCAACATTAATTATTTACCAGTATGCAATGTGTTTCCAAATTTCGTTCGTTTTTCCCGGTATTGTTATTGATTTCAATAAGCAGTTTTTCGCAAAAGGCAAAAGTGCTTCCTCCCAAACCCGTTTTGCCTGTTCCTTCAGCAGCACAAATGCAGTGGCATGAAATGGAGATGAACGCTTTTGTTCATTTTACGGTCAATACGTATACCGATAAAGAGTGGGGCTATGGCGATGAAAAGGAATCTATATTCAACCCGGCACAGCTGAATGCTGAACAATGGGCAAAAACGCTAAAGAATGCAGGATTTAAGACATTGATCCTAACCTGTAAACATCACGATGGTTTTTGTTTGTGGCCCAGTAAGTATACAGAACACTCCATAAAGAACAGCCCCTATAAAAACGGCAAAGGCGATATTGTAAAGGAAGCAAGTGATGCTGCAAAAAAGTATGGCTTGAAATTCGGCGTTTATTTGTCACCGTGGGACAGGAACCGTGCTGACTATGGTCAGCCTTCTTACATCACTTACTACCGTAACCAGCTAAAAGAATTGTTTACACGGTATGGCTCCGTATTCGAGATGTGGTTTGATGGCGCAAATGGAGGAGATGGTTATTATGGCGGTGCCAAAGAAAAAAGAGAAATTGACCGGACAAAATATTATGATTGGCCCGTTACTCTTTCGTTGGTGAGAAGCATGCAGCCGAATGTTATTTTTTTCAGCGATGCGGGTCCCAGTGTACGCTGGGTAGGTAACGAAAGAGGAACGGCGGGTGAAACCAACTGGAACAGCATAACACCGGACACATTGTTTGCCGGCAAAGCAGGAATTGAAGATTTGTTAAATACAGGATCAGCAGACGGAACGAAATGGATACCTGCCGAAGTGGATGTATCTATCCGCCCGGGATGGTTTTACCATGCATCAGAAGATTCGCTGGTAAAGACGCCGGAGAGGTTACTTGAAATATACCTGACGTCTGTAGGCAGGGGATCAACGCTGTTGCTGAACGTGCCGCCGGATAAAAGAGGTTTGTTTCATGAAAATGATGTAAAAGCGCTGGCTGGTTTCCGTGAGCTGTTAAATAAGGAATTTGGAAAAAATCTTGCACTTAAGGCAAAGGCGACAGCCAGTAACTATCGTGGTAAGGCAAATGGATTTGCGCCTTCTAATGTTACTGATGGAAATAAAAATACGTACTGGGCCACTGATGATGGAGTGACTACAGGTTCACTCGAAATAGCGCTGAGCAAAGCATCGTTGATAAAATATGTAGTGTTGCAGGAATACATCCAACTGGGTCAACGGGTAAAAACGTTCACCGTGGAAGCATGGAAAGATAATAATTGGAGCCAGGTAGGAGAAGGCACAACTATCGGGCACAAACGAATTTTAAAAATAGAGCCAACCGAAACTTCAAAGATCAGGATAAATATAACCGATTCGAAAGCTTGTCCAGCGATTTCTAACGTAGCCCTTTATTAAAATATCTCTGCTATCATTGTAAATATCCTGGCCCCCGGGCCATGCTTGAACCATACAAGCAGTTCTTTATTTCTTATATGGTTCAATAGTTGTGTTTCGGTTTTTAATACAACCCTGAATAAAATTTTTATCGCACGGGCGCAACACCTTCCGAAGTCATGATCACGCGTTTCATTGTACCGTCCGGGTTATAGTATAAATAATCAATACACACAGAGCGGCGATGACTTCCTCCATCTTTCAAAGCGCCATTATGATAGATAAAGTATGATTTTTCTTTGTAGTCAATGATAGCAGGTCTGTTTGTCTGGCAATTACCGGCAATCTCATTTAATATTCCTTTAAAATGCCAGGGGCCGGTTACATTACGGCTCATCGCATAGGCTACTTTCTCCGGGAATTTATACCCATATGCAAGATAGAACCACCCGTTTCGTTTGTGAATATGGGCACCTTCCGTAAATCCCGGTAGATCTATAACGCTGATTGGCCCATCTATCTCAAGCATATTTGCTTTCAATCTTGCAAAGTAACAGGTACCATTACCCCAAAATATATAAGCCTGTCCGTCGTCACCAATGATAACAGTTGGGTCCAGGTTTGCTTTATTGTCTTTTGCCACCGGCAGCATGTCGTGCGTAATAAGCGCCGAACCGCGTCCATCCTGGAAGGGACCAGCGGGGTTTTTCGCCGTGGCGACACCGATAGCTTTTCCCGGAACACTTGCGTGACTGACAGCCACATACCAGTAAAATGTATCTCGGTGGTAAATAACTTTAGAAGCATATGCATCACCTGATGCCCATTTAAAATCAGTTGCTTTTAACGGGTGCAGGTGTTCTTTCCAGTTGACCAGATCCTGCGATGAAAAACAAAGCCAGTCATTCATTACGTAATCTTCTGTACCGGCAGGCGCTTCGTCATGACCGGTATAAATATAAACCGTGTCGTTATACACGAGGACAGTCGGGTCCGCGGTAAACTTATGCCTGATAACCGGGTTGCCTTCTTCTATCATATTGTTTCAGTTCACTGTGAATGATATTTTTTAATAGCAGGCCAACAAAAAAATAAGTTATCAGCAAAATTGAATCCAAAATGACATCATCTTATGCCGGTTGTTAACCCGTCGTGTAAAATGTCTAAGGAATATGTCATTTCGGTTTTAATCGTCGCCGTTTTGTGTTTTTAAACAGGCAAGCACCGTAAGTGTAAGGCAGATAATACAGGTAACCGTTCTGATATTGTTCAAAAAATTCCACCGGCTTTCATAACTGGTTCTTTTTGCCGATATTTCTGCTGTTGTTGCCGTAATTGTATTGAAAGCATCCAACGAGTTATTCATCGGCACATTGCCTGCCATTGTAACACCAATAACACCGGCAAGATAAAGTATAGAAGCAGCGAGCAGTAACCAAAAACGAAAAGGCAAAGGTTTCTGGTAATATATCCATGTGCTTACCGGTAACAGGATCGCGATCCCCATAAAGCATATAAAGAACAATGGATTTAATATCGCCCGGTTCAGCGCTTGAAAGGCGGTGATATATTCTTTATCAGGCAGAAGGGCTAATCCCCTGGTTACTGAAACCGACCAGCAATAGAAAATACCGGCGGTTAACCCCATTATAATTGTTGTTATAAGCAGTAACATAAGTTTTACTTTTTATTTCATTAACATCGCACTGCAACAGAAAAAAACGACAGCTTATTTATTGGGTGATGCAAGAATAGCGGAAGAGTTTTCGGGATTATAGCCCGAAGGTACGGAGCCTGTGAAAGATTTGAATTCGCGTATAAAATGCGATTGATCAAAATAGCCGCATTCATAAGCAATATCGGTAAGCGAGCCATTCTTTTTTGAAATGAGCTGCAGGCTGTTTTGAAAGCGGTTAATCTTGCTGTATAATTTGGGTGTAAGACCGGTGTGCTGTAAAAATAATTTTTGAAGATAACGGGCCGTGATTCCATAACGCGTTGCTACATTTTCAATATTATCGAAAAAATTGTCGCGTTTCAGTTCTTTGATTACACCGTTTATTAAAACTGTTTTGTCCAGTTTTTTTTCAAAAAGGGAAAGCCTGCTTAGTAAAAATTCTTCAATCAGTTCAATACGTTTATTTATTAACGTTGCATCAATCAGTTTTGCGTGCAGTGTGTAAATGGAATTCCCTGCGACATCAGTGAGGTTGGTAACCTGGTTATTGAATTGACTGACATCTGTATTCAAAAAAATGGAAGCCGTGTGCGGGTAAAAGCGGATTCCCAGCATCGTATTTGGGCCCAGCGATTTAAACGTCAATGGCTGTATAACCTGGCCCCATAATTCAATAAGCGGAGTGGTCTGAAATCCGTTTCCGGTATCGGTCTGCCATCGGCCCGCACCAAGGTTAAACATAAACTCTATACAGCCCGTGGCAAATGCTTTATCTTCAAATACCGCTTTGGTATCTGACTCGTAGATGTAATAACATTTTACATACTGTTTTAATGGCTCGCCGGGTATAAACTCCTTGTATGTCATTCCGCTTTGTTTCCGCTAATAGATTTTTGCATAAAGGCAAAGGTAACATATCTCCGAAATCAGGAATTGTACAAAACGGAACAACTCAACCATTAATAGCTGATGGGTAGTTTCACTTTATTCCTTCTTTTTTGATTCAAGAGCAATCGGGCCAACATCAACAAGTTCGAGAGACTTTACCATATCCTGTGCTGCATTCTTATACTTTTTAAAATGTGCTGTTTGAATATGTGACTGGTATGCCTTTTCATCCGCGTAAATTTCAAAAACTGTTACATGTGTAGGGTTTTTCTTGTCATACACGGCGTATAAGCTAAGAACACCGGGCTCTATACGAACAGCAGACTCAATTCCTTCTTTAAGTGCCGATTTGTAACTTTCCAGCTTTGTTGAATCAACGACTATTTTCGCTATCCGCATATAATGCGAATTGTTCTGTGCGAAAGCATTCCCGGAAATCATGACAACTGCCATGACAATGGATAAATAGTATTTTCTTATTTTCATTTAACTGCAAAATTTAAGTGGATATCCGATTGAAAATAACAAAAATTATCAAGCTCCGCCCGGTGCTCAAATCACTTAACGACCAACCAGTTTTTGCAAATTTTCGGGATACCGTTCGCCCTGTATCGTAATGTTTGAAGAAGCGGCTTCGATCTCACGGAGTTCATCAGCCGAAAATCCGATTGATGTGGCACCGATATTCTCCTCCAATCGATTCAGCTTGGTCGTTCCGGGAATTGGTACAATCCATGGTTTTTGCGCAAGCAGCCAGCCCAATGCAATCTGTGCAGGTGTTGCTTTTTTCCGTTCTGCAATTTTGCTGAGCAAATCAATCAATGACTGATTCGCTTTACGGGCTTCCGGTGAAAAACGAGGCACTATATTGCGGAAATCAGAGCTATCAAATTTTGTATTCTCATCGATTTTGCCGGTAAGAAATCCTTTTCCAAGAGGGCTGAAGGGCACAAAACCAATTCCAAGCTCCTCAAGCGTTGGCAACACTTCTGCTTCGGGTTCCCGCCACCACAATGAATACTCACTCTGCAGTGCCGTAACCGGTAATACAGCATGTGCCTTGCGGATAGTCTTTGCCCCCGCTTCCGAAAGACCAAAGTGTTTTACCTTACCTTCTTTAATCAAATCTTTCACGGTGCCTGCAACATCTTCAATCGGCACATCCAGGTCAACGCGGTGTTGGTAAAACAAATCAATCGCATCTATTTTCAATCGCCGGAGTGATGCCTCCGCCACGTCCCTGATATGTTCGGGGCGGCTGTCCAATTCATTCCATCTTCCGCTTCCATCGGCGTTTGGTTTCCATCCAAATTTTGTTGCAATAACAACTTCACCTTTAAACGGCGACAACGCTTCACCTACAAGCTCCTCATTGGTGAACGGGCCGTATACTTCAGCGGTATCAAAAAAAGTAATTCCTTTTTCAACGGCCTTACGTATAAGTGTAATCATTTCTTTTTTATCCGCGGCTGGCCCCAGGCCAAAGCTCATTCCCATACAACCGAGTCCAAGTGCTGATACTTCGAGGTTGCTTTTTCCCAAATGGCGTTTTTGCATTTTTGTTTCCATAATTAATCAGTTTGAAAATGTAGAACAAAGCTAAATCAGTGCCGGGCCCTGAACTAATAAAAAGAAAACAACAACTTACAAAATTCAAACATTCCGGAATTTCAACGGACTTACCTGCAAATGTTTTTTGAAAAAGTTGTTGAAATGGGTAACCTCTTTGAATCCCAACACGTAGGCAATTTCGGACACGTTCCAGGCGCTATGTTTCAAAAGAATTTTCGATTCCTGCAGAATCCTTTCGGCGATAAGTTGAGAAGTCGTTTTGTCGGTCGTTTCTTTTACGGCGCGGTTGAGGTGGTTTACATGTACATTCAATTGTTTTGCGAAATCAGATGCAGCACGAAAAATCAATTGCTGATGTGTATCATCAATCGGGAACTGGCGTTCCAGCAATTCTAAAAATAATGTTGAGATTCGCTGGTAAGCATTGATAGGTTGTTTGTCAAACGTTGCAGTCGGCTGCATTTTCATTGCAAAATGCAACAATTCGAATACGAGGCTGCGTAGCACATCATATTTATGAATATAATCTGAAGAAATCTCGTCGAACATGCGTTGATAAATCCCTGTTACCTTATCAACCTGTTTATCGGTTAATTCAAATATGTGTGTCCCTCCGGGCTGAAATACTTCATATTGATTCATGTTTCCATACTGATGAAAAAAAGCAGGGGTGAAGACGCAAAACAAACCGCTGCTGATCCGATCCGTATGTTCCCACTTGTAAGGTATTTGCGGATTTGAAAATGATAAACACTGCTTTTGTACTTCGATAATTTTATCAGCATAATGAACACGGCCATTGCCGACCGCCAGCATGATCTTGTAATAGTCCCGCCGTTTGTAAGGTACGGGTCTTGCATTGCTGCCTACAAAAGGATCCAGTTTAAATACGTTGAAATGCCCGATTTCACTGCGGATATTATCCGGGAGCCAATCAAACTTGAGTTTGTAAAACTCTTCTATGGTTTCCACTTTATTCAACATATCAAAATTACAAATTTCAAACAAAAGGATGCGAGATATGAACACATTGTTGCCGGCTTGACCCGGCATTCCGTTCCGTTTGCAAAGGAATTATTTTGCTGATCATGTTATAACGATATTCAAACAGATAGTTACAATTTTCAACGTACCTGTGATTGGTCTGGCCGCGAGAGATCTAAAATAAAAAGAAGATGCCGGCAAAATCTTATATTTATAATACTCCGCGATTCCACTTAACCAATACTAATAAACATGCAAACTGCCATTCAAACCAGGACGAAAGAGATCCTTGATCATCACCTTTCCGCTTTTATTGAAACGGACGTTGAAGAAATAATGAAAGATTTTTCGGAGCAATCTGAGTTATTAACCCCGCAAGGTCCGTTGACAGGGCTTGGTTCCATCCGTTCATTTTTTGTTGAAATTTTCAAGGCGATGCCGAAAGGTTCAACACTTGAATTGAAACAAGAGATTATACGGGACAACGTTGCCTATATTGTTTGGACCGGTGAATCTCCATTTGTAAGCATTCCATTTGGTACAGATACATTCGTTATCGAAGGCGACAGGATAATATACCAGGCACTGGCGGCTCATATTATTCCAAAGCAATAGTTCAGAGAATATTTTTTGTGAAAACTATTTCGTCACGCTTTAATTATTTCAACTGATGCATTTCAAATTGTTGCAGGGATAAATCTGTGTATTTGCAGAACATCAATGCCGCTATCCATTAACTGATTATATTCGATTGTTGGTGTATATCGCGCCGGCAGCGTTTAGATCAAGTCACAAATAAAACAATAATATCAATGACAAAGATTTCTCTGGTCATTTCAAGCCTTTTAATAAGCTTTTCAATTCTTGCCAGTTGCAACGACAGTGAAAAGGCTGCTGCCGCAAATACCAGCCAGTCGGTAACAGAGCAGCATGATACAGCCGACTATTTTCTTCTTCGCCCGAAGCTGGAAAAGGAATATGGGTACTCGCATGCAGTAAAAATTGGAAATGATCTTAAGATTTCAGGTGCCGTCAGCATGGACGACAATGGCGTAATTGTAGCGCCGGGAAACATGGAACAACAAATGAAGAACTGTTACACCGATTTAGAGAAAATTTTAAAACATTACGGGTATACATTCGACGATGTTGTAGTGGAAAATGTTTACACAACCAATATGAAGGACTTCTTAAAAGCTTCAAGCTTTCGCAATTCAATTTATAAAAAACAATTTCCTACAGGTACATGGCTTGAAGTGAAGGGACTGGCAGTGGATGGACAACTGATTGAAATAGATATGGAAGCTCACAAGTCAAAATAAAGACAGGAAAGCTCCATCGCTGTGATCTGCAAATGCACGTATAAAATTATTCAAATAGCATGATTGACGTACTCAAAGAAAATTTATGGAAACAATTCGGGGCAAGCATTGATATGCTTGAAAACGCAATCGTTCTGTGCCCTTCCGGACAATGGGATACAGACAGCAAGTTTTGGTACATTGCTTATCACTGCATTTTCTACCTGGATTATTACCTTACAAAAGAACCTTCAACGTTTTCTCCGCCTGCACCATTCACGCTCTCTGAATTTGATCCTTCCGGCGCAATGCCCGAAAGGACCTATACAAAGGAAGAGTTGCTTTCCTATTTACAAGCCGGCCGGGACAAATGCCGCTTACTGATTGCAGGTTTGAGTGATGAAATAATGAGTCAACGCTGGATTAACGAGTATAAAAATTACACGGTTCTTGAAATTCTTCTTTACAATATGCGACATGTTCAGCATCATGCGGCACAACTCAATATGCTTTTGCGGCAAAGCATAGACAATGCACCCCGTTGGGTTTCGCAGACAAATATTGACCTGTAATTCGAATGAACAGGTAAACAAAAGAACGAGGTTATTGAAGAGGCGATATATATTGCCAATCGTTTTTGATAGGATCTATGGCGTTGTAGTTTGGACCTTCAGCACTGGTAGATCGTTTGCGTAAGTTCGGAAATGCCGCGCGGAGTGAATGATTATTTACTTAAATTGGTAGCATCAAAACTGTTTGCTGACTGTTGCCTTCCCTACTAAATTCCATACGAGGTTGGCTCACAATACTTCAAATATAGACCTGCTGAAACGGCTTTCCGATAGTGACAGGAATGCTTTTGAAATCCTTTTTCATGATAACTGGGATATGGTTTATTCAACAGCGCTTGTAATGACAAAGTCATCAGAGCAAGCGGGTGATATTGCCCAGGATGTTTTTTTATCACTTTGGGAAAACCGGAAAAAAATAACCGATGTAGAAAATATAAAAGGCTATCTCTGCAATAATGTAAAATTTCTTGTGCTGAAACGACTACGGCGATTGAAGGTGGAAGATGCATACCGGCAATACATCGCTTATAAAGCTTCATTGACCAGGCTTGCCGTTGAAGAAGATGGTAAATTAATTACAAAGCAACTGGAGTCTTCAATTTTGCAGGGAGTTTCGCAACTTCCGCCAAGGCAGCAACTCGCATTCCGGCTCAGCCGGGAGAAAGGACTTACGCATAAACAAATCAGCCAGATTATCGGGGTAAACAAAAAAACCGTTAAGGATTATATAGTACGTTCTATCGCTTTTCTCCGGCAGCATCTGCATCGCCATTCAGACCTGTTACTCTTAGGTCTCCTTTTATTTTTTTAATTTTTTTTCGTTTCGCCACTTCCTTTTTACGTTTTAGGGGTACATATAACAGAAGGACATTCTAAACCTGCTTTATGCAATCTTCCGGGCTAAGACAACTGCTGAGGAAATATATTGACCATTCTATCTCTGAAGAGGAATTTTACCGGCTTTGGGAAACGCTGAGTCAAAGCAAGTATGATGCCGATTGGCATAACGCCATTGAACAAGCGTTTTCCGATCCTTCGCTCCATGCGCTTGCCGATACTGAAGACGCCGCGTTCAGGTTGCGTCAAATATATTCCCTGGTCAATTCTGTCCCGGAAAATACACTACAGCATTTCGAAGAAGATGACATTCCTGGCCCTGTACCGGCAACAGGAAGGATGGCATCGCCTATTATTATAAAACGGGTTTTTCGTTATGCTGCTATTTTGATTCTTTTACTTATTCCTTCCCTTTATTTTCTCAACAAAAAATCTCCCGGAGAAGTCGCGCACAATTCAATAAATCAACCTGTGCCAACAGACAGCATTAAACCAGGTACACAAAAGGCTTTACTCACACTAGGTGACGGAACTGTTATTTTGCTTGATAACGCCGCGAACGGTGTGATAGCAGAGCAGGGAAAGGTGAAAGTTGAAAAAATGTCGAATGGACAGGTACGTTATCTTCCCAATGGTACAACGGCAAAAGGAGAAAAAATACTTTACAACAAGATGTCTACCCCGAGAGGAGGCCAGTATCAGCTGGTACTGCCTGATGGCTCCTTAATCTGGTTGAATGCAGAATCGTCTATTACTTATCCTGCGGTGTTTGCTGCAGATGAAAGAAGGGTAACCATCACCGGTGAAGTATATTTTGAAGTAGCGAAAGATAAAACCAAACCGTTTCGTGTTGTAGCCGGCGACCAGGAAGTTGAGGTATTGGGTACTCATTTCAATATTAATGCCTATGCCGATGAAGAACATGTAAAGACCAGTTTGCTGGAAGGGTCGGTAAAAGTGAACAGGCATATGCTTCGACCAGGTGAAGCATTTATGAATGGTAAAGTTGGCGGCACAGATATCGTGCAGGATGTTGCATGGAAAAATGGTGTTTTTAATTTCAATAACCAGTCATTGACACAGGTGATGAGGCAACTGGCACGGTGGTACAATCTTGAAGTCGTTTACCCTGCGGGTATTCCTAAAAAAGAATATGGTGGTGAGATAGGTCGTAACCTGACAATGGACCAGGTATTGAAAGGGCTTGAAAGCTCGGGTATACATCTGCAACTGGAAGGGAGGCGATTAATGGTGAAATTATAATTATTCTATCCGCAAAAAACCGGAAGCGAGTAGAGACGCTCCCGGTGAAAAGTGGGTTGAATTTATTAGAATAAAAGTCCTGGCGGACTGCTATTATTTAACAAATCAAAACCCAAACAAAGTTATGGAAAATGCTCCTGTTAGTTTCCGGGCAACCGGCGGGCGGCACCCTAACATCGCCAAAATGCTGATGATTATGCGTCTCACAGCAATCTTCTTACTAGGTCTGAGCCTGCACGTTGCCGGCAAAGCTGTTTCACAAACAGTTTCAATCTCGGCTAAAAATTTACCGGTACTGGAAATTTTTGATGTAGTAAAAAAGCAAACCAGCTATTTGTTTTTTTATGACAAAGATTTACTCGCCGGGTCCAAACCGGTGACCATTAAGGCAAGGAATATGCCATTGCAGGAATTCTTGAGTAAGGCATTAAAGGATCAGTCTTTTGATTTTCATATCGAGAATCAAACCATTTTTATTACGCAAAAAATGGTTGTTCCGGTAATGAAGACTGAAGACAAATCAATAACGGAGGAGAAACCAAAAGCGCCGCCTGTTACTGGTGTGGTAACGGGTCCCGATGGAAAGCCGCTTCCCAACGCCAACGTGTTAGTGAAAGGAACACCCAAAGGAATTGCTACTGATAACGATGGCCGGTTTTCAATTGAGGCAGCGCCAAACCAGGTGCTCGTCATCAGTTCTGTCGGTTATATTTCGCAGGAAATTACGGTTGGTAATCAAACATCGTTCGACATCAGGTTGATACTGGATGATAAATCATTAAATACGGTTATTGTTACAGCATTGGGTATCTCCAAATCTGTAAAATCACTAACTTATTCTGCGCAGGATATAAAAGGTGACAATATTAATAAGGCCAAAGAAACAAATGTGATCAATGGCCTGCAGGGAAAAGTAGCAGGTGTGGTGATTACAAAAAACGCCACCGGTCCCGGTAGTGATTCCAAAGTGCTGATACGTGGTAACCGCTCTATTACAAACAGCAATGAACCGCTTTATGTTATTGATGGTGTTCCCCTGAGTGGAAATATCGGCATGCTTAGTTCGGATGATATTGAAAGCATGACCATTTTAAAAGGCGCTTCTGCCGCGGCGCTTTATGGCAGCCAGGGGCAGAATGGAGCGATCGTTATAACGACAAGGAGAGGAAAAAGCGGACGGCCCGTTGTTGGGTTCACAACGGGTATGCAGGTAGAGCAGGCTGCCGTGTTACCGAAGTTACAGTTTGAATATGGACAGGGCGATGCCGGTATATATAACGAAAACTCGGAGCACAGCTGGGGTCCAAAAATCAGTGGTCAGACAGTTGAGTTATGGAACGGGCACTCCGCAAAGATGGAAGGGCAGCCGGATCGGTTGAAAGAGTTTTTCCGCAAAGGACTAACGCTGAACAACACCCTAAGTATACAGGGAGGCAACGACTATATTCAAGCTTATTTTTCTTATTCAAATATGTTTGCACAAGGCATTCTCCGGAATAATGATCTGTTGCGTCACAATTTTGACCTGAAGATGACACAAAATATCACATCGAAGCTATCGGTATTTACAAAACTTACCTATATCTATGAGAATGTAAATAACCGCGTGGAGCCTGGCGATGCCGGTACTTATGTCCTTCCTTCAATTTTCCGTTCACCGGTAACGATACCATTGAGCGAAATGAAAGAATATGCCTATATCGACAATGGTGAAGAAAAACAAAGCTATTGGAACCCGGGTTCTTCCGTACAGGTCAACCCTTACTGGGCGCTGAACCGTGTGTTGAATTATCAGCAACGGGAACGCATACTTGGTTTGGTTTCTGCGAAATACAATTTTACCAATTGGCTGAACATTCAGGTAAGGGGAAGTCTCGATAAGACCACGCAGAATAACCGGCATGAAGTATATGCAGACAGTTATTTCAGCCAGGTGGGTTCTACTTTTGATCTTAGCCAAAATAAAAGACAGGGAATGAACATCGATGGACTTGTTTCGTTCAATACGTCATTTGGAAAGAACTTCAGCCTTGTCGGAAATGTGGGAGCATCGATACAGGAAACACGCTATGAATTTAACTCGCAGGATGCGAACGGGCTTTTCAAAACCAATTACTTTTTTATGGTGAATGCAAAGAGCCCGATTGTTATTAACACGTATGGCCGGAGTCCGCAGGTTCAGTCTTTATATGCGACCACAACCTTTGGTTATAGAAATTATCTCTATCTCGATATCACGGCGAGAAACGATTGGTCATCCGCACTTCCCAAAGGCAATCAATCTTATTTCTATCCATCAGCCGGCTTATCTGCTATTGTATCCGATATGGTCAAGCTGCCTCTTTGGGTAACGTATGGCAAAGCGCGGATCACTTATGCCAGCTCAGGTTTTGGAGGAACAGAATATCTCGATCGCAATTACTTTTCTGTGGGCTCAGGTGGAGCGATTCTTACACCATCGATACAATCGCTGGGTGACTATCGCCCGGAAATAACCCATTCATTTGAGTTCGGGCTTGACTGGCGTTTCTTTAAAAACAGGGCCGGGTTCAATTTCACCTATTATGATACAAAGACCAAAGATCAGTTGCTCCTGATCGGTATTCCCAGTGCTACTTTATTCAGCCAGAAGTATATCAATGCGGGTCTGATACAGAATAAAGGAATTGAATTGACTGCGGATGCTACGCCTGTTAAACTGCGTGACTTTTCGTGGACAGTCGGTGTGAATTATTCAAAGAATAAGAATAAAGTAAAAGAACTTACAGAAACAATGAAGACGGTTATTATCGGCGCCGGTGATGCAGTGTACCTGATAAAAGTGGATGAAGGAAGTGCTTACGGTGATGTGTATGTGCGGGGTTGGGCAAGAAATGATAAAGGCGAACGGCTGATTGATCCGGATGGTTCACCAACATTGACTGATGGAACAAACGTGTTTGTTGGTAATTATAATCCTGATTACATGCTGGGTTTTTCTTCGGGGTTTGTTTATAAAAACTTCGCACTGAACCTGCTGATTGACCATCGCCAGGGCGGCGTTGTAATATCCGGTACACAGGCGCTGATTGATGCTGACGGTCACTCCAAAGAATCACTCAGGGGACGGGAAGGTGGTATTATACTCGATGGTGTGCAGGCAGACGGAAGCAAAAACTCGCAAGCTGTCGAAGCACAAAAATATTTTGGCCTTATAGGAGGCAGATATCCCATTGCTGAATTTTACAGTTACCCCGGAACAAATACAAGGCTGCGTGAATTGGTACTGACCTATACTGTTGCAAATAGTTTTTTAAACAAAACAAAGATCATTAAGAAAGCAGAAATTTCGCTGGTAGGTAGAAATCTCTTCTTCTTCCACCGTTCGGCGCCTGTTGATCCTGAGATTACGCGGGGTGTAAATGGGGGAGGACTGGAATACGCTGCGCTGCCATCTACCCGTACGTATGGGTTAACTATTAATGTATCATTTTAAAAAACGCCACGATGAACTACAAGATATTATCAATAAATAAACTGGTATTCTTTTCTGTTCTTCTCCTTTTTATTTTAACAGGGGGCTGTACACGAAATTACAGCGATATCAATACCGATCCGACACGACTCGAATCGCTCAATACCGAAGACATAAAAGGTCTTTTTACCAATGCAGAATATATGGCCATGTACTCCGGCGACGGATCTGCTGAATACCAGTATGCACAGGGCTTTTTTGCCGACCTGTATGCCCAGTACTCCGCCATCACAGCGACATTCGATCCTACCGACAGGTACAACATTACACAGGAATGGATACAGGAGCAATGGATAGGAACATTCAGGGCCATGGCTCCGCTGGTAAACATACTTAAACAAACAACTGAGCCGGACAAGATAACCCTCAATGCTATTGCGCGGATATGGAAGGTATGGACCATACACCGGGCCACAGATTATTACGGACCATTTCCGTATAAATATATTGGGTACGACAGTACGATAGTCCCTTACGATAAACAGGAAGATATTTATATGGACCTGTTCAAAGAATTAAAGGAAGCAACTGCCGATCTTTCGCAGAACATTGGATTGCCTTCGTATGGAAGTGCAGATGTAATTTACGGGGGCGACAATGAAAAATGGTTAAAGTTTGCCAATACATTGCGGTTGCGTCTTGCCGTTAGGATATCGGATGTGGAACCGGCGATGGCGAAAGAAGAAGCAGAAGCAGCGGTTGCCGGCGGTGTGCTGACAGACTTGAGTGATGATGCCTACCTCCAGAGCTCGGGCGTTAACTACAACGGTTATCTCCGTCAGTCCGGCTGGAACGAGTTCCGGATGAGTGAAACGATGGAAAGTTATCTTGTCGGTTATGATGATCCAAGGTTAAGTAAGTTTTGGCAGCCCGCGGTAAATACAGGTGAATACAAAGGTGTAAGAAACGGGATGAACGTGGCGGAGATTGTTGCAGCGGAAAATGAACCGGATAATACATCGGGTCCAAGTGATTACCTTCTCCCGGAAAATGCATCCACTACACCATCAACAGTTATGTATACAGCAGAAGCTTATTTCCTGCGTGCAGAAGGAACGTTGAATGGATGGGATATGGGTGGCACAGCACAGGAGTTTTATGAAAAAGGTATTGAAATGTCGCTTCGCACATGGGGCGTTACCGATGATGCCGTCATTGCGGCATATACAAATAGTACGAACACGCCAATGGCACCCGGTGGTTATTTCAATTCTCCGGCAGTAGCGACAATACCGGTAAAATTTGCAGCCGATGCCGCGACGCAACGTGAACAGATCGGTACTCAAAAATGGATCGCCTTATTTCCTGAAGGTCATGAAGCATGGGCTTCGTTCAGGCGATCGGGCTATCCTAAAATGTATCCATTAGTACACTCTGATAATCCCGATGCACCGGTCGGTACATTTATAAAACGTATCCCGTTTCTGAACTATGACCGCGACAGGAATGGAGCCGCAGTGGAGGCTGCGGAGCAATTGCTGGGAGGGCCCGACAAAATATCAACACGGTTGTGGTGGGACGTCAATTAATAAACCAGTGTAATGAAACTGTACAGCGTCGTCTTATTTATTTTTTGTATAACAGTAACGGTTAGTGGCAACGCGCAACGCATTGATATCTTATTAAAAGGGGGTCATGTCATTGACCCCTGTAATAAAATAGATAAAGTAATGGACGTTGCCATTACGGCGGGAAAGATTTCGGGAGTTGCTCCATCAATTCCCGGCGACAGCGCAAAAAAGATAGTCAATGTAAGCGGCATGTATGTTACGCCCGGTATCATTGATATGCATGTTCATGTTTTTCATGGCACCGATGCTGGTTCTTACCTCGCCAATGGATTTCATGGACTTCCTGCAGATGGCTTTACATTCAGGGCCGGCGTGACGACCGTCGTTGATGCAGGCTCGTCAGGCTGGAAAAATTTTCGTTCGTTCAAAGCGCAAACTATTGATCGGGCAAAAACAAGAGTGCTGGCTTTTTTGAATATCGTCGGCATCGGCATGTATGGCCGGTTGGAGGAACAGGATGTTTCTGACATGAACCCTGAAATGACTGCCTATATGATCCGTCATGAATTTCCTGACATAATCGTTGGTATTAAATCGGCACATTACTGGGGCGATTTTACGCAGGTGGATCGTGCAGTTAAAGCCGGTGAATTGGGTGGCGTTCCTGTCATGGTTGATTTTGGTGAGCATCATCCGCCAAATTCAATCGAAGAATTGTTTATGAAGCACATGAGGCCCGGCGACATTTTCACGCATACGTACGCCAATGGATTTGAAGACAGGGAAACCGTAGTCGATAAAGATGGAAAAGTAAAACCTTTTGTTTTCGCTGCGCAAAAGAGAGGAATTGTTTTCGATGTGGGTCATGGAGGCGGTGCCTTTTCATGGATACAGGCTGTTCCCGCGATGCAACAAAAATTCTGGCCCACTACAATCAGCTCGGACCTTCATACGGAGAGTATGAATGGCGGAATGAAAGATATGACAAACGTGATGTCAAAGTTTCTCGCTATGGGCATGCCCCTGCAGGATGTTATTTTACGTTGTACCTGGAATCCTGCAACAGTCATCAATCGAAAACAACTTGGTAATCTCAGTATAGGTTCGGAAGCAGATGTAGCTGTATTTAGCTTGCGTGAAGGTGACTTTGGTTTTTTAGATGTGACAGGTGCCAAAGTAAAAGGAAAGCAAAAACTGGAAGCAGAACTTACCATCAGGGCGGGCAAAGTTGTGTGGGATCTGAATGGTATTGGAGCCGCAGATTATGTTCCCAACACTAAACGCTGAACGATAGTTTTAAAAAATAAAACAGCCAGACAAGAAAATTCCATATGAATAAAACACGCGACGTCTTTTCTGATATATATAGAAGTGGTTGGAGGAAATCCGTACAATCCATTTTACAACTATGCATCGGCGTGGTATTTATTACAACGAATGGATGGGGCCAGACCTATGACTTATTACTCAGGAACGGACAACTCATTGATCCAAAAAATAGTATAAATGGGAAAATGGATATCGCTGTTCTTGATGGCAAGGTTGCGAAAGTAGCCGCTTCAATACCATCGAACCAGGCGAAAAAAATCATTGACGTTACCGGGCTCATCGTGACGCCGGGACTGATCGATATTCATACACATGTTTTTGTAGGGGGTAAACCGGAAACTTTTGCAGATGGATTTCTCAGCGTATCTCCAGATGATTTTACATTAAAGTCTGGTGTGACAACAGTAGTAGATGCGGGCACTTCCGGGTGGAGAAATTTCCCTGTATTTAAAGAGCATGTAATTGACAAGTCGAGAACAAGAGTTCTCGCATTTCTGAATATTGCGGGCAATGGAATGACCGGAAGTCCGACAGAGCAGGATGTGAATGATATGGATGCCTATATGACTTCGCTTGTGGTGAAAAAAAATCCGGAGATCATTGTGGGTGTGAAAATAGGCCACTATGAAGGAGCGGACTGGGCACCGTTTGACAGGGCGATTGATGCTGCGGCGAAATCAAACACACCGTTGTTTGTTGAATGCCATCTGCCGCAATTTTCATTAGAGGATCAATTGAAGAAAATGCGGCCCGGTGATATCATTACCCATTCATTTGAAAAAATCGATGAACGCATGCCGGTTATTGACGAACAGGGGAAACTAAGATCGTTTGTGATCGATGCACAAAAAAGAGGAGTGTTATTCGATCTCGGGCATGGCGGTGCAGGATTCTGGTTTTCTGTTGCTGTTCCTGCAATGAAACAAGGTCTTGCGCCAAATAGCTTTGGAAGTGATCTCCACCGCTTCAGTATGAATGCAGGAATGAAGGATATGATGAACATTATGTCTAAATACATGGCAATGGGGATGTCATTGCAGGAGGCAGTGGAAAGGGCAACCTGGAACGCAGCAAAGGCAATACATAGAAACGATCTTGGCAATCTTACAGAAGGAAACGTTGCCGACATTGCGGTATTCAGGATAAGAGAAGGCAATTTCGGCTATACAGATGCGGGAGGAAACGTTATCAACGGCACAAAAAAGCTGGAAGCTGAGCTAACAGTACGTAACGGCAAAGTGGTATGGGATCTGAATGGAATATCAGGCACTCCACTTAATCCGGTATCTGCTTCAAAATAAAAATAAACTAAAACCCGCACTACACATTGTCAATTATGAAATCAAGGTATTCTCTCTTCATCATCTTTGTTGTACTAACTGTTCTCTCCTGCAATAACAAAACACGTACGGTGAAAGCAGACCCCGACAACGGGGGACTATTTTTACCGGATAGCTTCCAGGCATTGGTGGTAGTGGATAGTATCGGAAGCGCCAGGCACCTCGCCGTAAATGATAACGGTGACATATACGTGAAACTAACGTTCAACGAAAAAATGAATGGTAAGGGAGGCACTGTAGGCCTTCGCGATCTTGATGGAGACGGAAAGGCAGATTCCATTGCCTATTTCGGCGATTATAAAGATGTGGGTGGTTCAGCAGTAGGAATGACTATACATGATGGTTATCTTTTTACCAGTACCGTCACGCAGGTATTGCGCACAAAACTTACACCCGGAAAACTTATTCCTGAAAATAAGACGGAAGTGATGCTTACGGACCTTGATTCAAACGTTGCACACAACTGGCATACCACCAAGCCGGTGGCTTTTGATAAAAAGGGAAATATGTATATACCATTTGGCACACCCACCGATGCGGGGCAGGATATATCAAAGTATGGCCCTGTCGGTACACCGGGAGGTGTGGGGCTTGAGCCGGTACCGGATCTTGAAAATCATGGTGGCATCTGGCGCTTTGATGCTTCCAAAACGAATCAAACGCAAAAAGATGGCGTTCGCATATCGACCGGTATCCGTAGTATAGTGGGCATGCAATGGAATAACGGTGATGATCACCTGTATGCAGTGGTGAACGGAATTGATAATTTCCACACGATCTATCCCAACACATTTAGTTCATGGCAGGCAGCGGTATTACCTGCTGAAATGCTGATACGTGCCGATGAAGGAACCAATTTCGGATGGCCCTATGCGTATTACGACCATATGCAGAAGAAAAATATGCTTTCGCCGGGTTATGGCGGTGATGGCAAGATAATCGGCAGGGCCAGTGAGTTTACAGAGCCGGTAATCGGATTTCCCGGCCATTGGGCGCCGATGGATATTCTCTTTTACACAGGCGATCAATTTCCGCCAAGATATAAAGAGGGTGCTTTTGTTGCGTTTCATGGATCAACCGACCGTTCGCCATATCCGCAGGCTGGTTATATAGTTTGTTTTATTCCTTTCAAAAATGGTACGGCGACAGGTGAGATCGAAGTATTTGCCGACGGCTTTACCCGTGTCGATACAGTCGTTAACACAAGAGATGCTGTTTACCGGCCGATGGGATTGGCAACAGGACCGGATGGTTCTTTATATATAGTCGAATCAGAACAAGGAAAGATGTGGCGTGTGATGTACGGAGGAAATAAAAATAATTTCAGCACCGCACAACTGGCGAAGATGGAAAAGAGAAAGAATGAACGGAGTTATATAAAAACACCGGATCCCAAAGCCGACGATCTCGGAACAGGTGATGGATTGGAAGGAAGTATTTTGTATCAGACCTATTGCGCACGTTGTCATAGCCGCGATGGAAAGGGCGACGGAAGCCGGTTTCCGACATTGGTCGGTTCTACGTTCGTTACCGGTGATAAGGACTATCTCATAGATATTATATTAAACGGAATGCAGGGACCGGTAAAGCTGGAAGACAAAACCTTTAACAGTATCATGCCACCGCATAAAGCAATGCTGGATGATCATGCCGTAGCTTCAATAGCAACGTACATCCGGAGAAGGTTTGGTAAAAATGCCACGGCTGTTAAAACACCGGAAGTGACGGCAGTAAGAGATAAGAGTAAAAAGAAATAAATATTGTGAAAGCATAACAGAATGACCGTTGGTATTTTTTTAGTAAACATGCTGTTTGTTTATCCCGGCGGAATTATCAAGGAGATGAGTCGTGTAATGGATGAAGACACAGTGATTGTAAAAAAAACTGTTGATTTCAACATTTCCGGGAAGGGAAACAATGAAGCCTGGAATAGGACTTCATGGCAAACCTTTTCACGTGTTGACCCGGGTGGAAAGAATTATATAACCAGGAGTAAAATACTTTATTCAGAAAAAGGAATTTATTTATTGTATGAAGGAGAAGATGACGTGGTGACAACGAAAAATTATGAAGATGATGAAGAGATTTATGAAGGAGATGTGTTTGAATTTTTCCTGCAAACAAAAAAAGGCGCAGTTTACTTTGAATATGAGATTAATCATTTTGGTAAACAATTAATACTTACTCTTTCCGGCACGCACAGAAACCTGGCCTGGTCACCGTGGCGGCATGAGTATAAAAGAAACCCCGTGATTCAAAAAGAGGTTTTTGTAAAAGCCAGCGATAAAAACAAAGAGGTACTGATAAAACCAGGTGCAATGATTTCATCGTGGACAGCCGAACTGTTTTTTCCTTACGAAGTAATCAGCTTATTGCCGGATGCAGTTCCAAAAAACGGAACGGTGTGGCGTGCTAACTTTTGCCGGATTGATTACGACAGCGGTAAGATGGTGCAATGGAGCTGGTCAAAAAAAATAAAGCGCGATTTTCATGAACTGGAAAATTTTGGAACTATACTATTTGAATAAAAATCATTTCAATTTGTAAAACTTTTTTATGAAACGAAGAGATATTCTCAAAGGGATTTCATTGTTACCACTATCGGGCGGCCTTTTTGCAAAGGGACAACCCGGCGGCTTAAAAAATTTGCCGGGTGATATTCCCCATTGGTTAGCAGATGATACCAATATATTTCGCACACTGGGTGTGGAACCGCTCATCAATTGCCGCGGCACATTTACGATTATTGGTGGTTCACTTGAAAGACCTTCGGTACGGGCCGCGATGGAAGCAGCATCAAAATCGTTTGTGCAGTATGATGAACTTGCAGACGGTATAGGAAAAAAACTGGGCGAACTAACTAAATCACCCTGGGGAATGGTTTCGGCAGGATGTGCCGCAGGATTAAAACATGTAACCGCAGCGTGTGTAACCGGGGGAAATCCGGAAAAGCTGATCAGGATACCTGATTTAAGTGAACTGGACAAAACAGAAGTTATTATCCCTGCCGGCTCACGGAATGTGTATGATCACGCGATACGCAATGTAGGCGTAAAAGTGATTACGGTTGCGGACATGAAAGAATTTGAACAGGCGATAAATAAAAAAACAGCAATGATCTATGTGACATCGGAAGATGACGGGCCCTGCACATTGGAAGAAATTGCGAAACTGGTAAAAGATAAAAACATTCCTATCCTGGTAGATGCAGCAGCGGAAGATCTAACGGTGCCGAACATACACTTGCAAAAGGGCGCAACGATTGTTGCATACAGCGGCGGTAAATCATTATGTGGCCCGCAATGTGCCGGCCTGCTGATTGGTGATAAAGCGATCCTCATGTCGGCATGGCAGGCCAGTTCACCGCATCATGGACCGGGAAGAGATAATAAGGTGGGTCGCGAAGAAATGATTGGATTGCTCGCTGCGGTGGAAGCGTGGGTAACAATGGATCATGCAGCAAAATGGAAAACATGGCTCGGCTGGTTAGATACGATTTCTAAAAAATTAACCAGGATCGATGGCGTGACAACGGCAGTTCGTGAACCAAAAGAGTTGTCCAATCATAGTCCGGTGCTTGTGGTAAGCTGGGATCCTGCTAAACTGAACCTGACCGGTGAAGAACTGGCGGAAGAGTTGGGGCGTAATGCACCAAGGATAGCAATCGGAAGCGGTGGCAACAGGCGAAAAGAAGCGGGTACGGTAACCAGTATTGATATTACGACAGGTCAAATGCAGGCGGGCGAAGAATCAATTGTGGCGGATCGTATTTATGGGGCACTCACAAAGAAACGGACGACAACGGATGCGCTATCAAAAACTACACCGGTGAATATTGCCGGACGGTGGGAACTCACTGTCTCATTTTTCAGCAGCACAAGCAAACATAGTTTTTATCTGGAGCAGGATGGTAACTGGCTGCAGGGTATGCATCATGGAGATTTTTCCGAGCAGGAACTTTCAGGTACGGTTGATGGCAACCTGGTGAAGATCAGGAGTGTCGCCAGGCGGCCCGGTGATCATATCACTTATCTTTTTTCCGGTAATGCAGAAGGTGAGAGCATTAAAGGAAACATTTATCTGGGTGAATATCGAACGGCCACTTTTACTGCGGTACGTGCGAAAACGAAAGGGAATCGTGAAAAAATTTCTATTCCCGGCGGCCCACCGCTTGCCACCTGATTAACAAAAAGAATACCGTTATATGCGTTATCTAAAAGCTGTATTGCTGTTTATATATGTTTCCTTTTTTTGGTCTGCGACTAATTGTCAATCCAGGTCAAAATATTACCTGTTGATCGGCAGCTATACTAAGCCAGCGGATGATAAAGGAATTGCCGTGTATGAATTCGATGCAAAAGACGGTTCTTTAAACTATAAATCTACCGTGGGCGGGATTGAGAACCCTTCGTATCTAACTATATCCAATAAACGCAATAACGTATATGCCGTTAGTGAAAAAGGAAGAGCGCCGGGTGTTGTTGTTTCTTACATGTTTGATCGTATAAAGGCAACATTAAAAAAACTGAATGAAGTGGCCGAAGAAGGGAGAGGGCCCTGCTATATTTCTACCGGCCGGGATGATAAACATGTATTCGTTGCCAATTACGGCGATGGAAGTATCGCTGCAATCGGTATTAACAAAAACGGATCACTGGATTCAACGGGTATTCAATCTATTCAACATACCGGAAGCAGTCTCGATAAAGATAACCAGGCCGGTCCGCACGCACATTCTATCCTCACGTCGCCGGATAACCGCTTTGCATTAAGTGCAGATCTTGGTTCAGATCGTATTTATTTATATCATTATAATGCGGATAAGCAGAAGCCATTGATTGCTGCTGATCCTGGATTCGTGTCGGTAACTCCCGGCAGCGGACCACGGCATATCTGCTTTCATCCAAATGGACACTACGCATACGTCGTGAATGAGTTGGCAGGGAGCATTCATGTGTTTGACTACAAAGCGGGATCACTGAAAGAAAAACAACTTATTACGATGCTGCCAGATGGATATCAGGGTATCATTGAAGCGGCAGACATACATATATCACCCGACGGAAAGTTTTTGTATGCATCTAACCGGGAAGAAAGAAATGAACTTGCCATTTATGCTATTGCTAAAGATGGCCGGTTAAAGTTTATTGACCGTCAGTCCACGATGGGTACGGCCCCCCGCAATTTCGCAATTGATCCAACCGGAAAATTTTTGCTGGTGGCGAATATGAGAACAAATGAGGTGATCGTGTTTAGGCGGAATCTGACGACAGGGTTACTAAAACTCACTGAAAAAAAAATACAGATCGATGCACCGGCCTGCCTGAAATTTTTCAAACAGGCCCATTGAACGGGGAGGGTGACTACCGCAAGTCACATCAATCCCGGAATTGAACTTGCGCAGGCAAATTAAGCAGTGCGAAGAAAGCAGCTGATGTATATCTATACTGTCGGCAACTTTCTTCGCTTTTTTTTATCCCGCCGTGAGTTTATCTAAAATAATCGGCAGCGTCGGTAGTCATGATATATGCTTTCCCAGTGTTTATCGATAAAAATGAGCAATCCGTCTATTTTTTTTGAAACAATCGTGCAGAAATCAAAAAAATTCTACCTTGTGTAAACGATTACATAAACAAACCGCTAATTGCTTTGCCATTGAGAACTACGATCCAGCATATAGCTGATGAGTTGAAACTGACGCCCGCAACAGTTTCC
>Ga0207648_10000807_pt1 | contig 35402 bp, 28 predicted proteins | sample KBSMisM32_FD_184310 | JGI IMG/M metagenome (GOLD analysis project Ga0207648, IMG submission 184310) | Miscanthus rhizosphere microbial communities from Kellogg Biological Station, Michigan, USA - KBS Miscanthus M3-2 (SPAdes) (version 2) | ecosystem: Host-associated > Plants > Roots >... | reverse complement strand
CAACTCTCTCACAAGGCGGATGCCAGTCGTTCCTCCGGATCGCGCGTGAAAACGGCCGAATTCTCGGCCATGGATCGGTTCGTGAGCCGCCAGGTGTCCGGACCGGGGACCCGGCGTCCCCCGAACGGACAGTCACGCCGGCGCGCCTCCGGCTACAATGCCGCCCACCCGGAGAACCATGGCGTTCGACCTGACCGTCAACGGGACCCAGCACCGAGTCGATGCTGACGCGCAGACGCCGCTGCTGTGGGTCATTCGCGATCACGTTGGCCTGACCGGCACCAAATTCAGCTGCGGCATCGGTCAGTGCGGGGCGTGCACCGTCCACGTCGACGGCCGCGCGGTGCGCTCGTGCAGCGTCCCGGCCTCCACCGCGATCGGCAAGCCGGTGATGACGATCGAAGGCGTGTCGCCCGACGGCTCGCATCCGATCCAGATGGCGTGGAAGGAGCTCGACGCGCCGCAGTGCGGCTACTGCCAGTCGGGGATGATCATGGCGGCGCTCGCGCTGCTCCGCGATCGTCCGCGTCCCACCGACGCCGATATCGACGCCCGCGTCACCAACGCGTGCCGCTGCGGCACCTATCACCGCGTGCGGCAGGCCATTCATCTGGCCGCGCAGTTGATGGGCACCAGGGCCGGTCTGAAGACCGGCAGCCACGAACAAGGCGACCTGACATGAGCGCCGAGGTCACCCGCCGCGAGTTCCTGGGCACCGTGGCCGCCGCGCAGGGCGCCTTCGTCCTCGGCTTCTGGGTGCCGGGCAAGGCGGAGGCGCAAACGCCGCCCGCGCCGGCGGGCGCCGCCTGGTATCGAGACCCGGCCGCGCCCGAGGTCAACGCGTGGATCGTGATCGATCCCGACGACACCGTCACCGTCCGCATCGCGCAGACCGAGCTGGGGCAGGGCGTGTGGACGTCGAACGCGATGATGGTGTGCGAGGAGCTGCAGTGCGACTGGTCGAAGGTGCGGCCGCAGTACGCCTCGGCCAACCGCGACGCGCGTGAAAAGGCACCTGAGTGGACGCTGAAGGTTCCTGGCAACGGCGCCACCGACCCGAAGGGCGGCGGAGAGCCCACCTTCGGCAACCGCGATCGCACCGGCGTGTCGGGCATTCCCGACAGCCTCTATCGCCGCATGCGCACGAACGCGGCGTCGTCGGTGAAGGACGGCCGCTACTACCTCCAGCTGGCCGGCGCCGAGGCGCGCGAGCGTCTGCTGCTCGCGGCCGCAAGCCTGTGGAGCGTGCCCGCTTCCGAGCTTGTCGCCAAAGACAGCGTGATCACGCACGGCAAGAGCGGCCGCAGAACGACCTACGGGGCGGTGGCCCAGCGCGCGGCGCAGACGCCGCACCCGCACCCGGAGACGATCACCATCAAGCCGCCGGATCAGTGGACCCTGATGGGCACCGAGCGGAAGAACCTCGACGTGCCCATCAAAGTCACGGGGCAGGCCGTGTACGGCATCGACGTCCGGCTGCCGGGCATGAAGTGGGCGGCCGTGAAGGCGTGTCCGGTCTACGGCGGCGACGTGAAGGGCTACGACTTCGCCGCGGTCCGCGGCATGCCCGGCGTCGTGCGCGCCGTTCAGTTCCCGATTCCGGATCCGGCCTGCACGCGCGGCCGCATCTTCAGCGGCGGCGTGGCCGTGATTGCCGACAGCTGGTACCAGGCGAAGACCGCGATCGACCGCATGCCGATCGAGTGGACGGTGCCCACGGAGAACGCCGTGGTCACCACGGCGATGATGCGCGACGCGCTGATAACGTCGATCGGCCAGCCGGGCCGCGTGCGCGTCGATCAGGGCGACGTCGACGCCGGTTTCGCGAAGGCCGCGAAGATCGTCGAGGCCACGTATTCGACGCCCTACCTCGCTCGCGCCCGCATGGAACCTGGCAACGCGACGGTGCTGGTCACGAACGACCGCGTGGACATCTGGATCGGCGATCAGAGCCCGCAGGAAACGCGCTTCAGCGCGTCGAAGATCACCGGGGTGCCCGAGGCGAACGTCCACATCCACTTGTGCCATCTCGGTGGGGGATTCGGCCGCAACGGCAACGGGCCGCAGGCCGAGCACGCCATCATGATCGCCAACCAGATGCGCGGCACGCCGGTGCACATGCTGTGGACGCGCGAAGAGGACTTCATCGGCACGACCTATCGCGCGATGGGGATGGCGCGGCTGAAGGCCGGTCTCGACGCCGACGGCTGGCCGGTCGCGCTCGAAGTCCGCACCTGCATGCAGCGCGACGGGTTTGGGCCCGAGGCGTCGTTCGATGTGACGTCGCGCTATCACGTGCCGAGCTACCGCTACTCGAGCCACACCACGAAGTTCCACATCCCGGTCGGCACGCGGCGCGGCGTCGGCCAGGCGGCGCACGAGTTCTATCGCGAGAGCTTCATGGACGAGCTCGCACGCGCGGCCGGCAAGGATCCGTACCGCTATCGCCGCGAGCTGATCGCCCGTGCGAACCTGCCGTACAAGGCCGACATGCTCAAGGCGCTGGACATGGCGGCGGAGATGTCGGGCTGGGGCACGCCGCTGCCGAAAGGGACGGCGCGGGCGATTGCGCTCGAGGAGCGCGGCGCCGAGGGCAACGGCTCGGCAACCATCAGCGCCATGGTGCACACGGTGTCGGTGAGCCGCGACGGCAAGGTGCGCCTCGAACGCGTGGACGTGGCGCACGACACCGGCTTCGGCCTCGTCAATCCGCTGTCGGTGAAGAAGCAGATCGAGGGGCAGATCGTCTGGTTCTACAACGACGCGATGCACCAGGCGACGACCATCGCCGACGGCCACGTGGTGGAGAACAATTTCAACAAGTTCCCGCTGTCGCGCATGAGCGAGAACCCGCCGCAGATCAACATCCGCTTCTTCCCGACCCAGCACTGGCTGATCGGCATGGGGCACGACCGCGCCACCTCGGTGCAGTCGGGCATCGGCGACGCCATCTTTCAGATCACGGGTAAGCGCTTCCGGGACCTGCCGTACAGCAAACACGATCTCACCTGGAGCTGACATGCACAGGAACGTCATCGTCGCGGCGTGCCTGCTGGGAATGCTCGCGGCGGAACGCGCGATCGCGCAGTCGGCGGCCGCGGGCGAGGCGAGCTTCGAGATCGCGTCGGTCAAACCGGTCGACCCGTTCGCTGAGCTTCGCAAGGGGGGCGGCAGCGGCGGGCCGATCGCCATGCCATCCCTCGGCGTACGGGTGCAGCCGGGCGGCCGGCTGATCGCTCTGGCCACCTTGCGGACGCTGATCATGCGAGCCTACGGCATCAAGGTGTATCAGCTCGAAGGCGGCCCCAAGTGGCTGGCCAGCGACTATTTCAGCATCTCCGCGAAAGCCGTGAACGAAGCGGCCACCGAGGCGGAGATGAACGAGATGCTGAAGTCGCTGCTCGCGGAGCGTTTCGGCCTGCGCGTGCACGTCGAGACTCGCCCGTCCCCGGTTCACACGCTCATGGTGGCGCGCCCAGATGGGCGTCTTGGTCCCGGCTTGAAGCCCACCTCGAAGGAATGTGAGGCGACGCTCGAAGAACAGAAGCGTACGGGCACAAAACCGGCGCCGCCGCGGATGCCTCCGATACCACCCTCCCCGCAGACCACGCCGCCGCCGCTGACACCTACGTGCGGGTCGACGAGCACGCGAATCATGGCAACCGGCGCGGCCACCTACGCCATGGGCGGCTGGCCGCTATCGACGCTGGTCGAGCATTTCTCGAACGAACTCGGGGCGCCCGTGATCGACCAGACCGGTCTGGCGGGACGCTTCGACGCGGTGGTCGAGTACGAGTCCGGCCGGCGGGCTGGAAGAGGCCCCGACTTGAACAGCACGGACCCGCTGCCCGTGCCGCTGCCCCAAGCGGTGCAACAGCAGCTCGGCCTGAAGTTGGACAAGGGAACGGCGCTGCTGCCGATCACGATCGTCGATGCGGCGGATCAGCCGTCGCCCGACTGATCGAGAGGTGAGTGTGGACGAAGTGTGGACGAGTCTTCTGTACACGTGGGCGCCGATTCTCCTGATGGTCGGGTTCTGGCTGTACTTCATCCGCAGAATGGGGACGTGGCGGCACAAGGGCTATATCGATCGGCAGATCGAATTCATGGCGCGGCAAGAGCAGCTTCTCGAGCGCATCGCGACCGCGCTCGAACGCCGCAACGGCTGATGACGTGGCCATCATGAAGCACGCAGCCGTCATCGTCGCGGTCGCCGGCGCGCTGGTGGCGGCGGGCCAGGCCCCAGCGCCGCGTGCCGAGGCGATTCTGCACGTGCGCACGCCGATGGCGGCGCCGCGCTGGGCGACGCTCGAACGGCAGCTGCTGTCGCAGAACGTCCCGGCCGCCCGCGAGTTCTTCGAGAAGTACTTCGACGCCCGCGGCTACCTGCTCGCCTTCGCGCGCTGGGGCGCCAACGACGGCCCCGACGACGCGTTCGAGAACTTCAACCGCTGGCCCGAGCTGCACGCGCTCGGCGCGTCCGACGAGATCCGCGCGATGTACTCGAAGGGTCACGAAGGACTGATCAAGCAGTACACCGAGGCAAAGACCACCGATGTCCCCATCGCGCGCCAGGGGATGTACTACAAGGAGTTCATCGTCCAGTCCGACTGGATGCACCACGGCGAGGGGCTGCAGCTCTTCAACCGGATGGCGCTCTCGACGCCCGCCGATCCGACCTATCAGGCGCGCGCCCGCCGGTTCGCCGGCTTCTACATGGGCGAGGACCCCGAAGCCCCCAACTACGACGCCGCGCACAAGATCATCCGCAGCATGCAGAACGGCAGCCGCGGTCCGATGCTCCGGAAAGCGACGGCGCTCGACTGGGTGGGCGACCCGTTCGATCCCAAACCGTTCGTGGCCGAGCACGGCGAGTCCACGTTCAAGGAGTTCCTGTCTCACTACGAGGAATATGGCGACGTCGTCGGCGATCACTTCCTGAACCTCGTCGCCACCGTGCTGCCCACCAACGCGTACCTGGTGTCGGGCGACGCCAAGTACCGGACGTGGGTGCTCGACTACATGGACGCGTGGCTGGACCGCATGAAACGCAATGGCGGCATCCTCCCCAGCTTCGTCGATCTCGACGGCCGCATCGGCGGTCCCGATGGCGCGTGGTGGAAGAACGCGTACGGCTGGGGATTCAGCCCGGTGAATCCTGTCACCGGCAAGCGCGAGGACCGGAACCGGATCCCGCGCGCGACCATTGGTTTCAGCAACGCGCTGCTCATGAGCGGCGACCAGAAGTACGTCGACGCCTGGAGAACGATGATGGACGCCGTCAACTCGCACGCGCGGGTCGAGGGCGGGCGCCGTCAGTACCCGACGATGTTCGGCGCGAGCGGCTGGTACGGCTGGCGCGATGCTCCATGGAACGTCGGAGGGCTCGAGGTCTGGTACTGGTCGCAGAAGCCGGCGGACCTCGAGCGGGTCGGCCGCAACGCGTGGGTCGATTTCGTCAACGGTCGGAATGCGTCGTATCCCGAGGAGGCGTTGCAGCGCGACCTCGGTCTGCTCCAGAAGCGCGTGGCGGCGATGCGCGCCCATACGACGCCGCCCGAGAGGCGGCTCGCCGACAACATGCTCGACCTCAACCCGGTGGCGACCGACTCGCTGGTGCAGTTGATGTGGGGCGCTCTGGTACCGAGCCGCGAAGGCGGCCTGCTCTACGCGCGGCTCCGGTACTTCGATCCGGTCGGGCGGCGGGCGGGCGTGCCCGACGACGTGGCGGCGCTCGTGTCGGAGCTGTCCGATACGCGGACGACGGTGACGCTGGTCAATCTCAATCCCTCGCAACCGCGCACGGTGGTGGTGCAGGGCGGAGGCTACGGCGAGCACCAGTTGACGTCGGTCACCGCCGGCGGCGTGACGACGCCCATCGATGCGCCGCTGCTGACGGTGGAACTGGCCCCCGGCGCCGGTCAGACGCTGACGCTCGCGATGAAGCGCTACGCCAACCGTCCCACGGCGCTGCACCCGTGGCAGCGGCCGCCGGCCCGGTGATCCTTTTCGCTTGACCAGCGGCGGCCAGATCGCTTAGTTTGTCGCCTCAATAAACAAATAGGGTCGAAAACAAGGGCTCAAACAGGCAAACAAGGCCTGGATCGCTAGAGAAACGGCCAATTTGTCAAATCTGTGAACTAATGCGCCGAATCAACCCCTCCCGCTTCAAGGTCGCCACCCGCGGCACCAGCCGCGACATCAACAGCCGCATCGTCCTGAGCCTGGTGCGGGCGCACCAGCCCATTTCGCGCGCCGACCTGGCGCGCACGATGGGCGTGAGCCGTGCGGCCGTCACCCTGATCGTCAACGACCTGCTGGCGCGAAAGCAGATCTTCGAGGGTGCGACCGGCGAGACCGAGCGAGGGCGCAAGCCGACGTTCCTCTACATCGACTCCCGGCGCCGCGCGGTGATCGCGGCCGACATCCGGGCCAGCGAGACGTTCCTGATTCTTGCCGACCTGCTCGGCAAGCCGCTCACCGGCGTCATCTCGTTTCCAACCGTGCGCGAGCCCAAGCAGCAGATCGCCAAGCTGGCGGCGCGGATCAAGCGTCTGCTGGCCGAGCATCCGGAGATCGACGGCTACGAAGGCATTGGCGTGGTGGTGCCGGGCATGGTGGAGCACTCGACCATGCGCGTGCTGCACGCGCCGACGCTCGGCTGGCGCAACGTGGATCTGCGCGAGCCGCTCGCCGCGGCCACCGGCCTGGACGTGCAGATCGAGAACTCCGGCCGCGCCTGCGCGCTGGCGCAGATGTGGGCGCTGCGCGGCGATCACGCCACGACCGCCGGCGACCTGGTCTACATCAGCGTCTCGGACGGCATCGGCGTGGGCGTCATCATGAACGGCGAGGTGCTGCGCGGCCGTCACAACATCGCGGGGGAATTCGGCCACGTGCCGCTCTCGCTCGACGGACCCAAGTGCTCGTGCGGCTCGCAGGGATGCTGGGAGGCCTACATCTCGAACCGCGCCACCCTCGCCCGCTACTTCGGCCGGCCGGTGAACCTGGCGGGCCCTGAAGACGCCGCGCATCGTCCGTTCACCGTCGAGGATCTGATCACCCGGGCGCGCGCGAGCGACGCCAAGGCCGTGTCGGCGCTCGAAGCCACCGCCCGCTATCTCGGCCTGGGACTGGCGTCCGTGATCAACGCCCTCGACCCTTCGCGCGTCTACATCGGCGGCGAAATCACGCTGGCCTGGGATCTCATCGAAGGCACGGTGCGGACGGCGCTCGGCGAGCGCGCGCTCACCGCCGCCGCGGCCGAAACCGAGATTCGCCCCGTGGCAGCCACCGAACACCCGCGTCTCGTCGGCGCCGCCGCCCTCGTGGCCGCGCCCGCGTTTGCGGCTCCCGTCGTTGCCTGACGGACCAAGGACTAAGGACCAAGGACCAAGGACCATGACTACCGCCACCCACCTTCTCGCCGCCGACAGCTGCGTCGTCCGCGACACGGCCGCGCGCAAGGGGCGGACGCGATCGGTCGCGCCCGGCGCCACGCCGATGCGTTTTCTTCACTACGGCCGCATCGTCCTCGATCCGGGCGCGGAGCCGGTGCAGTTCCAGACCGGCGAGATGGAGACCGGGCTGATCGCGCTTGGTGGGTCCGCCACCGTGCGCGCCGACGGCCAGGACTACACGCTGGGCCGCTACGACGCGCTGTATGTGCCACGCGACGCCACGGTTCGCGTCACGGCGCTCGACGGCGGCTGCGACCTCGCCGAGATCGCCGCACCCGTCGCGGCGCGCCATCCGGCGGCGTTCGTCGCCTTCGCGGAGGCGCGGAAGGATCCCGGGCTGCACATGACACCGGGAGGTCCCGCGGCCAAACGGGATCTCACCGTACTGATCGGCAAGAACGTGAGAGCCGGGCGCCTCATGGCCGGCGTCACCTTCAGCGAGCCGGGCAACTGGACGTCGTGGCCGCCGCACGAGCACGCCGCGATGCTCGAGGAGGCCTATCTCTACATCGACATGCCGGCGCCCGCCTTTGGCGTGCAGCTGCTCTACACCAACGCGCGCGCGCCGGAGGTGGCGACGATCGTGCGCGATGGCGACGTCGTGCTGATGCCGGCGGGCTACCACCCGAACGTCGGTGCGCCGGGCCATCCGATCAACTTCCTCTGGATGATGGCCGCCATTCGGGAGGACACCGATCGGCAGTACGGCGTGGTGAACGTGCATCCAGACTTTGCGGCGACCCCCTCGGGCCTCGACGCGGGCCGGGCGGACAAGCGATGAGCACGCGTCCCGCCGTTCTCAGCGCGCAGCAGGCCGACTGGTCGTCGATTCCGGCGGTGCGGATCGCCGAGGGGATCGAGCGTCAGCTGTTCTGGGGCGACCGCGTGATGGTGTGCCGGCTGCGCATCGCCCCCCACACCGTCACCGCGGTGCATTCGCACCCGCACGAGCAGATCACGATGGTCGAGCGCGGACGCGTGCGCTACATCATCGAAGGGCAGGAGCGAGTGCTCGAACAGGGCGACATGCTGCACCTGCCGTCGGGCATCTCTCACGGGGCGACCATGCTCGACGAAGAGGTCGTGCTGGTCGACATCTTCTCGCCGGTGCGCGAGGACTTCCTGCCGGTGGACCGCGATGGGGCCCGTTAGCGCGCAGCCGGCGGCGGTGTTGCTCGACCTCTTCCGTCTCGACGGCAAGGTCGCGCTCGTGACCGGCGCCTCGCGCGGGTTGGGAAAGGGGATTGCGACGGCGCTGGCCTCGGCCGGCGCCGACGTGGTGCTGCACGCCAGCGAAACGCAGCCGGCCGCGGCGGCGCGGGAGATCGAGGCCGCGACCGGGCGGCGCACGGCAACGCTGTCGGCGAATCTGAGCGATCGCGAGGCGGGCGATCGGCTGATCGCGGACGCCATCGCGTCGTTCGGCCAGCTCGACATCCTGGTGAACAACGCCGGCATCATCCGCCGCGAGCCGGCGGCCGAGCACAGCGACGAGAACTGGGACGAGGTGCTCGAAGTGAACCTGTCGAGCGTCTTCCGGCTGTCGCGCGCGGCCGGCCGCCACATGCTGGCCCGCGGCCAGGGCGGCAAGATCATCAACATCGCCTCGATGCTGTCGTTCCAGGGCGGCATCACCGTGCCCGGCTATGCGGCCGCCAAGGGCGGGCTGGTCCAGCTCACCAAGGCGCTCGCCAACGAGTGGGCCGCGCATCGCATCAACGTCAACGCGATCGCGCCTGGCTACATGGAAACCGACAACACCGCCGCGCTGCGTGCCGATGCGGCGCGCTATCGCGCGATCACCGAACGGATTCCCGCGGGCACGTGGGGCACGCCGCAGGATCTGGCCGGCGCCGCCATCTTCCTGGCGTCGCGCGCCGCCGACTACGTGCACGGCCACGTGCTGGTCGTGGACGGCGGGTGGCTCAGCCGATGACGACCGCCGTTGCCGAACCCCGCTCGGCGGTCGGGGCCACGCTGCTGCGCGTGCCGCTCCTGGGGTTCTTTGCCCGCCTGGTCGGTCCAGCGGCGCTGACCGCGGCCGGGATGATCGGTGCCGGCGCCGTCGCTACACGGCTGCTGGCCGGCGCCTGGTTCGGGTTCGACCTGCTGTGGCTGGCGCTCTACGTCATCCCGCTGGTGATCGTCTCGCTCGACTCCGCCGCGCGCGTCGCGATGGCGTCGGGCGGCCGCGGGATGCTGTCGATGATCCGCACCGACATCGGCCCGTGGCTGGCGGTGTCGATCTTCGCCGCCGCGTTCCTCGTGAACATCGTCGTGAACATGAGCCAGATGGCGGCGATGGTGGAGGGCGCCTACGGCTCGATGGGGATGCTGCCTCCGGCCAGCGGCCCCGGGTTCCTGCTGGTCACGATGGCGCTGACCGCGTTGGCCGTGACGCTCGCCGTGCTCGGCGGCTACAAGCGGGTCGAGCGGATCTTGACCTTCCTGCTGGTCGCCAAGCTGGTGTGCTTCATCATCGTGGCCACCAAGGGGCTGCTCGACTGGTACACGTGGCCGGCGCTCGCGCGCGGCCTCGTGCCGCACGTACCGGCGGACGTAGCGGTGGTCGGAACCACGCGCGTGCGCGAAGGGTTCACGCAGCTCATGGCCATTGCGGGCCAGGCGCTGCCCCCGACGGTGTTCCTGACCTACGGGTATCTCCACAGCAACGCCGGCTACACGGTCGTAGACGCGAAGCGCGCGTTCTGGAAGACGGTGCAGAACCTCGGCCTCATCTGGGGACTCTTCTCCGTCGTGGTGATCGTCGCGGGCACCACCGCGCTGCACAACGTCTACACCGGCTCGGGCCCGTCGTATCTCGGCGTCAGTCACTACTCGCAGATCGAGAGCATCCCCGTGGCCGGTCAGGTGCTCGGTCCCGCCTTTCCCGGGTTCCTCGGGTTCCTCGCGCCGCGGTTCTTCTCGCTCGGGCTGATTGGCGCCGGCTTCACGACGCTCATCTCCGTGTCGCTGACGATGACCTACCTGTGCCTCGACATGTTCGGGCGCGACTGGCACTTCACGAAGAGCAACAAGACGTTTCAGCTGGTGTTCGGGTTGTGGATCGCGATCCCGGCCGTCCTGACGCCGCTGTGGGCGGCGCCGGCGCTGCTGAAAGCGATCGTCGCGATGGTGGGCAATCTCCTGCTGGCGCCGGCGGCGGTGGCGGTGATCTTCTACTTCGTCAATCGGCCCGGCATGCGCGAGCTGCGGGCGAGCCCGGGGCGCAACGTGCTGCTGGCCGTCGCGCTGCTGTTCTCGGTGTCGCTGGCGGTGATTGGCGCCGTGAGGTTCTTCCAGTGACGCTGGCCGCCCGCGCCGCCGTGGCCCGCGACCTCGAGCAGGCTGGGGTGATTGCCGTCATCCGCCTCGAGCACGCATCGGAGCTGCGTCCGGTGGCCGACGCCCTCCTCGAGGGCGGCATCCGCGCGATCGAGGTGACGATGACCGTGCCTGGCGCCGTGGGACTGATCGAGGGGCTGGCCGCGGCGCTGCCGTCCTCGGCGATCGTGGGAGCCGGGACCGTCCTCGACGCGCCGACGGCGCGGCAGGTCATCGACGCCGGTGCGCGCTTCGTCGTCAGCCCCGTCTTCCGCCCCCTGCTCGTCGGCCTCTGCCATGAACGGGGAGTGCCGGCGATGCCGGGATGCTTCACGCCGACGGAGATTCTGGACGCCTGGGAGAGGGGCGCGGATCTCGTGAAGGTGTTTCCCGCCACCTCGCTCGGTCCCGGGTTCATCAAGGACATCCGCGGCCCGCTGCCGCAGCTCCGCTTGATTCCGACCGGCGGCGTGACGCGCGACAACGCCGGCGACTGGATTCGCGCCGGTGCCGTGGCGATCGGCGTCGGCAGCGCTCTCGTCGATCGGAAGGCCGTGGCGGCCCGGCGGTTCGATCGGATCCGCGACGCCGCGCGCGGCTTCGTCGAAGCGGTGCGGGCCGCGCGCCACGGCGTACAAAACGCTGCCGCCCGCCCGGAGGGCGGGCAATTGAGCACTGCGTCATCGGGGCGGAGCCTGCACGCGCAGCGCTTCGAGGCGGAGCCTCGATGACAATGCTGAAGACCGTCTGCTTCGGCGAACTCATGCTGCGCCTGAGCCCGCCCGGCTTCGAGCGGCTGTTCCAGACGCCCTCGCTGCAGGCCAGTTTCGGCGGCGGCGAAGCGAACGTGGCGGTGAGTCTGGCGCAGTTCGGCTGCGACAGCGCCTACGTGACGTGCCTGCCCGCCAACCCGGTCGGCGATGCCGCCCTCCGCACGCTGCGCGCCGAAGGGGTCAACGTCGAGCACGTCGTGCGCGGCGGGACGCGGCTCGGCCTGTATTTCGCCGAGACGGGCGCGAGCCAGCGCGCCTCGACCGTCGTCTACGACCGCGCCCACTCGGCCATCAGCGAGCTGCCGCCGGGCAGCATCCCGTGGCACGACGTCTTCGACGGCGCCCGCTGGTTCCACTGGACCGGCATCACGCCGGCGCTCAGCGAATCGGCGGCCGCGTGCACGCGCGAGGCGCTGCAGGCGGCGCGGCGCGCCGGCGTGGGCGTCAGCGTCGATCTGAATTTCCGCAGCAAGCTGTGGTCCGCGCGCGAGGCGCAGCAGACGATGCGGCCGCTCATCGAGCAGGCCGATCTGCTGATTGCCAACGAGGAAGACCTGCAATCGGTGCTCGGCGTCGCCGTCCGCGGCGTGGACGTGATTGCGGGCACGCTCGACGTCGACGCCTACCGCGAGGCGGCGACCCGCGTGGTGCGCGAGTTCGGGGTGTCGCAGGTGGCGATCACCCTGCGCGAAAGCCTGTCGGCGAGCGACAACGCCTGGAGCGCCGTGCTCCTCGACGGCCCGTCGCGGCAGTTCTACCAGAGTCAGCGCTACGTCATCCGTCTCGTGGACCGCATCGGCGGCGGCGACAGCTTCGCCGCGGGGCTGATCTACGGCGCCCTGTCCGGGCGCGATCACGAATCGTCGCTGCGCTTTGCCGTGGCGGCGAGTGCCTTGAAGCAAACGATCCCTGGGGACTTCAACCACGTGTCGCTCGCCGAAGTGGACCGCCTCGTCGCGGGAGACGCCAGCGGCCGCGTACAGCGTTAAGACAAGACTCCAAGAGGAGCAGAGGTCATGAAGAGGCTTGCATGGGTCATCGTTCTCGCCGCGCTTGCGGTATGGCCGGTCGCCGGCCGTGCGCAGGACTACCGGGCCCGCGTGCAGGGGGCCGTTGTTGACGAAAGCCACGGCGCGCTTCCGGGCGTCACGGTGACGCTGCGGAACGACGCGACGGGCGTCGCGGTCGTGCGTCCGACCAACCAGGAAGGGCGCTACATCTTCGATTTCATCGACCCTGGCACCTACACGATCGTGGCCGAGCTCCAGGGCTTCAAGTCGGTCGAGCAGAAGAACGTGTCGGTGCAGCAGCGCGGCGACGTCACCGTGGACCTCACGCTGGGCATCGGCAGGCTCGAGGAGCGGATCGTGGTGGAGGCCGCGCCAATTGCCGTCCAGTTCAACTCGAGCAGCAAGAACATGACGCTCGGGCGCGACCTCATCGACCAGGTGCCGCTCGCCGGGCGCAATCCCTACAACCTGGCGAACCTCGACCCCACGATGCTCACCGCGCCCAACTCGACCGAGGCCGAGAACCGCCCGTATCATCACGCCTTCGCCAACGACTACGACGCCGGCGGCGGCACCAACCGCGCCAACGACGTGCTGCTCGACGGCGTGCCGCTGGGGGCCAGCTACAAGACCGCGTACACGCCGTCGATCGACGCCGTCGAAGAGATCACCATCTCGAAGAACAGCGTGGACGCTGAAAACGGCCACAGCCTCGGCGGGATCATCAGTCTGAACATGAAGGCGGGCTCGAACAGCTTCAAAGGGTCGGGCTACGTGTACGGACGCAATCCAAGCCTGAATGCCATCGCCGACCGCACCGTGGCGCGTCCGGCCGGCGGCAACGAGACCAACCTGCGCGGCACCAAGCTCACGATGTACGGGGCGACCATCGGTGGCCCGATCCAGAAGAACCGCATGTTCTTCTTCACGTCGATCGAGCAGTGGGACGACAACAAGCCGGTGACGATCGTTCGCACGCTGCCCACCGAGCTCGAGCGCCGCGGCGACTTCAGCCAGTCCGTGCTCAACGGGCGCGTGCGCAACATCTTCGATCCGTTTTCATCGGTACTGGATGCGGGCGGCCGCGTCGTGCGCACGCCGTTTGCGGGCAACACGATTCCGTCGAACCGCTTCGATCCGGTGGCGCTGAGGCTGCTGCAGGCCATGCCGCTGCCGAACCTGTCGGGCAGCGTCGACAACTGGCAGGGCAGCGTGACGGAGCACGCGGACTACTGGAACGTGTCGCAGCGCGTGGACGTGAACGTGACGGACAAGTTCAAGGTATTCGCGCGATACGGCCAGTTCCACGCGAACCTGTATCAGAACAACCCCGTCGATGGCGGTCTGTTCCCGGTGCAGGGCAGCAACCGCTACGGAATGAGTATCGCCGGCGACGGCGTGTACGTGATGTCGAACAAGACCACGCTCAACGTGCGCGGCAGCTTCTACAACATGACCGACGAGTTCTACAACCCGTCGCTCCTGCTCGGCGAAGACGGCCTGAAGGCGTTGTGGCCCAACAACAGCTGGTACTCCTCGCTCTACAACAGCGGCTACGTCTACTATCCGGCGCTCGACGTCACCTCGGGCACCGGCACGGGCACCACGAACCGGCTCGGACGGCAGGGGCGCGAATGGTTCCAGCATCCCGACGCCTGGACGATGTCGGCGCGGCTCAACCGCTACCAGGGCCGCCACAACCTGAAGTGGGGCGGCGAGGTCCGCTCGTACTACGGCGAAGCGGCGCGCTTCGAGCCGATCAACCTGGTGTTCAACTCGACGCTCACCGCCAACAGCTCCGACACGCCTGACGTCACCAACACGGGCAATCAATGGGCGTCGTTCCTGCTCGGCGCGCTCGACAACCAGACCTCGGCGCGGCTGGTGCCGCTGCAGAACCCCGACCTGCACGGGTACGCGGCGTACTTCCAGGACGACTTCCACATGAGCGACAACCTGACGCTCAACGTCGGCCTCCGCTGGGAGTACGAGCCCGGTCCGACCGACCCGGAGAACCGGCTGTCGCAGCGGCTCGATCTGACGCAGCCGATTCCCGAAATGCAGGCCACGCCGCCGCTCATGCCGGCGCAGGCCACCCAGCTGATGGCGAGCAAGGGCTACAACTACCTCTACAACGGCGCCTGGGTGTTTGCGAGCGAGTCGAACCCGCATGCCTGGAACAGCAGCGCGAAGAACTTCCTGGGCCGTTTCGGCGCCAACTACCGTCTCAACGACAACTCGGTGGCCCGCTTCGGCTACGCGCGCTACCTGATGCCCACCACGAACGTCCGCGACACGCTCGGCGACTTCGTGAACCAGTACTCGGGCTACGCGCAGACCACCACGACGCTCGGACTCGCCAACGGCGTGCCGCGGCAGACGCTGTCGGATCCGTTCCCGGCCGGCTCGAATCCCGTCATCGAGCCGTACGGCCAGTTGTACGGCCGCTATACCAACCTGGGAAGCGCGGTGAGCCTCGACGAGTACGAGCTGCGCCCCCAGATCAACGACCGCTTCAACGTGTCGTACCAGAAGGAGCTGCCGGGCCGCATGGTGGTGGACGCGAGCTACTTCCTCAACCTCGGCACGCGCGTGCCCTACGACATCAACTTGAACATGGCGGACCCGACGTTCCGCTACGAACAGAAGACGGCGCTGAACACGCAGGTCGCCAATCCGTTCCGCAACTACCTCACGCCCGACAAGTTTCCGGGCCAGCTGCGGAGCCCGGCGACGGTGACGCTCGGCAGCCTGCTCGTGCCGTACCCGCAATACGGCAACATCACGCAGACCAACACCGACGGCCGCCAGCGCCGCACGCACACCGTCGACGTGCGCGCGCAGCGCCCCTTCGTCAAAGGGTCCACGTTCCTCATCGGCTACGCCTGGGTGCACGACCGGCGGCAGGAGTGGTTCGACGACCTCGGGCAGTACCAGGTACTGAAGAGCAGCGGAGCGAACGGCTGGGAGTGGCGGCCGCTGGCCGACGAGCCGGTGCACCGTGTCACCGCCGCCACCACCATCCAACTGCCGTTCGGGCGCGGCCACATGATCGGCTCGAACCTGCCGCGCGCGCTCGACCTGGCGGTCGGTGGCTGGCAGTACACGGCGACGGCGCGCTACTACTCGGGCCGGCCGCTGCTGTTCGGCACGAGCTACGTCGTGAGCGGCAACCCGAAGCTGTCCGACCCCACGCGCGATCGGTGGTTCGACACGAGCAAGTTCAGCGTGCAGGACAGCTTCACGCCGCGCAGCAACGCGTGGTACTACGACGGGCTCGACGGCCCCTCGGTGTTCATGACGGACATGACGCTCACCAAGATGTTCAACCTCGGCTCGACCTACCGGCTCGAGGCGCGCGTGGAGGCCTACAACGCCTTCAACAACATCGTGTGGGACAACCCGGATCTCAACCTGGCCAGCGCCAACTTCGGCAAGGTGACGCGGAAGCGTCTGGCGTGGTCGGGCCGCGAGATCCAGTTCGGGCTCCGGTTCGTGTTCTAGGTTCGGCTCGATGGATCGACGAACGGTTCTGCGCTCGCTCGCCGCCGGCACCGGCGCGCTCGCGGCGGCGCCGTTCGTCCGCCTGGCGGCCGACGGGGCCGTCGCGTCAACGACGAGCGGACGGGTACGGGGATTTGCCGCCGCCGACGGGATTCACGGCTTCAAGGGGATCCCGTACGGCGGCGACACTTCGGCGCGCCGCTTTCTGCCGCCGGTGCCGGTGACGCCATGGACCGGGGTGCGCGACGCCGTCGAGTTTGGGGCGGTGGCGCCGCAGCCCGGGATGCGCGGCCGCACGATGAGCGAGGACTGCCTGCACCTCAACGTGTGGACGCCCGCGCTGCGCAGCGGGAAGCGGCCGGTGATGGTGTGGTTCCATCCCGGCGCCTTCAGCAGCGGCACCAGCAACGAAACCGAGTCGGACGGCGCTCATCTGAGCCGGCGGGGCGACGTCGTGGTCGTCACCGTCAACCATCGGCTCAACATCTTCGGGCACCTCTACATACCGGAGCTCGGCGCCGACTACGCGGACTCGGGCAACGCCGGCATCCTCGACCTGGTGCTGGCGCTGCGGTGGGTTCGCGACAACATCGCGGAGTTCGGCGGCGATGCCGGCAACGTGACCATCTTCGGCCAGTCGGGCGGCGGGGCGAAGTCCGCGACGCTGATGGCGATGCCGGAGGCGCACGGCTTGTTCCACAAGGTCATCACGATGAGCGGCCAGCAGATCACCGCCAGCCGCGTGACCACCGCCACCGCCAACGCGCGCCAGGTGCTCGACGCATTGAAGCTGTCGCAGGGCAGTCTGCGTGACCTCGCGGTGCTGCCGACGTCAACGCTCGTTCAGGCGAGCCGCGCCGCGGCCTACTTCGGACCCGTGAAAGACGGGCGGTCGCTGCCGCGCGACCCGTTCGATCCGGATGCGCCGCCGCTGTCGGCGTCGATTCCGATGATTCTCGGCAACACGCGCGGCGAAACACGGACGCTCATCGGCCGCGGGCAGCCGGCGCTCTTCGATCTCACCTGGGAGACGCTTCAGCCGGCGCTCGAAAAGAACTCGCCGTTCATGGGCTCGCTCGATCGCGCCATGGTGATCGCGAGCTACCGGCGCTGGCATCCCGCCTACTCGCCGGCCGACGTGTTCTTCGCCGCGACCACCGATTCGCGTTCGTGGCGCGGCCAGGTGATCGAGGCCGACCGCCGGGCCGGGCAGCCCGCGGCCGCCGCGCATACGTGGGTGTATCAGTTCGACTGGCCCACGCCGATCGACGGCGGCAAGTGGGGCGCGCACCACGGCCTCGACGTGCCGTTCGTGTTCGACACCACCGATCTCGTGCCGGAGACGGTCGGGTCGGGCAGCGGCGCGGCGCGGCTGGCTTCGCAGATGAGCCGCACGTGGATCGAGTTCGCTCGTCGCGGCAATCCCAATCACGCGGGGCTGCCGCGCTGGCCCGTCTACAACCTGTCCCGCCGCTCGACGATGGTCTTCGACGAGACGACGAGAGTGATGGACGATCCGCGCGGGAACGAACGTAGGCTCTTCGAGCAGGTGCCGTATGTCCAGCCCGGTACGTAACGCGGTACATATAGCGCTGCTCGTTGCGCTCGCGCTCTTCACCGCCGTCACGTCGGCGCAGACGGGCACCGCCGCGCCCGGGCGCGCGCAGATCCTCGACGCCATGAAGCGCGCCACCACGTTCATGACCGAGAAGGTCAGCACCAATGGCGGCTTCGTGTGGACCTACCTGCCGGACTTGTCACGCCGCTGGGGCGAGCTCGAGGCGCGCGACACGCAGATCTGGATTCAGCCCCCGGGGACGGCGACGATGGGGCACCTCTTTCTCGACGCCTACCATGCGACCGGCGACGACGACTACTACCGGGCGGCCGAACGCACCGCGAATGCGCTGATCTGGGCGCAGCACCCGTCGGGGGGATGGAACTACCTGGCCGACTTCGGCGGCGACCGCTCGCTTCGCGAGTGGTACGACACGATCGGGCGCAACGCCTGGCGCCTCGAGGAGTTCCAGCACTACTGGGGCAATGCCACCTTCGACGACGCGGGCACCGCTGAATCGGCCAGGCTCCTGCTGCGCGTGTATCTCGAGAAACGCGACCCGCGGTTCAAGCCGGCGCTCGACAAGGCGATTCAGTTCGTCATCGACAGCCAGTACCCCGAAGGATTCTGGCCGCAGCGCTTTCCGCTGCAGCACGAGTTCTCGCACCACGGGCTGCCCGACTACACGTCGTACGCGACGTTCAACGACGACGTCGCGGGCGAGAACATCGACTTCCTGGTGCAGTGCTATCAGGGGCTGGGCGATCCACGGGTGCTCGACACGATCAGGCGCGGCATGAACGCGTTTCTGATCGCGCAGCAGGGCCCGCCGCAACCGGGGTGGTCGCTGCAGTACACGCTCGACGGCCGGCCCGCCGCCGCGCGCACCTACGAGCCGCGCTCGCTGGCGACGCACACCACCGCCACCAACGTCGGGCTCCTGCTCAAGTTCTACCGGCTCACCGGCGATACGAAATACCTGGCGCGGGTCCCCGACGCGCTCGACTGGCTGGAGCGGCTGACGCTGGCGCCGGGCGTCGCGCCGAGCGGACGGACGCACCCGACGTTTGTCGAGATCGGCACCAACCGTCCGCTCTACGTGCACCGCGAGGGCTCGAACGTCGTCAACGGCCGCTACTACGCGGACTACGACTCGAAGAACACGCTGGCGCATTACAGCGGGTTCCGGGCGATCGACGTGGCCGGCCTGCGCCGGCAGTATCAGGACGCGAAGGCGCTCCGGCCCGAGGACGCCCTGCGCGGGTCGCCGCTGGCACCCGGCGCGGGCGCCAGGCCGCTGCCGCGCTTCGTCGCCGTCGAGACGCCGGCCGCGGGAGCGCCGCGCGACGTCATCGCGTCGCTCACGCCCGAGGGATACTGGCTGGCGCCGCTCGGCTACAACAGCCACCCGTTCACGCGCCACTCCACGGCGTCGGCGGTGGCCGGGAGCTTCTCGCAGACCCACGTCGGCGACGACACCGATACCTCGCCGTATCCGGATCCGGCGTTGCGCGGCATTTCGACGGCAGCCTACATCCGCAACATGAGCGTGCTCATCAAGGCGCTGGAGCGCTGAGTGGGCGCGCTGCCACGAGGTGCGGTCGCGGCCTGCGCCCTGGCGGTCGCGACGGCCGCCGGCCTTCGAGCGCAGGCGCCGGTGCTGACGCTGTGGCCGGAAGGCGTCCCCAACGCGCAGCGCGCCGGCGGCCCCGAGCGGATCGACGACGGGCGTGTCTCCAACGTGCACGTGCCGACGCTGACCTATGTGGCGCCGTCAGCCAAACCCACCGGCATGGCCGTCATCGTGTGTCCCGGCGGCGGCTATGCCCGGCTGGCGATGTCGAACGAGCCGGCCGGAATCACCGAGCGCCTGTCGCGCGAAGGGGTCGCGGCGTTCGTCCTGAAGTACCGGCTCAAGGAGTACGGCTTTCCGGCGCCGCTCCAGGACGTCCTTCGTGCCGTGCGGCTCGTGCGATCGCGCGCCGGCGAGTTCGGCGTTCGTCCAGATCGCATCGGTCTCATCGGCGCGTCGGCCGGCGGCCACGTGGCCGCCATGGCGGCCACGCTGTTCGACGCTCCCGACGGACGCACCGGCGCCGCGCTCGATGCGGTCAGCGCGCGGCCCGATTTCGTCGCGCTCCTGTATCCGGTGATCACCATGCGGCCGCCGTTCGCGCACGCCGAATCGGTGCGCAACCTGCTTGGCGCGGCTCCGGTCGAGGCGCTGCTCGACCGGCTGTCGCTCGAACGTCAGGCGCGTGCCGACATGCCTCCGGTCTTCCTCGTGCACACCGCCGAGGATCGCAGCGTGCCGCTCGAGAACAGCGTCCTCTTCGCTCAGGCGATCCGGCGCGTGGGCGGGCGGGTCGAGCTGCACCTCTACGAGCGCGGCCCGCACGGGTTCGGCACCCGCGCCGATCTGGGCACCACGTCCGGCTGGGTCGATCGCTGGATCGAGTGGATGCGCGCGCTGTAGGGCGTGCCGCTCAGCGCGTCTTGAAAGAGGAGCGCTTGCCTCGGGCGCGCCGCGGCTGGTTGACCATCGGCTCCCACGCCGCCATGGCCCCTTGTGCAGCGTTCACGAGCGCCTGGCGCGAGGCGCCGTCCCGTGCGCGCACCGCCAGCCCCTGCATCACGGTCGTATAGAACGACGCCATTTCCGTCACCGGTGCGCCTGCGGGGAGGTCGCCCTCGGCGACGCCACGCGCGAGCCGCTGCCGAATCATCTCGGGGCCCTGCTGGCGGAGCTCGTGCAGATGGTCGTAGGCCTCTTTGTTGGCGCGGGTGCAGTTGATCGCGCCCAGGATCAGCAGGCAGCCCCGCGGGCTGTCGCCTTCCGAGAAACAGCGGACCCCTTCGTGCAGCAGCGCTTCGATCGCCTCCCGCGCCGTCGGCGCGGCGATGGCGTTCCGCATGCGCCCGCCCAGGGTGGCGTGATACAGCGCCACGGCCTCGCGAAAGAGCTTGTCCTTCGAGCCGAACGCCGCATAGAAGCTGGGCGGCGCAATCCCGCCCATGGCCGCCTGGAGCTCTTCGAGCGTCGCGCCCTCGTACCCGCGCGTCCAGAACACCTCCATGGCGCTGCGCAGCGCCTGCTCCCGGTCGAAGGTGCGCGGCCGTCCTCGAGGTGCCATGGCTTTATTATATAGCTATCACTAAAAAATGTCTTGACGGCCGTCCCCGCGGCGTGCTCTAGTTCTGTACCGTTCACTACATAAATCGGTCACGAATAGGAGCACAGTCATGGAACGCCCTGTTTCTCGCGTCTTTCGCCCCTACGCGCGCTGGATCGTCGCGCACCGGCTGGTGGTCGTGGCGGCCATCCTGGTGGTGACCGGTCTCTTCGTGTCGCGCCTCGGCCGCCTGCAGGTGGACTCGAACCCCGACCTCTGGGCGCCGCAGAATCATCCCTACGTCGAGACCACCAATCAGCTCGAGGAGCTGTTCGGCGGCCGCAACCTCACCGTGATCGGCGTGGTGCCGAAGACCGGCGACATCTACCAGCCGAAGGTGCTGGCGAAGATCAAGCGCATCCAGGACCAGCTCGAACTGCTGCCGCACGCGGTCCGCCACAACATCCTCAGCCTGGCGGCACGCAAGGTGAAAGAGGTGAAGGGCGGGCCCGAGGGGATGGAGGTGCGGCCGATGATGGAGACCGTGCCGCGCACGGTCGAAGAGATCGCGCGCCTGAGGGCGGCGGTGGCGTCGATGCCGATCTACATCAACGCGCTGGTGTCGCCGGACGGCAAGGCCGCCACCGTCGTGGCCGACTTCAAGCAGGACGAGCGGTCGCCCAACTTCATCGCGCTCAACCAGGGCCTCCACACCATCGTGGACGCCGAACGCGATGCCGACGTGGACATCTACCTGGGCGGCATCACGATCATCGGCGAGGCGGCCGACCAGCAGTTTCTCAAGATGCCGATCTTCTTCGGCGTCGCCCTCCTGATCATCCTGCTGGTGCAGTACTGGTCGTTCCGCAGCGTGCAGGGCATGGTGCTGCCGATGGTCACCGGTCTGCTCAGCGTGGTGTGGAGCCTGGGGCTGATGGGGCTGCTGGGCGTCCACCTCGACCCGCTGAACACCACCACGCCGATCCTGGTGCTGGCGGTGGCCGCGGGGCACGCGATCCAGATCCTCAAGCGCTACTACGAGGAATACGGCCGGCTGCGGGCCACCATGCCGCCGCGTGACGCCAACCGCGAAGCCGTGATCGAGTCGATGGTGCGCGTGGGCCCGGTGATGATCATCGCCGGCCTGATCGCCACCATCACGTTCCTGTCGCTCGCCGGCACCGGCATCCCGATGGTGCAACACTTCGGCGTCTTCGCCGGCTGCGGCGTGCTGGCCACGATGATCATCGAGATGACGGTGATCCCGGCCGTGCGCTCCATGCTGCGCCCGCCGCGGGAGCGCGAAGCGGCGCGCGAACGGAAGGCGGGCGTGCTGGACCGGTTCCTGACCGGCGTCGCCGATAACCTGGTCGGTGGCCGCGCGCCCGTGTTCGTCGCCGGCGGACTGCTGGTGCTGGCCGTCGTCGGGTTCGGCGTCACCCGGCTGCGCATCGACAACAACTTCCGGCTCTACTTCCGCCCCGAGAGCGCCGTGCGCGTGGACGATCGCGTGCTGAACCAGACCTTCGGCGGCACCAACTCGATTCAGTTCCTGGTGCAGACGCCGGCCGCCGACGGCATCAAGGACCCGCGCGTGCTCCAGGGCATGGAGCGGCTGCAGGCCTTCCTCGAAACGCAGCCGGCCGTGGGCAAAACGCAGTCGATGGTGGATCTGATCAAGCGGATGAACCAGGCCATGCACGCCGACGACCGCGCCTTCTACGCGGTGCCGGACAGCCAGGAACTGGTGGCGCAGTACCTGTTCTTGTACTCGCTGTCCGGCGACCCGCAGGACTTCGACAGCCTGGTGGACAACGACTACCAGCGCGCCACCGTGTGGGCGTTCGTCAAGGACGACAGCACCACCAACGCCGACCAGATCGCCAGACGCGCCCGGGCGATCATCGACGAGAGCTTTCCGCCAGGCGTGACCGTGCAGATGGGCGGCAGCCTGCCGCAGCTCATCGCGCTCAACGACGTCATCGTGTCCGACAAGATCCGCAACATGGCGCAGATGGCCGTGGTGGTGTTCGTGCTCGGCGCCATCATCCTGCGGTCGCTCGTCGGCGGGCTGTTCGTGGTCACGCCGCTCTTTGCCGTGATGCTCGCCAACTTCGGCCTGATGGGATGGCGCGGGACCCCGCTCGACATCTCGGCGATGACCACCGCCGCGATGGCGATCGGCATCGGCGCCGACTACGAGATCTACCTCCTCTTCCGCTTCAAGGAGGAGCTGGCGCGGACGGGCAGCGTGCTCGAGGCGACGCGGGCGTCGATGCTGACCTCGGGGAAGGCCATCCTGCTCGTCGCGATTTCGATCGTCGCCGGGTATGCGGTGCTGCAGGCGTCGGAATTCGCCTTCTACAACACGCTCTCGAGCATGGTGACGGCCACCATGGTGATCAGCGCCTTCTTCGCGCTGTTCTTCCTGCGCGCGCTGATGATGCTGTTCAAGCCCCGCTTCGTCTTCGGCGATCGCCGCGAGGCGTTCTTCAAGCCGGCGGCCGCGGCGGTCGTGGCGGCGCTGGCGGTTGGCTTGGCGGCTCCAGCCACCGCGGCCGAGCCCAGTGCGCACGACATCATGGAGAAGAATTTCTTCGTCACCAAGGTGTCGTCGCTGCAGCTCGAGTCCACGATGGTCCTCGTGAACGACAAGGGGCAGCAGCGCGAGCGGCGGAGCACCGGGCTCATCAAGCTGCAGCCGAACGGGGTCGACTCGAAGCTGCTCGTCCGGTTCAGTACGCCGGCCGACATCAAGGGCACCAGTTTCCTGCAGGTCGAGCACATCGACGGCGACGACGACCTGTGGATCTACTTGCCGGCGCTCAAGAAGAGCCGGCGGCTGGTGGCCAACAACAAGAAAGACAGCTTCGTGGGGTCGGACTTCTCCTACGGCGACATCTCGCTGCCGAAGGTGGATCAGTACCGTCACACGCTCGTGCGCAGCGAAAAGGTGGACGGGTTCGACTGCTACGTCGTGGAGAGCGTGCCGGCCAGCGAGGCCGTGCGCGCCAACAGCGGCTACAGCAAGAAGCTCACGTGGGTGCGGACCGACAACTTCGTCGAGACCAAGGTCGAGTACTACGACCTGGCCGGCCGCTTGTGGAAGACGCAGACCGTGACCCGCCACGAGCTGGTGGAACCGCAGAAGTCGCGCTGGTTTGCGCTGCAGCGCGAGATGACCAATCACCAGAACGGTCACCGGACGGTGATCACGATGGCCAAAGTAACGCCCGGCCTCGCGATCGCCGACGACACGTTCACCACTCGCTCCATCGAGCAGGACTGAGGTGTGTGATGCGCGCGTTCTGGACGGTGGTGGTGGCACTCACACTCGCGGCTCCGGCGCGGGGGCAGGACGGGGCGGCTCCCGCGTCCGCGTCCGAGGCGAACGTCTTCGAGCGGCTTGGCGTGACCGGCGCCGTGCGCGCCGGTTACTGGAGCTCGACGCGGAACCTCGACTCGGAGCAGAACATCGGCGCCGGCATGCTGTGGCTGAAGACGTCGCACAAAGTGTCGGACCGCGTGTCCTTTCTCGCCGAAGGGTGGACCGCGCTGCGCGGTCCACTCGAGTACGGCGACGCCACCGGCGAGCTGCGGGAGGCGTTCGTCGATCTGCGGTTCGGGAGGCTCGACGTCCGTGCGGGGCGTCAGATCATCGCCTGGGGGCGCGCGGACGGGGTCAATCCCACGGACAACCTCTCCGGCCAGGATCTGAGGCTGCTCGTGCCTGACGATGCCGATCGCCGGCTGGGGACCACGGCCGTACGTGCCAGCTACTACGCCGGCGGCGTGTCGGTGACGGGCGTCTGGCTGCCCGAATTCCGCGGCCACGAATTCGCGCTGCCCCCGCCGCCGCCAGGCCTGGCGTTCGTGCGCGAGGCGGAGCGGTGGCCGGGGAACCAGTGGGCGCTCCGCGTCGAGCGCACGGGCGGCGCGGTGGACTGGTCGGCGTCGTACTTCCGCGGCCTGGACACGGCGCCGGATCTTGGCCTCGCCGCCCGCGACGGCGGACTGCCGGCCGTCCGCGTGTCGCACCATCGCGTCCGAGTGTTTGGTGCCGACATGGCCGCCAACGCCGGCCGCTTCGGCCTGCGTGCCGAGGGCGCGTATGTCGACACCGAGGATCCGCACGGCCGCGATCCTTTCGTCAAGAACCCGTTCCTCTTCGTCGTCGCGGGGGCGGACCGGACGTTCGGGGGGCAGCTGAACCTCAACGTTCAGTATCTCTTTCGCTACGTGACGCATCAGCCCGGGACGTCGGTCAGTGTCCAAGACGTGCTCAACAGCCAGACGCGGCGGACGCAGCACGGCGCCTCGTTTCGCCTCGGCTACAAGTGGCTGCACGACACGCTCGAGGCCGAGTGCGCCGCCGTGGCCTACGGTGCGCCCTCGGGCACCGCGCTCCGGCCCAAGGTGACGTATGCGCTGACCGACAGCTGGAAGGTGCTGGCGGGGGCGGAGCTCCTGCACGGCGAGACGGCGTCGGTGTTCGGGTTGATGGAACAGAACTCGACCGGATTTGCCGAGCTGCGATGGAGCTTCTGATCGGGTAACGTCTCGTCGTGTCCTGGCGCCACCTGCTCGCCGTGTTGTGTGCCGTGGCTGCCGGCAGCGCGTCCGGCGCGGCGCAGCCGGGCGGGCGGCGCGTGGCGCTGACCGGCACGGTGGTAGTGGTTAACCAGCAGTCCGATTCGGTGACGCTCGTGGACCTCCAGCGGATGGAGGCCTACCGGCACGTGAAGGTGGTGGGCGGCCCGCACGAAGCCGCGGCGTCGCCCGACGGCCGCACGGTGGTGGTGACCAACTACAACCGGGGAGGCACGCCTCAGAAGACGCTGAGCCTCATCGCGCTTCCGAGCGGCGACACCATCAAGACGATCGATCTCGGCGAGTACCGCGCGCCGCACGACGTCCGCTGGGTCGATGCCTCTCGAGTGGTGGTGACCTCGGAGGCGAATCAGGCGCTGCTGGTCGTCAATGTCACGACAGGGGCCGTCGAGCGCGTGTTCCGTACCGAGGCTGGCGTGTCGCACATGCTGGCGCTCTCCGCCGACCGCACGCGCCTCTACTGCTCGAACATGCGCGACGGCAGCGTGAGCGCGTTCGACTTTCAGAGCGGGAAGAAGATCAAGGACGTGCGCACCGGCCGCGAATGCGAAGGCGTGGGCGTGACGCCCGACGGCCGCTGGGTGTGGGCCGGCAACCGCGCCGAGGACAGCATCTCGATCATCGATACCCGCACGCTCGACGTGACGAAGCGCATCACCTCGCCCGGCTTTCCCTATCGCGTGCAGTTCACGCCGGACGGGAAGCTGGCGCTCATCCCGCACGCGCAGGCGTCGGCGCTGGTCGTCGCCGACGTGGATCGCCAGTCGATCGTGAAATCGATCAAGCTGGGGCTCACCAAGGTCGCGGATCCATCCACGGCTGGCGTGTTCCCTCACCCCGACAACCGTCACGCGTTCGTGACGGTCCGCAACGACGACTCGATGCTCGTCCTGGACCTGGTGACCGGTGAAACACTCGCCCGGGTGCCCGTGCAGAGCAGCCCGGACGGCGTTACGTATTCAGCGGTTCAGCGCTAGCCGCCGCCCACGGCTCGCTGCTGGCCACGGAGTAGAGCGCGCCCGGAGCGTTGCGGGTCTTCTGGAACTCCTCGAGCGTCTGGCCGCGCATCGCGGCGTAGATGTGGAGATTCGACACCCCAACTACCGCCCCGAGCTTCTCCAGCATGAAGAAGCTGACACCGTAGTGAATGAGGCCGCGCCAGTCGAGTGCCCGCACCAGCGCGCGCTCGGCAGGGGTGAGTCCGGCTTCCTCGAACAGCGTCTCGCGAGCCTCGCGAAACCGTGCGCGCCAGGCTGGCTCGATCAGGCGATGCAGAAACTTGTTGAGGCGGTACGCCTTGACGCTGCGGTCGAGCGTGAACGGGTAGGTGCCATCGAGCCGTTCGATCCCCGCCAGCTGCCGCCCCACATGCGTCAAATAGCTCGGTGCGGGCGGCGCGGTTTCCGACGGAGTGTTCTCGTAGATCGCCGTCGCGATGCCCGTCATGCTCGGCAGGTAGTAGCTCTGGTGCAGCTTCTTCACGTGCGGCGTGAGCGCGCCGCGCATGACGAGCCACATGATCACTTCGGCGCCCTCGAGGCCGCCGCGCTCGGCGAATTCCGCGACGGTCATGCGCGCGAGGCGTTCAGGGTCCTTCTCGATCAGATCGAGGAACTCGAGATCCCACGCCGTGTCGTTGTAGCCGCAGCGCTCGCCGTGCACCTGGTGCGACAGGCCGCCCGTCGCGACCAGCGCCACCTTGAGGTCCTCGGGATAGCTCTCGATGGCGCGCCCCAGACTGTACCCGAGTCGATAGCACCGTCGCGCCGACGGAATCGGGAACTCCAGCACACCGATCTGCAGCGGCACGATGGCGCCGGGCCACGTCGGCTCGTGCGGCCACAGCATCGAGAGCGGCGAGAAGCAGCCGTGGTCGAGCGGCTTGTCCTGGAAGTAGGAGAGGTCGAACTCGTCGGCGACCAGGCCGGCGGCGATGTGATGTGAGAGGGCGGCGTGGCCGCGCACGGGAGGCAGCGCCCGCGGCCCGCCGCCCTCGTCGGCCACGGCGTACGACTCGCCGATCCCGAGGGCGAACTGCGAATAGTGATCGAAGAAGAACGACGTCACGTGGTCGTTGAAGATCACCAGCAGCACGTCGGGCGCCTTCTCCTCGAGCCACGCCTGCACCGGCCGGTAGGCCTCGAAGATCGGCGCCCACACCGGGTCGTCCTGCTTGCGCCGGTCGTAGGCGAACCCGATCGTCGGGGTGTGCGAGCTGGCGACGGCGCCGACGATGCGTGCCATCTCAGAGCGCCCAGGGAATGAGGCGGCCGAAGTAGATGACGCCGAGCCACAGCGTCAGCGACGCCGCGCCCATGACCTTGCCGAGCGGCGGCACGTCGTCCTGTGGGCCCAGCGCGTCCACGACACGCCCCATGCCGGTAGCATAGAACGCCAGTACGTTGACGCCCGCCAGCGCGATGAAGAGCAGCTTCAGTTGCAGCCACGGGTTGGTCATCAGCACCGTGTAGGGATGCACGCCGACGTTGCTCTTGATGCCCCCGACGAAGACGAATCCGGTCACGGCGCATAGCGCGAAGCCGACGACGCCCCACGGCAGCGCGCGTTTCAGCAGCGACAGCGGGATGCCCTTGCCGAACCCGAGCAGCCGCAGATCGTAGGTGCCCACCGCGCCGAACAGCAGGATGAGCCCGGCGAAGTGCAGCACCTCGCACAGGGGCCACGCCCAGGAGTAGGTATCAAGGAACACTTCGATCGACGGCCAGCGGAGCCAGTAGGCGAGTGCGGAATCCATGGCTACTTTCCTTTGAGCGAAACCGCCAGCGACGACGGCAGCGATTCATGGTGGCTCCGCCTGGCCAGCAGGGCGCGGGCAATCAGCACGGCGGCGATCGCCACCAGGAATGCGACGGTCACCGCGCCGAGAGTGCGCGAGATCACATAGGCGGAGTAGGCGGTGAGCCGCCCGGCCGTGATGGCCACGACCCACAACGTGCTCGACGCCGCGAACAATCTGCGCGCCCGTGGCGTCTCGATGGCCACGTCGGGGGCGTCGCTGCCGCGGAAGACGTGCTGCAGGAACCTCCAGAGCACGATCGCAGCGAGGATCACGCATGTCAGCTTGACCAGGAAGGTGACGTTCCTGACGAACCCGACGGGGGCGGTGGCGAACAGCACCAGGCCCGAGACGAGATTGACGATGAACCCGCCCAGCATCAGCGGGAAGAACGAGCGCAGCGGTGCGATGGGAAGCCGCGGCACGAGTCCTGTCATCCGCAGCGCGATGATGACGACCGGTCCCAGCAGGAAGACGAGACCGAGGGTGTGGAGCGAGAGATAGAGCGTGTAGCCGAGGAGGGAGGTGGATTCACGAATCCAGGTGACCGTGTCCGTGTTCTCGAGCCAGGAGAGGAACTCCACGTAGCCTCCAGTGCAGGCCAGCGAGCCGCCCGCGCCCGGAGGAGTGCATCGGGTGTGCCACGGTGAGAAGGCATGCCACGCACCAATTGCTGGGGGATTTCGTGATCCGGCGGTTCCCGGCAAGGGATTTTCAGCGGCCGACCGCGAACTCTCCCGCGCCGGTCCTTGATGCGACCGTTTCGAGGGTCACCCCTCATTTCCGTAAGGCCCCAGTGGCGGCACCCCTGGTTCCCGGGGCGGAGGCCCCGAAAAACCGCGCGTGCGACCCAGGGGGCCCCCTGGCAGCGGACTTGCCGACTCCCGGCCGTTATGCGTCTCGAGAGAGCTGTCTTCTGCCTCGCCTTGATCCTCGTTACGTTCACGTCGGTGGCGTCCGCGCAGCCGGCACGGCGCCGCGCGGTGGCGGGCCAGGTGCTCGTGACGTTCAGGCCGGCGGCCAACGACAATGCGAAGGCTGCCGCGCATCGTGTCGCGCGCGGCCGTCTCGTGAGCGAACTCGCGGCCCGTCGTGTGGCGCTCGTGTCAGTGCCCGACGGTGACGAAGAGGCAGCGGCCGAGCGCTACCGCCGCAATCCCAACGTGCTCTTCGCGGAGCCGAACTACATCCGCTACATCCCTGAGCCGGCGTCACACGGCAACGACTCACCGCTCCTGCCGCGCGACAAGTACTTCTCGCAGCAGTGGGGATTCCACAACACCGGGCAGGAGTTCTACTGCTTCGCGTGGATCTTCGGTGATTTCTGCTTCTACCAGGGCACGCCCGACGCCGACATCGACGCGCCCGAGGCGTGGGCGGTCTCGACCGGGTCGCCCACGGTGACCGTGGCGGTGATCGACACCGGCATCGACTACAACCATCCCGACCTCGCGGGGCACTACGCCGGCGGCTACGACTTCGTCCACGGAACGTTCGATCCGCTCGACGACCACGGGCACGGCACCCACGTGGCGGGCACCATTGCCGCCAGCCTCGAGAACCTGACCGGCAGCCCCGCCGCGGCGGAAGGCGTGGTGGGCGTCGCCCCGCAGGCGCGCCTCCTCGCGTACAAGGTGTGCGACGCCGACGGCACGTGCAGCGATTTCGCCGTCATCTCGGCCATCAGCCGCGCCGTCGCCGACGGGGCGAAGGTGATCAACATGAGCCTGGGCGACACGGTGTACTCCCAGGCGCTGGCCGACGCGGTCGAGGCCGCGTGGAACGCCGGAGTCGTCATCGTGGCCGGCGCCGGCAACGACGGCGTGACGGCGCCGTTCTATCCGGCGGCACTCGACCACGTCATCGCGGTGGGCGCCTTCGACGAGATGCACCAGCGAGCCTCGTTCTCGAACTACGGCAGCTGGGTGGACATTGCCGCGCCCGGCAGCAACATCCTGTCGACCTATCCGTTGAGCAAGTGCGAAGAGGCAAACGTGCCCGGCGAGACCGGTTGCTACACCTGGTTGAGCGGCACGTCGATGGCGACGCCGCACGTCTCCGGCGCCGCCGCGCTCATCTGGTCGCGCGGCGACGTGACGAGCAACGCCCAGGTCGTCGATCTGCTCCTCAACAACGCCGATGCCGCGGGCGTGTCGAACGTGCGCCTCGATTCGTGGACGGCCCACGGCGGCCTCAACCTGCACGACGCGCTCAGCGACGGGCTCGCGACGGGGAAGCCCGTGGCCAATGCCGGGCCGGATCAGACGGTGACCGACGCCGACGGTGACGGCGCCGAAGTCGTGTCGCTCAACGGCACGGCGTCGCACGACGACAACGGCAGCATCGTGGGCTATGAATGGCGTGAGGGCACGACGGTCTTGGGGGCCGACGCGCTGGTCGCCGTCCCGCTCACGGTCGGTGCCCACGCCCTGACGCTCGTGGTCACCGACAACGACGGCCTCACGGCGACGGACACGGTGACGGTCACCGTGCAGCCGCGGAGCCTGGTGACGATCGTGGCCACCGGGACCGAGGCTCGCGAGGCGGGGCTGCAGCCCGGGCTGTTCACGCTGACGCGCCAGGGCGACACCAGTGCGGCGCTCGCGGTGTCCTACGTCGTCGGCGGATCGGCCACCGCGGGAGCCGACTATCAGCCGCTGCCCGGCACGGCGCTGTTCGCGGCCGGTTCCGCCACCACCACGGTTCCCGTGGTGCCGATCGACGACGATCTGCTGGAGAGCAACGAATCGGTGATCGTGACGCTCGGCCCCGGTGCCGGCTACGGTGTGGGGGCGCCCGGCAGCGCCAGCGTCGCGGTGGTGAGCGACGACCTGCCGCCGGATCTCGTGGTCTCGGCCGCCGCCGCGCCAGCGACTGGCGGCGCGGACGCGGACATCGTGGTGACCGACACCACGAAGAACTCAGGGACGGGTGCGGCGCCGGCGTCCGCCACGGGTTTCTACCTGTCGACCAACAGCAGCTTCGACGCCGCCGACATCTTCCTGGGCAGCCGGCCGGTGCCGCAGCTGGGTCCAGGCGCGACGCACAGCGGTTCGACGACCCTCCACGTTCCGGCGAATACGGCGACCGGCTCCTACTACGTCCTCGCCAAGGCCGACCCGGACAGCGCGGTGCCGGAGAGCCTCGAGACGAACAACGTGAAGGCCACCGCGCAGATCAAGATCGGGCCTGATCTCCTGGTGTCGGTGTTCACGACGCCCACCACGCTGGTGGCCGGCGCCACGTTCAGCGTCTCGGATACAACCGCGAACCAGGGCGGCGGTCGCGCCGCCGCGTCCACGACGCGGTTCTTCCTGTCGACGAACACGTCGCTCGATGCCAACGACACGCTGCTCGGCAGCCGGCCCGTGCCGGAGCTGTTGGCGGGGGCGTCACACGCGGGCACCGCGACGCTCACGCTGCCGCCGAACATTCCGGGCGGCTCCTACTACGTGATCGCACAGGCCGACGGCGGCACCGTCGTGGCAGAGACCTCCGAGAGCAACAACAACAAGGTCGGCCCGTCGGTGAAGATCGGCGCCGACCTGATTGTGGGCGCGCTCAACGTGCCCGCCATCGCCTCGGTGGGCGGCGCGTTCAACGTCACCGAATCGACGACCAACCAGGGCGCGGGCCTGATGGCCGACTCGGCCACCGGGTTCTACCTGTCGGACAACTCCGTGTTCGACGCGGGCGATCGCTTCCTCGGCGCGCGGTCAGTCGGCGCGCTGGCGACGGGCGGCACGTCGAGCGGCACCACGGCGCTGCAGATTCCGGCCGGCACCGTGCCCGGCACGTACTACATCGTGGCCAAGGCGGACTGGGCCGACGCCATCGCCGAAAGCGTCGAGTCGAACAACACCCGCGTGGCCAGCATTCGCATCGGCCCCGATCTGATGGAGACGAGCGTGACCGCACCGTCGTCGGTGGCGGTGGGCGCCGCCTTCACGGCCAGCGACGCGGTGACCAACCAGGGCGCCGACACCATGCCCGCCTCGACGACGCGGTTCTATCTGTCCGCGAACTCCTCGGTGGACGCCGGCGACGTGCTCCTCGGCAGCCGGCCGGTGCCGGCGCTGGCGCCGGGCGCGAACGACAGCGGCTCGGTGGCGCTGGTGATTCCCGCGCAGACGGCTCCGGGCAAGTACTTCATCGTGTCGGCCGCGGACGCGGCTGGGCTCATTACCGAGGCGCTGGAGAACAACAACACGAAAGCCCGCAGCATCACGATCACGGCGCCCTGAGTGCTATGTTGTGACCGGTGGTCAGGCGCCTCCTGGCGGTACTGCTGGTCTTCTCGGCCGGCGTCGCGTACGCGCAGTTCCCGCGCGGCTTCGGCGGCTATGGCGGGCTGCGCGGCGAGCAGGGCGATCCCGCGGAGCTGCCCCCGGCCGAATACCCTGATCGGCACCTGGCGGGCTGCCACATCCTCTACTCGAGCGTCCGCCGCGAGGCCAACGGCTCCGGTTGGCGCACCGACTATCCCTGGGGGCAGCGCAATCTCCTCATCCGGCTGTCCGAGCTGACCAAGACGCGGGTCAGCAAGCAGGCGGGCATTCCCCATGTGTGGCTCGTGCGGCTCACCGATCCCGCGCTCTTCGAGTGCTCGTTCCTGATGGCGTCCGACGTCGGCACCATCGGGCTGTCCGACGAGGAAGCCGCGGCCCTGCGGCTCTACCTGCTGAAGGGCGGCTTTCTCTGGGTGGACGACTTCTGGGGCGAGGCGGCGTGGGAGCAGTGGTCGCGCGAGCTCGCCAAGGCGATGCCGCCGCCCGAGTACACCATCGAAGAGGTGCCGCTCACCGATCCCATCTTTCATTCGATGCTCGAGGTGAAGCGGGTGCCGCAGGTGAGCGGCATCGGCTTCTGGCGCGCCACCGGCGGACGCGTGACGTCGGAGCGCGGCGAGGAAACGGCCGTCCCGCACTTCCGCGCCATCCGCGACCGGCACCGCCGCATCATCGCCGTGATGACTCACAATACCGACGTGACGAACTCGTGGGAGCGCGAAACGGAAGACCCGGCGTACTTCCTGCAGTTCTCGGTCGAAGGTTATGCTTTGGGCATAGACGTCCTACTCTACGCAATGACCCACTGAGTACGGGAGGCATGACGATGACGAGACGACGAATCCTTGCGCTCGGAACCGCCGCGATCCTCGCGACCGCCGCGCCGGTCGTAGCCCATCACTCGTGGCCGGTCGATACGTCGAAGGCGGTGACGGTCTCCGGCACGGTGACGAGCTACGAGTGGGGCAATCCGCACGTGATGATGGGCCTCGACGTCAAAGTCGCGAACGGCACGATCGAGAAATGGAACGTCGGCGGGCCCAGCACGACGCGCATGGAGGCCAACGGCTGGGACAAGAGCACGCTCAAGCCCGGCGACGTGATCACGGCCACCGGGTATCAGTTCACCGACGGTCAGAAGATCCTGCGGCTGGACAGAATCGTGATGGCCGGCGGCAAGGAGATGTTCCTGTACGGCCGTCGCTGAGGTCCGCGTCCACGACACGCTCCGCGATCTCAGCGAGGCCGTAGCCGCCGCCATCGCCAGCGCGGTGCACGACGCCGTCGCACGGCGCGGCCGGTGTGCGTTGCTGCTCTCGGGTGGCCACACACCGCGCGCGTCGTACGAGACCCTGGCCACGCGATATCGCGAGAGCGTTCCCTGGGCGCAGGTGCAGCTGTTCTGGGGCGACGAGCGCTTCGTGCCGCCGGGCGATCCGCGCAGCAACGCGCGCATGGCGCGCGAAGCCTTCGTCGATCGCGTGCCGTGTCCGCCGGCGAACGTGCACCCTGTTCTCACCGGGCTCCCGTCGGCGGACGCCGCCGCGCGGGGCTACGAGGACACGCTCCGCGCGTACTTCGCGGGCGCCCAGCCGATGTTCGACCTCGCGCTGCTTGGCCTTGGGGAGGACGCCCACACAGCGTCGATCTTCCCGGGCTCTCCGGCGCTCGCGGAGCGGGAGCGCTGGGTGATGGCCGTGGCGGCGCCGGCCGATCCGCCGCTGCGCGTCACGTTGACGATGCGCGCGCTCACGGCGGCCGCGCAGCTGTTCGTGTTGGTATCCGGCGCGGGGAAGGCCGAGGCGTTGCGCCGTGCGCTCGATCCCGCCTCGCCCCCGCTGCAGTATCCGGCTGCCGCCCTGCAGGCGGCGGGGGATCGCGTGGTGTGGTGGGCCGATCGCGCGGCCGCGCCCTAGTGTTCCCGACCGCGACACACCTGCGTCTGGGCGAAGGCTCAGCTCAGCTCAGTGATAGGGCTCGTCGGCGCTCCCACCGTAGATCGCCGGAACCTTGGAGCCCATCGACCGGAGGTAGCTGACGAGTTGGCCCCGGTGGTGGACGCTGTGGTTATTGGCCGCGCCCAAGAGCGAAATGGCCGGCTCCTTCTTGCCGAAGGAATCGACCTCCTTGGCGAGTGTCTCGCCCGGCGTTGAACGAAGGCGCTGGATGCGCGGCGGGTATTCGCGCTCGTAGAAGGCGACGACGTCGTCCATCGTGGCGAGCCCCGAGGTCCTCTTCTGCTCCACTTCCGGATCGTAGACGAACACCGCGTCGCAGACGCAATCGAGGAACCACAGGTCCGTGCCCACGAGATGCGTCGCCAACTCCCACGCCGTCCTCGACTTTTCGTCAGGCTTGTAGTCGCGCCGGGCGTCAGGAACCGCGCGCAACACCTTGAGCGTATTGGTGAACTCCTGGTCGAACATGTTGGCGAAGTAGTCCGCGATGGCTCTGGCATGATCGGCGGTCATGGTTACCTCAATCGCGAGAATAGAACCCGAGCCGATGCTCTGTATTCCGGGCGTTCTTGCGCCTCACTCGACGCTGCGCGACTAAGGCAGGACTGAGCCTCAAGCGCGCGTGCCCCCCGGTGTCATCTGCCCGCCCGGCCGAGAACCCGCGTGCGAGCGTACACTACCGCCATGCGAACCAGAGTTGCCGCCGCCGCGTGTTTCGCCGTCCTCGCCGTCGTCGCGATCGCGCAGCAGTTTCCGCTGAGACAGAACGTCGAGGTGCTCACGGAAGCGCCGATGCGCCCCGTCAAGGTGAAGGATGGCCTCTACATCATTCGCGGGCCAGCCATGCCCTGCATGACGGGCTGCCGTCCCGGCGACAAGGGCGATGGCCTCATCCACGAGTCGGGGGACGTCGCCGTCCGCGTCACCCCCGACGGCCTCATCGTCGTCGACGACAAGTTCGCCAGCCAGGCCGCCGACGTCTTCGCGCAGGTGAAGAAGGTCAGC
>Ga0207648_10000806_pt1 | contig 35413 bp, 30 predicted proteins | sample KBSMisM32_FD_184310 | JGI IMG/M metagenome (GOLD analysis project Ga0207648, IMG submission 184310) | Miscanthus rhizosphere microbial communities from Kellogg Biological Station, Michigan, USA - KBS Miscanthus M3-2 (SPAdes) (version 2) | ecosystem: Host-associated > Plants > Roots >... | reverse complement strand
ACCAGCTCGGACCGTGGAACGCGACGTTCCGCGCCAGTCGACGCAGTCCGCTTCCGTCGGTGCTGACGACGGAGATTCCGGCGTCGAAGAAAGCGATCTTCCGCCCGTCAGGCGACCAGGACATGAACGTCTCCGGCGTGATGTCGTGGGTCAGGGCACGCTTCCCGGTTCCGTCAGCGTTGATGACGAAGATGCGGTTCGAGCGCCCGTCGTACGCGGAGAACGCGATGGTGCGCCCGTCGGGTGACCAACCCCCGGCCCACTCTTCCGCGTCCGTCGTGTGCGTCAGGTTCCGCTGATCGCTCCCATCCGCGTTCATCACGTAGACGTCACGGTACGGCCCGGAGGCCGAGCTGCTGCCCCCGACCCAGAGGGGCTGCCCAGGAGGCACTGCCGAAAATACGATCGCCCGCCCGTCGGGTGACCAGGCAGGACCAACCTCGTCGCCGGGCTTGCGCGTCAGGTTCCGCTGGTCGCTGCCGTCCGCGTTCATGACGAAGACGTCCGCCCCCGAGCCGTCGCGCCAGCTCAGGAAGGCGATCTTCCCTCCGTCCGGAGACCAGGCCGCGTCCCCGTCGGGCACAGCGTTCCGCGTCAGCCGCCGGAGCCCGCTCCCGTCGGCATTGATCACGAAGATCTCGTCATTGCAGGCACCGGCCCGGTCACACAGTCCCGCGCTGCCACGCAGCTGCATCGCAAAGGCGAGCTTCCGCCCGTCGGGCGACCAGGCAGTGCGGTGGTTGCCTGCCAGGCTTTGTGCCAGCCTCCGCTTCCCGCTCCCGTCCGCGTTCATGACGTAAAGCTCGTCCGAAGACTCCCCCCTGCCGCCGTTCACGCTGCGCAGGAAGGCGATCTTCGACCTCGGCGTCCGGCGGCGGCGCCTAACCGTTCCGCGGGTGCCGGCGACGCGGTCTGTGACTGCCCGGTGCGCCCGAAGCCCACGTAGAGCGCGATCCCAACGACCGCCGCGAGCGCCACGGACGCTGCAAAGATGCGCCTCCGACGCCGCGCGCGCTGCCTCGCTTCCTCAATCAGTGCCTCCACCAGGGCCTCGCTCTGCTCGCGGTCGACGGGATCGCTGGAGCGAGGCGGGCGAGGCGGAGCGGTAACGGCCACGGCTGCCTCCCTGAGTTATTTGAGCTATTGTTACTAGCATCATGCTGAATGTCAAGCTCGACAGACGCGATCCCACCGATCTCTTCGCGCAAGTCGCCGGCGAGATCCGGCGGGCGATCGCCGAGGGCGAGGCAAAGCCGGGTGAGCGCCTCCCGCCCGCCAAGGACCTCGCCGCCGTCCTTGGGGTGAATACGAACACCGTCCTGCGATCGCTACGGGTGCTCCGCGATGAGGGACTACTCGAGTTCCGCCGCGGGCGTGGCATCTCGGTCGCGGGCACACCGGAACTAGGCGCGGTCGTCCAGCGAGCGCGGGAACTCGTCACCTTCGCCCGCCACCACGGCTATAACGTCGACGAACTCGTTGAAATCATCGAAGACATAGCCTGAAGGCCGGTAGCCCATGCCTCGGGATCGTCCCCGAGACTCAGCCACCCTGGCTCGAATCAGTCCGCCCGTCTGTAGTGCTGTACCGCGGGCTCGGACGGAGTGGAGGCGGCGGGAATCGAACCCGCCAAAGATTCCCGCCGTCAATCACGGTGGGCCTGTGCGGATCTTGCCACTGGCCGGCTAATTCTTGAACCTCGCGCTCAGTCCATTCAGCTCCTCGACTGAGCCGGCTGAAATCGTCAGAAAGAGATGCGTAAGGCTGCGAGCTCCGCTCGGGAGCGCACACCGAGCGTCCCGTACACGCGTGACAGCGCGGCCTCGACGGTCTTCGTGCTGACGAAGAGCGTCTGCGCGATCTCGCGATTTGTGCGCCCGCTCGCTGCTAAGCGCGCGACCTGGGCGTCCGAAGGCGTTAGCTCGCCGTCGACGACTCGACGCGCCGCTGTTCGTTCGAGCTCCTGCCTGACCCGAAGCGCCCAAAGCTGCGCGCCCATCGCTTCGAAACTCGCCAGTGCCGACTCGAGTGAATCACGTGCAGCGCGTCTGCGTTTCCACCGCCGGAGAACACGGCCGCGCGCGAACAGCGTGCGCGCGCTCTCGAATCCACTTCCGAGCTGCTTGTCCGCGGCAAGCGCGCCGTCGAAGAGCGTGAGGGCGCGGTCGCGATCGGTGGGTGCCTGGACAAGCGCGCGTGCACGTAATGCCGGTCCGCGCCAGCGCGCGAGGATGCCTTCGGCCCCTTCGAGTCCGTCGGCGAGGGTCGCCGCCTCTTCCGACCGACCAAGCTCCACCAGTGCTTCGATCGCATACGGCAACACTCTGACCAGCAGGTAGTGCTGACCCGCACCGGTCGTCTGTGCCGAGCGCTCGAGCGCCCGCCACGCCCCGCCGGGATTGCCAACAGAGAGCTCGAGCGTGGCCATGGCCACCCGCAGATGCGTGAGCGCGACGACGTCCCCGGACTCCGACAGTGCGGGCTCGGCCAGCGCCGCGTAGTCGCGAGCGGTCGCCTCGTCGCCCAGGGCCCCGGCGAGTGAGGCGTGTAGCCCGAGGTGTCGAGCGCGCGTGTCCGGCCTCCACGCGCAGGACTCCACGGATTTGAGGTGTCCGCGCGCCGCGGCGAGTAGTCCTGCGTGGAGCTCCAGCGTGCAGAGGTGCTGCGTGATATCCACGAACTCGAACTCGTTGCCGATGGTGTCTGGCTCGCGAAGCTCGAGCTCCAGTAGCTCCCGCGCCCGCGCGAGGTCGTACGTCGCGGCGGCCAAAGCTCGCACCCCACGCGCAAAGACCCGAATGCGAGGATCGGCCGACTCCTGGGACCGAGCGACTGCGTGCTCGAAGGTCGGCAGGTCGAGCGGCTCACCCGCACGAAACCGGTAATACGAGGCGCCGGCGAGCGCGCAGCCGAGCAGCCCCGCGCTCGGCCGGGCGTCCGCCGCTGCTTCGAACGACCCGATCGCATCGTCGATCCGCCCGAGGCCGGCCGCCTCGAACTGCGCGCGGAGTAGATGAATCTCAGCGCGAAGGTCCGCAGTCAGGCCGGGCTGGTCGAGCGCCCTGGCGAACAGGTGCAAGCTGCCGAGCAGATCGTCCGTTTCCTCAATCGCATCGAGTAGCGCACGCGCCCGCAGCGGCCCAGGAGGCGGGAGGCTCGTCGTCGCCATCGCCCGAGTCTAGGCACCGTTCCCGAAACTGCCTAGGGATTTCCCCGTTTCGAGCCAGCAACCGCACGTCGTACCGTCAGGCCCACCACGACAAGGAGCACGAGATGTCTGATGGGAGGCGGAGGAGACTGTGCGCGGCTGGCGTGATTCTCACGCTGACAGCGACCGTCGCGTTCGTTGGCGCGCTCGCGACGACCACGGCGGCCTTTGCTCGACCGACATCGGGCACGCACCACCTCGCTACCGGAATCCTGAACCTGCGAGGAACTTTGCGGGTGACGTCGACACCCGTGCCGTGTCCCCCGGATCAGCCGGCGGACAACACCACCGATTGCCGCACGCGCACCGGGGCAGGCCTGGTCCCGGGTCTGGGCAGCGTCTCCGAAGCGTACGTGTGGTCTTACAGGATGGGTCCACCGACCTGCCCTTCGGACTTCCTCGGAACACCGCTGAAGACCACCGCCCGACTCGTAGTCGCAGGGAAGGGAGAAATACACCTTGCACTACGGGACGGAGAGCGCTGCATCGATCAAGAGCCCATGCGGAACGAGCCGCAGGACTTCACGATCACGGGCGGGACGGGCTCCTACGAGGACGCGTCGGGGAGCGGCAGGGTCGAGCGATCGCTTGGTGGAGGCGTGGGAGCAGAGACGTGGAGCGCGACGCTCGAGGTAGCAGGGCTCGAGTTCGACGTGACACCGCCGACGCTGAACGGCGCCACATCGAAGACCGTTCGCGCTCCGAGAGGGGCCAAGCGCGTCCGCGTCACGTACGCGGTGAGCGCCCGCGACGACGTCGATGGTGCGGTTCCGGTGTCGTGCTTCCCGCGATCAGGCAGCCGCTTCGACAGCGGACGCACGGACGTGGTCTGCTCGGCGACGGACGCGAGCGCGAATACGCAGACGGCGAGGTTCACGATCACCGTGAAGCGTCGGCGGTAGAGACGAATTAAGCGAGCACGGACGTAAGAGCGGACTCGAACCCGCGAAAGGTTCCCACCGTAGTCAGATCTCCCGAATCGCGAATTAGTCGCGAGGCTCTGCGTTGACCACCGCGTGAAGGGCCCAGGTGCCCGGAACGCCCTTGAGCTCGTGCTCACCACGGTCCTCGAACGTAATCCCTGATCCGACGACGAGATCCTTCACGGTGCTCGACGCCAATACGACGCCGGAAGCGGCCATCGACGAGATCCGTGCTCCGACGACAACCGCCAGCCCTCCCGGCTTGCCATCGATGATCTCGCATTCACCGGTGTGGACGCCGGCCCGCGCTTCGAGTCCAAGTTCGGAAACGGCCGCGACGACCGCCGACGCGCAGCGCAACCCGCGCGCCGGCCCGTCGAAGCTCGCGAAAAAGCCGTCACCGGCCGTGTCGATCTCGCGTCCGCGAAAGCGGACGAGTTCTTGCCTGACGAGTGCATGGTGTCGCTGGACCAAGTCGCGCCAGCGCGCGTCGCCCAGCTGCGCTGCCCGCTCCGTCGAGTCGACGATGTCGGTGAAGAGCAGCGTCGTCAGGATGCGATCCGGTTCGGCTGGTTCCCAGGCTCCCGCCTGCCACGCGCCGGTCAGAAACTCGCGAAACAGTGCGAGTGGCTCGCGTTGGTCGACCGCCCAGACGATGGGATCCGTAAGCGCCAGCTCCACGAAGCGAGCGCCCGGCACTCGCTCGGCGACGTACCGGCTTGCCTCGACGCGGAAGGTGGTTAACGCGTCGCCAGGCGGCGCAATCGCCTGTGGATGCCGTGACGGGTCGACGTGAGTCACGAGCGTCGGGACGCGGATAATCGGAAGCGCTTCCCTGACGTCGATCTCCATGGTGAGACTCAACAGCTTTGCGAAGGTGGTTGGACTCGCGCAGAGACGTTGGTAGGACTGCATCAGCCGTAGGAACTCCTCATCGCCGATGCGACCAGGCGTGTCTTCGGCAATCTGCTCTTCGATTGCTTCTCGCCCGCCCCAGCCGTCCGCGAAAGACGCAGGGCTGTCGGGATCGTCTCGGGTTCCCCACGGGTAGTCGGCAGCCCACCTCCCGCGCACGAACGGATTGTTGAGGATGAGCGCGGCTGCGCGGTCGGGGTACGTCGCAGCGAACAACGCCGCCATCGCCGCACCATCCGCGGAGCCAATCAGCGCAGCCCGCTCAGAACCGGCAGCGTCCATCACAGCGCGGACATCGTCCATTCGCTCCTCGACCGTGGCCGCGCCCGACACAGGGTCGGAAACGCCCGTGCCGCGCTTATCGAAAAGGATGACCCGCGCAAAGGAGGCGAGCGACCCGTAATAGCTGCGCCAGCTCTCAAACTCCCAGCCAAACTCGATGTTCGAACCAAACCCCGGCACGACTACGACGTCGAAAGGACCCGCCCCGAACGCCTGATACGCGACAAAGACGCTTCCGCTCCGCGCGTACCTGCTGTCCGGCCTTTCCACCCGAAGAGTCTCCCACGCCGGAATAGGCGGCGTACCTATCTAGGCTGGATTACTCGCCGTGCCCATTGGTCGAACTTGGGTGGGGTGGATGCGGCCGGAATCGAACCCGCGCAAGATTGCCATCGGCCTCGGCGCCGAGCCCGGGTCACGGCCCGAGCTCGGCGCGAGTGCTTCGCTACTCGTCAGTCGCTGGGTTGAAAGGCGTGCCGCAGGTCGTACTTCGCGACCTTTCGGCCGAGGACGACGCCGGCGACGCTCGAGAAGTGGTAGTGCACGCCCGCCCACAACCGGGCTTGAATGATCTCAGCGCGGAGGTCGTTCGGCGTGTCGAAGTGACGCACAGCGTTGAGGTTCCCCGGCGGGCCGGCCGCGTCGAACCCGTGGATGTCGACGTCGATCCGGTTTGTGCCCAGGAACGAACTCAACACCTCGGCCATCGCCGACGTGAGCACGCCGTGCGCGGCGGGATATTCCGGGTGGTTCGGCGTCGTGAGAAGCGGTCGCCAGCCGGCCTGCTCGGCCGTCGCCGCGTTGCCGTCGGCGTAACCCGGCACCGGGCCGAAGCCGTCCGCCGTGACGGCTGTGGGATCGATCGCCGTCACCGGGCGCCAGAACAGGTAGTGGTACTTCGCGTTGAAGGCCGACATCAGCGCATCGGCTCCGACCAGATTGATCATCGCGCCCAGGCGGGCCGTGTCACTCAGACCGAGGCCGCGCGCGGCCGCGATCTCGCGCGCGACCCGGTTGTACTGGCGGACCGTGTTCGCCGACCAGAACCTGGCGACCGCGGTTTGCTCGTCGTTCCGCAGGCTGCCACTCGCCGCGCCGTAGGCCTTGATCTGGTTGAACGCCTCGGCCCATTCGTGGCTCTGAAGCGACGGCGGTGGGCCCGGCAGAAACTGGTCCAGCGTCTCCAGCACCCATGGACGCACGTTCCCTAGCCAGGGCGTCTGCGGCGCGAGGAACGGCGGAGTAAGGCGCCATGCGCCGGGCCCCGGCGGGAGCGTCGGGAAGGACGACGTCACGCTGATCGGGGTCATCCTTCCGTCGCCGCTGCGGACGGCGATGATGTCGTTCGCAGCCTGTAGCCCGACTGCCTGTCCGTCCGTCCTCGCCTGCCCTGGCGGAATCGCAGCGAGCGCCTCCGCATAGAGCGCGTCGAGACGAGGACGCACGCCCAGGCAGAACGCGTACGCGACCGGCGGCGAGGCTGGGTTGCACACCTCCGGCGGGAAGTAAGCCCAGAGCGTCCGGTACGCCGCTTCGACTACCGCCGCGTCGGCCGATGCCCCGGGGGCGGCGGCGATCGTAGGACCGTAGGGCTCGAAGCCGCCCTCGATCGCGAGATCGGCGTCGTAGACGGCCGCAGCGACGTAGGCCATGTAGAGGAAACCTTCCGGCAGCTGGGTGCCCGAGCCGACGACAGTGTCCTCGGCGATCTGGTTCCACTGCACGGCCGTGTTCCCCGGCGGAAGAACGGCTCTCGCGTTTTCGCTTGTTGACCCGGCGATCGCAAACGCCAGAGCAATGAGCGCTGCGAACCCGGGAATCTTCTTGACTCTCATGACTCCCCTTTCTGTTCGTTTCCTTCGGATCGAGGTTCGTTGCTCGTCCGCGCACCGGCAATACGACGTTCCTCGTATTTCTGCGCAAGCAGATCGGGGTCTATGCTTGAGCGGTGGCGGTGGCGGGCTTCAGCGGCAAAGACATGAGCGATGCGCTGGCGCTGATCGACGACGCGCATTCGGCCGAAGATCCCGAGGAGTACGCTGAGCGCGTGGTAGACGGGCTCGCGCATCTGGTTCCGGGCGAGGTCGTCGGCTACAACGAGCGGGAGGTCGTCAGCCATCGCCTGCTCACCGCATGCGAGCTGCCTGCAACCGATCCCCCGCCGGAGGTGGTCGACGCGGTGAGCACGTTCTGCCGCGAGTACCCACTAAGCATGATGAGGCGGCGCTCGGACCCCCGCGCGCTGAAGATCTCCGATTTCCTGTCGGCTCGAGAGCTCCACCAGCTGGACTACTACAACCACGCCCTTCGACCGCTGGGGATCGAGCACCAGATTCGCCTCTGGCTCTCGGCGCCGCCTGGCATCGCGCGCTATTTCTATGTCGGCCGACGACGAGCCGACGGGGATTTCGCCGATCGCGATCGAGATCTGCTCGAGCTCTTGAGACCGTTTCTGGTCGCGCTTCGCGATCGCTTTGACGCCGAACTCGTTCACGAAGCGGACGCGCACTCCCTTACGGGTCGAGAGGCCGAGATACTTGCGTGGGTCGCCCGCGGCTTGACCAACCAGGAAATCGCGGCTCTTCTTCTGGTCTCACCGCATACGGTGCGTACGCACCTCGAGCACGCGTACAAGAAGCTGCAAGTCCACACACGCACCGCTGCAGTCGCGCGCGCCTTCGCATCGATGAACTAGCATCGAGCGGGGAGTGGAGGCGGCGGGAATCGAACCCGCGTCCGTCGTCGCACCGGTCAGAACGTCTACAAGCGTAGTCCGCGCTTTAACTTCGAACGGCGGCCGGGGGCGGACGCCCTACCGACGATCTAGCCATCCTTAAGTGTCGCGCTTTGGGCGATTGGCTCTCCCTCCGCGCCGAGCCCGTTATCTGGCGCCGCTACCCGAACCACGGGCCCAGTCCGGAGCGACGTCGTTACCTAACTAGGTTAGGCAGCGAGTGCGAGTTTGTCATTCGCACGTACTGTTTTGCCGGTGGATTTACGAGGCCAACCGGCGACCTCGGCTTGCAGCTCTGCCGGAGAATCGACCACGTCGAAACCAGATCGCCCCCGTATGTTTCTCGAATTGTAGCCTCGATCAGGCCTTCTTCGGCTTAGACAGCTGAACGACCTGGAACGCCGCCGCCCCCGGGTTGGTGATACCGAAGCGCGCGTTGACCGCGTAAAGGCGGCGGCCGTGGTGGTCGATCGTCGTCGGCACTGCGAAGTCCGGGTCGCTCAGGCGAGTCAAGACGCGCCCGGCGGCGAGATTGGCCGAGAGCTGAATGACCGCCACGCGGTTGAGCTGGTTCTGAACGACGTAGAGGGCCTTTCCCGTCAGGAGGATGCCGTCGCCGTTCGGCACGCTCTCGGCACCGAGGTCAATCTGGCGAGTCGAACCGGTGCCCGGATCGATCCGGAAGAGCTTCCCGGTGTTGGTCTGAACCGCGATGAGCGTCTTGCCGTTCGGGGTCGCATCGATTCCGTTGAGGTTGAAGCCGTTCGCGAGCGCGAAGGCGCCGCTGAGCGTGAGCGTCTGTACCGACGACCCGATCGATCCGCCGACACCGATCGGGACTTTGTAGAGGACAGCCTTGCGCGAATCGGTAAACACGGCAGCTGTTCGCGTCACGACCACGTCGTTGATAAACGTGTCCGCCGTGGCAAATGTGTATGTGCGGATAAGCGTTCCGGTCCGCGCGTTGTAGACCAACCCCTTGCCCGTTCCGGCGCCCGCCACCCACAATCTGTTCTGCTTGTCCAGCTCGATGCCGGTGGCCGCCTTTCCGGTTTCGCCCGGAACAAAGATTGCGCCCGCGCCGGTGCGGAGGTTGCCGCGATAGATCGCACCGTTGGCGACCGACCCAACGTAGAACGTCGTGCCCTTTCCGACTTCGATCCCTTCCGGCTGGAAGCCCCTCGGAAGCTGAATGACTTCCGGGAAAGCTCGATCGGCTGCGATCGCACCCGCCGAGATGACGGCAGCTGCCAGCAGCGCAGCGATTCCTGCAAAAACGCGCATCATGAAAACCCCCTGTGGTGTGCGTTCTGTCTGCTTTTGAAAGGGTACGCAACGAACCGGTCGATCGGTTCGATGCAAATCGCACTATCTGCGGGACTTGAGGGCCCGCTGCATGTCACGGTCGGCTTCGCGCTTCGCGATGTCGCGACGCTTGTCACGACCCTCCTTGCCGCGGGCCAGGGCAAGTTCGACTTTGGCGCGGCCATTCTTGAAGTAGAGCCGCGTCGGGACGACTGTGAGGCCCTTCTGGCTGACCTTGCCCGCGAGGGACTCGAGCTCCTTCTTGTGGAGCAGAAGCTTCCGATCGCGGTCCGGATCGTGGTTGGCCAGGTTGCCCTGGTCGTAGACCGAGATGTGGGCCCCCACGAGCCAGGCTTCCCCGTCGCGCACGTCCGCGTAGGCCTGTTGAAGGGAGGCCCGGCCGTCTCGAAGCGACTTGACCTCGGTCCCGGTCAGGACCAGGCCTGCCTCCACCCGGTCGAGTAGGTGGTAGTCGTGCCGGGCCCGCCGGTTGTCGGCGATCAGCTTTTCGCCCCGATCTGTCACCCAAAAGAGTGTAGGGGCCCTTGTGGTTTGCGCCGTTTCCGACTTACAATCCATCTGGTACCGGGGGAGCTACAGCGAGGAGCAAAAGGCTTGTCAGGATTGCGCCGCCTCATTGCGGGATCGGCCCGAGCGCCGTTGTTCTTGCTGTGCGCGGTAGTGCTCGCCACCGCCGTTGTGCCGGCCGCGCTCGCCGACGACCCCCCGACCACTACAACCGCCCCAGCACCCGATCCGGCACCGGATCCGGCGCCCCCGCCGAAGCCGAAGCCTAAGCCTAAGCCTAAGCCGGCGCCCCGACCGAAATCGCAGCCGCGGCCGACGCCCACCCCCACGCCTTCGCCCTCGAGCGCGCCCCAACCGAACGTCGTGCATGTGCAGAAACCGGTCGTCAAGAAGCCGGTCCGCAAGCCCGTAAAACCGAAGAAGGTGCACCGAAAGAAGGTCGTGGCGAAGAAGCCGCAGCCCGTCGTTCCCACGATCACTACCCCGCCGCAGGTTTCGGGAGCCTCGATCGGCTCGAACAACCTGCTCCACTCGAAGTCACCCGCATCGGGAGGACTGGCGTCCATATTCATCGTGGTCGCGCTGTCGTTCGCGATCGCGTCCCTGTCGATTGCCGTGATACCGGCGAACCGCGTTCCGTGGCGCCCGGTCGCAGTGTTCGTCTCGGACCGCCAGCTCGATTTGACGTTGGCCGGATTTGCGCTTCTGGTTGCAACCGCCTTTGCCTTGATCTTGACCGGGGGGCCATAACCCTTGAGGAGGGGGTCTCCGAGGATGACGATCAGATGGCTAGTGGCGGTCTGCGCCTTTGTGCTCCTGTGCGGGACGCCGCTGGCGTCAGCGATGACGGATCGCAGTCTGCGTCTGCTCGACGGCGACCCACCGGTGATCACCGTGCCTCCGGACATCACTAAGCAGGCCACCAGCAGCGATGGGGCGGTCGTTACATTCACCGTGGACTTCAGCGACCCCAATGGCGACCTTGCAGCACACGGATGCGACCACGCCTCGGGAGAGACCTTCCCAATCACCACCACAACAGTGACCTGTACAGCCACTGACGACGCCGGCAACACCGCCACCCCGGCAAGTTTCACGATTACCGTTACTCCGCAGCCGCCTCCGCCCGACAACACGGCCCCGACTATCACGACGCCTGGAGACTTCTCTGTAGAGGCGACCAGCGGCTCTGGTGCCACAGTGACCTATTCCGCCTCGGCGAGCGATCCGGACGACGCGGTCGCGAGCTTCGGCTGCACTCCCGCGTCGGGAACGGGATTTGGCCTCGGTAACACCACCGTGACCTGCAACGCCAGTGATTCGCACGGCAACGACTCATCGGCGTCGTTCACGGTCAGTGTCGTGGACACGATCGGACCCGTGATCAGTGGCGTCCCAGGCAACGTCACGACCGAGGCTACGTCGGGCTCGGGCGCCGTAGTGACATTCACCAACCCGACTGCAAGCGACGCCGTGTCGGGGCCGGCCGGGGTGACGTGCTCACCTCCATCGGGGTCGACCTTCGGAATCACGACGACCACTGTCAGTTGCTCGGCAACCGACACGCACGGGAACACCTCGTCAGCGTCGTTCAACGTCACCGTCCAGGACACCACTGATCCTGTGATCAGCAACGTGCCGAGCGACATCTCTCAGGAGGCGACATCTTCGAGCGGACGGGTTGTCACCTTCGGCACCCCGACGGCGACCGATCTCGGGGCATCGGTACCGGTCAACTGCGTACCCGCGTCGGGGTCGACGTTCGCTGTTGGTGAGACGACTGTCGTCTGTACGGCGACGGATGGCGCAGGCAATAGCGCGAGTAAGTCGTTCAAAGTGACGGTCCAGGACAGCTTGCCTCCGGTCTTCGGTCCAGCGCCAGATGTGAATGCGAATGCGGCCCCCGGCGGCACCGTGGTGACGTACACGAACCCGACTGCGACGGATGCCGTAGCCGGCGTGGTCGCGGTCAACTGCACGCCTGCCTCGGGCTCAACGTTCCCGATCGGGTCGACGCTCGTCAGCTGCTCGGCGAGTGACCCAAGCGGTCACTCGGCCTCGACGACGTTCCACGTCATCGTGGCGGACCACACGCCGCCTGCGATCACGGTGCCGGCCGACATCACCGCCGAGGCAACTGGGCCAAATGGCGCGGCCGTCACCTACGCGTTCAGCGCGACAGATCCCGACGACGCGGTCTCGACTTCGAGTTGTTCGCCGGCCTCGGGAACGACCTTCCCGATCGGGCAAACGACAGTTACCTGCAATGCGACGGACTCACACACCAACAGCGCGAGCAAGACATTCAAGGTCACCGTTGCCGATACGACACCGCCGGTCCTGAGCAATGTCCCGGCTGACAAGACTGTGGAAGCGAACGGCTTTGCCGGCTCGATAGTCGACTTCGTCCCGCCAACGGCGGTCGACCTCGGAGAGCCGCGGCTGGTCACCTGCGCACCGGCACGAAACTCCACCTTTGCCCTCGGCACCACGACCGTGACCTGCTCGGCGTCGGACGGGCGAGGCAACACAGGCACTGCCACGTTCAAGATCCATGTTGTCGACACGACCCCGCCGACCCTGAATCCACCCGGTGACTTCAGCGCGTATGCGGTTGAGAACTCTGGCACCTTCCCGTCGGACGACAGCGTCCAGAAGTTCGTCTTCGGGGCTCACGTCAGCGACATCGCGGATCCGCATCCGACGCTCGCGACGGACACGCCGAGCTTCTTCCCGGTCGGAACGACAACGGTGCACTTCACCGCAACGGATGCGAGCGGGAACAAGACCAAAGCACAAGCCAAGCTCACGATTCTCCCGAAGCCGGCGCCCGGCACGACGCCGCCTGCGCTGCCTCCACCTACCGAAAACACTCCGCCTGCCAACGTCACCGGACTCGTGGGCAAGGGTGGCGACCGGCGTGCCACTCTCAAGTGGACGAATCCCAAGGTTTCGGACTTTGCCGCCGTCGAGATCGAGCGAGGAACGAATGCCGCCTTCTCGAGCGTCAACGCAACCGGCACCGTCGTCTACCACGGCACCGGCACCTCCTACGTCGACAAGGGCGTGACGAATGACGTCTCGTACCGTTACGTCGTGCATTCGCTCGACAAGAACGGCAACAAGTCCGAGGGAGTCGGCATCAACATCACGCCGCACTTCCAGCCACTCCGGACTCCCGCCGACGGGGCCCGCCTCGCGACGATCCCCAAGAGGTTCGCCTGGGCCCGCGATCCGAAGGCGTCGTACTACAACTTCCAGCTCTTCCTCGGGGGCACGCTCCTCCTTCAGAGCACCACGGCGGAACCGCGGAAGATCCTGAGCACCTGGACAACCGGGCCGTCTCTTAACTTCAAGAACCCTTGGAAGTGGGAAGGCAAGAGCTACAAGATCGCCAAGGGCACCTACACCTGGTACGTCTGGCCCGGCTACGGCGCCCGTGCGAACGTCAAGTACGGGCCCCTCATGGGACCCGCCACGTTCCAGATCACGAAGACGCCGAAACCGGCAAAGCCGAAGAAGAAAAAGAAGTAGGGCTACCGGGTCGTCGAGACGGCCATCCAGCGGAGCGTCGCCATGAGGCTGACGATCGGCAGGAAGGCGAGCGGGGCAGCGACTGTGAGAGACAGCATCAGTCGCCGCCCGTGCCGATGATCGTTCCGAGGCCTGCGAGAAGCAGGGCTGCGATGACGAGCAAGATGATGAACAGTCGCTTCTTCATGTCCTGAGTCTCGACTACAAGACGGGCGAAAGCGTTACGGTTTTCCCTACCTCCGAGTGCGGCCTGCCTGTGAAAAGGCCGCCTTTCCTGGGCCTTCTCCCGGACTTGTGAGCCCTCTCAGGCGGCTCCGATTCCGACTACAATCGTCGCTCTGGGGTCTCGAAAGGGAGGACTTGGAGGGTTGCAAGTACTAAAGTGTCCTTTCTGGGGATGGCGCTCGGCGCTGCCTCTCCTCTCACTGCTTCTTGCCGGCGGCGCGTTCGCCCTTTCCACCTCGAGTGCTGGACGCGCGGACGACCCTCCGCCGACAACCGTGTCGACGCCGACGCTGCCCGCGCCGGTGCCGGCGCCTGATCCATCGCCGCAGGCGGTGAAGCCTCCACGTCAGAACTCGCCGACCCTGAAAAGCACGCCCCGAAAGAGGCCACGCGCGCGAATCAAAGTCTCGCCGGTTGCCTCAACTCCTGCCGCCGCGCCCAGCGTTGTGTCGCACCCGGTCAAGGTCCAACCGAAGAAAGCCAAGACCCGAGCCCACAAAGTCCATCGAAAAGCGGCGGCCCGACACCCGCAAGCGGCGCCCGCAGTCACGTTGACGCCGCAACGGAGGCTCGGAGCGCCCCTCAGTTTCCGCAACCAAGGCGGCCCGAAGTCCACCAGCTCATTCGACGTCAGCTCCCTTGTGCTCATCCTCGGTTTGGTGATCGCGACGGCTTGCTTCTCGTTCGCCTTGATTCCGGCGAGAGCACTCCCATGGCACCAGGTCGCGACTTTCAGATCGGAGCGACAGGTCGATATGACGCTGATCGGGGTGGCTCTCCTCGCGATTATCCTCATGCTCTACCTCATGACCCGGGCCTAGATGCGTGTAGTGCTTTTCTGCGCCCTCTTCCTCGCGCTCGGGGCTGCGGGCTGGTCGGCTAGCGGCTCCTTCGACCGAGCGGGATACGTCTGGCTCGCCGAGACCGACTCAACCTCCACGGACACGACGACGACGACAACGACGGACGCAACGACGACGGACGCAACGACAACGGACGCAACGACAACGGACGCAACGACGACCGATGTCACGACGACCACGCCGGTCGACAACCCTCCGTCCTTTGCGAACGTGCCGTCCGGAGTAATAGTCGAGGCAAACGGGCCGAACGGCTCAGCGGTGAACTACACGCCGCCGACTGCGTCAGACGACAACGACGGCCCGCGCCCAGTCACCTGCACCCCGGTGCCCGGATCGACCTTCCCGCTCGGCGACACGCCAGTGACCTGCACGGCTACCGATCTGGCGGGGCATGAGGGGCAGGCATCGTTCACGGTGACTGTGCACGACACAACGGCTCCCACGCTTCTCACACCGGGTCCGCACAGCGTCTATGCGTCATCCGCGCTCGGAGCAAGCGATTCCGACCCGGGGGTGGTCGCGTTCGTCCAGGCCGCGCGCGCGACCGACATCGTCGACCCCCATCCCGTCGTCGGGAGCGATATCCATTCCCTCCTCCCCGTGGGAACGACGACCATCAGATTCTACGCTCGCGATTTCAGCGGCAACGGGACGATACGCGATGTGCCGCTCACCGTTCTTCCGCCACCCGAGGCCAATGCTCCTCCGCTGCCGCCGGTCGTCGTCGCGTCGCTTCCGTCCAACGTCGACAATGTCGGGGTTGCCGTGCTCGACGGCGCGCTCACCCTCACATGGCAGCCGCCGACCGGCTGCGATCACGTCGTCGTGAGCCGGTCGAACAGTGACGGGAGCGGCGAACAGGTCGTTTACTCAGGAAAGGGGAGCCGCTACGAGGACCAGGGGCTCGAGAACGGGATCGAATACCGATACGTCATCAGGTGCGTCGATGCGTCCGGGAATCGTTCGGCCGGCGTCGCGGTCGTCGCGGTTCCACATCGGAACATGTTGCGCTCCCCGAAAGACGGGGCGACGCTGAAGAAGCCACCGAAACTCGTCTGGACACGGGATGCGGAGGCCGACTACTACAACCTGCAACTCCTGCGCAACAACGTCAGGATTCTTGCGGCGTGGCCGACGAAGCCGACGTTTGCTCTCAAGAAGGCCTGGAAGTACCGGGGGCGCAAGTACGCACTCCGCCCCGGGCGCTACGAGTGGTTCGTCTGGCCCGGGGTCGGGCCTCGCAAGGACGCCAATTACGGAACCCTGCTCGGCACCAGAAGCTTCGTCATCCTGCGCTAGCAGGGGGACGCATCCCTTACTTGCGAGTGCGGCGCGCCTCTGAGAGCTCGACCTTGCCCTCGGCCTTCTCGATCTTCTCCACCAGCACCTCGATCGGGTCGCCGAGGCGGTAGGTACGACCACCCCGGCGTCCTGCCATAGCCGTTCCCAGGTCGTTGAGCTCGAAGTAGTCGCCCGCGAGCCGGCGGGCCGGCAGGTAGCCCTCGAACACGTCTCCGAAACGGATGAAGAGCCCTGAGGCGATCATCCCGACGATCTCGCCCTCGAACGGGTCGTCCCAGCCCCGCTCGTAGAGCGTCGCATCGAGGAGCCAGCCGAGGCAGAGCTCGTCGGCCAGGTATTCGACCTGCGCCGCGGCGCGTTCCTGCGTCGAGGTGTGCTCTGCCATGCTCTCCAGATCCGCGGGTGGCGGCTCGTCGGAGAGCCCGAGCTCCTTCAAGAGCGCACGATGGACGACGAGGTCGGGATAGCGGCGAATCGGCGACGTGAAGTGGCAGTACGCCCGGCTCGCCAGGCCCGCGTGCCCCAGGTTCTCCGGGTCGTAGCGGGCCTGCTTCAGCGAGCGAAGGACGAGCGAAGGAAATGCCTCGACGCCACGGCCGGAGCGCCGCACGTAGTCCATGACCCGTTCACTGACGTCCGCCGCCACCTGCGCGGCCGTCGCGGGCGAAAGCTGCTCAGGGGCGGGCGGCGTCGGAACCCCCAGGTCGGCGAGCTTCTTCAGCAGCAGCTCGATCGCGGTCGGGTCGGGACGCTCGTGCACGCGGTAGAGCGCTTGGCGCTTGCGCGAGGACAGCAGCTCGGCGACGGCCTCGTTCGCGGCGATCATCAGCTCTTCGATCAGCCGGTGCGCCGTCGGCTCCGACTCCTTCCAGGCACGTGCGACGCCACCCTTGCCGTCGAGCTCGAAATTGATCTCCGGGCTCTCGATGCGCAGTGCTCCGCGCGCGAAGCGCCGGTCGCGCATCTCGGCCGTCAGCCGGTCGGTGAGCTCGAGCGCAGCAACGACCGCAGGCTCGGCCTGACGCCGTTCGGCCTCCCCGTAGGTGAGCCGGGCCTTGCTCCGGATGATGGAGCGATAGAAGGTCGGCTCCCCATTCGGCGGCATCTCGACGGTGACGCAGAGCCGGTCCTCGTTCAGGCGCAAGCTGCAGCGATCCTCCGAAAGCTCGGGCGGAAGCATCGGCGCGACCCGGCCCGGAACGTACGTCGAAAACGCACGTTCCGCTGCACCGCGATCTAGCGGCACTCCGGCCGGGAGGTACGCCGAGACGTCGGCGATGTGGACCCACCAGCGAAAGCCGTCACCCTCCGCCTGCACGGCGATCGCGTCGTCGAAGTCCTTTGCGGTCTCCGGGTCGATCGTGAAGCAGAGCTGGTCGCGCAGGTCGACGCGGTCACTGAGATCGGGCTGCGGCGCCTCGTAGGGCTCGAAGTCCGTGCGAACTCCTGCGTGGACAAGCAGCCCTTCGAGCACGACCTGGATGTCCTTCGCCTTGCCGAGCTTGCGCTCGAGCTTCGCGCGGCCGCGGTTGGTGCGCACGACGACCAGATCGCCGGGCCGGATGTCCCCGCTGCCCTTGCGGTCGATCGTGACCGGGACGTTCGGGACGAAGTACGGCTCGCCGATCAGCAGCTTGCCGCGCTTGTCGACCTCGACGACTAGTACGTTGCTCAGTTAGAGGTCGCTCAGTTAGACCCGGAGGAACCGGCGGATGGTCAAACCGGAGCCGGCTGCGCCGAGCAGAAGCCCGGTGCCGAGCAGGATCAGCGCGTTCAGCGAGAACGCGATCGCGTTCACGTCGTCACCGGCCTTCAGCGGTCCGCTGTGGAGCAGCGAAGGGAGCGCGATCTCCTTGCCGATCACGAGCAGGATCACGGCGCCCAGTGCGCCGGCGATGCCGCACAACAGGCCTTCGAGCATGAACGGGCCGCGAACGAACCAGTTGGTGGCGCCGACGAGCTTCATCACCTCGATCTCCCGACGGCGGGAAAAGATCGATAAGCGAATCGTGTTCGCGATCAGCAAGGTCGACGCGAGGAGCAGGAGGGCCACCGCAATGATGAAGAAGATCTCGATCACATGGGCGAGCTTGAGCACACGGTGTGTCGTCTTCTTGCCGTAGTCGATCTTGTCGATCCCCACGGCCGGATCGGCTTTGAAGAGCAAGGCGACCTTCTCGACGTCCTCCCCACGCTTCGGGACGACCGTGAGCGCGTTCGGGAACGGGTTCGTCGGCAGCGCTCCGACCTCTTCGGGGTGCGTCTTCTTCATCTGCGCGAGTGCCTGTTCCTTCGAGACCGGCACGATCCTCTTGACCAGCGGGCTCGAGGACGCGATGTTTGCCACGTGGTTCATCTGCGCGGTGGTGGCCTCCTTCGCGCAGGTGTCACTCGTGCAGTAGTAGACGTGCACGACGAGCTCGCGCTTGACGTGGTTGCTCCAGGAGACGACCCACGTACCGAACGCGATGAAGAGGCCGAGCAGGAACATTCCGATCAGAACGGTGACCGTCGCCGCGAGCGTGGTCGACGCGTTTGCACCGAGCGAGCGAAGCGATTCACTGAAGAGAAGCTTGAAACGTTCCATCCGCCTAGGACTCGTAGCCTCCGCGGCGTTCGTCGCGCAGAAGGTTGCCGTTCTCGAGCGCGATCACGCGGCGACGCATCTTGTCGACCATCTCGCGATCGTGCGTCGCCATCAGGATCGTCGTGCCGGCGCGGTTGATTCGGTAGAGGAGCTGCATGATCCCGACCGAGGTGTCGGGGTCGAGGTTCCCGGTCGGCTCGTCGCAGACCAGAAGCGGCGGGTGGTTCACGAAGGCGCGCGCGATGGAGACGCGCTGCTGCTCGCCACCGGAGAGCTCATCGGGAAGTGAGTTCATCTTGTGCGCGAGCCCGACCATGTTCATGACCTCGGGAACTTTGCGGCGAATGTTGGCGGCGCTCTCACCCTGCACCTTCAACGCGTAGGCGACGTTCTCCGCCGCTGTGCGCGTCGGCAAGAGCTTGAAGTCCTGGAAGACGCAACCGACGTTGCGGCGTAGCTTGGGAACGTTCGACCGGCGCAGACGCGTCAGGTCGCGGCCGCCGACGAAGATTCGTCCGCGCGTGGGCTCGAGCTCCTTGAGCAGAAGGCGGATGATCGTCGACTTGCCCGATCCCGACGCCCCGACGACGAAGACGAACTCACCCTTGTCGATTACAAAGGAGACATCGCGGAGGGCGGTGACGTCGGGCTCGTACACCTTTGTCACCGAATCGAACACGATCATCGACGCGGGCCCGGCGACCGGGGCCTCGACGGGCTGAAGCTCGGGGACCGGGGCCCCTGGAATCTCCTCTGTCTGAAGGGTTACGTCCGCCACGGGTCTCTCTCGAGGGGGCGCGGGTTCCTGGGGGGCGCGCACCGGCCTTGGTCGGCAAGTCTAGCTGAAGGGTTAGACGACGTTCCCCGCCGCCCGGGCGAGCAAATAGGCATGGATAAAGGGATCGATGTTGCCGTTGAGCACGCCCTGGGCGTTCCCGACCTCGAAGTCGGTCCGGTGGTCCTTGACGAGCTGGTAGGGGTGGAGCACGTAGCTCCGGATCGGGTTTCCGCCGAATCCCATGCTCACCACACCCCGCTCCTTCGCCAGCTCCTGCTCTCGCTCCTCTTCAGCGAGCTCTGCGAGGCGGGACTTGAGGATCCGCATCGCCGTCTGCTTGTTGGCGGTCTGCGACCGCTCGTTCTGGCACTGGACGACCACGCCCGTCGGGAGGTGGGTGATCCGGACCGCGGAGTCGGTCTTGTTGACGTGCTGGCCGCCGGCGCCCTGCGCTCGGTAGGTGTCGATGCGCAGGTCGCCCTCGTCGATCTCGACGTCGCCGTCCTGTGAGAGGAGAGGCGCGGGGATCACCTGTGCGAACGAGGTGTGCCGCCGATGGGCCTGGTCGAACGGGCTCTGCCGGACGAGACGGTGCTTGCCACGCTCGGCCCGCAGGATCCCATAGGCGTTCTCGCCCTCGACGGTGAACGTCGCGGACTTGAGACCCGCCTCTTCACCGGGGCTCACTTCGATCACTTCGCTCTTGAAGCCGCGGTTTTCGGCCCAGCGCTGGTACATGCGGAGAAGCATCTCGGTGAAGTCCTGAGCGTCGGTCCCGCCCACGTCGGACTGAAGCGTGACGACCGCGTCGCCGGCGTCGTACTCCCCTGAGAAGAGCGCGTCTTCCTGGAGGAGCGCGAGCTCACGTCTCAGAGGCTCGATCGAGGTTGCAATCTCCTCCTCCATTCCGCCGTCCATCGAGAAGAGCTCCTGCGCGTCCTCGAAGTCACGGGTCAGCTGCTCGTAACGTTCGAGCTTGCGCGTGACACGCGAATGTTCAGTGGAGATCTGCGCCGCGCGTTCCTGGTCGTCCCAGAAACCGGGCTCGCCCATCTGGGCCTCTAGCTGGGTGCGGCGCGCCGCAAGTGCGTCCGGGTCAAAGATAATCACGGACCCAGGCGAGCTGGGCCCTGATTTCCTCGAGCTGTTCGTTCAGCGACTGCGCATGTTCTTCGGCCATACGTCGATGGTAGCCAAGAGCGGGTCAGGCCCCGCACTCCGGCACTAGGCCCTCGTGCAAGACCTGACCCTTGCCTTGCGCTCAGTTGTCGTTGTTCTCGACGACGACCGTCTCGTGCATCCAAGGATGGATCACGCAAATCAACAAATGCTTGCCCGGCGTCAGGATGTCGGGCCCGATCGAGGCTGTTCCACCGGCCGGAACGAAGTTGAACGGACCGAAGAAGAATGTCGGTGGAAACTGCGTCCCGAACAGAATTTGATTGAGGCCCGGGACAATGCCGCCCCCGCCGAACTGTGTCACTTCGGTGAGCGTATGTGTCTCGCCGCCCTGGTTCACAAGTCGCAGGGAGCTGCCCGCGTCAATCTTGACCCTGTTCGGTGAGAACCTCCACGCACCGGCGAACTTGTGGTCGACGAGTTGCCCGATGAAGTCGGTGAACGTCGTGCCACCATTGCCTACACACGTAGGCGGATTTGCCGGGACGGCCAGGTTGAAGGTCACCGGATCGCAGTCGTCCTTCATCTTCAACGTCGTGGGATCCGCTAGAGCGGATACGGGAAGGAGCAGAAAAACGATTGCGGCGATCGCCGCCAAGCCGGACAGGCGAAAGAGCTTGGTCACACATCCTCCTCTCTCTGCCCCGGTCAGACGATGCTCGAGTGAGCATCGAAAGGATCGACCTTCAGCTGTGTCCAGTCAAGCCCTGGCACAGGTCCTAGTCATTTGTTTCCAGCTTCGAACCCACGCGTCTACGGCTTCGAACCCACATCGAGACCAATGCCGGAGGCTAAGACCAGGCGAAGCCGGGCTTAGCGTAGGCGAACCGATGCCGGCGCGGCCGCGACGCGCCCGTGCCGGCACGGAAGAGAACAACCGCCCAACGAGACGACAAATAAGAGTGCGTGGGCTCCGCCCACGCACGTTCAGCGCGAAGCGCCGTACCTAACTACCGCGCGAAAGCGAAGCTTTCGCGCGGCGCGAAGCGGTCAAGCGCCGTGGCACTTCTTGAACTTCTTGCCGCTGCCGCACCAGCAGGGCTCGTTCCGGCCGATGTTGTCGCGTTCCGTGTTCACGATCGGGCGCGGCGCGCCGGCCGTCGACGTCGTGCCGCTTCCGCCCGCCATCGACATCGTGGCCGTGCTTCCGGTGCTCGCACCGCCTGCGGCAAGCATCGCCTCGGCGCCGGCCAGCGACTCGTGCTCGTACTGCAGCCCGCCGCCGTTCAGGGCCTGCGCTTGCGCCTGCTGCGCGCGCTGGAGCTCGTCCGCCTCCTCGGGCGCGAGCTGCGCATGGAAGAGTGTCAGCACGACCTCCTCGTGGATCCCTGCCCCGAGCTCGCTGAACATGATGTGCCCCTCGTGCTGGTACTCGACGAGTGGATCCTTCTGTGCCAGGCCGCGCAGGTGGACGCCCTCACGCATGTAGTCCATCGCGTCGAGATGCTCACGCCACCGCTGGTCGACGACCTGGAGGATCACGAAGCGCTCGAGCTCACGCATGAGATCCGGCGTCAGCTCCTCTTCCTTCGCCGCATAGGAGTCGCGCGCATCCTCCTGGAAGTCCTCGACGAGCGACTCACGTGAGAGCTCGCCCAGATCCTCGCGCAGCTCGTCGGCCGTGACCTCGGTGTCGTAGAGCGTCGCCATCTGCTTCACGAGCGCCTCGAGGTCCCACTCCTCGGCGTACTCCTCGGCCGTGAACTCGTTCACGGTGCGCTCCACTACCTCGTCGATCCATTGCCGGACCTGCTCGGACATGTCCTCGCCTTGGAGCACCTCGCGACGCTGCTCGTAGATCACCTCGCGCTGGGTGTTCATGACGTTGTCGTACTTGAGGACGTTCTTGCGTGCGACGAAGTTCTGCTCCTCGACCTTCTTCTGGGCGCCTTCGATCTGGTTCGAGAGGATCTTCGCCTCCATCGGCTGGTCGTCCGGGATCTTGAAGCGCTCCATGATCCGCTTGATCCGGTCGCCGGCGAACAGACGGACGAGATCGTCCTCGCCGGAGAGATAGAAGCGCGACTCGCCCGGATCCCCCTGGCGGCCCGAACGGCCGCGGAGCTGGTTGTCGATCCGGCGCGCCTCGTGGCGCTCGGTGCCGAGCACGTAGAGCCCGCCGGCCTCGACGACGCCCTCCCCCAGCTTGATGTCGACGCCGCGGCCGGCCATGTTGGTCGCGATCGTGACCGCGCCTTTCTGGCCTGCGTTGACGATGATCTCGGCCTCGCGCGCGTGCTCCTTCGCGTTCAGGACGCTGTGCGGGATTCCCTGGCGCTTGAGCAGCTCGCTGAGGTATTCCGACGTCTCGACTGCGATCGTGCCGACCAGGACCGGCTGACCCTGCTCGTGCCGCTCCTTGATGTCGCGCATCACGGCCTGGAACTTCCCCTCCACGGACTTGAAGATCAGATCGTTCTTGTCGTCGCGTGCCACGTTCACGTTGGTCGGGATCTCGACGACGTGCAGGTTGTAGATCTCGACGAACTCCTTCTCCTCCGTCTTCGCCGTACCGGTCATGCCGGCGAGCTTCTCGTAGAGACGGAAGTAGTTCTGGAGCGTGATCGTCGCGAGCGTGACGTTCTCCTCCTGGATCTTCACGCCCTCCTTGGCCTCGATCGCCTGGTGCAGGCCCTCGGACCAGCGACGTCCTTCCATGATCCGGCCGGTGAACTCGTCGACGATCTTGACCTCACCGTCCTGGATGACGTAGTCGACGTCGCGCTTGTAGAGCGACTCGGCCTTGAGCGCCTGGTTCAGGTGGTTGACGAGCTGCGAGTTGCGCGGGTCGTAGAGGTTCTCGATGCGGAGCCCACGCTCGACCGCCTCGATCGACGCCCGGCCGGGTGCGATCGTCTTGTGCTTCTCGTCGTACTCGTAGTCGGCGTCCGGATCGCCGCCTTTCAGCAGCGGGTCGTGGGGAACGCCGTTCAGCCCGCGCGCGATGCGCGCAAAGTCGTAGTAGATCTGCGCCGCGGCCTCGGGCTCGCCGGAGATGATGAGCGGCGTTCGCGCCTCGTCGATGAGGATCGAGTCGACCTCGTCGACGATCGCGTAGGAGTGGCTCCGCTGGACGAGGCCGTCGAGGCTGACCGCCATGTTGTCGCGCAGGTAGTCGAAGCCGAACTCGGAGTTCGTGCCGTACGTGATGTCAGCGTCGTACGCGACCTTGCGCTCGGCGAACGGCATCATGTTCTCGATCGCGCCGACCGTCATGCCGAGGCGCTCGAAGACACCGCGGTTCCACTCGGCGTCGCGCTTTGCGAGGTAGTCGTTCACCGTGACGAGGTGGACGCCCTTGCCCTCGAGCCCGTTCAGATAGAGCGCCAGGCTGGCGACGAACGTCTTGCCCTCACCGGTCTTCATCTCGGCGACGTCGCCTTCGTGGAGGACGATCCCGCCCATCAGCTGGACGTCGAACATCCGCTGGCCGGACTCGCGGACTCTGGCCTCGCGAACGGCGGCGAAGGCCTCGAAGAGGAGCTCTTCCAGGGTCTCGCCGTTCTCGAGCCGCTCGCGGAACTCGGCCGTCTTGCCGCGCAGCTCGTCATCCGAGAGCTCGCTGAATTCCGGCTCGATCGAAGTGATGTAGGCGGCTTGCTCGGCGAGCCGCTTCATGCGGCGGCCCTCGCCGACGCGCAGGATCTTCTCGAAGGAACCGAGCTGGGAGGACATCAGTTCTTAGGGTAGCTTGCCCCTGCTAGAGCGGATCGACACGAACCTCCCAGAGCGCGCCGTCCAGCCGCGCAGCCCGGATCACCGCATCGCCGTCGGCGAGCTGCTCGAGCTCGGGGATCGTCCCGAACAACCGGTTGCCGTCGACGGCCAGGGTCTTCTCCTCCCCGCGCACGACGAGCTCGACCTCGTCGCCGCCGGGCTCGGGGAGCTCGACAACACGCAGACGGTGCGCGGCGATGGCCCATTGCGTCTCGCCACGGCGGACCGCGTTCGCGCGGTACGGCCGGGCGATGTCCTGCTCGATCGCATCCGCAAGCGGCGTCAGGTCGCCGTCGCCCTCCTCGACCAAGAGCGAACCGTCCTCGAGGCCGACGAAGCGGGCGCTCGAACCCTCGGCATCCGGAGCGTCCGTCGCCGCGACTGCGTCGTACTGCCGCTCACGCGGAATGCCGTGGATGCCCGTTTCCGGAATCACCCCTGTGAAGAGCGGCACCGTGGAGCGCTCCACGAGACCGCCCGCCTCGGCGAGCCGCACGTGCAGCGGCTTGCGCCTGAACAGGCCCACTACCCCGAAGGCTCGATCACGCCGTAACCGCCGCTCCGGCGGCGATAGATGACGTTGATCTCGAGGGAGTCCTCGCTGCGAAAAACGAAGAAGTCGTGTCCGATCAGGTCGAGCTGCAGCGCGGCCTCTTCGGCGCTCATCGGCTTCATCGTGAACTGTTTGGTTTTGACGATCTGAGGGCCAGTCTCCTCTTCGTCTTGGCTACTCATCGAACCTCCCGACGAAACGCCGTTTCCACGCACCTGCCTGCCCTTTCGCTTGCCGCGGACATGCTCGACCTGACGCAGGAGCTTGTCGGTCAACTGGTCGATCGATGCCTTCATGTCGGTCGACGCCTCCGTGACGCGGAGCGTCGGACCCTTCGTCCAAACGGTCACTTCTGCGACCTGGTTTTCGGCAATCGAGGGGTTCTTCTCGACGCGTAGCTCGAGCTCCACCTCTGCCAGGTCGTGCAGCTGGCGATTCAACTTGCTCATCTTTTCCTCGGCGTAGCGGCGAATCGTGTCACTGACCTCGACGTTCTTGCCCTTCACCTGAAGTCGCATGCGCCTCCTTGTGGCCGGGGTTCTCACACTAGCGCACGCGAATCGGAACGGTAGGCCCTAGCTCCTTAGCCGTACCGCGCGGGCGAACGTCACGACCTCGACCGTGCGCGTACCGTTCTTACGCAGCGCAGATGCGGCTGCGGCTGCGGTCGAGCCGGTCGTGTACACGTCGTCGACGAGGACGAGCCTGGAGTTGCAGATTCCCTCGGCCCGAAATGCACCCGCGACGTTGCGACGGCGGGCGGCCTGAGACAACCCACGCTGACGCGACGAGCCCCTGGCCCGGCGGAGAAGTGGCACGAGCGGTAGCTCCCAGGCGACGGACAGCTCGGCTGCAAGCCGCTCGGCCGCGTGATGTCCACGCCTCAGCCTTCGATCGGGATCGGCCGGGACGAACGTCACGCACGAGCCGCCTGGACGCGCGACGGTTTGCGCCACCATCTCGGCGGCAACCTTCGCCAGGCGGCGCAGACCGCGCTCCTTCCACGCCGCAACCAGGCGGCGCACCGACTCGTCGTACTCGACCGCGGCGCGGGCGCTAACGAACGCCAGCCTCCGCCCGGTGCACTCGGCGCAGCGTCGCACCGGCCAGGCGGTGGGCGCGCCGCAGCGATCACAGAGGGGTGGTTCGATGCGGCGCAAGGCCGACCGGCAGCCTGCGCACACCTGTGGGCCCAGGCTAGAGCAGATGAGGCAGCGCTGGGGTAGGAGCAGGTCGAGCACCCAGCGACGGTAGAGCCACGAGCGTGCCGACACTGTTCCGGTTTCGGACCGGATCAGCTCAGTCCGGCGAATACTCCGTGCGTTCTGGAAGACCACGCCGGCGGCGCATGCGATTGTCGGCTTCGAGAAGCTGTGTCGCGTCGCCGATGTCGTACCAGTCGCCCTCGAAGCGGTACGCGTAGACAGGCTCGCGCTGGTACAGCCACCCAACGAAGTTCCCAGGCTGGTCCGGCGGATTTCCGTCATCGAGGTACGTCTCGACGAGCCGCGCGTGGTCCCGCGTGTAGAGATACGTCGCCGTGGCGCACAGGGTCGTCGGGGGATCCTCGGGCTTCTCGACGAACCCCGTCACGCGATCGTGCTCGTCAACGTCCACAACGCCGTACTTCCTTGCGAGCTCGCGGTCTCCGACGTCGAGCACGGCAATACAGCTGCCGTCCCGCTCGCGCCAGTACGCCTCGTAGTTCGCGAGCGAGTCGTCGAAGAGGTTGTCGCCCGCGACCACGAGCAGGTCGTCGTCGAGGCCGACGAAGCGGATGTCGCCGATCGCGCCGAGACGATCCTCGTTCGACGTCGTCCCGTCGTTGTGAATGCGGACGTCCTTGTCAGCGGCCCAGCGTTCGAAATCCTCTGCGAAACGCGCATTCGTCACGAGGTGAATCTCGTCGGCACTCGTCTCCACGATCCGGTCGAGGATCCAGTCCACCATCGGCCGGCCGCCGACAGGCAGCAGCTGCTTTGGAATCGAGTCGGTGAGCGGGCGCAAGCGCGTCGCGTAGCCCGCCGCCAGGATCAGCGCCTTCATACGAGGGCCGAGAGCGACTGCGCATACGGCGCACGGTGGACGCCGTGCTCCGTCACGATCGCCCCGATCAGCTCGGCGGGCGTGACGTCGAAGGCCGGGTTGCGCGCCGGGAACCGGCTCGTGATCTCCGCGGCCGCGCGCTCTTCGATCGGAATGTCGGAGCCGGTCGGAGTCGCGAGGTCGACAGTGGAGGTCGGCGCGACTACATACAACGGGATGTCGTGGTGCGCGGCTAGCACTGCGAGCGAGTAGGTGCCGATCTTGTTCGCGGTGTCGCCGTTCGCCGCAATGCGATCTGCTCCCGTGACGACGCAGTCCACGTCGCCGGCGGCCATCAGCGAAGCCGCAGCGGAGTCTGCGATCACTGCGTGCGGGATGCCGGCGCTCTCGAGCTCCCATGCCGTCAGGCGCGAGCCCTGTAGCAGCGGGCGGGTCTCGTCCACCCACACTCGTTCGAGCACGCCGCGCTGCCAGGCCGTCCGCAACGCGCCGACCGCGCTTCCGTAGCCTCCGGTCGCCAGGCCGCCCGCGTTGCAGTGGGTGAGCGCCCGCGTGCCGGCGGCGAAGAGCCCCGCGGCGTGTCCCGCCATCGCGCGGCACCGTTCCACTTCCTCCTCGTGCAACGCCCGTGCGTGAGCCGGAGTCGGGTCGTCGCGCATCTGTTCGAGCGCCCAGGCGAGATTGACCGCAGTCGGGCGAGCGGCTGCGAGCTGGGCCGCTGCCTCGTCCAGATCAGCTCCGAGCTCTCCTGCGAGAGCGACGGCATATGCAGCCGCGACGCCGATCGCCGGTGCGCCGCGGATCGCCAGCTCGCGAATCGCCTCGACCATCTCGGCAACCGATCGGCACTCGAGCTCGACCTCCTCGTCGGGAAGCCGACGCTGGTCGAGGAGGACGACCCTCGGGCCGTCCTCCTCGTACCGCACGATGTCCTCGGGTTCTAGGTTCCTTCGTCCCACGAGGCCAGGTACTTCTCCTGCTCCTCCGTGAGCTTGTCGATGTCGACGCCCATCGTCTCGAGCTTCAGGCGCGCGATCTCGTTGTCGATCTCGGCGGGAACCGGATAGACCTTCCGCTCGAGCTCGGCGGCGTTCTGGATCGCGAACTCGGCCGAGAGCGCCTGGTTCGCAAACGACATGTCCATGACGAGGGCCGGGTGGCCTTCGGCAGCAGACAGGTTCACGAGCCGGCCGTCGGCGATCAGGTAGATGCGCTGACCCCCCGCCATCGTGAACTCCTCGACGAAGGCACGTGCCTCACGGGTCTCAGTCGCCAGCGATTTCAGGCCCGGGATGTCGATCTCGACGTTGAAGTGGCCCGTGTTCGCGAGGATGGCTCCGTCCTTCATCTGCTGGATGTGCTCCTTGCGGACGACGGACTTGTCGCCGGTGGCCGTGCAGAAGATGTCGCCGATCGACGCAGCCTTCCCCATGGGCATGACCTCGTAGCCGTCCATGTTGGCCTCGAGCGCCCGCATCGGATCGACCTCGGTGATGATCACGTGCGAGCCCATCCCGCGTGCACGTGAGGCGACGCCGCGTCCGACCCAGCCGTAGCCGGCGACGACGAAGCGCTTGCCTGCGAGCAGCACGTTCGTTGCTCGAATGATTCCGTCGATCGTCGACTGGCCCGTGCCGTAGCGGTTGTCGAATAGGTGCTTCGTCTGCGCGTCGTTGACCGCGATGACCGGGAAGCCGAGCGCACCGTCGCGCTCGAGCGCCTTCAGCCGGATCACGCCGGTCGTCGTCTCCTCCGTGCCGGCGATGATGTCGCCGAGCTGCTCGCGGCGGGCGGAGTGCAGGACACCGATGACGTCGGCGCCGTCGTCCATCGTCAGCTGCGGCTTGTGGTCGACCGCGGCCTCGATGTGCGCGTAGTACGTGTCGTTGTCCTCGCCCTTGATCGCGAAGACGGCGATGTCGTACTCGTCGACGAGCGCAGCTGCGACGTCGTCCTGCGTCGAGAGCGGGTTGGACGCGCAGAGGACGACGTCCGCACCGCCTGCCTTGAGCGTGCGGGCGAGGTTTGCGGTCTCCGTCGTCACGTGCAGACAGGCCGAGATGCGGTAGCCGGCGAGCGGCTGCTCGCTCTCGAAGCGCTCGCGGATCGCAGCGAGCACGGGCATCTGCCGGTCGGCCCACTCGATTCGCCGGACGCCCTCGGGCGCAAGTGCAAGATCCTTTACGTCGTGCCGTTTCGTCGTAGCCATTCAGTCCTCTCGGTAGTTACGCGACGAGCAGGCGCTCGTGCTTGCGCTGCTCCCAGTCCAGGGCAGACAGCCGAGTCCCGGCCAGCCAGGTTTCGACGGCCGCCCGCAGCGCGGGCTCCCGGTCGAGCCTAGCTGCGAAGGCGACGTCGGTGAGCTCCACCCCGAAGCGTTCGCGAAGGGCCCGGAGGGAGCGCAGCTGGTTGAGCTCGAGGAGCCCGTACTGGCGGTATCCGGAGCTGCTCCGGTCCGGCACAACGAGCCCGGCGCTTTCGAGGTAGCGGAGCATCCGCGGCGACCAGCCGGTCTGAGCTGCTGCCTCTCCTACGTTCAAGCCCTTCACCCGGCCAACCTTAGCACAATCATGTCAAGGTCTTTGGCTGAGACTCCGTCGCTCGCGATCAGGGCTTAGACGTGCCCTCCCGGCCGTAGCGGTCCTCAAGGCGGACGACGTCGTCCAGTTCGGGAGTGGAGACCTCGACGATGGTCGTGTCGTCGATCGCCGTTACGCGGTGGACCGTGCCGGGCCGGAAGTGGAAGCAGGCCCCGGCCGCGATCACCTCCTGCTTGAGCATCGTCTCCCCGGCCGAGCCGAGCTCGAGCTTGGCCCGGCCGGCCTGGACGAGCCACGACTCCTCCTTGACCCGGTGGAACTGGAGGCTGAGCGATTCGCCGGCCCTGATGAACAGCACCTTGCCGACGTAGCGGTCGGCCTCCGCCCAGATGAGCTCGTGACCCCACGGCTTGTCGACCTTGCGGGGCTCGAAGGCCCAGGAGTCGAGGCCCTCGATATTCGGGGAGTCCACGCTCATTAGCGACGACTCTATGCCTGTCCAACGGAGCCGGTGACCCGAACGGCACGGGTCTGACCCCAGCCTTTTGGGTCAGGTGCGCCCGCGGGCGAGAGTCGGACGGAGCTCCGGATGGGCTGCGTAGTGCTCTTCGGCGCGCTGGAGGTCCTTCGGTGTGTTGACGGTGATCCAGAGGCCCTCGTGGCGGAAGCCGAAGAGCTTGCCCTCCTCGGCGAGCTCCGGGAACGTCGACTGTTCGTGATCGCCCCGCTCGGGGAGGCGCGCGAGCGCTTCCTCGTCGAGGACGTACACACCCGCATTGACCCAGTGCGGCAGGCGCGGCGCTTCCCGGAACCCCGAGATGCGATTGTCATCCCCGAGGTCGACGACCCCGAACTGCGATGTCAACGGTGCGACCACGATCGTTGCCGCGCCGCCGTGCTCCTCGTGCGCGTCGAGGAACGCACGCAGATCGACGTCGTGCAACTCGTCGCCGTTGAATGCATAAAGCGGGCCCGTCTCCTCGCGGTGCTCGGCCGCGAACCGGATCCCTCCCCCACGCCCGAGTGGCTCCGGCTCGGCGATTGCGACGATCTCCGCGCCGAGACCGGACAGCTTTGCCTCGAACAGGCGAGCCTGACCGGCGCTGCAGCTGACGATGACGCGCTCGACGCCCGCGCGCACGAGCTGCGAGACCTGATACTCCGCGAGGGGATGGCCTGCGATCGGCACGAGCGCCTTGGGATGGCCGCGCGTGGCGTCGCCCATGCGCGTCGCCTGGCCGCCCGCGAGAATGATCGCCTCCACTAGTTCGAGACCTTGGCTTCCGGCTCTGCCGTCTGCGGCAAACCTTCGAACGGCGAGCTCGGACGACCGATGCCCTCGTACGCGAAGCCGGCCGCGCGCACGACCGTCGGATCAAGCAGGTTGCGCCCGTCGATGATGAGTGGGCGCGCCATCGCGTCGAGAACCTCTTTGGAGGCGAGGTTGCGAAGCTCGTCCCACTCGGTGACGATCACCGCCGCATCCGCGTCGCGCACGGCGTCGGCGACGGTCTCGTGGAGAACCGCGCCCTTGATCAGCTCGCCGGGACGCGCGACCGGATCCCAGGCGCGCACCTCCGCGCCTTCCGCCAGCAAGCGTGAGGCGAGCACGAGCGACGGCGCCTCGCGCATGTCGTCCGTGCCGGCCTTGAAGGCGAGCCCGAGCAACGCGATCTTCTTGCCCCGAAGCTTGCCGAGGTGCTTCTGCAGCTTCTGGATCACGCGGCGCTTTTGGAGCTCGTTCACCTCGATCACCGCGGCAAGCAGCTGGAAGTGGTACCCCGAGTTCGACGCGAGCTGCTTCAGCGCCAGGGAATCCTTCGGAAAGCACGAGCCGCCGTAGCCGATGCCTGCCCGCAGGAAATGTGGTCCGAGTCTGTGGTCGAGCCCGACTCCCTTCGCGACTTCGACGACGTCGGCGCCGACGGCCTCGCACACATTGGCGATCTCGTTGATGAACGAGATCCGCGTCATCAGGAAAGCGTTGGCGGCGAGCTTGATCATCTCGGCCGAGGCGACGTCCGTGCGAACGACGGGCGCGTCGATGCCGGCGTAGAGCGCTTCTACCGCCGCGCTGTCCTCCTCGGCGAACGCACCGACGACGATCCGGTCCGGGTTGAGGAAGTCCCGTACGGCCCGGCCTTCGGAGAGGAACTCCGGATTCGAGACGTACCCGACGTTCGACAGGCCACGCCCCTCGAGGGCTGCGCGCACCTTCTCTCCCGTCCCGACCGGCACCGTCGACTTCATCACGAGGATCTGTCGCTCGTCCGACGCCGGCAGGTCGTCGAGCGCAGACCACACGAAGGAGAGGTCGGCGTCACCCGAGTACGTCGGCGGGGTTTGGACGCACACGAAGATCGCATCCGTACCTGCCAGATCGCCGGCATCGAGCGTGTAGGTGATGCGCTCGCGGTTTCGCTCGAGCACCTCCGGCAGGTCCGGCTCATGGAACGGGAGCTTGCCCGCCCGTAGGGCGTCGATCCGCTCCGGCATCACGTCGCGCACGATCACCTGGTGTCCGAGCTCGGCGAAGCAGCCGCCGGTCACGAGTCCCACCCAGCCCGCGCCGAAGACGCCGATCGTCCGCGATTCCGCCATGCCGGAAGCCTACTTGGGGAGCGGAGCGAGCCCTCTCGCAATCGCGAGCATGGTCTCGTTCGAGAGCTCGTCGAGAACCGAGTTGACGACCCAGTACGTCGCCCCGTCCTTTCGCAGCACGACCATGTGGAGATGGGCGCCGGAGTAGTAGAGCGCGTACTCACGCCCGTGGATCTTGTGGATGAAGCTGGGCTGGGCAAGCGCAGGGGCGTCGTTCCAGTTTGTCTCCTCGATGCCCCAGTACTCGTTCGAGCCGATGCGGAAGGTCAGCCGGACCGCCCGGTGGCCCTTGCTGATGTTGTAGACCCGGATCGGTGCGTCGAACTCGAGCCGCGACGAGCTCTCGACGAGGCGCGGCACCTGGAGCCGGAACCGCACGCGCTTACGGACCTGCATGAGCAGTGATCGGGTCATCGCCGCGTTCGGCGTGACGAGTGCGGGCTGTCGGACCGGCGTCTTGTCGACCGGGACCGGCGCGATCGTCCCGTGGAAGTTCTGTCCGACCACGACCGTTGCGATCGCTCCGTTCGCGAGCGTCGTGAAGTTCGGTGGCAGCGGCTTCACGTCGGCATCGCCGAAGAGGTTTGCGAGGGCGGCCGCCGCAGCCTTCGCTCGACGCTGCGCGGCGTCGTAGTACACCGTGGTGCGGAAGTACTGGAACGTCGGAGCGTTCTGCGGTTTCCCGGTCGGCGGCAGGACGATCTTGTAGCCGCGCTGGCCGAGCTCGAAGGCGGCGTTGGCCGCCGAGCCGGCGATCCCGTTTCCGTTCAGGACGGTGGTCGTCACGTCACGCGGACGCGGTGCACGCGAACGCCGCTTGATGCCGAAGGTCACGTCACGCGCCTTCGACGGCGCGTTGACATCCGGCCGCACGAATTCAGTCACGGCTGCAGCGATGTTCTCCGGTGCCGCAGAAAGCTCGTTCGTCCCGGTCAGGCCTTCGATCTTCGTCTGGAAGACGTGCCCCGCCGGGAGCTGGTGCGCAAAATAGATGTAGTCCTTGAGCGTCTGCGGATCGAGCGGCTTGCCGCCGCCGCGTCCGACGACGACGTTCTTCTCGACGGCATTCATGATCGAGAACACGGTGTCGAGGTTCAACTGCGATGAAATCTGCTGCTTCAGCGCTTTGAGGAAGAGCTGCTGCCGGGCATTGCGATACAGGTCGGAGTCGAAGTGTCGGAACCGCACATAGGCGAGCGCATTGCTCGCATTCAGCCTCTGATAGCCCGGGAGCAGGTTGATCTTGGAAACGCCGGGACAGTTGGCCGGATCGCAGAGATATCGATGGTCGATGTCGAGCCAGACCCCGCCGAGGTTGTTGACGAGATCGTTGAAGCCGGTGAAGTTGACCGTGACGAAATAGTTGATCGGGAGTCCCGTAAGGGCCCGCACCGTCTCGACGGCGCCAAGCGTGCCGCACTCTGAGAAAGCGGCGTTGATCCGGTCCCGCCCGTCGGGGCGTCCGGGACACTTGAGCGTCGCAATCAGGTCACGAGGGAACGAGAGCATCGAGAGCGACTTGGTCTGTGGATCAGCTCGAATGAGAATCAGGGTGTCCGAACGGCCCGTCAGCTCTGCCTGACTCCCTTTCCTGCGGTCGGTGCCGATCACGAGTGCCGTCGTCGGCTGCCCGGGAATCGCCACGTCGAGGTGCTTCGCCGCCGCGATGTCGACCTTCGTCTTGGGGCTGATCGCCGCGATGAACTGATGCGTCTTGAGGTACGCAGCGCCTGCGACCCCGCCGACCACGATGACCGCGACGAGGGCCGTCCAGAGCACGACCGTCCGAACGACGCCCCAGGCGTCCCGACCGGGACGCTCGGGCTGCCGGTAACGCTGCATCGTGGTCCGAACCCCGGGCGGGTACACCGCGCGACCGTTGCCGTTCACGGTGGCACTGCGTCCCATGCCTCTCTTCAGCGTCGTCTTCATGCGGCTCTAAAGCAGGACGGCGCCCGTTTCCGAGGGCGCCAGCCGCTCACGAGGATAGCCGAGGTCCCGGCTGGCCCAGGTCTCGAACCGTCTCCTGCCCGGCGGGCGCTACCGCGGGGCTGCTGCCGGGGTCCGGTTCTCGTACCCGAGGTTGGGCGCGAGCCAGCGTTCTGCTTCCTCGATGCTCATGCCCTTCCGGGCGGCGTAGTCAGCGACCTGGTCGCGGGCGACCCGGCCGACCGAGAAGTAGCGGGCACTCGGGCTCGCGAGGTAGATCCCACTCACCGCCGATGCCGGGGTCATTGCGAACGACTCCGTCAGGTCGAGGCCCACCCGGTCCGCCGCGAGGAGGTCGAACAGCTTTCGCTTCTCGGTGTGGTCTGGACATGCCGGGTACCCGAACGCCGGGCGGATGCCGCGGAACTTCTCCGCGGCGAGGTCCTCGCTCGATAGCTGCTCGTCGGGCTCGTACCACTCGCGCCGCGCCTGCCGGTGCAGAAACTCGGCGAAGGCCTCGGCGAAGCGGTCCGCGAGCGCCTTGACCATGATCGCCTTGTAGTCGTCGTGCTCTGCCTCGTAGCGGGCGGCGAGCTCGTCGGCGCCGTGGATCGCGACGCCGAACGCGCCGACGTGGTCGCCATCGGGCGAGACGTAATCGGCCAGCGAACGGTTCGGCCTCGAGTCACCGTAGGCGGACTGCTGGCGGAGGAACGCGAAGCGCGTCCCATCCTCGAGGACGACGTCGTCGCCCTCCGCGCGCGCCGGCCAGTACCCGTAGACACCACGCGGTACGAGCGCTCCGTCGCGCACGATCTCGTCGAGCAGCTCCTGGGCGTCGTCGAAGAGCTCCCTCGCGGCCGGCTGGTCGAGGATCGCCGGGTACTTCCCCTTCAGCTCCCACGCATGGAAGAAGAACTGCCAGTCGATGTACTCCCGCAGCGTGGCCAGATCCGGTTCGATCAGCCTCGTGCCGGTGAACGGCGGCTCCGCAAGATCGCTGAAAGGCACGCGCTCCTTGTTCGCGCGCGCTTCCTCGAGCGGCAGCAGCGGCTTCCGCTCCTTCTCGGCGTGGAGCTCCCGCAGCTGCTCCTGCAGCTCGCGATTCTCCTCGTCGAGGCCGCCTCTCCGCCCAGGGTCGAGCAAGCTGGAGACCACGCGCACGACGCGGGAGGCATCGAGGACGTGGAGGGTCGGCTGCGCGTACTCGGGCGCGATCTTCACCGCGGTGTGCTGCTTGGACGTCGTAGCGCCGCCGATCAGGAGCGGCAGCTGGAGACCGCGCCGCTCCATCTCTTTGGCGACGGTCACCATCTCGTCGAGGGACGGCGTGATCAGCCCGGAGAGCCCGACTACGTCGCAGCCCTCCTCGAGCGCCGTGTCGAGGATCCGGTCACCCGGGACCATCACGCCGAGGTCGATCACCTCGTAGTTGTTGCAGCCCAGAACGACGCCGACGATGTTCTTGCCGATGTCGTGCACGTCGCCCTTGACGGTTGCGAGGACGATCTTGCCCTGGGCCGACCGGACGCCATCGCCGCCGGCCGCCTTCTCCGCCTCCATGTACGGCTCCAGGTAGGCGACCGCACGCTTCATCGCGCGGGCGCTCTTCACGACCTGCGGGAGGAACATTTTCCCCGAGCCGAAGAGGTCGCCGACGATCG
>Ga0207648_10000802_pt1 | contig 35458 bp, 45 predicted proteins | sample KBSMisM32_FD_184310 | JGI IMG/M metagenome (GOLD analysis project Ga0207648, IMG submission 184310) | Miscanthus rhizosphere microbial communities from Kellogg Biological Station, Michigan, USA - KBS Miscanthus M3-2 (SPAdes) (version 2) | ecosystem: Host-associated > Plants > Roots >... | reverse complement strand
CGACGCCCCTCGGTCGGCTCTCGCCAAGCCGTTAGGCCTCATGGATACGCTGTCGCAACAACTGCGAATCGCGAAAAGCTGGCTTGCATCGTTTCTTCGAAGCGAGTGGCGTCCGGAGCACTATCCGATGGCTGTGCGGGAGCAAGTAGGAGTACCCGACGAATCGAGATGGTGCGCACGTGTCTTGAACTGGCCCGGCCCGGTCGGACTGGGTCCAACGAAGCAGCAGGCTCACGCAGCGCTTGAAACAAACCTTCGCGCGATCGGAGCAAAACGCCGGGCGGAAGGGAAGCGCATGCCTCGTCCGGGAACGGGGTTGCCAATCGAGTTCGCGAGCACCGCGCGGGTTGAGGCCGATTCCACCTTGTTGACCGAGTTCATCACGCAGGCGCTGGGCTTCGGGCCGGATGACCCGGTGTTCATCTCCGACGAGTCTTCGATTTGTGATTTCGGCGACGACGAGCGTGTTCTTGAGATTCGAGCGAACATACGAGAGCACTTCGGTGTGGCAGTGGATCAACCGGAACCCGTTCGGATCGCTGATGTCCTGGAAGCAATTCGGCGGACACGCAAGTGACGTCGACCGACGTGTTGTGAATCGAGTCGAGGCAACGCGGCGATTTCAAGAGCTGTCTGGCGAACAGCAGATCCGCGTCCTGGCCACGTTCGGTCACAATCTTAGGAGCATTATGGGCTTACGGATCGCGGTAGTCGGCATCGTCGGTTTGTGCTTGCTGTGGGGCGGCACCATGAATGCGCAAGCGAAGCCAGACGAGTCCGTCGTGGGCAGAGTGGCCGTGACTGCCAAAGGTGCAGTGACCTTTGACGGTGTTGTCGTCACGGTCGACGTGCTGAAACAGAAGCTTGCTGATCTGAAGAAGCGCAATGGAGTGGTCTGGTACTACCGAGAGGCAGGCAAGGGCGAGCCGCCGGCGCAAGCCATGGAGGCGATGAAGTTAGTCGTCGATAACCGGCTACCGATCTCCATGTCGACGAAGCCAGACTATTCCGATGTGCTCTTGCCGGATGGGACAACGCGGCCCCGCCCTGCCACACGTCGGCCGTAGCTCCAGACGCGACGTCAGCGTCCTGCGAGAGCCAGAGTAGTCCATCGGGTGTCTAAGGCGATCAGGCGGAGCCATCGAAGTGCGACCGCGTTGGATCGAACGTGCCTGGCACAAGAATCGCGCGCGTGCGCCCATTTTCGGGGCCGCCCTTGGTGCACTGGTCCTGTGCACGTGGCGGGACTGGGACCTCTGGCGGGCGCTGTTCCAATACTGTGGGCAGCGACCTTCGTCACCGTCAGGTGGCATTGACCTGACATTGCGATATCTCGTGTGGCGGGACGCTTGGGCAGGCGTGCAGGAATTTCCCTACCTTGCGAGATGGCTGGCTCCTACCTGGCAAGACGTGCCGATCTTTCTGATCGTTGTCGGGTGTATCTTCTGGCGTCTCGGCAGTGACGGACGAAGTCTATTTGTGGGGGCTCAGCGGCTTTGGCGCCTAACCGCGCGATCGTGAGATGACAGTCTACACACCAGTCCTGTGGTTCTATGCCGTGATGGCCTCGGTGGTCTTCGGCGCGACGGTGTACGAAACATTGGTCGTGCATCCCGCATGGAGCCGGAAGCCGCCGGAATCCTTTCGCGGGTTCGTTGGAACACCGATCAGTCGGATGAATATCCCGATGTTCTGGAAGGTCGTGGCCCCGCTCTACGCACTGAGTGGCCTCGGTGTGTTGGGGCTTGCTCTGTGGACCGGAAGCCAGGGGCTGGCCATCATCGCGTCTGCGGTGTGCGCCGTCGCGGTCGTTGCGTGGACCTTGATGTACTTTCGCCCCACGATCGAACGGTTCCTTGGAGAGGGAGGGGGGAACACTCCAGCGGAGCGCTCGCAGGTCGAGGCGCGCCGTTGGATTCGGCTCAATTGGGTCCGCGCAGGCCTGGTCGCGCTCTCTTGGTGGGGAGCCCTCAGCGCCTTGGCGAGACATGGATGACAGCTTGGGCCGAGACTCAGGGCCGCTCTCTTAGCCAGCCGTCTGATGGCACATGAGTGAACAGATCGAAAACCGATTGCTCGCCTTTTGGCGCGAGTGTGGGGCAGCCCCAAGGCCGGGTGTTTCGGCAGGCGAGTTGCGCGCGTGCGAGGACAGGATCGGCCGTACGCTTCCCATGGAAGTCGCGAGTGTCTATCGATGTGTGAACGGTACTGAGGCGACGACGGGATGGCTCTTTGAGGCGTGGCCCTTGGCGAGGTTCGGGTCCGTGCCAGAGGTCGTGACGCCGTTTGCTGGAATCCCCGACTACAGTCAGATTGCCACGAAGCTCCCCGATGCGGCGGAGTACTTCGCGTTTGCTGACTACATGATCTGGTCGCGCGTCTTTGCTGTCCGACTCGCGCGAGGGTCGGGTCCGACGCAAGTGGTGGCTCTCTGCGGTGATTCGTGGGTCGAGATCGCTCCCACTTTCGCGGCGTTTTGGGAGCGATATTTGTCCGATCCTGACGCGGCGTTGTTTGCCGGATGATTGGCGACTAACGGCGTAGCTGAGCGATGACCCTTGAAGTTGGTGAAGCCTTGCTTAGCTGTGGTGAATTGCGCCGGGAGGAGATCCCGGGGCTTGCCGTCCAATTGCTGGAGAGCGGCATCGATTCCCCAATTGTTCGGGAGTTGGCGGGCCTGAGCGGAGAGGAATTGTACGGCGCCCACGATCTCTTTCGTCGCGTGCTCAGCGAAATGGGGCGCTCGTCCCCTCGATCGGATCAGGCCGCGAGAATCCTTGCGCGCGATCTCGCGGCACAAGTCGTTGGTGGAGGCAATCTTCGCGGGCTGGCGGCTAGCGGCGCTCGTTACGCAGCGGCGCTCGACTATCATCGCGATCTCATGCCGTTTTACGTCGCAGACGATGAGTACGACGACCCGGGCATGTGGCCGCCAGCCGCAGTCGATCAGGAGCTCATTCGGTATGCGAGATCGGTGCTCGAGTCTAACGCGCGGACGTTAGGCAAAGCAGAGATGCTCACGATCGGGGAGTGCGAACGCGTGCTCGTCGATAGTATTCGCGCCGACAAGGAGCTCAGCCCGTCTGTCGAGGATCTTCTGGCCGGTCTACTCTCCGGTGTAGCTGGCTACCACGCGCGATCGACCGACGGCGTCATCCTCGAGTACTCGCGGGTGGCTGCTGGCCAGATGGTGACGAGCGGGGTCGTATTCATGGTGGACGATCAGACGGTCGAGCCAGTGCGTGTAGAACTTGTCCTCGACGCATCCAGTGCGAAGGTGTTAGAGGGGGCAGTGTTCTTCGGCGACAAGACGCGGACCGCCCACGGGTCGTGGGACGTTCGGGAGCTCCGGGACACGATGGTCGCGAATCCGCTCGCTGAATTCTCTTGGAAAGAGTGCTTCCATCGCCACAGTGACGGCTGGCAGCGTGGACTGCCGGAGTAGTTCGGCCTACAAAGCGATGGGGCTGTCACTGGAACAACTTGAGGCCGAGTTCGCCGACTTCAACCTGGCGCCAGGAAGAAGTGGACCGCTGGTTCTTTCGGGTACTGTCGCAATCAGCTTTATCGAACGCGCCGCGGCGGAAGGGTACAGCGTCCTCGGCATAGAGGCCTTCCACGTCCGACCGTCTAAAGAGGGCGTTGGCGTGTTGCCAGACGGGTCCTCGATGCGACACGCCGCCACACTTCAGCCTGATCAGGAGCACTCGATCGATTACACCCTTTCAACGGGCGACATGTCAGGTGCTCCGTCTCAGGCCGTAACATTCGTGCGGGAGCACGCATCGTTCGTAACGGGCTTCGAGGTCGTCCTGAACGACGAAGCTAACGACGCGGGGCGTCGGTCATGAAAGGGCATTCAAGCCGGGAAGAATCCCGACTGAGATGCGCAAAACGGACGCAGAGAATCAGGAGCAGCGATTGCGAAACGACATGAGAACGATTGTCCTGAGCTTGGCACTGGTCTTTGTTGGCTGCGCTGCGGCAGAGGCACAGCCAGTCTCGTCCGTCGCCGACCTGTGGATGCGGGTCAAGAGCGGAGACAAAGTCTTCGTCAAAGATGGCAGCGGGGAAGAGACGGCGGGGGTCTTCGCGAAGGTGTCCGATTCCACGCTGAGCCTCTTGGTGGACGGTCAACTTCGCGATGTTTCCGTTGCGGACGTTCGAGAAGTCGCGAGACGGGGCGATTCGCTGTGAAAAGCACGGCGCTTCACCTTCAGCCCGATCTGTCGGTAGGGCAAGGCCAGCTCAGAGCATCCTTCGCGTTGTCCATCAGATAGGTACTGTTGCCTCACCTGCCCTGGAGGGGAACATGTTGAAATGGAAGATCGCCACCCTTGTCGGGCTCGCGTGTGGCGTTGGAGGCGTCGGCTGGGGCTACGCGCAGCAACAGACGGCGCCGGGGTTCTACGAGCTTCGGGTCTACACCGCCCTGCCGGGAAGACGGGACGCGCTGGCCGCGCGGTTCGCGAGCAGGACCGCGGCCATCTACGCGCGGCACGGGATCACGAACGTCGGGTACTGGATTCCACAGCAGAGCGATCCGGAGCTCGGGATTAGCGCCGAGAACACGTTCATCTACATCCGCGGGTATCCGTCCAAAGAAGAACGCGACAAGCGGCTCGAGGCGAGGGGCGCGGATCCTGAATTTGCCGAGGTCGTGACGAATCAGGAGCGAAATCCCGAGACAAGACTCATCGTGAAGGTTCACAACATCGACATGCTGCCGCACGGGCCGTATTCGGCAATTACGCTCAAGCCCTAGGGCCCTGCGAACCGCGACCTCCGCCGGCGGCAGCGCGAAGATCAGCCAGCCGTGTCCTGCATCGGCTGATAGTAGTCAGCTAGACCAGGAGTCGACCGATGGGAACCACGCGCAAACCGGCGCCAGCCCGCAGCACACCGTCAGTCGTCCCTATGATCTCCTACGAGGATGGCGTGGCCGCCTTGGCATGGCTTCACAAGGCGTTTGGGTTTGTGGAAACCGCGCGTCTCACCACACCGGAGGGGAGGCTCTCACACGGGGAGATGAAGGCCGGTGACGGATTGATCATGCTGGCGTCTCCGACGCCCGAGTACCGCGGTCCGAAACGCCATCGGGACGTCTGCGAACAGGCACGCAAGTGGTCAGCGGTGCCGTGGATTATCGATGGCGTGCTCGTCTTCGTCGACGACCTCGATCGACACTTCACACGAGCGAAGGCTGCAGGTGCCATGATCCTCTCTGAGATCGAAGAGGACCCGCCCGGGCGACGATACCGGGCGGAGGATTTGGAGGGCCATCGCTGGTTCTTTTTCGAGAAGGACCACGAATAGTCACACGTCGAATGCGACTCGTGACCCCGTCAGCGCAGTGGCAGCCGGCCTTTCTGGATATGGCCCGCGAGTGCGCTGGTGCGGGCGAGCATCGCTATGCTCTGGCGTTGCGCGATTTCGACGCGTACCTGCGGAAGCTCGAGGCCGGTCGCAAGGGCGAGGAGCTTCCAGAGGGCTGGGTGCCTGGTGCCGAGTTCTGGCTGGAGCATGACGGCCGGATTGTCGGTTGCGCAAGGCTGCGGTTGCGGCTGACTCCAGGTCTTGAGAATGAAGGCGGTCACGTGGGCTACGACATCCGGCCATCCATGCGTCGTCGTGGATATGGAACGATGCTGCTGCGACTGGCGTTGGCTCAGGCTCGCGCGCTCGGGATAGAGCGCGTTCGAGTGACCTGCGATGACGACAACATCGGATCGGTCAAGGTGATCGAGCGCAATGGTGGCGTTCTCGCGGGGCACGGCATTTCCAAGGAGACCGGCAAAGTGGTCAGGCAGTACTGGATCGGGTGATACCGACCCCGTTCTCTGCTCGTTGGTGTCAAACGGAACGGGAGGGCCCATGGCTGATGTCAATGATGTGCTTGCGGACAACCGCGCCGCCGTCGTCGACCTTGCCGCGGCCGCGGAGCGATCAGCGGCGACGTGGACTGCGCCGCGCGCGCCTGGGAAATGGTCGCCGAGCCAGGTCGTGGAGCATGTGGTGCGTGGCTTGGAAGAAGGGGCCAACATCGTTTCTGGGACTCCGTCGCTCGCGATGCCTCCGGTCTTCCTCCGCCTGCTGGCCAGACTGTTCTTCTACCGGATCTTGAAGAAGGGCGTCTTTCCGAATGGGTTCAAGGCCCACAAGGCGATGAACCCTGCTAGCGGACCAGCCACGCCGGCTGAGGCGCGCGTCCGCCTGGAAGAGGCGCTCGCGAGATTCGACCAGGAATGTGGCAGACGGGTTGCCAGTGGCCAACACCACGTGAGCACCGGTTTCGGTACGGTGTCGGTCGAAGACTTCGTGAGGTTCAGCGCGATCCATACGCGGCACCATTGCAAACAGTTGCCCGGCGGAACGGCTACTTCTTCTTAGGCGGACTACAAATGGCAGCACGCGCGGAACTCGCTGGAAGAGTGGCGGTGGTCACGGGTGTGACGCGACGGGCGGGGCTCGGAGCCGCCATTGCTCGAGAGCTCGTCGAAGCCGGCGCGGCTGTCTTCGTCACCCACTTTCGCGAATACGACAGACGCCAGACGTGGGGCGTTGCTCCGGGCGAACCCGAGTCAATTCTCGCTGCGCTCGGTGAACAGGGCGCTGGAATCGAACTGGACCTCAGTAGCCGATCGGCTGCGGCTGATGTGTTCAATCAAGCGGAGTCGCGGTTCGGGCCGGTCGACATCCTGATCAACAACGCAGCGCACTGGGAGCCGGGTGGGATCCGTCAGGTCTCGGCAGAACAACTGGACCGCCACTTTGCCGTCAACACTCGGGCAGCGGTGCTTTTGTGTTCCGAGTTCGTGCAGCGTCGGCGCCCGGGCGTCGGGGGCCGAATCATCAACGTGACGTCTGGGCAAGGGCAGGAGCCGATGCCCGGCGAGGTGGCATACGCGGTCACGAAGGCGGGGTTGGACGCTCTCACGTTGAGCCTGGCGGCTGATCTGTTGACACTTGGCGTGACGGTCAACGCGATTGATCCCGGGCCCATCGACACGGGATGGATGACTGCCGACGTCAGGGCGAGGCTGACGTCCGCGTCACCGACCGGAAGCTTGGCACGGCCAGAAGATCTCTCCAGCGTCGTTCGCCTGCTGTGCGCGGAAACCGCGGCAGGCATCACGGGCCGGATCATCCGCATTCAATCCGAAGGCGCGGTCGAGAGTTTGAAACCAGAGCTGGCGGGTCATGCGACGACCGTCATCGGAGACCGCCGGTGACGCTGCCGCTCCCCCAGATGGATACGTGCTATCTGTGTGAGATCGTGGCGCACCCGGCGAGCTGGAATCTCATCGACCGAACGGACCTGACGATCACCGTCCTCAACGGACGCCAGTTCGAGATTGGGCAGTGTATGGTGGTGCCCCTCAGGCACGCTCCGACGTTGATCGATCTCACCGAGCCCGAAGAGGCTGCCGTGATGGCCGCGGCGAAGCGAGTCGCCAAGGCGCTCATCGCGGAGTACGCTCCCGACGGCGTTCTGCTCTATCAGAACAACGGTGTCGGGAGCGGCCAGGAGGTTCCACATTTCCACTTGCACGTGGTGCCGCGGACGCCGGCCAGCGATTGGGGATTCGGACCACCGCACATTGCGCGGCTGGAGACATCGAATCGACCGGCGCACCTCGATCACGCGGCCGTCACCGATCGAAAAGTTCAGACGGTAGAGTTGCTCAGGAAGTATTTTCGATGACGCAGGACGTGGCTCGATGTACGGCTTGATTAGCAAGATCACCGCGGTGCCCGGCCAGCGCGAGGCGCTCGCCGCCATCCTCATCGACGGCACGCAGGCGATGCCCGGGTGCCTGAGTTATGTGATCGCGAGCGACCCGGCGGACGAGCACGGCCTCTGGGTGACGGAGGTCTGGGACAGCCAGGAAAGCCACCGGGCGTCGCTGTCGCTGCCTGCCGTGCAGAACGCGATCGCCAAAGGCCGCCCGCTGATTGCCGGCTTCAGCAGTCGAGTGGAGACGGTCCCGATCGGCGGCTGCGGCCTCCCGCGCGCCTAGGGAACGATCGGGCTCGTGCGGTCCACCGACGTGGCATCGCCCACCATCAGCGTGTGGGCCTGATTGGCCTGCTGGCAGATGTATTCGAACAGCTCGGTGTCCGCCTGCCAGCGCAGGTTCGACACCCCGGTGAATGTCGCGGTGTAGGCGGCCGGGTCGTCGACCGTCAGCTCGTAGCGCATCGTCTCGAGCGACGTGCGCGTGTACTTCTCAATCAGGTGCAGCTTGTCGGTGTGCGGCAGCTGTCCGCGGTCGATCCAGAAGCGCTCGTTGAACCCCACGCTGTCCACCACCAGCGTGTCGCCTTCCCACCAGCCGATGGAGTGGCCGTAATAGGTCGGCGTCAGGTTCTCCGGATGCTTCCGGCCGTCCATGTAGATGGTGCGGAACGTGTGCGGGCCGCCGATGTCGAAGATGTAGGCCATCTTCTGGTCGCGCAGCTCCAGCAGTTCGGCGCCGTACGGAGTCAACCACTGGCGCGGCCCGCCCGACGGCTTGCAGCGCGTGTGCGGCTCGAGCTCGTTGCGCCGGCGATCGTCGGAGACGGCCCGCGTCCACGCCATGTAGGGGATCGGCGCGCACGGACCCACCGCGCCACGCCCGGCGCCGACTCCCGGACCTCCCGCACGCGCCGCGCCGCCCGGGCCCCCGGTGGCGCCGGGATTCAGCGACGCCGGCGGCGCCACCGTGTTGGAGTTGCAGAACCCAAGGTTCCCGCCGATCCACACGCCCTTCACCGCGCCCGTGTTGCCGAGCACGATGTGCCCGTCGGTGTCGCGCGGTGCCGGCTGGCTGCTCACCGGCCGGTTCCCACGGCCCGGTGCCTGCGCTCCCACGGAATCACTGCCAGCCGCGACGACGAGCGGCATCAACAACGCCAGACGAAAGAGGCCCGGTTTCATTCCGGGCATCCTAACATTAGACGCGTGGAGTACACGACGCTGCCGCTTGCGGCGGTGCAGGCGGGACTCGAGGCCGTCGCCACGGAGGCGCAGGCGACGTTCGGCCGGTTCGATGCCCGGCAGCTGAACTGGCGCCCGGACGCCACGCGGTGGAGCGTCGCGCAGTGCCTCGAGCATCTGCTCGCGGCGAACCGCCTGATGGTGCAGGCGGCGCAGGATGCGCTCGACGGCTCCAAGTCACGCTCGCTCTGGCAGCGCCTGCCGCTCGTGCCCGGCCTGTTCGGCCGGATGCTGATCCGGTCTCAGGCGCCGCAGTCCGCGCGGAAGTTCACGGCGTCGCCGCTGGCCACGCCCGCGTCCAGCGACATCGCGGCCGACATCGTGGACCGGTTCATCGCGCAGGACCACGAGCTCGTGCGCTGGCTGCGGCAGCTCGATGAAGACCGCGCCAGGCGCGCCATCATGACCTCGCCGTTCGTCGGATTCATTACATATAGCGTCCTCGACGGCGCGCGATTGATCCTCGCGCACGACCATCGGCACATCCAGCAGGCCGGCCGCGTCCTGCGGTCGCCCGGATTCGTGTGACGAGAGGGGCGGTGAAGCTGCGGGCGGCTACTCCGGATGATGCTGACCACATCGTGCAGTTCTGGCACGAGTCGGGCGCCAGCATGGGGCCCAGCGATTCGGTGGAGTTCGTGCGCCACGCGCTCGCGAACCCCGCGGCGCTGATGATCCTGGCCGAAGCTGGCGACGAGCTGGTGGGGACGCTGCTCGGCACCTTCGACGGCTGGCGGGGCAACATGTACCGGCTGGTCGTGCATCCCGCCTGGCGGCGGCAAGGGATCGCGCGGCAGCTCGTGACCCGCGTCGAACAGTTCTTCGCCGAGCGCGGGGCGCGGCGCATCACCGTGCTGATCGAAGTGGATCGCCCCTGGGCGGTCGCGTTCTGGACCGCGGTGGGCTATCCGCGGGACCACCACATCGTGCGCCATGTGGGCACGATGGCGAGCCCGGAGGGAGCTGAGGGGCTGAGGAGCTGAGATGTTCCTCATGCGTCGCCCATCGTCGCAGCAAATCGCGCGATTTCTCGACGAGTCGAAGGCGTTGACGCTGTCGTACGAGCCGGAGGGGATCGCGCAGTCCACTCACCCGGGCTTCAACGCCGACGAGCAGGTGGCCGTGGTCGGCTCGGGTGCGGCAGATTACCTTCGAGGCGTGACCGCGCTCACCGAGTGGAAGCACTTTCAGCTCGGGTGGGTCGACATCTTTCCCGCCCGTGCGCCGATCGTCCCAGGGACCGTCGTCGCGGTCGCGATCCGCCATCTCGGGTTCTGGTCGCTGAACGGGTGCCGCGTGCTGTATCCCACCGGCGAGCCCGCGAGCTCCACCTTCGGCTTCGCCTACGGCACGCTGACGAACCACGCCGAGTGCGGCGAGGAGATCTTCGAAGTCAGGCTCGATCCGGCGACGGAGCAGGTGTCGTATCGCATTCGAGCCGTGTCACGCCCGCGTGCAACGCTGGCGAAGCTGGGGTACCTGTATACGCGCCGGCTGCAGGCGGCATTCCGTCGCGATTCGGCGCTCGCCGTGCGGCGCGCCATCGAGAGACGATGAACGCGGCAGCAGTGTCCGCCGTGGCCGCGCTCGCGGCCAGCTTCTGGCTGTTCCGTCACGACGGCGCGTGGGATACCTACCGGCAGCCGCTCTTCCTGCCGTTTCTCTCCACCGCCGTGTTGATGACGGTGTTCAGTACTACGGCGGCCGCCGGTGCGCGCGACGAGTGGCGCCGGCTGGTCATCCGCGTCGCCCCCGTCGGCGCGGTGATCCAGGCGCTGGCAGGCGTCCTCCTGTCGCGCAATCCGATCTTGGATCTGCACGCGAAGGACATCGTGGTGCTCGCCGTGCTCGAGGCGCTGCTCATCGGCGTCGCCGGTGCCGCGACCGAACTCGGCGAGCGCATTCGCCCGGACACGTGGATTCGCACCGCGTGGTGCGTGGCGGCGTTGCTGACGATGCTCGCGCTCTTCCCGCGCGTGATGCTCCTTTTGCATTAGATATACTCGCCGCGATGAGCGATCCGCGGCCGCCGCGCGAAATCGTCGACTACTACGATCGCTACGCCGAAGAGTCACGGCTGCAGCAGGGGCCGTCGCGTCTCGAGCTCGAGCGGACGCGAGACATCCTGGATCGCGTGCTGCCGCCGCCTCCGGCGCGCGTCGTCGACGTGGGCGGCGCGGCCGGCGTGTACTCGGCGTGGCTTGCGGGCCGCGGCTACGACGTGCGGCTGCTTGATGCCTCGCCCCGCCTGGTTGCCGAAGCCCGCCGTCTCAATGCCACGCTCGCCAGCCCGATTGCTGCCCTCGACGTGGGCGACGCCCGCGCGCTGCCCTACGAAAGCGGCAGCGCCGATGCGGTGCTCGTCATGGGGCCGCTGTACCACTTGTGCGCGGCTGCCGACCGCTCCGCGGCGCTCGGCGAAGCGCTGCGGGTACTCTCGCCGGGCGGCGTCGTGGCGGTGGCGGCAATCTCGCGCTGGGCGTCGGCCCTCGACGGGCTGGCGCGCGGCCGGGCGGTCGACCCGGCGTTCGTCCGCATGCGCGACCGCGATCTGGTGGACGGACAGCACCGCAACGACACGACGCGGATGGATTACTTCACGACGGCGTACTTCCATCAGCCGGGCGAACTGCGCGACGAGCTGGTGACCGCCGGATTCCAGGACGTGCGCGTGCTGGGCGTGGAGGGGCCGGCGTGGATGGTCTCCGACTTCGACGCCCGCTGGGAGGACCCCGTCCTGCGCGGCGACATGATGGCCATGGGCCGGGCGCTCGAGGCCGAACCCGCCATGCTCGGCGTGAGTGCCCACCTGCTCGCGATTGGGCGCCGGTGACGTCCGCGCTGACAGCCGCGCGCACTCGCCTTGACGGCCTCGCCGCGGACTGGAACGTCGCGGTCGAGCATGTCACCGCCGGCGAGCGCGCTCTTCTCGCCTTTGGGCTCCAAGGCGATCGCCCCGTGGTGCTCAAGGTGAGTGTCGGTGGCGGAGAGGAGCGCTACGCGGCCGGCGTGCTGGGCGCGTTCGACGGCCGCGGTGCGGTTCGTGTGTTTGCGCACGCGTCGGGTGCGTGGCTTCTCGAGCGCGCCATGCCGGGCCACTCACTCGAAGACGTCGTCGCGCAGGACGGCGATGACGAGGCGACCCGTCTGCTGGCGTCTGCGATCGGCCGGATGTCGCCAGGGCCAGCGCCACGCGACGTCCCGACGGTCGGGCAGTGGGGACAGGCGCTCGAGCTCTACCAGGCCAGCGGCGACGTCCTGATACCAGGTGGGCTGGTGGCGTCGGCGGTGCAGGTCTACCGCACGCTCGCTGGCTCGCAGCGTCGCGAGCGGTTGCTGCACGGCGACCTGCATCACGGCAATGTCCTGTTCGACCGCGAGCGCGGCTGGCTGGCGATCGATCCGAAGGGCGTCGTCGGCGAACTGGAGTTCGAGCTTGGAGCCGCGCTGCGCAATCCGTGGAATCGCCCGTCGCTCGTCACCGATCCCGAACGGATCCGGCACCGTGTGCGCCTGCTCGCAGATGCGCTCGATCTGGACGCATCGCGCCTGCTCGGATGGACCTTCGCGCAGGCCGTGCTCGCCGCAGTGTGGATGATCGAGGACGACGGCCATCTCGATCGCGATTGGGGGTGTCTCGCGCTCGCCGAAATCCTGCAGCCGTCCGTGGAAGAATGGGTCCTCGAGACATGATGCATACGCGCCCGGCCCGTGCCGCGGATGCGCCGGCGATCGCGGCACTCGTCGCGCAACTCGGCTACGACACGGCGCCGTCGGACGTCGCCGACCGCCTCGCGCGTCTGCTGGCGCGGTCCGATCACCGGTTCGTCGTGGCCGAAGGGGATGGGCAGCTGCTCGGGTGGGTCCATGTGGAGCTGTCTGAATCCGTGGACGTGGGCAGCCTGGCCGTGATCGCGGGGCTGGTCGTCGATCGCGCTCATCGCCGCCAGGGCGTCGGCGCGGCGCTGATGGCTGAAGCCGAAGCCTGGGCGCGGCAGCAGGGCTGCCCGTTGATGCGGCTGCGGTCGAGCGCCACGCGAACACCGGCGCACCGGTTCTACGAAGGGTTGGGCTATAGGAACGTCAAGACGCAGTACTCGTTCGTGAAGCCGCTCGACGCCCGGGGCGCACAGGTTGCCGGGCGGTTGGTGCCGAAGGTCGATCCGGAGACGTGAGGATCGCCGGCCTGCGGTACGTGCCGGGGTATCTCGACAGTGCCGAACACGACACGCTCCTGGCCACCGTCGCCGGGCTCGAGTGGCACGACGTCAGCGGGCGGCGGATCCAGTTCTACGGGCACTGGTTCGACGTCGCCAAGGGCGGCGTGTACCGCGTGGGCGATCTGCCCGGCTGGGCGGCGCTGCTGGCGGCACGGTTTCGTGACGACGGCCTGATGCCGTACGTCGCCGACCAGCTGATCGTCACGGCGTACGAGCCGGGCGAAGGGATTCGGCCACACGTCGACGCCCCCATCTTCGCCGACGTGATCGTCGGCATTGCGCTCGGCTCCTCTTGCGTGATGGAGTTCCAGCGCGCGGGGCACGACACCCAGGCGCTCTTCCTCGAACCGCGCAGCGCGGTGGTGTTCTCGGGCGACGCGCGCCATCATTGGACGCACGCGATTCCCGCGCGGATGGACGACGAGTGGCAGGGGCAGCACGTGCGGCGATCGCGCCGCGTATCGTTGACGTTCAGGAAGATGATGCAGACCGGCGGGGAGGCTCGCACGCGATGACACAGGAAGTCGGGAAGGGCATGCGGCGCCGCGAGGCGCTGCAGACGGTGGCGCTGCTGCTCGCCGCGGCGGTGGTGCCGGCGTCCGCGCAGGTGCGGCCGCTGCGCATCGGCATCATTGGCACCGGCCGGATCGGCGGCGCCCTGGCCACACACTGGACCATGGCCGGTCACGAGGTGCTGATGTCGTCGCGGCACCCCGAGGAGCTGCGTCCGCTGGCGGCGTCGCTCGGCGCTCGTGCACGTATCGGGACACCGCAGGAAGCGGCCGCGTTCGGTGAGGTGGTGCTCGTCAGCGTGCCCTACTCGGCGATGCCCGAGATCGGACGCGACAACGCGGCCCAACTCAAAGGCAAGGTCGTGCTCGACACCAGCAACCCCGTCGAAGGGCGGGACGGCGCGATGGCACTGGCCGCCCAGAAGAAGGGGGCCGGCGTGGCTACCGCGGAATTCCTGCCGGGCGCGCGCGTGGTGCGTGCGTTCAACTGCATCCCGGCGGCGTCGCTCGCCAACAACGCCAATCGCAAGCCGGAGCGGATCGCCATCCCGATCGGCGGCGACGACGCGCAGGCGTTGGCGGTTGCCGAACGCCTGGTGCGCGACGCCGGATTCGACCCGGTGGTGGTGGGTTCGCTCGCGCAGACGCGGCAGTTCGATCTGGGCGGCCTGCTGGCCAGCCGGCAGTTCACCGCGGTCGAAATGCGAAAGGCGATCCGGCGGTGATTCGCGACGAGGCCCCCGGCGACGCGCCGGCGGTCCGCGTGGTCAACGAAGAGGCGTTCGGTTCACCGCTCGAAGCCGGCATCGTCGATGCGTTGCGCGCGGCGTGCCCCGATCGCCTGTCGCTCGTGGCCGAGCGAGATGGCGGCATCGTCGGGCACATCCTGTTCACGCCGGTCGAGCTCGACGCGGCCGGTGGACCAATCCACGGGTACGGGCTGGCGCCGATGGCGGTGCGGACCGCGTGGCAGCGCCAAGGGGTCGGCTCGGCGCTCGTCGTCGAGGGCACGAAACGGCTGCGCGAGGCCGGCGCGCCCTTCGTGATCGTGCTTGGACATCCCGAGTTCTACCCGCGCTTCGGGTTCGAACCGGCCTCGCGCTACGGTGTCCGCTGCCAGTGGCCGGACGTCCCCGACGCAGCGTTCATGCTGCTTGTGCTCGAGCCGGCGCAAGCAGCACGCCTCGCCGGCCTGGCGCGGTACCGCCCCGAATTCGACGCCTCCGTGTAGGCCGGTACCCTATGGCACAATGCCGGCTCGGAGTACCCCATGGCATCCCCAGACATCGAAGCGCTGCACGGCCTGCGTGAGGCCATCGTGGCGGCCGAATGCAGCGGCGATCTCAGCTTCTTCGCCGCCACGCTCGACGACGACGCGGTAGTGATGCCGCCCGACGCGCCGGCGCGCGAAGGCAAGGCCGCGTGCCTGTCGTTCGTCCGTGACGTGCTGCAGGGAATGCTGGCGCAGTTTCATCGCGAGCTCGTGTGCGAGAGTGCCGAGATCGTGATCGACGGCGGGTTTGCCTTCGATCGCGGCAGCTTCTTTCAGACGCTGCGGGAAAAAGACAGCGGCCTGGTGGTCCGCGAGCGCGGCCACTATCTGTGGCTCTACGTCCGCCGTCCCGCGGGCTGGAAGCTGTCGCGCGTGATCTGGAACGGCGGCGAGGAAGTGCAGGACCTGTCGTTCGATTTGGACACCACCGAGGAGGGCCGCATCCAATGATTCGACTGGCCATGCTGGGGGCGGCGGTCGCGGCGAGCGTGACGATCGCGCTCGCGCAGACCGCGGTGCCGGTGCGCCTGTACGTCTTCGACGGCGGCATCCTCGAGTCCGATCCGGGCCGCTACCAATTGACGAAGGAAGACGTGGGCGAGACGCGCTTGTCGGTGGCGTGCTTCCTCGTGGCGCACCCGCGCGGGCTGCTGATGTGGGATACGTGCGCCGTGCCCGACGCAGAGTGGAAGCCGACGGGGCAGCCGGTGCCCACGCGCCTGGTGCTGGCCGATGGCGCTGAACGGCGGGTGACGATTCAGTCGCCGCTCGAGGCGCAGCTCAAGGCCACGGGTCGGCGCGCGGCCGACGTGACCTATCTGGCGTTGTCACATCACCACTGGGATCACACGGCCAACGCGAATGCCTTTGCCGCCGCCACGTGGCTGGTGTCGCCGGCCGAGCGCGAGGCGATGTTTGGGAAGCCCGCCGGCACCGCGCGCCCCGCCACCTACGATCGGCTGCGGACGAGCAAGAGCGTGGCGATCACAGCCGCTGAGCACGACGTCTTCGGCGATGGCACGGTGATCATCAAGAGTGCGCCCGGCCACACGCCGGGCCACCAGGTGCTCTACGTGAAGCTGCCGAAGACCGGTGGCGTGCTGCTTTCGGGCGACCTGTATCACTACCCGCAGGAGCGGACGATGAACAAGTACCCGACGTTCGAGTTCAACGTCGACCAGACGCGCGCATCGCGCGCCGGCGTCGAGGCGTTCATGAAGCGCACCGGCGCCCAACTCTGGATCCAGCACGACCTGACCGCCCACGCGAAGCTCCGCAAGGCGCCGCAGTTCTACGAGTAGGTGATGGCGATCGTCGCCATGGTGCTTGCCGTGGCGTTGCAGAGCGCGGCGCGGAAGCCGGCCGTCAACCCGTGCGTCCTGCCGGCAGCGCCACGGTCGCCCGTCGTGTTGCGACCCGTCGATCAGGCGGTCACGCAGCCCGACTTCTTCACCTTTCGCGCGCGCCTGCAAACAGCCATTGCGGCCCGCGACGAAGCGGCGCTGCTCTCGGCCGTCGATCCCGCCATCAAGCTCTCGTTCGGCGGCGACGACGGAATCGACGCCCTGCGGAGGGAACTGCGCGATCCCAAGGGCACGACGTGGACGGAACTGGGGGCGGCGCTGGCGCTCGGTGGCACCTTCACGTCCGCGACGACCTTCACGGCGCCCTACGTGTTTGCCGCGTGGCCAGACCGCCTCGATTCGTTCGAATGCGTCGCGGTGCTCGGGGACCGTGTTCGCGTGCGGCAGACGTTGGACGCCAACTCTACCGTTGTGGGCACCGCCAGCTACGAGATCGTGCAGCGGATCCCACTCGACCGTGACGAGCCGGTGCGCGTCCGGTTGGCGAGCGGCGTCACCGGCTTCATCGCGGCGCCGTTCGTCCGCAGCCCCATCGATCGGCGCGCGATCTTCGAGCGCGCCGGCGGCCGCTGGATACTGCAGGCCTTCGTGGCCGGTGACTGAGGGCGCGCGCTAAGCCACAATAGACACACAACGCGAGGTGGCCGCCGTGGCGGATGTCTGGGGAAAGCTCAATCTCAAGGAGCAGGACGAGATCGTGGTGGTGAACGCGCCGGGGTCGTTCGAGCCGGACATCAAGGCGCTCGACGGCGTGACCGTGAAGCGCAAGCCGGCCGACGCCAAAGCGATCACGTTCTTTCTGGCCTTCGTCACCAAGACGAAAGAAGTGGAGGACCTGGCCAAGATCGTCGCGAAGAAGTCGGTACCCGATGCAGTGGTGTGGTTCGCCTATCCGAAGGGGACGTCGAAGAAGTACACGAGCGAGATCGGCTGGGACACCGGCAACGGCGCGCTCGGCGAGGCGGGCTTCGAGCCAGTACGCATGGTGGCGATCGACGAGGACTGGACCGGCAAGCGTTTCCGCCGCGTGGCGTTCATCAAGAACCTGACGCGCGATCCGCGGGCGCTGGTGTCGAAGGAAGGAAAGAAGCGCGTCGCTCGCTAGCTGCACAAAGGGGGACTCCATGGCCGCATCTCATGTCGCTCTTCTGCGCGGCATCAACGTCGGCACCGCCAAGCGCGTGGCGATGGCGGATCTGCGGGGGGTGATGACGGGTCTCGGGTACTCCGACGTGCGCACGCTGCTCAACAGCGGCAACGTCGTGTTCACGGCGCCGCCGCGCAGCGGCGATCCGTCGAAACGCATCGAGAAGGAGATCGAAAAGCGGCTGGGCGTGTCGTCGCGGGTCACCGTGCTGACGGCCGCCGAGCTCGAGGTTGCGGTGCGGGGCAATTCGCTGCTGAAAGTCGCCACCCACCCGAGCCGTCTCCTCATCGGCGCGCTGGCCAGCCGCGACGATCGCTCGCGGTTGGAACCGCTCACACGCAAGCGCTGGGGACTCGAGCGCCTGGCGCTCGGCGAGCGGGTCTGCTACTTGTGGTGCCCGGACGGCGTCCTCAAGAGCCCGCTGATGAAAGAGGTTGGTCGCGCGGTCGGCGACGCCATCACGTCGCGCAACTGGTCCACGATTCAGAAGCTGCACGGCCTGGTGCAGGCAGACTAGCCCGATCGGGGCGGGAGCCACATGGCGAGCACGCGACTTCAGACCTACACGACGCCCGACATCACGGTGACGTTCGACCCGACGAAGTGCCGTCACACCGGGAAGTGCGTCCGCGGTCTCCCCGCGGTGTTCGACATCAGGCGGAAGCGCTGGATCGCGCCCGAGGCGGCGCCCGCCGGCGAGGTGGCCGCGCAGGTCGAGCGCTGTCCGACGGGCGCGCTGCAGTACACCAGGCCGGAGACGCCGTGACCGCGAATCAGTTTCGCAAACTGGCGCTCGGGCTCGAGGGGGTCGTCGAAGCCGAGCACATGAACCATCCGGACTTCCGCGTCGGCGGCAAGATTTTCGCCACGCTGGCGCCGGGTCTGAAAAACGGCATGGTGTCGCTGTCGCCCGAAGAGCAGGCGCGGTTCATCGAGGAGGCGCCGAAGATGTTCGAACCGGCGGCCGGTGCCTGGGGGCGGGGCGGCGCCACCGCGGTGATTCTGGCCGCGGCCGACCCGGAGATCGTTGGCGAGGCGCTGACGCTCGCCTGGCAGCGGCGCATCGCGCTCACGGAGCAGCAGAAGTCGACTCGCAAGCGCCGCTAGCCTTCTTCGTAGGGGCCGCCTCTTCGTAGGGGCCGCCTTTGTAGAGGGCGGTCTTCAGACCGCCCTGGGGTACTCTTGAACCATGTCCGCCACCCGCACGCCGCCCGACCCGCGCGCGCTGTCGCGCGAGGAGCTCGAGGCCGCGGCCGACGTGCTCGATGCGGTCGCCCAGAACCGGGAACTGCTCTCCACGCTGCCTGAGGCGGAACGCAAGCGCTTCCTGCGGGCCGTCTCCAAGGTTCACAACCCCGACGCGCGCGCGTTGCGCCGTCTCGCGAAGTCCACGGCACGAGCCCAGAAGATTGCGCGGCTCCAGCGCGACGACCAGGTGCTCAACGAGACCGGGATCCGCGCGCTGCGCCGGCGCCCCGTGGTGACGACGCCCAACGTGTTTCCGCCCGACCACTTCGAGGCGCAGGACGTCCACGCGGACGACACCGCGCGCGAAGCGGTGGAGCCGACGCACTGCTACGTCTGCAAGCAGAAGTACTCGGTGATCCACCACTTCTATGATCAGATGTGCCCGGCGTGCGCCGACTTCAACTTCCGCAAGCGCACCGAGCTGGCCGACCTGCGCGGGCGCGTGGCGCTGCTCACCGGCGGCCGCGTGAAGATCGGCTACCAGGCCGGACTGAAGCTGCTGCGCGCCGGAGCCAGCCTCATCGTCACGACGCGGTTTCCGCGCAACGCGGCGAGCCGCTACGCCGCCGAGCCCGACTTCGGCGAGTGGGGCCACCGCCTCGAGGTGTTCGGGCTCGACCTGCGGCACACGCCGAGCGTCGAGGCCTTCTGCCGCGAGCTGCTGCACACGCGGCCGCGCCTCGACTTCATCATCAACAACGCGTGTCAGACCGTGCGGCGGCCGCCGGATTTCTACACGCACATGATGGAAGAGGAAACCGCGGCGCTGGGCGACATGCCGGAGCACGTCCGCAAGCTGGTGGGCGCGTACGAGGGGCTGCGCGGCTACCACCTGTTGCCGGAGGGGAATCGCGAGCACGCGCAGGCGCTCGAGCGCGGACTGTCGGAAGTGTCGGGCCTGGCCGAGTCGGCCCGCCTGTCGCAGGTGCCGCTCCTCCCGGAGGAGCTCACGGCGCAGCGGGATCTCTTTCCCGAAGGCCGGCTCGATCAGGACCTGCAGCAGGTCGATCTGCGCGGCCGCAACTCCTGGCGTCTGCTGCTCGCCGAGGTGCCCACCGTGGAGCTGCTCGAAGTGCAGCTCGTGAACGCGGTGGCGCCCTTCATCTTCAACGCGCGGCTGAAGCCGCTCATGCTCAAGACGCCGGAGCGCGACAAGCACATCGTCAACGTGTCGGCGGTGGAAGGGCAGTTCTACCGGAACTTCAAGACCACGCGGCACCCGCACACCAACATGGCCAAGGCGGCGCTGAACATGATGACGCGCACCGCGGCCACCGACTACCAGTCCGACGGCATCCACATGAACAGCGTGGACACCGGCTGGGTGACCGACGAGGATCCGCACGAGATCGCGCAGCGCAAGACGCGCGATCACCGCTTCCATCCGCCGCTCGACATCGTCGACGGCGGCGCGCGCATCGTTGACCCGATCATCGACGGTTTCAATACCGGCACACACCGGTGGGGCGCCTTCCTCAAGGACTACATGCCGACGGACTGGTGAACGATGTTCAGATTGCTGACGCTGCTCGTCGCCCTCAGTTTCGCGCCGGCCCAGGAGTTCAAGGGGCAGGCGCCGCCCGACACGCCGACGACGCCCGAGGAGCAGGAGCTGATTCAGCTCGAACGAGCCTGGGACGCCGCGTTCGTGGCCAAGGACATGCGCTTCATCGAGCGCGTGCTCGCCGAGGAGTTCGTCGCGACCTACGGCGACGGCACCCGCGGCGACAAGGCCGCCGAGATGACCCAAACGCTGGACTTCGATCAGCGGGTGGACTCGTCGGTGCTCGACAGCTTTCGCGTGCGCATTTACGGCGACGCCGCCGTCGTCTGGTTCAGCCGCCACATGACTGGCCCCAAGTCCGGCAAGATCGTGGCGGTGACCTACCGCTTCGTGGACGTGTTCGTGAAGCGCGCCGGCCGCTGGCAGTGCGTCTCGAGCCAGAGCACGAAGGTCACGTAGGGCGGGGCTTCAGCCCCGTCGCCAGATGGCTATCGCGACAGGTCGCTCGTTCGTACGCCGAACACGAGAATGGCGGCGATCAACGAGATCAGCGACACCTGAATCTGGCCGGCCACGCCCCAGCCCCAGTTCGCTACGAGCACACCCATCAGGTACCCGCCGAGCGCGCCACCGGCGTAGACGCTCGACACGAACATGCTCGAGCCTTTGCTCGCGAGGCTGCGGCGAAGCGCCTTGAGGTGGCCGCCCGCAAGATTGGTATAGACGATGGCGGCGCCGAAGATCCCGACGCCAAGAGCCATCAGCTTGTAGGTCCACGGACTGAGGTCTGGCAGGTAGAGAAAGAAGCCCAACACCACGAGGACGAGCGACGACGTGCTCACGACAATCTTCGTCGAGAACTTGTCGCCCAACTGCCCTCCAAAGAAGGCCATCAACGACCCCAGCCCGAAGAACGGCATGATGCCGCCCACTTCGGCCGGCGTGAACTTCATCACGTCTCGCAAGAACGTCGGATAGAGGCCCAGGAAGCCGTAGACAGTCAGCCCGTAGAGCGCGCTCAGGACAGAAAAGATCAGGGTGTTGCGATTCCAGAGCGTGTCCGCTCCCCCGCCCGAGTCGCCGTGCGCGGCGGTGCCCCCGCTCTCGGTGAACCACGAACGGACCGCGAGCGCGATGAGAATCGCGATGACTATCCCCGTCGCGCCGAAAGCCAGCATCGGCGCTTGCCAGGAGCCGGTGCTGGTACGGATGTTCCCGACTGCCCAGGGCCCCACGAAGGAGCCAAGCCCGAAGCACACGTTGACGATACCCAGTGCCGCCACTCGGCTACTCGAGAAGTAGCTGGCCGACAGCGCGAACATGGCGGTCACGAGGAACGACATGCCGACGCCCTGCAGCACGATCAACGCGAACATGCTGAAGAAGCCCGTGGCCTGCGTGAAGAGCAGAGTCGCGAGCGAGAACAGCGCCACGCCGAGGAGCACGACGGTGCGTCTGGACGTTCGGGCGATGAGCGCCCCGGCCGGCAGCCCCGCGATCCCGATGCCAAGGGTGAACATCGTGGTCAGCGCGCCCATCTGTGGCAGCGTGAGCCCCAGAGCGGCACGAATATCCGTGCCGAGCATGCTTATGAGATAACGGTCGGCCGACATGAGCGTGTAGCTCACGAGCAGCAAGCCGAACATGGTGAGGGCCATCGTTCGGGTCTCGGACGCCTGGGCAACGCTCGCTGCAGCCCGCACTTCGGTGCTTGTGGCCATCTGCGCTCTCTCCGTCAAAGTTTTCGAGCTGAGGGGCCGGATGCTATCACGGTGTGCGACCTGGACCGGGTCCCGCTGGGTTTCCACTCACCCCTTCCGACCGCCGTCGACAGGCGCGCCGACATCTGGCAGAGGATGCACCCGAACGCCCTCCGATCGGAAATCAGGCCGTCACGCCCGGCGCGCGCATCGGCTCTACGGATCGATGGGGCCGCTATGCATCCAACGCTTGTCCGCTTCGATCCGGCAGCGTGAACACGAGCGCCGCGGACAGCAAGAAGAACGCCGACGTGATGCTGAGCGCGAGGCCGATGCCGATGCCCGGCTGCGAGGCGATCACGCCGATCGTGTACGGCGCCACGGCCCCGGCCATCCGTCCGATGTTGTAGGTCGTGCCTTGTCCGGTGGCGCGCACGGCCGCGGGGAAGAGCTCCGCGACGAAGCCGCCGAACATGCTGAAGTAGCCGTAACCGAAGTAGCCGATCAGCGGACCGAGAGCCAGCAGCACGAGCGGGCTGCGCGCCATCTGCCCGTAGATCGGCACCAGCACCGCGGCCGCCACGGTGTAGACGACGAAGGCGTTGCGGCGTCCGATCTTGTCGGCGATGAAACCAAACGTCAGGTAGCCGAAATACGCGCCCAGCTGCACCGGAATGATCCACGGCAGCGAGCCGACGATCCCCATGCCGGCGCCGCCCTGGGCGACTGGCCGCGCGAGAAACGTCGGGAGCCAGAAGAAGAGGCCCCAGTTCGCGAACTGGATGGCCGATCCGAGCGCGATGATGAGCAAAGAGCGCCGGAGCAGGCCGGGGCCGAAGATCACCGCGTAGGGATTCGGCCCCATCGCCGCGGTCCGCTGCTTGGCGATCCAGCTCTCGGGCTCGCGCACGTAGCGGCGGATCCAGAGGGTGAGGAACGCGGGAGCGACGCCCAGCACGAAGAGCCAGCGCCAGGCGTCGGCGCCGAGCGACGGCGAGCCCAGGATGATGGCCGCCGAGATCGACGCCAGCATGTAGCCGAGCGCCCACCCCGACTGCATGATGCTGATCGCTTTGTTGCGCAGGTGGGCCGGCCACGTCTCGCTGACGAGCACCGCCCCCGACGCCCACTCGCCCCCCATGCCGATGCCGAGCACGGCGCGCCAGAAGAGCAGCTGCATCACCGTTTGCGACGTGGCGGCACCGAGCGAGCAGACCGAGAAGAGCAGGATCGTGCCCATCAACGCGCGCGTGCGGCCGAACTTGTCGGCGATGTAGCCGAAGATCGTGCCGCCGACGCCCGACATCACCAGCGTCACCGTGCCCAGCATGCCCGCGACGTCGTCGCCAAACTGAAAGTAGCTGCGCAGCTGCCCGACCGCCATGGTGTAGAGCATGAAATCCATGGCGTCGAGCATCCACCCTAACTTCGCGGCCAGCAGAACACGCCACTGCTCGCGCGTAACGGTGCGATACCACGGTCCGGAGATCGCGGATCCTGCGACCGCCGCGGTCGCGGAGCTTGGTGTCATGCGCGCGGAGCGTACCGTCGCCGAGATGGCGCGGTCAAGCCGCGATACAATGTGTGACTTCACAAACGAACACCCGGGCATGCCCGGGGAGGAGAGACCGAATGGCCGCAGACGTAGGCTCCAAGGCGCCCGATTTCACTCTGATGAACGAGAATCGCGAGCCGGTGACGCTCAGCGAGGAGTTGAAGAAGGGCCCCGTGGTCCTCGCGTTCATGCCGGCGGCGTTCAGCGGCACGTGCACCGCCGAGATGTGCACCTTTCGGGACAAGGCGTCGGATCTTCTCGGCTCGGCCAACGTCCTGGGCATCACGGTCGACACCTTTTTCGCGCTGGGCGCATGGAAGAAGGCCGAGAAGCTGACCGAGACGCTGCTGAGCGACTTCAACAAGGACGTCACGCGCGCCTACGGCGTGATGAACCCCGACATGATCGGCATGAAGGACATCGCCAAGCGCGCGACGTTCGTCATCGACCGGGGCGGCGTCGTCCGCCACAAGGAAGTGCTCGAGGACGCCCGTAACGAGCCAGACTACGGCAAGGTGAAGGCCGCGCTGGCCGCGCTGTAATATCCGGCCGGTTTCGTTCGTCAGGCAAGTCGTCATGGCCGACACAGCCGTCGCCGCGGCGGAGCGCACGCTTCCGCACAATCTGGAAGCCGAACGAAGTGTGCTCGGGGCCATCCTCGTCCAGAACGACGCGTTCAACATGGCGGCGCAGGTCATCGACAGCCGCGACTTCTATCGCGACGCCCACCGCCGCATCTTCGAACGCATGGCCGCGCTCAGCGAGCGCAGCCATGCCATCGACTTCGTCACGCTCAAAGAGGAGCTGTCGCGCAACGGCGAGCTCGACGAAGTGGGTGGTCCGGCCTACGTGGCCTCGCTGGCCGACGGCGTGCCGCGCGCGACCAACGTCGAGTACTACGCGAAGATCGTCAAGGAGAAGGCCACCCTCCGCAATCTGATCTACGCGGCCAACAAGATCGTTTCGGACGCCTACGGCGCCGAGCAGGAATCGGACCTCATCCTCGACGAGGCCGAGAGCGCCATCTTTGCCGTCGCCGACGACCGGCTCAAGGCCGGCTTCGTCGAGATGCGCGATCTCGTCAAGGAGAACTTCCCGAAGATCGAGCAGCTCTTCGAGCAGAAGCGGCTCATCACCGGCGTGCCCACCGGTTTTGCCGACATGGACGGCATGACGCGCGGCTTGCAGCCGGGCGACCTGGTGATCGTCGCCGCGCGGCCGTCGATGGGGAAGACCAGTCTGGTGCTGAACATCGCCCAGCACGTGGCGGCGCAGCCCGATTTCACGGTGGGCTTCTTCAGCCTGGAAATGTCGAAGGAGTCGCTGTTCCTCCGCCTGCTGACGTCGGAGGCGCACATCGACAGCCACCGGCTGATGAGCGGCGCCATCGGGCAGAAGGACTACGGGCGCATCGCGCACGCGCTCGAGACGCTGAGCAACATGCGGCTGCACATCGACGACACGGCCGGCATCGGCGTGATGGAGATGCGCGCCAAGGCGCGACGGCTGAAGTCCGAGCACGGCTTGCACCTGCTGATCGTGGACTACATCCAGCTGATGACCGGCCGCGGGCGCTTCGAGAACCGCACCCTGGAGCTGGCGTCGATCTCGCGGTCGATCAAGGGGCTCGCGAAGGAGCTGAACGTTCCGATCATCGTGCTGTCGCAGTTGAGCCGCGCGCCCGAGGCGCGCTCGGACCATCGCCCGCAGCTGTCGGATCTTCGTGAGTGCGTGACCGGCGACACACTCGTGTGCCTGACCGATGGACGCCGTATGCCGATTTGCTCGCTCGTCGGGCAGACGCCGTCGGTCTGGTCGGTGACGCCTGAGGGCCGGATCGTCGCGGCGCTGTCTGACAGGGTGTGGAAAGTCGGCAGGCGCGCGGTGACGCGTATCAGGCTCGCGTCTGGAAGGACGATTACCGCGACGCCGGAGCATCGTCTGTTGGCGGGGTCTGGCTGGATGCGCGTCGGGGCGCTGTCGATCGGTGATCGATTGGCCTTGGGGCGGCGGGTTCCCGAGCCGGCAACGCCGGAGCGCTGGCCAGATTTGCGAGTGGGCCTTTTGGGCCATCTCGTCGGCGACGGAAGCTATCTTCGGCATCAACCTCTCCGCTACACGACGAACTCGACCGAGAACAGCGATCTGGTCCGATGTGCGGCCGAAGAGGAGTTCGCTTGCCCGGTTGCCCGGCACGAAGCTCCGACCGGAAACTGGCATCAGCTCGTCATCAGCGGGAACGGCAACAGGTGGCACCCGGCCGGCGTGAACGCGTGGCTCCGCGAACTCGGAGTGTTCGGGCAACGGTCGTTCCAGAAACGCATTCCGACTGGCGCGTTTCGCCTTGCCGACGATCAGGTCGCACTCTTGCTCAAGCACCTGTGGGCGACTGACGGCTCGATCACCTGCCGCAAGACGGGCCGCGGCAGCCATTCGGCGTACTACGCCACAACCAGTGAGGGGCTCGCGTCCGACGTCGCGGCGCTCCTGCTACGCCTTGGTATCGTCGCGAGGATCGGCGTCGCATCGAAAGCGGGCTATCGGCCGTCGTTCCATGTCCGCGTCACAGGCGTGGACGCCCTTCGCCGATTTCTAGACGTCGTGGGCTCGTTTGGACCGCGGCGCCGTCAAGCTGACGCCTTGGCTTTGGCTCTCGCGAACGTGGAGCCGAACACAAATGTCGATACGCTCCCACGTGAGGCGTTTGTGCGAGTTCGCGACGCCATGCGCACGCGGGGCGTGTCACAGCGGGCGATGGCGGCCATGCGAGGAACGTCATACGGTGGCGCTGCGCACTTCGCCTTCGAGCCTTCGCGTACCACGGTGCTGGACTACGCCGAACTTCTGGACGACGAACAATTGCGGCTGGCGGCCACCAGCGACCTGTTCTGGGATCGTGTCGTCGCCCTCGAACCGGCCGGCGAAGAAGATGTGTACGACTTGACCGTGCCGGGACCCTCGTGCTGGCTGGCTGACGGCATCGTGACTCACAACTCAGGTGCCCTGGAGCAGGACGCAGACCTCGTCGTGCTGATCTATCGCGACGACGTCTACAACAAGGATCCGAACAACCCGGACGCGGGCACGGCGGAGCTGATTCTCGCCAAGCAGCGCAACGGCCCAACCGGCGTCGTGAAGCTGGCGTTCCTCCGGGAGCAGACCCGCTTCGCGAACCTCGCGCCGGGCGGCGGCGGATAGAGGCGGAACCCCCCGATGGTCCGCAGCACGGTGGCGCACGTCGATCTGGCGGCGCTGCAGCACAACTTCACCGCCATCCGCGCCTTCCTCCAGCAGGACGCCGCGCACACCGCGCCGGACATCATTGCCGTCGTCAAGGCCAACGCCTACGGCCATGGCGCCGAGCGCGTGGCGCTGGCGCTCGAGCAGGCGGGCGCGGCGATGCTGGCGTGCGCCGACATCGAGGAAGGCGTGGTGCTGCGGCGCGCGGGCGTGCGCGTGCCGATCCTCGTCTTCGGCGCGCTCAGCGTCAGCGACCTCGACGGCCTCTTCGAGTTCGACCTCACCCCGAGCATCTCGAGCCCGTCGGCTGCCAAGGCCGTGCAGGCGGCGGCCGCCAGGCGCGCCGTGACGATCGGCTATCACCTGAAGATCGACACCGGCATGAACCGGCTCGGGTTCCGCCACGACAACGTCGGACGCACGCTGCCGCCGGTGCTGGCCAGTCCCGACCTGCGGCTCGATGCGGTGTTCACACATTTCGCCTCGGCCGACGTTCCGGAAAGCACGCTGCTCGACACCCAGCGCGAGCGGTTCGAACGGGCGGCGGCCGTGGTGGACGAAGTGGCCAAGCGGCGCGTGCGACGCCATGCGTCCAACAGCGCGGCGCTGCTGCGCGATTCGCGGGTGTGGTACGACGCCGTCCGTCCGGGGCTGCTGCTCTACGGCATCGTGCCGCCGCCCCTCGCCACCACGATTCCGTTGCGGCCGGTGATGTCGCTGACGAGCCGCGTCACGGCGGTGAAGGGGCTGCGGCCGGGCGAGGGCGTCGGCTACGGCTGGCGCTTTCAGGCGGAGACGCCGCGATCGATCGCGGTGGTGCCCGCCGGGTATGCCGACGGCCTCGACACGCGGCTGGGTGGCCGTGGCTCGGTGCTGATTCGCGGCCACCGCGTGCCGGTGGTTGGCGCCGTGTCGATGGACATGATCACCGTGGATGTCACCGGACTCGACGACGTGTCGCCGGGTGACGAGGTGGTCATCCTGGGCGCCCAGGGCGAGGAATCCTGGCAGCGCATCGACGCGCGCGAGATGGCATCGTCGATCGGGACGATCCCGTGGGAGATCGTCTGCCGCCTGGGTACCAGGGTCGAGCGACAATACGAGTGATGAAGTCGGCCAAAGTCGTCTTCGTGTGCCAGGAGTGCGGTGCGCAGGCGCCCAAGTGGATGGGACGCTGCGCCGAGTGCGGCGCCTGGAACTCGCTCGTCGAGGAACGGGCGGCCGATCCCACCGCGCCCGCCACGGGCCACCGCTACGCGCAGCTCGGGGCAGCCAGCACGGCCAAGCTCTATGCCGAGGTCGAGACGACGCACGCCGAGCGGCTCTCCACCGGGATCGGCGAGTTCGATCGCGTGCTCGGCGGCGGCATCGTGCCCGGGTCGCTCGTGCTGCTCGGCGGTGAGCCGGGCATCGGCAAGTCCACGCTGCTGCTCCAGGCGGCGGCGCATTTCGCCCGCGATCACGGGCCGGTCCTCTACGCCTCGGGCGAGGAATCCGAGCATCAGGTGAAGAGCCGGGGCGACCGGCTGGGCGTCGGCCAGGCGCCGCTGTATCTGCTGTCCGAAACCTGCATCGAGCGGATCCTGGAGGAAGTGGCGCGGCTCAGGCCGTCGCTCGTCATCATCGACTCGGTGCAGACGGTGTGGTCCGCCAAGTTCCAGTCGGCGCCGGGCAGCGTCGGGCAGGTCCGGGAAGCCGCGACGCAGTTCCTCTTTGCCGCCAAGGGTCAGAACGTGCCAACCGTGCTCGTGGGCCACGTGACGAAGGACGGGAGCCTCGCCGGTCCGAAAGTGCTCGAGCACGTCGTGGACACCGTGCTGTCGTTCGAAGGGGAGCGCCACCACTCGCATCGCGTCGTCCGGGCGGTGAAGAACCGTTTCGGGGCGGTGAGCGAGCTCGGCGTGTTCGAGATGACGGGCGCCGGACTCAAGCCCGTGCCGAACCCGTCGAAACTATTTCTATCGGAGCGGGCGACGGGGATTCCGGGGTCCGCGGTGCTGTGCTGTGTCGAAGGCTCGCGTCCGCTGCTGGTGGAAGTGCAGGCGCTCGTGAGCACCAGCACCTACGGCAACGCGCGGCGTATGGCGGTGGGGATCGATCAGAGCCGGCTGTCGCTGTTGCTGGCCGTGCTCGAGAAGCGCGCCGGGTTGAGCCTGGCGGGCGACGACGTCTACGTGAACATCGCCGGCGGCATGAACATCGAGGAGCCGGCGGCCGATTTGAGCGTGGTGGCGGCCGTGGCGTCGAGCGTGCGCAATCGCGGCGTGGCGCCGTCGACCGCGATGTTCGGGGAAGTGGGATTGAGCGGCGAGGTGCGGGGCATCCCGCAGGCGCCGCTCCGCATTCGAGAAGCGGTGCAGCTTGGCTTCACGCGAATCGTGATGCCATCTGCCAACGTGGACCCGGCCGATACGACCATCGGCGAGTGCGAGCTCGTCGGCGTGCGAACGGTGGCCGAGGCGCTCGATTGCCTGTGACGAAGGTGAGTGACGACTGTATGACCAGTGCGCAGGACAAAGCCAGTTCAGGAGGCATCGACAACCGCCTCGATCCGCGCGTCGCGGGGCCGTTCGAGGGCCGGCGCGTCGATCTGCTGACGACGCCGTTGCGCATCCACGACTTGAGCCGCAGCGGCTGCCTGATTCAGTGGTACCACGAGCAGACGCCGGGCCGCCGCTTCACGCTCGAAGTGGATCTGCCCGAAGTGGGATGGCTGCGGCTCGAGGCCGAGCCGGTGTACAACCGCTCCGACTACGGTTTTGCCGTCAAGTTCGTGGATGTGCCGCCAGATGTGACAGCCACGCTCGATCGGGTCATCGACCTGCTCCGTTCCCGCGGGCAAGGCGCCCTCTGACGACACCCGCGCGAAGCGCGGGCCAAGAAACACTGCGCACTGCGGGGCGAGTAGACTTCTCGCACGATGCTCCGCTTCAGCGTGGCCCCCGAGATCGTTGCCGTGTGCCGGCCGGCCGTGGCCTGGCTCGAGGGCGCGCAGGTGGTGGAGCGCGACCCGCGCCTCGTCGCCACGCTCTCGGAAGCCGAATCGTTGGTCCGCCAGCAGCCCCCGGCGGAAGTGGCCGCGGTGCGCACGATGTACAAGCGCGTCGGGCTCGACCCCACCAAGACGCGGCCGTCGTCCGAGGCGCTGCTGCGCCGCGTGCGCAAGGGTGATCCGTTGCCCCGCATCAACTCGCTCGTGGACGTCTGCAACTGGTGCTCGCTCGAGTTCCAGCTGCCGTACGGGCTCTACGACGCCGCACACGTCGAGGGCGACATCGAACTGCGTCTCGGCCGCGAAGGCGAGAGCTACCCCGGCATCCGCAAGGACGACGTGCACGTGGCGGGCCGGCTCACGCTGGCCGATGCGCGCGGTCCGTTCGGCAACCCCACGTCCGATTCGGCGCGCACGATGGTGACGACTGCCACGACGTCGGCGATCGTCGTCGTCTTCGCGCCGGCGGAGATGAACGGCGCACGGCTGGCGCACGTGCTCGACGCGACGGTGGCGAGGATGGGCGAGTTTACCGGCTGCCGCGAGACGGCACGGTGGAACCTCGATTAACTAGAACAAGGCGCGCCAGAGCCAGGGTATTCCTATGTCCCGGCTCCACACCCAAAACAGCCAGCCGACCAGCACGACTATGAGCGCCCGCACCGTGCTTCGATAGTCCAGCGCTTGTCGGACTCCGATCGTGAACGTGCCGAGCAGCCAAAGGGAAATGGCAGTCGGAACTATCGGTCCGACTATCGGTAAGGACAGCTGACCGATTACCGGTACAGCTCCCAACACGGCGAACGCGGTCGGAGCCGTGGCATACCCCATGACTCTGAGAAGTTCACCTAAGTCGCTGCGCGTCTGTGGCTCCGGCCAGAATCGCACGCCGAGCATGTAGGTTAAGGCCGCCCAGATGACGAGGCCGACAACCGCGCCTATGCTCTCGAGGACCATTCTGCCGACAACGTACTGCCCGGCTCCCAGCCCGGCTGCGATCGTGCCTATGACAACTATCGCAAGCGCCTGACCATTGGCGCTGTGGTCTGCCTCGATCTCTTCGAAGACGCTCGGGCGCAGGGCCAGCACGCCTGTCACCCGCTCAGTCACGGTCATGAGAATCCGATCATGGCACAGACGCCCGCGGAGGCCGGCGCGGGCTGTCGCGCTACAATCGCGTTTTCGTGCATGTAACAGCCATCATCGCCGCCGGCGGACGAGGAGAGCGGTTCGGCGCCGGGCGTCCGAAGCAGCTGCTGATGCTCGGCGGGCTGCCCATCCTCCAACGCAGTGTTGACGCGCTGCTCGATCACCCGCGCATCAGCGACATGGTCGTGGCGCTGCCACCCGAGCTCGCGGCCGAGCCACCGGCCTACCTCCGCTCCCGCGGGAAGCCGCTCGTCGTCGTCGAGGGCGGTGCCAGGCGGCAGGATTCCGTGGCGCGGGCGTTCGCGCGTATACCCGCTGCCGCCGAGATCGTGGTGATTCACGACGCCGCGCGCCCGCTGGTCACTGCCGATCTGATCGAGCGCACCGTGGCCGCGGCCGCCGCCGACGGCGCCGCCGTGGCTGCCGTGCGCGCCACCGACACCGTGAAACGCGGCGACGCCGACGGGCGCGTCGTCGAAACGCTGCCGCGCGAGCAGGTCTATCTGGCGCAGACCCCGCAGGCGTTTCGCGTCGGCGTGCTCCGCGACGCGCTGGCACTCACCGGAGACGCCACCGACGAGTCCGCGCTGGCCGAGCGCGCGGGCCATCGGGTTCGTCTGGTCGATGGCGAGCCGTCCAACGTGAAGATCACGACGCCGGGCGACCTGAGCGCGGCGGAGCGGGTGATGGCCGCCGGCGCCCCGCCGATCCGGATTGGCCAGGGCTACGACCTGCACCGGCTGGTGCCGGGACGGCCGCTGGTGCTCGGCGGCGTCACAATCGCCTTCGACCTCGGCCTCGCCGGGCACTCCGACGCCGACATCGTGTGCCACGCGGTCACCGACGCGGTGCTCGGCGCCGCCGGCCTGGGCGACATTGGACGCCACTTCCCGGACACCGACGCGCGGTGGAAGGGTGCCGACAGCGTGGCGCTGCTCGCGGCGGCCTGCGCCCTCGTCCGCGACGCCGGCTACTCGGTCGTGAACGTGGACGTGACGGTGATCGCCGAGCGGCCGAAGCTCTCGCCCCACGCCGACGCCATGCGCGCCAACCTCGCCGGCGCGCTCGGGTGCGCGGCGTCGCAGGTGAGCGTGAAGGCCAAGACCAACGAGGGCGTCGAGTCGATGGGTGTGGGCGCATCGATGGCGGCGCACGCCGTCGCCCTGATCGCGCGAGGCGCATGATGGGGCCGATGCGACTGCGTTTTGCGCCCAGCCCCACCGGGCAGCTCCACGTGGGCAACGCCCGCACCGCGCTCTTCAACTGGCTGCTCGCGCGCGGCGCGGGCGGCACGTTCGTCCTGCGCGTCGAGGACACGGACATCGAGCGATCGTCGCGTCAGTCCGAGGCCGCCATCCTCGAGGATCTGCGGTGGATGGGGCTCGAGTGGACCGAGGGCGTGGAGGCGGGGGGCGAGGTCGGCCCGTATCGGCAGACCGAACGGCTGCACATCTACCGCGCGCACACGGTGGAACTGATGTCGCGCGGGCTCGCGTATCGGTGCTTCTGCACCGCCGAGCAGCTGGACGCGGATCGTCAGGCGGCGCTGGCCGCGGGCCAGCCGCCGCAGTATGTGGGCCGCTGCCGCGACATTCCCGCGGACGTCGCGCGCAAGCGCGTCGAGAACGGCGAGAAAGCGGTGATCCGTTTCCGCGTGCCGGCCGACCGCGAGGTCGTCTTCCAGGACCTGGTGCGCGGCGAAGTGCGGTTTCACACCAGCGTCATCGGCGACCCCGTTCTCGTGCGCTCCGACAGCGTGGCCGCCTACAACTTCGCCGTCGTGATCGACGACGCGTTGATGGGGATCACGCACGTCATCCGCGGCGAGGATCACATCTCGAACACGCCGCGGCAGATCCTGCTCTACGAGGCGTTCGGTTGGACGCCGCCCGCGTTCGCGCACGTGTCGCTGGTGATGGGAGCCGATCACGCGCCGCTCTCGAAGCGGCACGGCGCCACCTCGGTGGGCGAGTTCCGCGCGCGCGGCTACCTGCCGGAAGCGCTGACGAACTACCTGGCGCTGCTCGGATGGTCGCCGGGTGAGGGCGAGGAACTGCTGCCGCTCGAGGAGCTGGCCAAACGTTTCCGGCTCGAGGACGTGGGCAAGAGCGCCGGCATCTTCGACTTCGAGAAGCTGGCGTGGGTGAACCGGCACTACTTGAAGCTGGCGTCGCCGGTACGGCTCGCCGCGCTCTCGGTGGCGCATCTCAAGAATGCCGGTTTCCTGCTCGAGCCGACGCCGAAGGACCTGGCGTTTCTCGCGCAGGTGGTGCCGTCGGTGGCGGCCGCCGTGGACCGGCTCGACCAGGTGCCGCTGCGCCTGAAGTTCCTGTTCGACTACTCCGCGCAGCGCGCGCTCGACACGCCGGGCGTGCGTGAAGAGGCCGAGGCCGCCCGGCCGGTGGTCGAGGCACTGGCCGAGGAGCTGGGCACCGCCCCGCCGATGCTCGATCGCGAGAGCTTCCGTGCCGTGGCCGCGCGGGTGCGCGAGAAGACCGGTCAGAAGGGGAAGGCCCTCTTCCACCCGCTGCGCCTCGTGCTGACCGGCGAGCCCGAAGGGCTCGAACTCGACGTGGCGGTGCCGGCTATCGAGCATGGCGCCGCGCTCGAACAGTCCGGATCGGGGTTCGTCGAGATCCTGAGCGCGCGCGAGCGCGCCGAGCAGTTCGCCGACGCGCTGGACTGAGGATGCCCCACATCTATGGCATCCATCCGGTGCTCGAGGCGCTGCGGGCGGGCACTGTGCGCCGTCTGCGCGTGGCCGAGCGGGCGGGCGAGCGGCTGCGTGACGTCACCAATCTGGCCGCAACCGAGGGCGTTCGCGTCGAACGGGTCCCGCTGGAGGTGATCGAGCGCCTGGCGCACGGGGCCACGCACCAGGGTGTGGTGGCCGACGTCGAGACCGAACGGTCGGTGGGGTTGCGCGAGCTGGCCGAGGGAGCGTCGCCGCTCATCGTCGTCCTGGACGGCATCGAGGATCCGCACAATCTGGGCGCCATTCTCCGCACGGCGGACGCGGCGGGGGTGAGCGGGGTGGTCGTGCAGACCCGCCGTTCGGCACTGCACGCCGGGACGGTGGCCAAGACTTCCGCCGGAGCCCTGTCGCACGTCCGGGTCGCCGAGGTGGTCAACATCGCCCGGGCCATCCAGGAGCTCAAAGACCTGGGGGTCTGGAGCGTGGGGCTGGCGGGGGAGGCTGGCCAGACCTACGACCAGGTGGATCTCACCGGTCCGACCGCCCTGGTGATGGGCGCCGAGGGCCCAGGACTGCGCCGATTGGTGCGGGAATCCTGCGATTTCCTCGTTTCCATCCCCATGGCCGGCCACGTCGGGAGCCTCAATGTCTCCGTCGCGGCGGGCATCGCCCTGTTCGAGGCCGTGCGCCAGCGGCGGCGCGCGGAGCGCGCCCTGCCGCCAAAATAGACGCTGTCCAAACCATCCGGCGTCTAAAGCACCAGGGGGCTAAGGGGCTGAGGGGCTGGGGGGCTGGGGGGCTTAGGAGAGGGACGAGCGGCCGGCCGCGAGCGCCGATGGCCGCCAAGATAGACACTGCCGAGCTTGACGCCGTGTGCCCATAGCTTGCCGCACTGGCACGGGAAGTGCTATTATCTGCTCTTTGTCTGGCTGGCGTAGCTCAGTCCGGTAGAGCAGCTGATTTGTAATCAGCCGGTCGGGGGTTCGAATCCCTCCGCCAGCTCCACGGCTGAACCGCCCGCAACTCCAAGGAACGCGTCACAATACACAGTTATCGACTCAAAGAATAGTCGCGGCCGGACGCGGCGCGATGAAGCATCCGTCGCGACGCTGTTTTCGCGGCGGGACGCGTGAACAAATTCGGGGAGGTGGCGGAGCGGTCAATCGCAGCAGACTGTAAATCTGCCGGCCTTGTGCCTACGGAGGTTCGAACCCTCCCCTCCCCACCAATCTTTCCCAGGCGCGCCATCGCGCCGCGAAAGGTTGGCGCGATGGCCGGAGGGAAAGATTGGTGGGGAGGTAAACCTCCCCACAGCATTTATCTGGCGGCAAGGCGCGCTTCGCGCGCCGCCGCACGACGGTGGTGAAAGTGAGCTGACCCAGTTGATCGGGAGCTTCAAGAGTGAAGGAGCGAGAGCGGAGGACGGACGGGACATAGGCGGGAGTAACTCAGTGGTAGAGTCACAGCCTTCCAAGCTGTTGGTCGCGGGTTCGATCCCCGTCTCCCGCTCCACCACCCACTCCGCCCTCTCTGCCCACTCCGCTACAAGCGTAAGGCGTTGAGGCCGATGTAGCTCAGTTGGCAGAGCACGTCCTTGGTAAGGACGAGGTCACCAGTTCGATCCTGGTCATCGGCTCCAGAGTTCGAGAGAAGTAGACAGCGCGTAGGGATAACCACTTAACGAGAGCACACGACGACTATGGCCAAAGAGAAATTTGATCGTTCAAAGCCGCACGTGAACGTGGGGACGATCGGGCACATCGACCACGGCAAGACGACCCTGACGGCCTCGCTGACCAAGGTGGCGGCCGACAAGGGGTGGGCGAAGTTCGTGCCGTATGACGAGGTGGCCAAGGCGTCGGAGTCGCAGGGCCGT
>Ga0207648_10000799_pt1 | contig 35474 bp, 33 predicted proteins | sample KBSMisM32_FD_184310 | JGI IMG/M metagenome (GOLD analysis project Ga0207648, IMG submission 184310) | Miscanthus rhizosphere microbial communities from Kellogg Biological Station, Michigan, USA - KBS Miscanthus M3-2 (SPAdes) (version 2) | ecosystem: Host-associated > Plants > Roots >... | reverse complement strand
TGCGCAGGCGCCGCAGCGGGTGTTCGAACACGGCGCTCAGCGTGTCCGCGGTCATCACGGTGTCCGCCGGTCCGGCCAGCGGCGCGGCGCCGCCCATCAGCAGCGCGTGGCTGGCAAAGCGGGCCGCGAGGTTGAGGTCGTGCAGCGCGATCACCGCGGCGCCGCCCTCGCGCTGCACCAGCGCACGCAGGTGCTCGAGCACGCCGACCTGATGCTTCAGGTCGAGGTGCGCAGTCGGCTCGTCGAGCAGCAGCAACGGCACGCGCTGCGCCAGCAGCGCGGCGATCGCGACGCGCTGCCGCTCGCCGCCCGACAGCGTGACAACGTCGCGCGCCCACAGTGCCGCGGCATCGACGGCCGCCAGCGCGTCGTGCGCGATGCGCCGGTCTTCGGTGTCGTCGAACGACCAGCGGTCGTGGTGCGGGTGGCGTCCGAGCAGCACCACCTCGAGCGCGCTGGCCGAGAAGCTGTCGTGCACCGACTGCGTCAGCAGCGCACGCCAGCGCGCCGCCTGCTCGGGCGGAATGCGTGCGACATCGCGGCCCATCACCTGCACGTGGCCGGCGGCCGGTGGCTGCACCCCCGCCAGCGTGTGCAGCAGCGTGGTCTTGCCGCTGCCGTTGGGGCCGAGCACGCACCACAGCTCGCCCGCGTGCACGCGCAGCGACAACTCGCTCGCCAGCTCGCGCGTGCCGGCGCGCAAAGTCAGCTGAGACGCCTCCAGCAGCGGTGCGTCCTGGGGCGTCATCGCGCGCGTCCGAGCAGCAGCGCCAGAAACGTCGGCACGCCGAGCAGCGCGGTCAGCAAGCCCACCGGCAGCTGCTGCGGCGCCACCACCGTGCGCGCCGCGGTGTCGGCGATCGACAGCAGCGCGCCACCGGCCAGCGCACAGGCCGGCAGCAGCACGCGCTGGTCGTTGCCGATCGCCAGACGCAATGCATGCGGCACCACCAGGCCGACGAAGCCGACCGCGCCGCTGCTGGTCATCGCCACCGCGGTGGCCAGCGACGCGCAGACGAACAGCACGCGGCGCAGTGCGACGACGCGCACGCCGAGCGACAGTGCGGTCACCGGACCGCGCAGCATCACGTTCAGCGAACGCCCGAGCGGCCACACCAGCACCACCAGCGCGGCGAGCACCGCGAGCGAGGTGGCGCCGCCGCTGCCGGCGCTGACGTCGCCGGCCAGCCAGAACAGCATGCCGCGGATGCGCGCCTCGGGCGACAAGGTCAGCAGCAGCGTCACCAGAGCGGTCCACAGCGCGGCCAGCATCACGCCGGCCAGCAGCAGGCGCGGTGCACCGAGGCCGGGGTCGATGAGCGCGGCGCCGGCGAACTCGCGCCGCGCCAGCGCGAACACCAGCGCGGTGGACGCCAGCGCGCCGCCGAACGCTGCGCCTTGCGTGAAGGCGGCGCCCAATCCGCACAGCATCGCGCCCAGCGCACCGACCGCCGCACCGCCCGAGGCGCCCATCACGTACGGGTCGGCCAGCGGGTTGCGCAACAGCACCTGCATCAGCGCACCGGCCAGCGCGAGCAGCCCACCGGTGCCGAACGCCACCAGCGCGCGCGGCAGCCGCAGCTCGTGCACGATCTGGGCTTCGACGCTGTCGTCGGGCCGCAGCAACACCCGCAGCAGCTGTGCCGGCGCGATCGCGTGGCTGCCGAACGCGAGCGCCAGCGCGAGCGCCGCGCCGGCCAGCAGCGCCAGCAGCATCCAGATGCGCCACGCACGTGCCACGTTGCCTCAGGGCCAGGAGGCGTCCAGCGTCAGCTGGACCTGGCGCGGCGCGGTGTTGTAGCCCTGCGCCAGCTCGTAGCGCTTGTCGGTGGCGTTCAGGATGCGCGCGCCGAGGGTCAGCTCGCGCGTCAGCGACCAGTTGGCATACAGCGACAGCAGCCCGTAGCCGCCCATGCGCGAGGCCGGCGTGTTGGCGGCGCTGTCGAAGCGCTCGCTGCTGCCGGCGAGGTCGCCGCCGACGCGCCAGCCACCGCCGTCGAAAGACAGCCCGGCGCGGCCGTGGTCGGTCGCACGCCGCACCAGCAGGGCGCCGGTGTCGGCATCGCGCGGGCTCTGGTGCGTCCACTCGACGTCGGCACGCCAGGGTCCCCAGGCCTGCGCCGCGCTCAGCGTGGTGCCGTGGATGCGCGCGCGGTTCACGTTGATCACCGTCGAGAAGGTCGGGTCCACCGCGATCAGATCGTCGATGCGATTGTCGAATGCCACCAGGCTCACCGTGGTGCCGCCGCTGCGCCAGCGCAGCGCGGCGTCGACGCCACGCGAGCGCTCGGGCTGCAGGGTCGGGTTGCCCGAGAAGCCGAACTGCAGCGGGAAGTACAGGTCGTTGAACGACGGCGCACGAAACGCGGTGCCGGCGGCCGCGCTGATGCGCCACTCGGGCGTGAACGCCCAACCCGCGCCGACGCGCCCGGTGGTGTGGTTGCCGAACTGGGAGTTGTGGTCGGTGCGCAGCGAGCCTTCGAGCTGCACGGTGTCGATCGTGTGCTGCGCGGCGGCGAACAGCGACGACACGGTGCGTTCGGTCTGCGTGTACGCGGTGTCGCTGGTCACGCGCTCGCGCCGCCACTCGGCCCCGAGGCTCAATGCGGTTGCACCGAACGTCAGGTCGTTCTGCCACAGCGCCTGGTCCTGGTCGGTGTCGAAGGTGCTCGGGAACGCCCCGCTGGTGGTCGAATGGTCGCTGCCGCGCGCCAGCCGCGCGGTGCTGAGCCAGTTGCTGGTCAAGCGGTCTTCGCTCTGCAACGAGACTGTGCCCAGGCGCTGGTGGTTGACGTCGTCGCTCGCCGGGCCGGCGTCGAAATGCGTGCTGGCGTTGCTCACCGTGCCGCGCAGGCTGACGCGGTGGCCCTCGCTCCAGCGCCAGCGCAGCGCGCCGTTGGCGTGCTGGTCACGGTACGGGTCGTCGTCGGGGTTGAACGAGAACGTGTTCGACGCATTGGTGGCCGAGAACGCATCGACGGCCAGCGCGCCGGCGTTGAGCGACCACGACCAGTCGCCGCTGCTGCGCCCGATGCCGGCGCGCAGCTCGCCGCGGCGCTCGCTGCCTGCGCTGACACCGCCGCTGATGCCATCGGGCTCGCGCGTGAAGATCTGGATCACGCCGCCGATCGCATCAGCGCCGTACAGGCTGCTGGCCGGCCCGCGCAGCACCTCGATGCGCTCGATCTGTGCCAGCGGCAGGTGCTCGAGCGCGTTGGTGCCGGTGGTGGCGGAATTGACCCGCACGCCATCGATCAGCACCACCACGTGGCTGGTGTTGCTGCCGCGCAGGAACACGCCGCTGGGCTGTCCGGGCCCCCCGGTCATGCTCAGCTCCGCGCCGGCATGGCGCTGCAGCAGCTCGGCCAGGCCGACTGGCCCGGCGCGTGCGATCTGGTCGGCGTCGATCACCACCAGGTCGGCTACCGGCTTGTCGGCGGCCTGCGGCACGCGGTTGGCGGTGACGACCACTTGAGGAATCGCGTCGGCGCTCCACACGAGCGGCGCGGCGCTCCACGATGCAAAGAACACGGCGATGCCGGCCGCGACGGGCCGGCGCTTCAGCTGAGCTTGGTGCACGAGAACAACTCCCGCAGCCAGCGTCCCCGCAGGCTGCACAGACAGGAATCACCACGCCGAGGCGGCGTGGCGGCCATGCAGCAGGCCGGTATCCGGGCTCATGGGCCGGCGCAGGCAATGCGCCCTCGATGGCCGCCTTCCCACGGACCGTGCGGTCCGCAGTGGCTTTCGGGCCACGTCGGGGATGCGCGAAGCATCCCAACCCATCAACCGGTGCGGGGGCAGCGCAGGCCTTGCGCGCTGATCGACTGCTCATCAGCGGCGCGCACCTGCTTCCCGTTTAACCCCGGGCCGTCGGGCGACGGCACGGAGCACCCGATGCGAGTGCGATCTTAGCGTCGGCGCGCGAGCGACCCGGGCAACGCCGTGTCGGCCGGGCGCAGCGGCCTGCTACAGCACTTCGGCCGGCAGCGCAGTGACGCGGTTGCGGCCTTCGCGCTTGGCCGCGTAGCACGCGGCGTCGGCGGCGCGCAGCACCTCGCCGCCGCTGGCGTGGGTGCCGTTGACGCACACCAGCCCGATGCTGGCGCCGATGCGGAAGGTCTGGCCGTGCCACGACAGCGCGTAGTCCTCGACCGCGGTGCGCAGCTTCTCGGCGATCGCGTGCGCCTGCGGCACGGGGCATTGCGCCAGCAGCACGGCGAACTCGTCGCCGCCGATGCGCGCCAGCGTGTCCGACTTGCGCAGCCGTGCGCCCAGGTGCTGCGCCACTTCGCGCAGCATCGTGTCGCCGGCGGCGTGGCCACCGCTGTCGTTGACCACCTTGAAACGGTCGAGGTCGATGAACAGCGCGCAGAACGGCTCGTGCGACGACTGTGCGGTGTGTTGTTCGAGCAGGGCCTCGAACGCCGGGCGGTTGGCCAGCCCGGTCAAGGCGTCGTGCGTCGCGGCCCAGGTCAGCTGCTCGCGGTGCGCGCGCGCCTGCGTGATGTCGTCGAGCACCCAGATCGTGCCGCGCGACAGATCCCCCGGCACCACCGCGCGCCCGCGCATGCGCGCCCAGAACGCCTCGCCGTCGCGCCGCATCAGCTCGTGCTCGCCTTCGAACACCCCGAGCGCCATGAACTGCGGCCGCGCGCGCGACTTCAACTCGTCGAAGGCCTGATCGCTGGCGTAGATCATGCGAGTGTCCTGGCCCACCATCTGCTCGCGCGTGCAGCGGAACATCTGGCACACACGCCGGCTCACCATCTCGAAGCGGCCGTCGCGCGTCAGCGCGATCCCGACCTCGGCGTTGTCGAGCACCGCCTCGAGCTGCAGCACCAGGTCGCCCATGCGCGCCTGGCGCTGCTGGCGCTGTTCGAGCAGTTCGCGGAACGCGTGCGCCATCGCGCCGACCTCGCCGTGGTCGGTCGGCCAAGGCGCAGCGTCGGACGCTTCGATGTCGAGCATGCGCTCGGCGCGCTCGCGCAGCCGCGAGATCGGCCGCACCAGCAGCCACGCCAGCGCGCCTGCCAGCAGCGCCGACAGCAGGCCGGCCACCGCCGCCGCGGTCCATGCCTGCTGGCGCGCCACCGCCAGCGGATGCAGCGCGACCGCTTCCGGCGTCACGCGCAGGTGCAGCCAGTCGGTGGTCGGGATGCCGGCCACCGACACCAGATGGCCCTGCGACAGCAGCGCGCGGCTGTCGACATCGATCGGGCTGCCGTCGCTTAGCCACTCTGTGATCAGGTCGTGCAGGCCCGGCTCGTCGGCCGCGTCGCCCAGCAGGCGTTCGCGCTGCGGATGCGCCAGGATCTTGCCGTGCCGGTCGATCACCAGGTCGATCGCCGCATCGGCGTGGCGCTTATCGCCGACCTCGGCGAACAGCGACGTCGCGTTGAGCGCCACCACGCCGATCATCATGCCTTGCGGGATCGCCTCGACGCCATCGAGCATTGGCACCGCAACGATCAGCAGCGGGATCTTCTTGACGCGGCCCATCACCGGGTCGGACAGCACCGGCTGCTTCACGCGCAGTGCGCGCTTGAAGTACTCGCGGTCGCCGATGTAGGGCAGCTCGCGCTGCGGTACGCCGCGCTCGACGCGCGCGAACATCGCACCATCCGGGCGCGCAGCGCAGACCGTCTCGAACAGCGGATTCAGCGCTGCCTGCGACATCAGGTACTGCTCCATCGAGCGGGCATCGCGCCAGGCGTCGCCGCGGCTGTGCCGCGCCACCTCGATCAGCGCCTGCCTCAGCGTGTGCACCTTGCCGGCCAGCAGTCCGGCGGTGCGCTCGCGGTCGTCGCGTTCGTTGGCAAGCAGCACGCGCGTGAGTTCGGCCTGCGTCACACCGAGCAACAGGTTGGCCGTTCCCCACGCCGACAGCACGCCGGTGGCCACCACGATGGCCACGATGCGGAACTTCAAGGTCGACACGAAGGCTGGCAGGCGCATACGGGCGGCACGGACGGCAACCGCAAGCATCAGGCAGCCGGCCTGCCCGGCATACGGCGAATTGCACGGTCTTGGTGCCCTTGTTGGGGCGGCCGTCACCGGGAAGGGCAGGGCACCTGAAAGAGTTCGCGCCGGCCGCCGTCGATGCGCGCCGCGCTCAATGGGCCGCCCCACACGCACCCGGTGTCCAGCGCGAGCAGATCGGGCCGGTTGATCAGCCCGAGCGTGGACCAATGCCCGAACGCGATCGGTGTGCCGGCGCTGCGCCGCGACGCGATCTCGAACCAGGCGGCATGCCCCGGTGGCGCTGCGGCGGCGCCTTGCTTGACGTGGAACTCCATCGTGCCGTCCGCTTTGCAGAAACGCAGCCGCGTCAGTGCGTTGATGATGACGCGCCAGCGGTCGTCGCCGCGCAGCGCGTCGTCCCAGCGCGCCGGCGTGTTGCCGTACATGCGCGGCAGGAAGGCCGCGAATTCGTCGCTGCGCAGCAGCGCCTCCACCTCGCCGGCGAGCGCCAGCGTGCGCTCGGCATCCCACTGCGGCAGCACGCCGGCGTGCACCAGCAGCCAACCGTGCGCGCGGTCGGCCAGCCGTCCTTGGCGCAACCAGTGCAGCCAGGCGTCGCGCGCGGGGCTCGCCAGCAGCGCCTGCAGCGTGTCGCTGCGGTGCGCGGGGCGCACGCCGGCTGCCACGGCGAGCAGATGCAGATCATGGTTGCCGAGCAGGAAGCTCGCCGCATCGCCCAGCCCGTGCAGCCGCTGCAGCACGCCCAGGCTGTCGGGGCCGCGGTTGACGAGGTCGCCGAGCACGTGCAGCCGGTCGCGCGACGGCGAGAACCCGATCTCGGCGAGCAGGCGATCCAGCGCGTCGCTGCAGCCCTGCAGGTCGCCGATCAGAAAGTGCATGCGCCCGATTCTGCTACGCTCGACGCCCCCTGGCTGCGACCGGGCGCGCCACACCGGCGCGCCGATCGATGGACGTTGCGCTTCTCGTCTTCCTGATTCTGCTGAACGCGCTGTTCGCGATGTCAGAGATGGCGCTCACCGCGGCGCGCCGGACGCGGCTGTCGGTGATGGTCGAGGCCGGCGAAGCTGGAGCGCAGGCCGCGATCGACCTGCACGACCAGCCCACGCGGTGGCTGTCGACCGTACAGGTCGGCATCACGTCGATCAGCATCCTCAACGGCATCGTGGGCGACGCCGCGTTCTCGGCGCCGCTGTCGGCGTGGTTGCGCAGCGAGTTCAGCGTACCGCCGCGCGCTGCCGACATCAGTGCCACCGCCCTGGTGGTGGTGATCATCACGTTCCTGACCATCATCTTCGGCGAGCTGGTGCCCAAGCGGCTGGGCCAGATGTTCCCCGAGTCGGTGGCGCGCCACGTCGCGCGGCCGATGGAGTGGCTGTCCAGTGCGACGCGCCCGTTCGTGTGGCTGCTGTCTGCGTGCACCGAGACCATCCTCAAGCTGCTGGGCATCCGCGATTCGCTCCCGCGCGCGGTCACCGAAGAGGAGATCGCGGCCAGCCTCGAGGAGGGCGTCGACGCCGGCGTGATCGAGCGCCACGAGCATCAGATGGTGCGCAACGTGTTTCGCCTCGACGAGCGGCAGATCGGCTCGATGATGATCCCGCGCACCGAGATCGCGTGGATCGACGTCGACGCGCCGCTGCACGAGGTGCTGGCGACCATCAGCGCGCAACCGCACTCGCGCTTTCCGGTGTGCCGAGGCGGGCTCGACGAGGTGATGGGTGTGCTGCCGGCGCAGCGGCTGATCGCGCCGCTGGCCGCCGGCCAGGCGCCGGCGCTCGCCGAGCTGTTGCACCCTGCGGTGTTCGTGCCCGAGACCCTGTCGGGCATGGAGCTGCTGGATCACTTTCGCGTGTCGGAAGCGCAGCTGGTGTTCGTCGTCGACGAGTACGGCGCGGTGCAGGGCGTGATCACGGTGCGCGACGTGCTCGAGGCGATCACCGGCGAGTTCTCGCCGCCGAGCGCCGACAACGCGTGGGCGGTGCAGCGCGACGACGGCAGCTGGCTGATGGACGGGTTGATCCCGGTGCCCGAGCTGAAGGACCGCCTCGATCTGAAGGAACTTCCCGAGGAAGACCGCGGGCGCTACAACACGCTGGCCGGCATGATCATGCTGCTGCTGGGCCGCCTGCCCGACATCACCGACCGCGTCGACTGGGCGGGTTGGCGCTTCGAGGTGGTCGACCTCGACGGCAAGCGGGTCGACAAGGTGCTGGTGATGCGTGCCCCCGAGGTGGTGAGCGCCGACAGCGACGGATGACTGCGATGAGCGATGCCATGCCCACCGACGACAGCCACGATCCCGCGTTGACGAGCTGGGTGGCCTCGGCCAACGCCCCCCACACCGACTTTCCGCTGCAGAACTTGCCCTATGGCCGTTTCCGGCGGCGTGGCAGCGACGAAGCCTGGCGCGTCGGCGTGGCGATCGGCGACCAGGTGCTCGACCTCAAGCTCGCGCTCGCGCAGTGCCCGTGGGAGCCCGAGGTCGCGGCGCTGCTGCAGCCGCTGGCGGCGGGCGACCTGGGTGGGTTGATGGCGCGCGGCAAGGGTGCGCGCCGCACCCTGCGCGCGGCCGTGTCGACGGCGCTGCGCGAGCACAGCGAGCAGACGCCGTTCCTCGAACTGTGCCTGGTCCCACAGCGCGAGATCGAGCTCGCGCTGCCGTGCCGCATCGGCGAGTACACCGACTTCTACACCGGCATCCACCACGCCACCAACGTCGGCCGACAGTTCCGCCCCGACAACCCGCTGCTGCCGAACTACAAGTGGGTGCCGATCGGCTATCACGGCCGCGTCTCGTCGATCGGCGTCAGTGGTCAAGGCGTGCGGCGGCCGCGCGGCCAGCTGATGCTGCCCGATGCCAGGGCGCCAGTGTTCGAGGCCTGCCGGCGGCTCGACTACGAACTCGAGCTCGGCGTGCTGGTGGGCGCCGGCAACCCCGACGGCACGCCGCTGACGATGGCGCAGGCCGAAGACGACTGGTTCGGCCTGGTGCTGCTCAACGACTGGTCGGCGCGCGACATCCAGGCCTGGGAGTACCAGCCGCTCGGGCCGTTCCTGGCCAAGAACTTCGGCACCACGATCTCGCCGTGGGTCGTCACGCAGGAGGCGCTGGCGCCTTTTCGGCGGCCGTTCGCGCATCCGGCGGATGACCCGCAGCCGCTGCCGTACCTCGACGCACCGGCCAATCGCGAGCGCGGTGCGATCGACATCGCACTCGAGGTGTGGCTGCACAGCGAGCAGATGCGCGCCAACGGGCTGCCACCACACCGGCTGTCGCAATCGAACTTCGCCGACGCGTACTGGACGGTGGCGCAGCTGCTCGCGCACCACAGCTGCAATGGCTGCAATCTGGGCACGGCCGACCTGCTCGGCACCGGCACGCAGTCGGGTCCGCAGCCGGGGCAGGGCGGCTCGATGCTCGAGCTGTCGCTCGGCGGCAAGCAGCCGATCACGCTGCCCGGCGGCGAGACGCGCGCATTCCTGGCCGACGGCGACACCGTGATCCTGCGCGCGCACTGCGCGCGCGACGGTGCGCGGCGCATCGGGTTCGGCGAATGCGCCGGCACCGTGCTGCCCGCGCGGCCCGCCTGAGCCGCGCGAGCGATCGCGCGGCGCGCTACGCGGCCACGGCCTCGCGCAGCGCGCCGTGCACGCCGAGCGTCGCCACGCAGGCGCGCGCGGCCTCCCGGCCCTTGAGCACCAGGTGCTCTGCGAAGAAGCGCGCATGCGTCTCGTGCTCGTGAAAGGCCTGTGGGGTCAGCACCGCTGACAGCACCGGCACGCCGCTGTCGAGCTGCGCGCGCATCAGGCCGTCGATCACCGCGTTCGCGACGAACTCGTGGCGGTAGATGCCACCGTCGACCACCAGCGCGCAGGCCACGATCGCCGCATAGCGCCCGGAGCGCGCGAGTTGCTGTGCCAGCAGCGGGATCTCGAACGCACCGGGCACCTCGAAGCGGTCGAGCGCATCGGCGGGCACGCCGAGCTGCCCGAGCTCGTCGAGCAGCGCGTCGCGCGCCTGCGCCACCAGATCGGCGTGCCACTGCGCGCACACCACCGCGAGGCGCTGCGGCTTGGCGCCGGCAATCGGAAAGTACTTGGGATACTGATTCATGGTGAACTCCAAACGAATTGGCTACCTGAATCAGGGCGCACGAACCGTGCCGGCGCACGCGCGCAAACGCGCGGCCGACGCGGTGTCGCGCTCTCTTTCATCCGGACTGTGACCGTCGGCCCTGGAATCGCACCAGATCTGCTGACCCCGCGGCGCAACGTGGCTCGGGCCACGTGGGCGTCGCGGGCGCTCGCGGGCTTGGGCTTGCATCGCTGCGCACCTTGACCGCCGGTGGGGAATTTCACCCCGCCCTGAGAACGCACCGGCACCAGCGGCACCGGCGTCGCGAGTCTAAGCCTTGCTCGCGCGGCGTGCTGTCGTGGCAGCGACAGTGCCATGGCGCCCCGCCGGCAGCCCCGGCGTGTCGAGCCCGAACAGCGTGGCGTAGCGCAGGCCGATGTAGGCGTGCTCTCGCATCAGCGTCTCGGCGCGCGCCGACTCGCGCTGACGCAGCGCCTCGACGATCAGCCGGTGCTGCAGTTGTGCGAGCTGCAGCTTGCGGTGCTCGGCGGGCAGCGCGCGCTTGTCGATCGTGATCGAATCGGCGGCCGCGAACGGCAGGTGGTTGTTGCGCGCGATCGCATCGGCGATCACGCGGCTGCCCGACGAGCCGACGATCGCCGAGTGGAAGCGCTGGTTCAGGCGCGACCAGCGGTCGACGTCGCGCGCCGACAGGCGTCCCGCTGCCAGCACCTGCTCGCCGTCGTCGACGCAACCCTGCAGCTCGGCCAGCAGGTCCGGCGTCACGCCGGCTTCGGCCAGGCGGCGCGCGGCCAGCCCCTCGAGCACGCCGCGCACCTCGACCGCGCACAGCACGTCGGTCTCGGTGAACGCGCGCACCTCGAGCCCGCGCTTGCCCACGCGGTGCAGCAGCCCCTCCTGGCTCAGGGTGCGGAACGCCAGCCGCACCGGCGTGCGCGAGACGCCGAGCGCCTCGGCCACCGGGATCTCGGCCAGCCGCGTGCCGGGCGGGTAGCGACCTTCGAGGATCAGCTGGCGCAGGGTCGCGACCACGCTCGGCGATGGCTCGACGGGATCCAATTCCCGGTAGGCGTCCTGGGTCATGACTTGCAATTGTGCGATGTTTTGCCGATTATTGGATCCAATTTTTCGCATCTGGGGAGCTCGATGTTTCCGATGAACGCGTGGTACGTGGCCTGCACGCCGGCCGAGATCGACGACAAGCCGCTCGGCCGCACGGTGTGTGGCGAGCGCATCGTGTTCTACCGCGGGCCCGAGGGCCGGGCCGCTGCGCTCGAGGACTGGTGCCCGCACCGCGGCGCGCCGCTGTCGCTGGGCCGCGTGATGGAAGGCAAGCTGGTGTGCGGCTATCACGGCCTGGAGATGGGTTGCGACGGCAAGGCGATCGCGATGCCGGGGCAGCGCGTGCGCGGCTTCCCGCCGATCCGCACCTACCCCGTCATCGAGCAGCACGGCTTCGTCTGGGTATGGCCGGGTGACGCGTCGCAGGCCAACGCCGATGCGTTGCCGCACCTGCACTGGGCCGATCATCCCGAGTGGGCCTATGGCGGTGGCCTGTACCACATCAACGCCGACTACCGGCTGATGATCGACAACCTGATGGACCTGACCCACGAAACCTACGTGCATTCCGGCAGCATCGGCCAGCCCGAGATCGACGAGGCGCCTTGCAAGACCAGCGTCGAGGGCGACAGCGCGCTCACCAGCCGCTTCATGAGCGGCATCCAGGCGCCGCCGTTCTGGAAAATGGCGATGCGCGCGCACGGGCTGCCCGACGACCAGCCGGTCGACCGCTGGCAGATCTGCCGCTTCACGCCGCCCAGCCACGTGATGATCGAGGTGGGTGTCGCACTGGCCGGCCACGGGGGCTACGAGGCGCCGAAGGACAAGAAGGTCTACAGCATCGTGGTGGACTTCATCACGCCGGAGACCGCCACCTCGATGTGGTACTTCTGGGGCATGGCGCGCAACTTCCGCCCCGACGATCGAGCACTCACCGCGCAGATCCGCGACGGCCAGGGCCGGATCTTCGCCGAGGACCTCGAGGTGCTCGAGCGCCAGCAGGCCAACCACTCGCGCTGGCCCGAGCGCAACCTGCTCAAGCTCAACATCGACGCCGGTGGCGTGCAGGCGCGCAAGGTGATCGATCGGCTGGTGGCCGCCGAGCGTGCGGCGGCGCCGCAGGCGGGCTGATCGTGCGCGCGCAGTCTGCGAGCGGCCGCGCGGTGCCTCGATGAACGCACCGTCGATGCTGCGCGTGCGCGTCACGCGCAAGACCGTCGAGGCGCAGGACATCTGCAGCTTCGAACTGGCCAACGTCGATGGCACGCCGCTGCCGTCGTTCTCGGCCGGCTCGCACATCGACGTGCACCTCGACGCCCATGGGCCCGGCGGCCTGACGCGCCAGTATTCGCTGTGCAACGACCCGGCCGAGAGCCACCGCTATCTGATCGGCGTGCTGCGCGACGCCGCCTCGCGCGGCGGCTCGATCGTCATGCACGACCGGGTGCACGTGGGCAGCGAGCTGCAGATCAGCCCGCCGAAGAACCACTTCGCGCTCGCGCACCACGCGGCGCACCACCTGCTGCTGGCCGGTGGCATCGGCATCACGCCGATCCTGTGCATGGCCGAGCGCCTGTCGGCGATCGGCGCGCCGTTCGAGCTGCACTACGCCACGCGCAGCCCGGCGCGCACCGCATTCCTCGAGCGCATCCGTGGCGCGGCCTTCGCGCCGCAGACGTCGTTCCACTTCGACGATGGCGCCGCGGCGCAGCAGCTCGACATCGCCGCGTTGCTGGCGCGGCCGCCCGGCGGCACGCACCTGTACGTCTGCGGCCCGAGCGGCTTCATGGATGCGGTGCTCGCCGCGTCGCGCGCCGCCGGCTGGGATGAAGGGCACATCCACTACGAGTTCTTCAACGCCGACGTGCAGCCGCGGGCCGGCGACGGCGCGTTCGAGGTGCAGCTCGCGAGCTCGGGCCGCGTGATCGCGGTGGCGGCCGATCGCAGCGTGCTGGCGGCGCTGGCCGACGCCGGCGTCGTGGTGCCCAGCTCGTGCGAGCAGGGCGTGTGCGGCACCTGCCTGACGCGCGTGATCGAGGGCACGCCCGACCACCGCGACCAGTACCTGATGCCCGACGAGCAGGCCGCCAACGACCAGTTCCTGCCGTGCTGCTCGCGCGCGAAGTCGGCGCGGCTGGTGCTCGATCTCTGATGCTCAAGCGCCGCGGTGCGATGCCGATTCCGACCCACCGGGTGACTACCAACATGCCGAGTTGGAATAACTGCTAGTGTCTCGCGGCCCTCCCGCAGGGGCCCGGGTGCGACCAGAATCGGCGCCCAGAAGAAGCGGTCTTTCGACGGAGACGATCATGATTCACCTGCATCGGCGCCACCTGCTGTCGTGGTGTGTGGCCCTGGCGGCGATGCCTGGTGCCCACGCGCAGAGCGACACCGTCAAGATCGGCCTGATCCTGCCGATGACCGGCCAGCAGGCCTCCACAGGCCGGCAGATCGAAGCCGCGGTCAAGCTGTGGCAGGCCCAGAACGGCACCAAGGCCGGCGGCAAGACGGTCGAGGTGATCTTCAAGGACGACGCCGCGGTGCCCGACACGACGCGCCGTTTGGCGCAAGAGCTGGTGGTCAACGACAAGGTCGCGGTGCTGGCCGGCTTCGGTGTCACCCCCGCGGCGATGGCCACCGCGCCGATCGCCACGCAGAGCAAGACGCCGATGGTCGTGATGGCGGCGGCCACTTCGGCGATCACCGAAGCGTCGCCCTTCATCGTGCGCACCAGCTTCACGCTGCCGCAGGCGACCATCGGCATCGCCGAGTGGGCGGCCAAGAACGGTGTCAAGAAGGCGGTATCGCTGGTGGCCGACTATGGCCCGGGCTTCGACGCCGAGAAGTTCTTCGCCGACCGATTCCAGCTCAACGGCGGCCAAGTGCTCGAGAAGCTGCGCACGCCGCTGCGCGGTCCCGACTTCGCGCCGGTGCTGCAGAAGGTGCGCGATCTGAGTCCCGATGCGCTGTTCGTGTTCCTGCCGTCGGGCCAAGGCGCGCAGTTCATGAAGCAGTTCGGCGAGCGCGGCCTCGACAAGGCCGGCGTCCGCCTGATCGCCACCGGCGACGTGACCGACGACGACCAGCTCAACGACATGGGCGACGTGGCGCTCGGCGTCGTCAACTCGCACCACTATTCGGCTGCGCACAACTCGGCAGCCAACAAGAAGTTCGTCGACGCCTTCCAGGCGGCCAACAAGTTCAGGCCGAACTTCATGGCGGTGGGCGGGTACGACGGCATGCGCGTGATCTACAACGCGCTCAACGCCACCAAGGGTCAAGGAGGAGAAGCGCTGCTCAACGCGATGAAGGGCCAGGTGTTCGAGAGCCCGCGCGGGCAGGTGTTGATCGACGCGCAGACACGCGACATCGTGCAAGACATCTACATTCGCAAGGTCGAACGCAAGGACGGCCAGCTGTGGAACGTGGAGTTCGATGTGCAGAAGGCCGTCAAGGATCCTGGCAAACTCAAATAACGATCGTTCCGAGTGGTCCTCGAGCCGGCTGACGATCTCTGGCAGCCGGCTCTTTTGTTTGTAGACCCATCGCCTGACCGATGCTGACCCTGCTGTTCGACGGCATCGCCTACGGGATGCTGCTGTTCATCCTGGCGCTCGGCCTGGCGGTGACGATGGGGCTGATGAACTTCATCAACCTCGCGCACGGCGCGTTCGCGATGGCCGGCGGCTACATCCTGATCGTGCTGATGCAGCGCCACGGCTGGCCGTTCCTCGCCTGCTTGCCTGTGGCCTTCGTGGTCACGGCCGTCGCCGGTGCGCTGCTGGAGCGCACGCTGTACCGGCCCATGTACGGCAAGCCGCACCTCGACCAGGTGCTGTTCTCGATCGGCCTCACGTTCATGGCGGTGGCCGCCGTCGACTATTTGGTCGGCTCGTCGCCGCAGACGGTGCAGCTGCCGGGCTGGCTGCGCACGCGCTTCGAGATCGGCACCGGCCATTGGCAGCTCGGCATGGGCGCGTACCGCCTGTTCATCGTCGCCACCTGCGTCGCGCTCGCGCTCGGTCTGCAGGCGATCCTCGGGCGCACGCGCTTCGGCAGCCGGCTGCGCGCCGCTGTGGACGACCCGCGCGTCGCCGCCGGCCTCGGCATCCCGGTGAACCGCGTGTTCCTCGTCACGTTCGCGGTCGGCTCGGGGCTGGCCGGGCTCGGCGGTGCGCTGGGCGCCGACATCCTCGGGCTCGATCCGACGTTTCCGCTGAAGTTCATGGTGTACTTCCTGATCGTCTGTGCGGTCGGCGGCACCAGCTCGATCACCGGCCCGCTGGTGGCGGCGCTGGTGCTCGGAATCGCCGACGTGATGGGCAAGTACTACGTGCCCAAGCTCGGCGCCTTCATCGTGTACGTGCTGATGATCGCGATCCTGCTGTGGCGTCCGCAGGGACTGTTCGTGCGGCAGGCCGGACGATGAGCGCCGGCTCCTCGAGCGTCGCTGCTCGCCTGCTCGCACCGTCGCGCTGGCGCGCGTGGGAGATCGTCGCCTGGCTGCTCATCGCCGCCGCTCCGTTGCTCTTCAGCCAGCACGCACCGCTCATCAACGAGGTGGCGATCTTCGCGTTGTTCGCGCTCTCGCTCGACCTGATCCTCGGCTACGCCGGCATCGTGTCGCTCGGGCACGCGGCGTACTTCGGCGCCGGCGCGTACGGCGCCGCGCTGTTCGCCAAGCACGTGATGCCCGATCCGCTGGTGGGTCTGGCGGTCGGCACCGCGGCCGGCGCGCTGCTCGGCGCGCTGACCAGCCCGATGATCGTGCGCGGCACCGACCTCACGCGCCTGATGGTGACGATGGGCATCGCGCTGGTGCTGCTGGAGCTGGCCAACAAGTTCGACAACATCACCGGCGGCATCGACGGCATGCAAGGGCTGGTGATCGGCCCGCTGCTGGGCCGCTTCGATTTCGACCTCGGCGGCCACGTGGCGTCGATCTATTCGCTGATCGTGCTGTTCGTCGCCTTCCTGATCGCGCGCCGCATCGTGCACTCGCCGCTCGGCGCGTCGCTGCAGGCGCTGCGCGACAACCGGCTGCGCGTCAGCGCGATCGGCCTGTCTGTGCAGGCCCGGCTGGCGGTCGTCTACACCCTCGGCGCCGCGCTGGCCGGCGCCGCCGGCGCGCTGCTGACGCAGACCACCGGCTTCGTCTCGCTCGACGTGCTCGAGTTCCACCGCAGTGCCGACCTGATGCTCGCGGTGGTGATCGGCGGCGCCGGCTGGCTGTGGGGCGCACTGATCGGCGCGCTGGCATTCCGCGTGCTGCACGACGTGCTGTCGGGCATCACCGCGCAGTACTGGACGTTCTGGATCGGGTTGTTCCTGGTCGTGTTGATGCTGGTCGGGCGCGAGCGCTTGTTCAGGCCTTGGCGATGGTTCGGAACCGGGGCGCGCAGATGAGCGAAGTGGTCCTGCAAACCCATTCGCTGGTCAAGCGCTTCGGCGGCATCACCGCCACCGACAAGGTGTCGCTCAGCGTCCAACGCGGCGCGCGCCATGCGTTGATCGGGCCCAATGGGGCCGGCAAGACCACGCTGATCAACTTGCTCACCGGCGTGGCGCCGCCGACCTCGGGGCGCGTGGTGCTCGGGGCGCGCGACATCACCGCGATGGCACAGCACGATCGGGTCGGACTCGGGTTGGTGCGCACGTTCCAGATCAATCAGCTGTTCGCGTCGTTGACGCCGCTGCAGAGCCTGGCGGTCGCAGTGGGCAGCCGCACGGGCGCGGCGTGGCGCTGGTGGCAGCCGGTGGGACGCGACGCGGCGATCGCGGCCGAGTGCGAACGGCTGCTGGCGCAGTTCCGGCTCACCGAGCATGCCGATCGGCCGACGCGTGAGCTGCCCTACGGCAAGCGACGCCTGCTCGAAATCGGCCTCGCGGTGGCGCTCAAGCCGAGCGTGCTGCTGCTCGACGAGCCGGCGGCCGGCGTGCCGGCCAGTGAGCGCAAGGACATCCTCGACACCGTGGCCGCGTTGCCGGCCGACGTGTCGGTGCTGCTGATCGAGCACGACATGGACCTGGTGTTCAGCTTCGCGCGCCACATCACCGTGCTGGTCAATGGCGCGGTGCTGACCGAAGGCGCACCCGAGGCGATCGCGGCCGACCCGCAGGTGCGTGCGGTGTACCTCGGCGATTCGCAGATCGCGGGAGCGGGCCATGGCTGAGCGCTTGCTCGAAGTCGACGGCCTCACCTGCGGCTACGGCGAGGCGGTGGTGCTGAGCAACGTCGGCTTCGCGCTCGACGCGGGCCGCTCGCTCGCGCTGCTGGGCCGCAACGGCACCGGCAAGACCACGCTGATCGACACGCTGGTGGGCGTGACGCGTCGCCATGCCGGCCGCATCACCCTCGCAGGGCGTCCGCTCCACACGCTGGCGGCGCACGAGCGTGCCAGCGCCGGCGTGGGCTGGGTGCCGCAGGAGCGCAACATCTTCAAGTCGCTGACCGTCGAAGAGAACATGAGCGCGGTGGCACGGCCCGGTCCGTGGAGCGTGCAGCGCGTGTTCGAGTTGTTCCCGCGCCTGGCCGAGCGGCGGCGCAACCTCGGCACGCAGCTGTCCGGTGGCGAGCAGCAGATGCTCGCGTTCGGCCGCGCGCTGGTCGTCAATCCACGGCTGCTGCTGCTCGACGAGCCGCTCGAAGGGTTGGCGCCGTTGATCGTGGCCGAACTGCTGGCCGCGATCGCGCGCGTCGCGCGCGAGGAGGGGCTGTCGTCGATCGTGGTCGAGCAGCACCCGCACATGGTGCTGCGGGTGACCGACGACGCGATCGTGCTCGACCGCGGCGGCATCGCGCTGCAGGCCACCAGCGCATCGCTGCTGCAAGACCCCACACCGCTCGACCAATGGCTGGGCGTCGCGTCGCACGCCTGAAGCCTATGATGCGATTTCAGGAGACGACGTCATGACCGCCCGCACCAGCCCACCGTTTCGCGCCGATCACGTCGGCAGCTTCCTGCGACCGACCTACCTGCTGCAGGCGCGCGAGCAGAAAACCAAGGGCGAGATCAGCGCCGATCGGTTGCGCGCCGTGGAAGACCGGGCGATCACCGAGATCGTCAAGTTCCAGAGCGACGTCGGGCTGCAGTCGATCACCGACGGCGAGTTCCGGCGCACCTACTTCCACATCGACTTCCTCGAGCAATTGGGCGGCGTCAAGACCGACATCCCGGTCACCGTCAAGAAGCCCGACGGCACCGAGGAGCTGGCGCCGCCGGTGATCCGTGTGATCGACAAGGTGCGCCACGCCAAGCAGATCCAGCTCGCCGACTTCCAGTATCTGAAGTCGCAGGTCGACCGGCTCGGTGTCCGGGCCCTGACACCGAAGGTCACGATCCCGTCGCCGACGATGCTGCACTTCCGCGGCGGCCGCGCGGGCATCAGCAAGGACGCCTACCCCGAGCTCGACCCGGTGTTCTACGACGACGTCGCCGAGGCCTACGGCGACGAGTTGCGCTCGCTCGCCGAAGCCGGCTGCACCTACGTGCAGATGGACGACACCAACATGGCGTACCTGTGCGACGAGAAGATGCGCGCCGCGGCGCGCGCGCGCGGCGACGACCCCAACGAGCTGCCGCACCGCTACGCCTGGTTCATCAACAAGGTGGTGGCGCGCAAACCCAAGGGCATGACCTTGGCGATGCACCTGTGCCGCGGCAACTTCAAGAGCACGTTCGCGGCGCAGGGCAACTACGAGCCGGTGGCCGAAGCGCTGTTGGCCGAGATGAACCTCGATGCCTACTTCATGGAGTACGACGACGATCGCTCGGGCGACTTCCGTCCGCTGCGGTTCCTGAAGAAAGGCAAGACGGTGGTGCTCGGCCTGGTCACCACCAAGTTCGGCCAGCTGGAGAACAAAGACGACCTCAAGCGCCGCATCGACGAGGCATCGAAGCATGCGCCGCTCGAGCAGCTGTGCCTGTCGCCGCAGTGCGGCTTCTCCAGCACCGTGCACGGCAACAACATCGCGGTGGACGACCAGCGTCGCAAGCTCGAGCTGGTGGTGCAAACTGCGCGCGAAGTATGGAATTGATGCTGCGAGGTCGCCATGGCTGAATCGCTCGTCCTGATCGAGACCGTCGGTGCGGTGCGCAAGCTGACGCTGAACCGGCCGGCGGCGCTCAACAGCTTCACCTCCGCGATGCACCGCGAGCTGCGGCCCGCGCTCGACGCCGCGGCCGACGACCCTGCGGTGCGCTGCCTGGTGATCACCGGCGCAGGGCGCGGCTTCTGCGCCGGGCAGGACCTCAACGACCCCGAGGTCGGCAGCAACGTCGGCAACGTGGTCGAGCGCGTCTACAAGCCGCTGGCGCTGCGCATCGCCTCGATGCCGGTGCCGGTGATCGCGATGGTCAACGGCGTGGCCGCCGGCGCCGGCGCGAACTTCGCGCTCGGTTGCGATGTCGTGATCGCCGCCAAGTCGGCCAGCTTCATCCAGGCGTTCTCGAAGATCGGGCTGATCCCCGACTGCGGCGGCACCTGGCTGCTGCCGCGGCTGGTGGGCCGCGCCAAGGCGATCGGCCTGGCGATGACAGGCGACAAGCTGAGCGCCGAAGATGCCGAGCGCATGGGCCTGATCTGGCGTTGCGTCGACGACGCCGCGCTCTCCGACCAGACGATGGCGCTGGCCACCAAGCTGGCTGCGATGCCGGTGAAGGCGCTGGCCGCCACGCGCCGCACCATCGATGACGCGCTGAAGGTCGACTACGCCGACGCGTTGTCGCTCGAGGCGCGCGTGCAGAACGAGATGGGCGCGCAAGGCGACTTCCGCGAGGGCGTGGCTGCGTTCCTCGAGAAGCGCGCGCCCAAATTCGGCGACCGCTAGTCATGTCGGCCTCCACGCCTGGCGCTTCGTGCCGGCGCTGTCCCGTCGGCTCCCGCAGCGCCACCGCGTGTGCGTCGGGGCGCCGTCCGGCTCGGGGCGGCCCGGCGCCGGACTGAGCCGTCGATGCACGTCGAAGTGCTCGGCGGCGGCCCGGCCGGGTTGACGCTGGCCATCCTGCTCAAGCGCGACGATCCGGCACACCACGTGCGCGTGGTCGAGCGCGGGCCGCGCGGCGCCACCTGGGGCTTCGGCGTCGTGTTCTCCGACCGCGCCCTGGACTTCCTGCGCGCCGATGCGCCGCAGCTGCACGACTTGCTGGCCCCGCGCATGCAGGCGTGGCACGACCTGACGATCGTGCACAGCGACGTGCGCATCGGCATCGGCGGCAACGGCTTTGCGTCGATCGGCCGGCTCGAGCTGTTGAGCACGCTGCAGCACGAGGCCGAGCGGGTCGGCGTCGTGCTCGAATTCGAGCGGCCGGTGGCCGACGTGCGCGAACTCGGCGAGGCCGATCTGCTCGTGGCTGCCGACGGCGCATTCTCGGCCTCGCGCGACGCGCGCGCCACGGCGCTGGGCACGCAGGTGGATTGGCGGCACAACCGCTTCGTCTGGTACGGCACCACGCTGCCGTTCGAGACGCTCACACTGACGTTTCGCAGTCACGCGCTCGGCGTGTTCTGCGCGCACCACTACCGCTATGCGCCCGATCGCAGCACGTTCCTGGTCGAGGTCGACGAGGCCACCTACCAACGCGCCGGCTTCGAGACCCTGCCCGAGGCCGAGAGCCTGCGCCTGTGCGAGCAGGTGTTCGCACCCGACCTGCAGGGACATCGGCTGCTGTCCAACCGCTCGACGTGGCGGCGCTTCCCGGTGATCTGGAACGAGCGCTTTTGCGATGGTCGCACCGTGCTGCTCGGCGATGCGTTGCGCACGGTGCACTTCTCGATCGGCTCGGGCACCCGGCTGGCGATGGAAGATGCGATCGCGCTGGCGCGCGCATTGCGCGGGCACGCGTCCATCGACGAGGCGCTGGCGCAGTTCCAGCGCGAGCGGCTGCCGCCGATGAAGAAGATCTGGGACGCTGCCAACGTGAGCCTGCGCTGGTACGAAGGCATGGGCGAGCTGATGGCGCTCGATCCGCACGAGTTTGCCTACCGCTACATGACGCGCAGCGGCCGCGTCGACCACGCCGAGATGCAGCGCCGCGATCCGCGGCTGGCGCAGGCGTACGAGCGGCTGCACCCCGAGCGGTTCGGCTGAAGCGCTCAACCGAGCGTCGCCAGCATCGCCACCACGGTGGCCGCCATCGCGCCGGTGGCGACCCAGCCCAGCCAGCGCAGCCGCGTGCCGATCACGTGCGGGCCCATGGTGTCGCGGCGGGTCGCCAGCATCATCATCACCGCCATGATTGGCACCGCGATCACGCCGTTGATCACCGCGGCCCAGAACAACTGCTTCACCGGGTCGACCGGGGCGAAGCACAGCGCCACGCCTCCGATGGTGGCCACCGCGATCACGCCGTAGAAGCCGCGCCCCTCGCCGCGCTCGAGCCTCAGGCTCAGGCTGCCCTGCCAGCCAGCGGCCTCGGCCACCGCGTAGGCGGCCGAGCCGGCGAGCACCGGCACCGCGAGCAGGCCGGTGCCGATGATGCCGAGGCTGAACAGCCCAAACGCCAGCTCTCCGGCCAATGGGCGCAGCGCCTGCGCCGCCTGCGCCGAGGTCTCGATGGTCGTCACGCCGGCGCCATGCAGCGTGGCCGCGGTGCTCAGGATGATGAAGAACGCGATCAGGTTGGAGAACGTCATGCCGACGAGGGTGTCGATCTTGATGCGGCGCAGGTGGCGCCGCACCGTGGTGGCGCTGTGCTCGGCGCGGGGCGGCGACTGCGTGTCTTCCATCTCCTGAGCGGCCTGCCAGAAGAAGAGGTATGGGCTGATCGTCGTGCCGAGCACCGCCACCACGGTCAGCAGCACCGCATGCGTGGCCGGCAGCTGCGGCTGCACGACCGCGCGCGCGACTTGCCACCAGTCGAGCCGCAGCGTGAAGGCCACCGCCACGTACGACAACAGCGCCAGCGTCAGCCACTTGAGCCAGCGCACGTAGCGCTGGTACGGCAGCCACACCTGCAGCGCCAGGCTGAGCACGCCGAAGGCGGCGGCATAGGCATGCGGGGAGCCACCCACCAGGAGGCGCAGCGCCTCGGCCATCGCGGCCAGGTCGGCCGCCAGGTTTAGCGTGTTGGCCAGCAACAGCATCGCCACCACACCGCGCAACACCCAGGCCGGAAAGCGGGCCTTGATGTTGGCCGCCAGGCCGTGCCGCGTGACGTGACCGATGCGCGCGCTGACGATCTGGATCGCGGCCATCAGCGGCAGCGTCAACACCACGGTCCACAGCATCGAAAAACCGAACTGCGCGCCCGCCTGCGAGTAGGTGGCGATGCCGCTGGGGTCGTCATCGGCCGCGCCGGTGATCAGGCCGGGGCCGAAGGTGCGCAGGCGGCGGCCGATGCGCTGCGACAGGGTTAGGTTCGCCACGATGCTCCCGATGCCGGCCCCCATGGGCCGCCGCGAGTCTATCGGCGGCGCCGCGTGCCGTTGACCTGGGTCAAATTCGACGCCCTTGAAATCGGCGGGCCCAGCGCTCATCTTTGCGGCATGCCGGCGCTGTGGCTCCTGACCGATGCCGCCGGTGTTTACCTGAACGGAGACATGCCATGTACGAATCGTTGCTGAACTATCCAGCCACTTTGTTCGGCGAATTCGAGCGCCTGCGTCGCGAGCTGGACGACGCGTTCGGGACGTCCGGATTGCCGAGCAGCATCCGCTCGGTGGCCGCGGGCAGCCTGCCGGCGCTCAACATCGGGCGCACGCCCACCAGCGTGGAGGTGTATGCCTTCGCGCCCGGGCTGGACGCGTCGAAGGTCGACGTCACGCTCGACCGCGGCGTGCTGCGCATCACGGGTGAGCGGGCGTCACCGCTGCCCAACCCCGAGCGCGGCAAGGTGAACTTCTACGCGCGCGAGCGCAGCTACGGCAAGTTCACGCGCGCGATCGCGCTGCCCGACGACGTGGACCCGGCGCACGTGAAGGCCAGCTACAAGGATGGCGTGCTGCAGATCAGCGTGGCACGCCACGAAGCCGCCCAACCCCAGCGCATCACCGTGCAGTGACGCGCCAGACGACCAGGAGATCACCATGAACGACACCACCCGAGTGGCCACCCAGGAACAGGCTGCGCAACGCGCGGTGCTGCCGGCGGTGGATGTGTACGAAGACGAGGCCGGCATCACGCTGCTGGCCGACATGCCCGGCGTACCGCGCGACCTGCTGGAGCTGAAAGTCGAGGGCGACGCGCTGTCGATCGAAGGCGGCGTGCGCGCGCAGACCCCCGACCAGCTCGAAGCCATCTACGCCGAGGTGCGCGTGCCGCGCTATCGCCGCACGTTCACGCTCAGCCGCGAGCTCGACACCTCGCGCATCGACGCCAGCCTGAAGGATGGCGTGCTGACGCTGCGCATCCCGAAGCAGGCGCACGCCCAGCCGCGTCGCATCGACGTGCAGGCCGGCTGACGCCCCGCGGCGTCTGCGGGACGCGCAGGCCGGGCCGAGCCAGGCCTTTGTCTCACGGCCCGGCAGGGCCGGGCGTGGCGACGACCAGCGCCCGGCAGGCCGGGCGCTGCGAAGGCAGGCCCCGCAGCGCGGGGCCTTTCGCAGGACAGCCCCGCAGCGCCGGACCTTGCTTGCGCCAGGCCCGCAGCGCCGGGCCTCTTCTTTTTTGCGCGCAGCCAGTGACCCGGGCGCCGCTGCGCGGCGCATACTGCCGCTGCAGGGTCGCCGCGGCCAGGCCGCGGCGCTGCCACGATGTCTGATGTCTCGCGCCTGGCATGAGCACCACGCCAACCGTTGCGCCGTGGTTGTGGGCCTCCGTGTTCGGCGCCACGCTGACCGCCACGCTCGGGCCGGCGCCGCTGGTGCGGCAGCAGCGCGAGGCGCGCTTTGCCGCGTTGCTGCGCGCGGCGCGCGCCGCGCCGCTGTACCGCGAGCGCCTGCGCGACGCGCGCGTCGAGACGCTCGACCAGTTGCCGGCCCTCGCGCCGGTCGACAAGGTGGAGCTGATGCGACGCTTCGACGACTGGGCCACCGACCGCGCGGTGACGCGCGAGGCGGTCGAGCGCTTCTTGCGGCGCGCGCACGCTGCCGATGCGTTCCTCGATCGCTACCTGGTGTGGACCAGCTCCGGCACCAGCGGCGAGCCGGGCATCTTCGTGCAGGACGCGCACAGCCTGGCGGTCTACGAGGCGCTCGACGCGCTGCGCCTGCGCGGCCCGGCGACGCGCGCGTTGCCGCTGCCGGCGTGGAGCGCAGGCCACCGCTTCGCGTTCGTGTCGGCCACCGGGGGCCCGTTTGCCGGTGCGGTGGCGATCGAACGGCTGCGACGCATGAGCGCGGCGTGGGCCTGGGTGGCGCCGGCGGTGCACGCGTTCTCGGTGCAGACGCCGCTGGCCGAGTTGGCGCGCCAAGTGCAGGCGAGCCAGCCGAGCGTGCTGATCACCTACCCGAGCTGCGCGGTGGCGCTGGCGCAGATGCAGCTCGACGGCGCGCTGCGGCTGCGGCTGACCGAGGTGTGGCTCGGCGGCGAGCAGCTGTCCGACGGACAGCGCGCGCTGCTGCGGCGCGCCTTCGGCTGCGCGCTGCGCAACAACTACGGCGCCTCGGAATTCTTCACGATGGCCTGCGAGTGCGCGCACGGGCGCCTGCACCTCAACGAAGACTGGGTGGTGCTCGAGCCGGTGGATCGGCAGCTGCGCCCGGTGCGCGCCGGCGAGCCGTCGCACGCGGTGCTGCTGACGCACCTGGCCAATCATGTGCAGCCGCTGCTGCGCTACCGTCTCGACGACGCGGTGCGCTTCACCGGTGAGCGCTGCGCTTGCGGCAGCGCGCTGCCGGTGATCGACGTGCAGGGCCGCAGCAGCCACACGCTGGTGATGCACGATGCGCGCGACCGGCCCGTCACGCTGCTGCCGCTGGCGCTCGAGACGGCGATCGAGGAGGGCGCGCACGTCACCCAGTTCCAGCTGCTGGCCACCGCGGCCGATGCGCTCGAGCTGCGCTTCGAGCCCGCGGTGCCCGACCCCGAGGCCGCGTTCCGGCGCGCGCAGGCGGCGCTCAGTGCGTTCCTGGCGCAGCACGGCTTGCCGGCGGTGCGCATCGCCTACAGCCACGAGCCCCCGTTGCGCGAGCGCGCCAGCGGCAAGCTGTGCCGCGTGCGCATCGCGCCGGCTGCCACGGCGCCGTGATCGGCGGAATAATGCGGCACGCCCGGCGTCGCCGCACGAAGGAGCATCGATGAGCTGGCTCTCGGATCACGACCTCGAACAGCTGGCGTCTGCGCAATCGCTGCTGGCGCTGCCGATCCCGACGCGGCCGGTGTCGTCCGACGAATTCATGCCGGGGCCCCAATCGCCGCGCCAGCGCGCCTTCGAGGCGCGCGTGCTGCAGCTCGGCACCCAGCTCGCCAAGAAGCAGGGTCTGAGCCGGCGCCGCTTCTTCCAGACGCCGGCCGGCATGGCGGCGGCGTTCCTGGCGATGAACGACACGTTCGGCCCGCTGTTCGGCGTGTCGCGCGCGGAGGCCGCAACGCCCGAGCACGCGAACGAACGCTCGGCCAAGCTGTCGGGGCAGTTCATCATGGACATGCACACCCACTTCCTGCGCCCGGGCACGCGCATCATGGGTTTCGTCGCGCAGCGCAACGCGGTGGGCAAGGCCGGCTGGAACAAGTCGCTCGGCGAGAAGGAGCAGACGATCGACGATCTGATGTTCCAGAACTACATCAAGGAGATTTACCTCGACTCCGACACCAAGATCGCCTGCATCAGCGGCGCCCCGTCCGAGGTGCCGGAGGACTGGTTCCTCACCAACCAGATGAAGGCCAATGCGCGCGCGCAGGTCAACGCGATCGCCGGCACCAAGCGCATGTTCAGCCACGCGATCTTCACCCCGGGCTACGACGGCTGGCTCGACGCGATCGACCGCGACATCGCGACGCTCAAGCCCGATTCGATGAAGGGCTACACGATCGGCGACAACACGCACAAGGAGCTGTCCAAGCACCCCTGGCACCTGGATGACGAGAAGCTCGTCTACCCGGCGTACGACAAGTTCGTCAAGGCGGGCCTGCGCAACGTCTGCGTGCACAAGGGCCTGTTCCCCGAGTCGGCCGAGAAACAGTTCCCGCACCTGCTGCGCCACTGCGACGTGCGTGACGTCGGCAAGGCGGCGAAGGACTGGCCGCAGTTGAACTTCATCGTCTACCACGGCGGCTACCGCTACGGCGGCGGCGGGCGCGCCGAGGATGCCTGGGCGCAGTTCGAGCGCAGCGGCCGCATCGAGTGGGTGACCGACCTGGCCGAGATCCCGGCCAAGTACGGCGTCAAGAACGTCTACGCCGACGTCGGCCAGCTGTTCGCGCAGACCACGATGGCCGAGCCGAGGCTGGCCGCGGTGATGCTGGGGCAGCTGATCGCGGGGTTGGGCGCCGACCACGTCTGCTGGGGCACAGACGCCATCTGGACCGGCTCGCCGCAGTGGCAGATCGAGGCGTTGCGCCGCCTCGAGATTCCCGAGGAACTGCAGCGCAAGCATGGTTTCAAGCCGCTCGGCGCAGCCGACGGCCCGGTCAAGAGCGCCATCTTCGGCGACAACAACGCACGCCTGTACGGCGTCAAGCCCGGCCAGCGCGCCTGGCTGCAGGTGGACCGGCTGGCTGACCACAAGGCGCTGTACGAGCAGCACGGCGCCGCCCGCACGAACCTGGCATACGGCTACGTGCGCAAGGGCGCCGGCTGAGGCGCCGGCGCGCTCACTTCTTCTTCTGCGACTCCGGCGCCTGCGGCGCCGCGGCGTCGCCTGCTTTCGGCACGTCGCCGATCACCGACTTCAGCGGGCACACCGAAAAGGCTGGGCACTTCTTGCAGCCGGCAACGACAGCGATCGGGCACAGCGTCATGGTCGCTCCTTAGCGAGTGCGGTGGCGAGCATACGCCGTGCGGCGCCAAAGGTTGCGGTGGATCAAGGCGGCGGACCACGGCTCCTCGTAAGGTGCATGGCAAATGCATCTACAACGACACGAGGACGCCATGAGATCCGTCACTTCTTCCCGGCTGTCACGTGGCCTGCGCGGGTTGCTGCTCGCCGGCTGCCTGGGCGCTGCGCTGCCCGCGTTGGCCGCCCCACCCGCCAAGCCGGCGGCCAAGTCGGCCGACGCCGACGCGCCGCGCGGCGCGCCGATCCGCGCGCTGCTCACCAGCCCGCCGCATGTGCCGCCGCCCACCGGGCGCAAGCACGCGGCCAAGGTGATCGTCGAGCTCGAGGTGGTGGAGAAGGAGATGCCGATCTCCGAAGGCGTGAGCTACACGTTCTGGACCTTCGGCGGCACGGTGCCCGGCAGCTTCATCCGCGTGCGCCAGGGCGACACGGTGGAATTCCACCTGAAGAACCACCCGAGCAGCAAGATGCCGCACAACATCGACCTGCACGGCGTCACCGGTCCCGGTGGCGGCGCGGCCTCGAGCTTCACGGCGCCGGGCCACGAGTCGCAGTTCACCTTCAAGGCGCTCAACGAAGGCATCTACGTCTACCACTGCGCCACCGCGCCGGTGGGGATGCACGTGGCCAACGGCATGTACGGGCTGATCCTGGTCGAGCCACCCGAGGGCATGCCGAAAGTCGACCACGAGTACTACGTGATGCAGGGCGACTTCTACACCAGCGGCAAGTACCGCGAGAAGGGCCATCAGCCGTTCGACATGGAGCGCGCGATCGACGAGCGTCCGACCTACGTGTTGTTCAACGGCGCCGAGGGCGCGCTCACCGGCGACAAGGCGATGACCGCCAAGACCGGCGAGACGGTGCGCGTCTACGTCGGCAATGGCGGTCCCAACCTGGTGTCGAGCTTCCACGTGATCGGCGCCATCTTCGACCAGGTGCGCTACGAGGGCGGCAGCGAGGTGCAGAAGAACGTGCAGACCACGTTGATCCCGGCCGGCGGCGCGGCGATCGTCAAGTTCACCGCGCGCGTGCCCGGCAGCTACGTGCTGGTGGACCACTCGATCTTCCGCGCCTTCAACAAGGGCGCGCTGGCGATCCTCAAGGTCGACGGCGCCGAGGACAAGAGCATCTACTCGGGCAAGGAGCTCGACGCGGTGTACCTTGGTGATCGCGCCGGCCCGAATCTGGCGGCCGTCACTCAGGCCACGCAGTCGTCGGCCGCCGGCACGCTGACGGTGGAAGACCAGACGCGCGCCGGCCAGGCGCTGTTCGCGGGCACCTGCTCGGTGTGTCACCAGGCCAACGGCGCGGGCTTGCCCGGCGTGTTCCCGCCGCTGGCGAAATCGGACTACCTCGCGGCCGACGCCAACCGCGGCACGCGCGCGGTGCTGCACGGACTGTCGGGCAAGGTCACCGTCAACGGCCAGGAATACAACTCGGTGATGCCGCCGATGAACCAGCTCAACGACGACGAGGTCGCCAACATCATGACCTTCGTGCTCAACAGCTGGGGCAACTCGGGCGGCCGGGTGTTGACCGAAGAGGTCAAGAAGCTGCGGGCCGCGCCGCCGACGGCCGCCGCCCCGGCGCACTGAGCCCCACACCGCGACGCTGCGATGAAGAAGGCCGTGCTCACGATCGCGCTGGCGGCCTGCGCTGCAGCCGCCGCGGCGGCCGACTACGTGGCGCTGCCGGGTGGCCGCTTCGAGAGCGTGCTGCCGCAAGGTGCGGTGCCGGCGCGTTCCACTCCGGTGGACGTGCCGGCGTTCGCGCTGCGCGCCACGCCGGTGACGCTCGGCGAGTACCTGGCCTTCGTGCAACAGCACCCGCTGTGGCAGCGCGAGCGCACGCCGGCGCTGTTTGCCGACCGCCGTTATCTGATCGACTGGTCGGCGCCGACACGCCTGCCGGCCGGCGCCTCGCCGGCCAGTCCGGTGGTCAACGTCAGCTGGTTCGCGGCGCGCGCCTTTTGCGAGAGCGAGGACGCGCGGCTGCCCACCTGGCTGGAGTGGGAGTACGCGGCCGCGGCCGACGAGTCGCGGCGCGATGCGCGCAGCGACCCCGCGTGGCGGCGCCGCGTGCTGGCCTGGTACGAGCGGCCGGCCAGCGCCTTGCTGCCGGCAGTCGGCGGCCCACCCAACGCCTACGGCGTGCGCGACCTGCACGGCCTGGTGTGGGAGTGGGTCGACGACTTCAATGCGCTGTTCATCGCCGGCGACAGCCGCACGCAGGGCGACCCCGATCTGCTGAAGTTCTGCGGCTCGGGGGCCATCAACATCATCGACCGCGACAGCTACGCCGTGCTGATGCGCATCGCGCTGCTGTCGTCGCTGAACGCGGCCGACAGCACCGGCACGCTGGGCTTTCGCTGCGCCCGGCCCGTTCAAGGATTCCACCCATGACCACGACCTCGCTCACGCGCCGCCGCTTCGCCAGCACGCTCGGCGCGCTCGCGTGCATGCCCGCGCTGGCCGCAGGCGGCGCCGCAGCGCTGCCCGGCGACTCGGTGTACCAGCTGCGCGCGACGCTGACCGATCACCACGGCCGGGCCTTCGAGCTGGCGTCGCTGCGCGGTGCGCCGGTGCTGGTGACGATGTTCTACACGTCGTGCGAGATGGTGTGCCCGATGCTGTTCGAGACCATCCGCTTCACGCTCGACGCGTTGCCTGTGGCACAGCGCAGCGGCGCGCGCGTGCTGATGGTGAGCTTCGATCCGGCGCGCGACACCGTGCCGGTGCTGGCACAGACCGCGCGCACGCGTGGCTGCGACGAGCGCTGGACGCTGGCGCGCTGCGACGAGCGCACCGCGCGCGAGATCGCCGCCGCCCTTGGCCTGCAGTACCGCCGCCTGGACAGCGGCGAGTTCAACCACTCGAGCACGATCGAGCTGCTCGATGCCGACGGCCGCATCGCGGCGCGCACCGGCAGGCTCGGCAGCGTGGATCCGGCGTTCGTGAAGGCGATCGGCCAGGCCGGCGCCAAGCCCGCCTGACGGCCCGCGCTCAGACGGCGGCGTGTCGGGCCGCCGCGGCGCGCGTCTTCGGCACTGCGCTCAGGTGGCGGCGCCGCTGACCAGCGCGCGCAGTGCCGCCTCGTCGAGGATCTCGACCTGCCGCTGCTGCACCTTCAGCACGCCGTCCTCGTGGAACTTGGAGAAGCAGCGGCTCACGGTCTCGAGCTTCAATCCGAGGTAGGTGCCGATCTCCTCGCGCGTCATGCGCAGCACCAGCGCGGTCGACGAGAAGCCGCGCGCCTTCAGTCGCTGCGCCAGGTTGAGCAGGAACGCTGCCAGCCGCTCCTCGGCCCGCATGCTGCCCAACAGCATCATCACACCGTGGTCGCGCACGATCTCGCGCCCCATGATGCGGTGGAACTGGCGCTGCAGCTCGGTGAAGTCGCGCGACAGCGTCTCGAGCTCCTGGTAGGGAATCACGCACACCTGCGAGTCTTCCAGCGCCACCGCGGCGCAGGTGTGGCGGTCGGTGCTGATGCCGTCGAGGCCGAGCAGCTCGCCGGCCATCTGGAACCCCGTCACGTGCTCGCGGCCGTCCTCCGACGAGGTGCAGGTCTTGAAGAAGCCGGTACGCACCGCGTACAGCGCCTCGAAGTGCTGGCCGCTCTCGTACAGCAGGTCGCCGCGCTTGACGCTGCGCCGCTGCGTCACCAGCCCATCGAGCCGCCGCATGTCCGGCTCGCTGAAGCCCACCGGCAAGCACAGCTCGCGCAGGCCGCAGTTGGAGCATGCGGCTTTCAAGGCCGAGGGGCTCAGCGGTTGCAGGGGTGTGGGGTTTGACATGGCTCAGGCATTGGCGTGGAAGGAGGCGGTGCGGGCGGCTCCGCACACGATGCTTGCGCTCAGTCAAGGCGCGCTGCGCTGGCCCCGCTCACCATGGGCCATGCACACCGCCATCCCGAGCGCCCCGTATGCGTCGCAGCCTGCGCTGCCGCAGGACCTGCTGTGCCGCTTCGACACCCCGGGTCCGCGCTACACATCGTATCCCACCGCCGATCGCTTCGTCGAAGCGTTCGGTCCCGACGAGGCGTTGCTGGCGATGCGACAGCGCAAGGCCGGCGCCACCGTCGGCGGCCCGACGCCGCTGTCGGTCTACGTGCACATCCCGTTCTGTGAATCGCTGTGCTACTACTGCGCGTGCAACAAGATCATCACCAAGCACCACGAGCGCGCCGCGCCGTACCTCGACGCGCTGGAGGCCGAGCTGCGCCTGGTGGTCGCTGCGCTCGGCGCCGGGCAACCGGTGAGCCAGCTGCACCTCGGTGGCGGCACGCCGACCTTCCTGTCCGATGCCGAACTGACACGCCTCGTCGGTGCGCTGCGTGCGTCGCTGCGCTTCGAGGCCGACATCGAGATGTCGATCGAGGTCGACCCGCGCACCGTCACGCCGGCGCGGCTGGCGCATCTGCGCGAGCTCGGCTTCAACCGCATCAGCTTCGGCGTGCAGGATTTCGACCCCCGTGTGCAGGCCGCGGTGCATCGCGTGCAGCCCTACGACGGCGTGCGCGCGCTGATGACGTCGGCGCGCGGGCTCGGCTACCGGTCGATCAACGTCGACCTGATCTACGGCCTGCCGCAGCAGAGCGCCGACAGCTTCGCGCGCACGGTGCAGCAGGTCGGTGAGCTCAGGCCCGAGCGCATCGCGCTGTACGCCTATGCCCATCTGCCGGCACGCTTCAAGCCGCAGCGCCGCATCGTGGCCGAGCAGCTGCCCTCGGCCGCGCAGCGCGTGGCGATGCTGGGCGGCGCGATCGCGGGGTTTCTCGGCGCTGGCTACAGCTACATCGGGATGGATCACTTCGCGCTTGCCGACGATGCGCTCGCGGTGGCCAAGCGGCAGGGCCGCCTGCACCGCAATTTCCAGGGCTATAGCACGCAGCCCGATTGCGACCTCGTCGGCCTGGGCGTGTCGGCGATCGGCCGCATCGGCGCCACCTACTACCAGAACGCGAAGACGCTGCTCGAGTACGACGACGCGCTGCGCCAGCGCCAGCTGCCGGTGGCGCGCGGCTTCGCTTTGACGCGCGACGACCTGGTGCGGCGCGCGGTGATCATGGCGCTGATGTGCCAGGGCTGGGTCGAGTTCGAGTCGATCGAGCTGGCGCACCTGGTGCGCGTGCAAAGCTACTTCGCCGCCGAGCTGCGGCAGCTCGCCGAGTTCGCCGCAGCAGGGCTGGTCGGGCTCGAGCCCGACGGCATCCGCGTCACGCCGGCCGGCTGGTATCTGGTGCGTGCGATCGCGATGGTGTTCGACCGCCACCTGCAGGCCGACCGCGCGCGCGAGCGCTTCTCGCGCGTCATCTAGCGCCAGCCTAGGCGGCCGGGTGGTCGACGGTTGAGCGCGGGTTGCCCAGCCCGAGCGGGGCGGGCACCAGGTGGACGATGCGCGTGAACAGCTGCGCGTACTCGGCCTCGGCCTGCGCACCGGCGAGCGCGTCGCAGTTGGCGACGAACGCCTCGTCGAGCTCGCGCCAGTCGGCCGCGCTGAGCGTCTTCTCGGCCAGCGGCAGGATCTCGCGTTCCTCGAGTGCCATGTGCGCGAGGTAGAACTCCACATAGCGCGCGGCGGTCTGCTCGAAGGCCGCGCGCCGCGACTCGCCCATCATTTCGAACGCCAGCAGCGCATGCTCGAGCTCGCGGATGCGCAGCTCGCCGCGCGCGTGGTCGAGGTCGAGGCGGTCGAGCACGTCGCGGTGCAGCGGCGAGCGCGCGCGCAGCTTGGGGAACAGCAGCTCGGTTTCCTTGCGGTGGTGGCGCTGCTCTGGGAACTCGTCGACGTAGAACAGCATCGCGCGCAGCGCCGCGAAGTCGGGCAGCGTGCGGTCGCGTCGGTGCTGTGCAAGCAGCAGCAGGATCGAACGCAGCATCGCCGACAGCGCGGCGTGCTCCTGGCGGATGATCTCGATGGTCTTGTGCGTCATGGTGTCACCTCATGCATCGAGCATGCGCGTGCCGCGCGCGCGCTGCCTTGATCGACGACAAACTGCGTTGCGATCGGCACCGCCCGCGCGCAGGCCAAGCGGGTCGGCCATCCGGCCGCGGGCGCGTCAGTGCGCCGGCGGTTCCAGGCGGTGAAGTCGCGCGGTCATCGGGGTGATGGAGCGCGGGCGTTGCGGCGATGCCAAGCCAGCGCGGCCGCGATGACGGTGACGGCGAACAACGCGATCGCGGCCGCATTGGCTGCCGCGCCGAGCGCGAGCGCACGCGCATCCCACACGGGCAGCAGCAGGCGCATCAGCAGCGAACCGTGCAGCACCGCCAGCGGCGCGTAAAAGACGCGGCCGAACTGCAGCTTGACGCCCGCCACCGCCGGCAGGATCACGGGCGCGTGCGCCAACACCATGCAGAACACGAAGCCCAGTGCCAGCGCGTGCAGCGCGGCGTCGCGCGCCGGCGCGCCGAGCGATGTCGCCCACCAGGCCACGCCCGACACCGCCAGCCAGGCATAGCCTCCGAGCAGGCACACCGCCATGTAGCGTGGCAGACCGCGCGCGCGCACCGTGCGGCGCGCGATGTCGAACGCCAGCAGCCATGCAGCCAAGCCCGTCAAGGCCGCGCCGTACAGCATGCCGGCGATCGGCAGCGCGAGCGTGCCCGCCACACACGCCAGCAACAGCGCGCTGAGCAGCAGCGTGAGCAGCGGTGCGGCGGCACGGCGCCGCCGCATCAAACGCGTCATCTCGAGGCGCTCGGCGACGATCGTCAGGACCAGGAACGCGAACCACCAGGGCACCACGGCGGCCGCTGCGGCGTCCCGCGCATGCAGCGTGTTGCCGGTCAACCAGGCCAGTGCGGCCGCGAGCAGCCATGCCGTGTGGGCTGCCTGCTGGCGCGACAGCAGCACGGCGTTGACAGCGACGAACACGAGCGCAGCCGCGACCTGCAGCCAGGCCGCGGCAGCGGCCGCGCCGCTCAGTGCGGCCACTGCCGACAAGGCTGCAGCGACCGGTGTCGCGTAGGCCCAGCGGCGCTTCACGGCGACCGCGCGCTCGACGCCGATCACGCTGCCGAGGAACGCGCACACCATCAGCTGCGCATGCGCGAGCGCGGCCTGTGGGAGCCAGGTGACGGTGGCGGGCCACGCGACGCCGGCCCGCAGCAAGCCGCCGGCGATGCCCGCCACCAGCGACGTCGCGATGGCCAGCGTCAGCACCCCACGCACGGCGATGCGAAGTGCGGTGCGTGGGCTCACCAGCCCATGAAGGCCTTGGCGCGCGCGCTCATGCGCTCGGTGCTCCACGGGGGCTCCCACACCAGCTCGGCCTCGATCGACCGCTGTGGCCCGACCACGCGGGACAGTTCGGCGCGCAGTTCGTCGACGATCCAGTCGGCGACCGGACAGGCGGCCGAGGTCATCGTGACGCGCACGTGCACTCGCGCATCGTCGACCGCGACGCCGTAGACGAGGCCGACATCGACGATCGACAGCGCCACCTCGGGGTCGACCACGCGCCGCAGTGCGTCCTCGATCGGCCGGCGCAGCGCCGGCGGGCCGCTGTACGGATAGCTTGCCTCGGGGGCCGACGGGGCGGGATCGGGCATCGGTCTACGGCGTGGCGCGGGCCGGCGGCTCGATGTGCAGCGTGCGCGCCAGCACGTGGCGGTTGCGCGCGAGGTCGGCCAGCGTGTATTGATCGAGCACGGCGTAGAACCCATGCACCGCATCGCCGAGGATGCTGCGCAGCCGGCAGCAGCGCGTGATCGCGCAGCTGCCACCGTCGGGCTCGAAGCACTCGGCGGGCAGTGCACTGCCTTCGGCGCTGCGCACCACCTGGCCGATGGCGATCGCCTCCGGCGCGGCCGCCAGCTGCAAGCCGCCGCCGTTGCCGCGCAGCGTCTGCACCCAGCCCTGCTTGCCGAGGAAGTGCGCCACCTTGGTCAGGTGGTGCTCCGAGATGTCGAACGCGCGGGCGATCTCGCGGATCGTCGCGCGGCGCGTCGGCTCGGCAGCGAGGAAGATCAGCACGCGAAGGCTGTAGTCGGTGAATGCGTTGAGCTTCATCGGTGCAATGGTTCCAAGAGGCACAGCAGTGCGCCCATGCTAGATGCGAGCGCTGCCGAGCGCGATTGACCGGCATCAAGGACGCGCCAGGCAGCGCAGCGCTACAAGAGCCACTCGATCGGCAGCCACGAGCCGATGCGCACGATCGCGCGCTCGACCCAGCCGGTTTCGGGGTCGGTGTCGTACAGCGTGCCCTCGCCGTCTTCCCACTGGATCGTGCCGTCGTCGCGCATCGTCACGCGGTAGGCCAGCGCTGGAAACGCGCGATCGAGCGCGAACGACAACTGGCCGGCGATCGCAGCGCTGTCGATCAGCAGTCCCATCTCGGTGTTCAGGCGCGAGGAGCGCGGGTCGAGGTTGTACGAGCCGACGAAGATGAAGCGGCCATCGATGGTGTAGATCTTCGCGTGCAGGCCGGCCTTCGAACCGCGCCC
>Ga0207648_10000798_pt1 | contig 35490 bp, 34 predicted proteins | sample KBSMisM32_FD_184310 | JGI IMG/M metagenome (GOLD analysis project Ga0207648, IMG submission 184310) | Miscanthus rhizosphere microbial communities from Kellogg Biological Station, Michigan, USA - KBS Miscanthus M3-2 (SPAdes) (version 2) | ecosystem: Host-associated > Plants > Roots >... | reverse complement strand
GTCCGATTCGAGGATGCCGGCCTGCGCCTTGATCATCTCGCCGAGCGCCCAGTACGTGATGCCCTCGCCGTAGGGCAGCGATCGCCCCTGGCGCCAGAAGACGATCTCCGGCTGGTCGTCGACCCAGCGCCGGAACTCGGCAGTCAGTCGCGTCTTGCCAACACCGGGCTCGCCCATGATCGTCACGAGCTGCGTCGACACCTCGCGCAACGTGCGCGCGTACGTGGACTGCAGGAGCGCGAGGTCGTCGTCGCGGCCGATCAACGGGGTCTGGGCGACCGGCTCGACATCGACACCGAAGCGGCGGCGCGGTGCGAGCGCGTGCCAGAGCGACAGCATCTGCGACTTCCCTTTTGCCGTGACGGGCTCGAGCGGCTCGTACTCGAAGAGGGCCCGCGTGGCGCGATAGGTGCCTTCGCCGACGACGATCCCGCCGATCGGAGCATGTTGCTGGAGACGCGCAGCCGTGTTGACGACGTCGCCCGCGACCATCCCTTCTCCCTCTGCGGGGCGGGCGCTCAGTGTGACCATCGCTTCGCCGGTGTTCACCGCGCCGCGCACGGCGAGCTCGAGGCCGGGGTGCTCGTCGTTGAGCTCATCGATCGCTGCGAGGATGCGCAGCGCCGAGCTCACAGCCCGCTCCGCATCGTCCTCGTGCGCAACCGGCGCGCCGAAGACCGCCATCACCGCGTCGCCGACAAACTTCTCAACCGTCCCGCCGAAACGCTCGATCTCCAGTTTCACGCGCGCGTGGTACGGCCGCAGGCGAGCACGGACATCCTCGGGATCGGCCTGCTCGGACGCCGCGGTGAAGCCGACCAGGTCGACGAAGAGGACGGACACGATCTTGCGCTCCTCCGCTCCAGACCGTGGGATCTCGGCGATCGCGGCGCCGCAAGACCAGCAGAATCGCGCCCGCTCCGGGTTCTCTTCACCGCAGTTGGGACAGGCCGGCATCCACAGAGTCTAAGAAGACGCGAAGGCGGCGCATAGCCGTGCGGTTTCTCACGCTAGCTTCGTCGACATGGACGAGGCCCGCGCAGTATTGGCCCGGCTCGACCGGATCGAAGAGCTCGACCGCGAAGGCGCACCCCCCGGCGCCCTGCTCGAGGAGCTGCGCGGCCTCGTCCAGGCGGCCGAGGCCTGGGCGAAACTGGAAGGAGACGAACGTGCACGCACCGCCGTCGAACGATGCGATGCGGCCCTCGCGCAACCTGTCGCGTAAAGTCGCGGCGTGGGGATCGCACACTGGGACGAGGTCGAAAAGGGCCGCGAAGAGCGAGGCCAGATGGCCGGTACATGGTCCTCACTCGGCACTGCTGCCGGGAGTTGGCGCGCAGGCGCGAGCCGAATCGAGCTCGCTCCGGGCGAACAACCGACGCCGCCACACGTCCACGGCGACTCAGAGGAGATCTTCTACGTGCTCGGCGGTTCAGGGCTGACATTGCTCGACGACAAGGCGTACGAGATCCGCGCAGGCGATTGCATCGTCTACAAGAACTTCCACGAAGCGCACACCATCCGCGCCGGCGACGACGGCCTCGACGTGATCGCGTTCGGGCCGCGCGAGTACCTCGGCTCCGGCGAGCTTCCACGCGGCCGGACGATGTGGTCGATCACGGGCTTCATCGAAGTCCAGAAAGGACATCCCTGGGACCGCGAGCCGAGGCTCGAGTGGCCGGCGCCGGAAGCGGAGCGTCCGGCGACGATCGTCAACGTGCAGGACGTAGAGCCGCAGGTGCGCGGCGGCCGCCGCAGACGAGACCTCGCAGGAGCGGCCGGCTCACGCTGGACCGGGCTCAAGCACATCGAAATGGATGCCGGCACGTTGTCCGGCCCGCCGCATGTGCACTCCGCCGAAGAAGAGATCTTCGTCGTGCTCGAGGGCGGGGGCACTCTCGAGCTGACGCCGCCGGGGCTCGGCGCCGAGCCCGAGGCGCAGCCCGTTCGCAGGGGCTCCGTCGTCGCGCGCCCGCCGGGTACGGGTGTTGCGCATGCGTTTCGCGCAGGCGAATCCGGCATGGCCCTCATCGCGTGGGGCTCGCGCGAGCCGAACGACATCTGCTGGTACCCGCGCTCGCGGAAGATCTATTGGACGGGAGTGGACGTGGTCGGACGGATCGAGCAGCTCGACTACTGGGACGGCGAAGAGCTCGAGTGATCGCGCAGTGGGACGAGGAGACCCACGAGATCGGGGCCCGCCACGTGATCTCACGCCCGCCGAGCACGGGGATCTCCCATTTCCTGCGGGCCGGGGAGCCGCTCGATTACGACGACGGAGAGCCCGAGGACTAGGCTGTCTTCCGGCGAACCCGTCTCCATCCGTGCTACACAGTCCGGGCACGCCCCAGGCTTTACCCAAGTAGTCCCTCATTCGGATATCCAGCCTCCTAGCCGAGTTCCCGATATCTCCCCGCATGGGGAGAGCTCGACGACTCGCAGGCTCGCGCAGAGTCCGCATTGGTGTGAACGCGGTCTTCATGACCGGCGCTCTTGCCGCGGCTGCCCTCACGGTCATGCATTTCGTCCATTCCGGCTGGCCCCTCGCAAATGCGGATCCGGTCCTCGTGAGCGCCGCCGGGATCCTCTTCCTGTTCGCCTACGCCTTCAAGGCCTGGGGCTGGCAGCGGCTTTTCACCGAAGATGAACGCCCCGAAGCGCTGACGCTCGCCGCCGCAGGCGGTGCCGCCTCGGTCGGAGGCGTCGCGCTTCCGGGACGCTTCGACGAGGCAATCCGAATCGCAGTCGTGCGCCGCGGACCTGGGAAGAAAACCGCCGGTCTCGGCGCGATCTGCCTCACCCTGATCATCGTCGGCCTGCTCGACAGCGCCGCGCTGACGCCGATGGCGTCGGTCGCTGCAGCCGGCTCGGGCTCGGGAGGCGTTCAGGTCGGGTTCGCGCTGGTCGCGGCCGCGGGCGTCGCAGCTGCTCTCCTCGTCCTCTTCCTCCCGCGCATTGCTGGCCTGTCGTTCATCGGCCGCTGGAAGGTGGGCCGCTGGGTGCAGGAGCACACGGCTTGCCGGCGCTCCGCCTCGCAGGCGTGGTTCCTGATCTCGATCTCCTGGGCGCTCCGCGGGCTCGCGGTCTTCGTTCTGCTGAACGCCCTCTCGGTCGGCGCGTCGTTCCCGCTGGCCCTTGCTTTCCTCTGTGCTTCGGCTGCGTCGGCCGCCCTGCCGATCGCGCCCGCCGGCGCGGCCACGCAGGCAGGCGCGGGTGCGGCGATCCTGATCATCGGCGGCGTTCCGAAGGCCGAGGCCTTTGCCTTCGCCGTTGCCGCCCAGGCGCTGGTCATCGTCGTCGGCGCGGCTCTGGTTGCCAGTGCGGGCATCTGGATGCTGATCATCCGCTTTCGCCCCGTCCGCAAGACGGCTCTCGCCGGCTAAGTCCTTACAGACTTCTTAACTCTGCGTGGTTCCATGACGGCCGTGCACCGCCGGATGCTCGTCGCGCTTTGCGCGGCCCTCGCTCTTGTCTTCGCAACCGGCGCGAATGCCGCGATCGTCACCTCGCACGACGATCAGGGCCGCCAGATCACGTTCGACGTCCGCGCGCCGAACGTCGACACCGAGTGGTACGCGAGCGTGCTGCGCGCGTCCGCACACGCAAACGAGATCAGCGACGTCACGATTCGGATCGTTCCCGAGTCCCAGATCCCGGGGCTCTGCGGTGGCGAAGACGCGTCCGCGTGTTACACCGGCCGGTCGGGCCCACCGACGATCATGATCGCCGCAGGGAAGAGCAAGATTCTCGAAGACACGCTGCTGCACGAGTACGGGCATCACCTCGACACGTACTGGCGCGTCTCCGGCGTTCCCGAGCTGAACGGCACGCCGGTGTGGTGGGCAGCACGGGGCATGGCGGCGCTGCTTGCGCAGCATCAGGTGGCGTTCGACTACTCCCTCGGCTGGAGCCACGGGATCGGCGAGATCTTCGCCGAGGACTACTCCTACATCCACACCGGCGACCGCTACGCGATCAAGTGGCTGTCCCCACCCGACGCGGCCTTGAAGGCAGCGCTCTTCGCCGAGCTCGGCACGCCGACCGAGCCGCTCCCCTTTGCGCCCGAGGTCCCCACGGTCCTCAACCGGCGCGGAACGCTCGTCCCGCGCGACCGCTTCAGTATTCCGTTCTCCCTGCTCGGCACCGGCCGCCGCGTCACGCTCGCGGCGACGATCTCGAAGCCGAAGCGGAAGGGCATCCGCGCCCGGGCACAGCTCGTCTGCGACGGGCACGTCGTCGTAAGCCGCAACTTCGAGAAGGGCAGGTCGAAGAGGGCGTTCGACATCCACAACCTCGGCCCGGCCGACTGCGACGTCCGCCTGGTCAGCAACACGGGCGTTTCCCTGGGCTACACGCTTCGGCTCACCCTCGCGGTCGAGGGCACTACCTAGGCCCGGCGACATCCGAGACTCCCGTGATCATGCGGGATATCGGAAGGAAGTCGCTATTCTGGCCCGAAAGAGCGCCACATGGGGCTCTCACGCCTACTTCCGCGTCCCAACACACGCGCCTCGTCCGATAAGAAGGGATCTCCTTTGAGCCGGGTCATTTCGTTCGCCAACCAAAAGGGCGGCGTGGCGAAAACGACGACTACGTTGAACCTCGGGGTCGCCCTCAAGGAAAAGGGTCACACGGTCCTGCTCATCGACCTGGACCCCCAGGGGAACCTGACGATGAGCCAGGGCTGGAACCCGGACGAGATCGAGCGCTCGATGTTCGACGTGCTCGTCCACAAGCTCCCGATCGAGGAAATCGTCCGGGTCGCCGAGGTGGACGTCGCCGTTTCCTCGATCGACCTTGCCGGCGCCGAGCTCGCGCTCTCCTCGATGATCGGCCGCGAGCGCGCGCTCGAGAAGGCGCTCGTCAGCGTGAAGCCGCAGTACGACTACATCCTCATCGACACACCGCCCTCGCTCGGGTTGCTGACGATCAACGCGCTCGTCGCCTCGAATGGCGTCATCGTGCCCGTCCAATGCGAGTACCTGTCGCTCCGCGGGCTCGTCCAGCTCGAGAACACGCTGTCGATGATCCGTGAGAATCTGAACCCGGACGTGGAGATTCAGGGCATCCTCCCGACGATGTACGACAAGCGCCTGCTGCACTCGAAAGAGGCAGTCGACATCCTCAAGGAGAACTTCGGCGATCTCGTCTTCAAGACGAAGATCCGCAAGACGATTCGCTACGCGGAGGCGCCCGTTAAGGGCCAGTCCGTGTTGGGTTATGACCCGAGCGGCAACGCCGCACAGCTGTACCGCGACCTTGCGAAGGAGGTGCTCAATGGCGCGAAAACGCGCGAGCATGCGTGAGGGCCCACTCGCGGAGCTCTTCAAGGCAACCGAGGCTGCACAGCGGCAGGCCGAACCAGCGGAAACGCCCCCCGAGGAGCCGCAGGAGTCGACCGTCGAACACGTCCCGACCTGGGAGGACGAGATCGAGACGCCGGCGCCGCCGCGTCCCGATCCAGTGCCCGAGCCATCGCAGCCGGAGCCCGCGCCGCTGCCGAAGCCGCCGGCACCGGACCCGATACCTGAGCCGACTCCGCCGCCGGCGTACATTCCCGAGCCGCCCGTCACGCGGTACGTCGAGCCGATGCTCGAGCCTGCTCCGCGCCTCCAACACTCGCGCGCAGGACAGCTCGGCTCCTACCTCGCGAAGATCCAGGTCGTCGGCGTGGGTGGTGCGGGGCTGAACGCCGTCAACCGAATGATCGACGCCGGGATCAACCAGGTGGAGTTCGTCGCGGTGAACACCGACGTGCAGCAGCTGCAGATCTCGGACGCCGAGACGAAGATCCACATCGGCCGCGATCTGACGAAGGGGCTCGGCTCCGGCGCCGAGCCGAACGTCGGGTACCTGGCCGCGGAGGAGAGCTACGACCAGATCAAGCATGCGCTTCGCGGCGCGGACATGGTCTTCGTCACCGCCGGCGAGGGTGGAGGGACAGGGACGGGTGCTGCACCGATCGTCGCGAAGATCGCGAAGAGCCTCGGCGCACTGACGGTCGGCATCGTCACGACGCCCTTCAAGTTCGAAGGCACCAAGCGCCGCGGCCAGGCCGAGACCGGTGTCGATGCGTTGCGTCGCGAGTGCGACACGACGATCGTGATCCCCAACGACCGGCTGCTCGAGGTGCTCGACAAGTCGACCTCGATGCTCGACGCGTTCAAGATCGCCGACGACGTCCTGCGTCAGGGCGTGCAAGGCATCTGCGATCTGATCACTCTGCCCGGCCTGATCAACCTCGACTTCGCCGACGTGCGCACGATCATGGAGGGGTCCGGCAGCGCGTTGATGGGCATCGGCTTCTCTTCCGGAACTGAGAATCGCGCCCGCGAGGCAGCGGAGCGCGCGTTGCGCTCGCCGCTGATCGACACCGAGGTCGGCGCGGCGCGCGGCATCCTCCTCTCGATCGCAGGCGGAGACGACCTGACGCTGCTCGAGGTGAACGAGGCGGCCGAGGTTATCCGTCAGACCGCGAACGACGACACGCAGATCATCTTCGGCGCGACGATCGACGACCGTCTCACCGGTCAGGTCTGGGTGACGGTGATCGCGACGGGACTGGGCGACACAGGCCGGCGCAGCGGGCCGCGCTCGCCGAGCCTCGTCAGCGCCCTCACGGCGCCCGAAGACGAGCTCGAGCCGCCTTCGTTCCTGCGGAACTAGCGCCGGATCGTCACGACCGCGCCCGGGCGGACGCCCCAGCGCTTGAACGCGCCGCGGTTCACCTCGAGCGCGCCGCGGTACGCGACCTTCGGGTCGTAGACCCTGCACGGGTCGGCGAGGCACGGCGCCATGTCGAGGATGCGGAGGATCTTTCCGCCCTTGCCCCAGAACGCGATCGAGAGCGGGATCGACGTGTTCTTCATCCAGAACTGCCCGCGGATGTCGCTGCCGAAGAGGAAAGCCATGCCGGCGTACGGCGCAAGCGTCTTTCTCCCGCCGAGACCGGTGTGCAGCTGGTCCGGTGTCCGGGCGAGCTCGACCTTGACGGTGACGCTTCGCTCTGGGGTCCGGATCACCGCAGTCCCGTGCGGAAAGGTCACCGCGACGAGCGCTGAGATCGTGGCAAGGAGTTGGAGCACGGTCCCATTGTGAGGGAGGCGTCACTCGTTCGAGTGAACATCGCGGGCAGAGCGAAAGGTGCGGGCCCGAGGTGCATCTACTCGACCACTAGGTCCAAACTGCGGCCCCTCACAGAGGGCCCACGCCAGGGAGGCTGGCGCGGGCCCTCGCCCCCTCTGCGAGACATGTGCCAGGGACAGTCCCTGGCACATGTCGTTTCCGGCGGAGCGCACGACCCGAAAGGCTCGGGTCTGACCCAAGCCTTTTGAGGCGTGACTGTTACGAGTCCGCAGCGATTGTCGCCGTCACCGTTTCGAGTCGGTCTGGAATGCCTACTCTCGGTTGATGCCGAGGCCACTCCGGATCGACGTTCCGGACGCGACACATCACATCGCCGCGCTTGCCGTAGAGAAGGAGGTCGTCTTTCGGGAGTCCGCGGATCGAAGGCGGTTCATCAGTCAGCTTGCGGCGACGATCGCTTGCTACGGCTGGAACTGCAGGGCCTACTGCCTGATGGGCAATCACTTCCACCTCATCGTCCACACGCCGGAGCCCAACCTGTCGCGCGGGATGCAGCACCTTTGCGGCGTCTACGCAAAGTGGTTCAACTGGAAGTACGCCAGGCGAGGGCACCTCTTCGGCCGGCGATTCGGATCCGCTGAGCTCGTGATCGACTCGCACCTGCTCCAAGCGCATAGGTATGTGGCGCTCAACCCCGTACGTGCAGAGCTCTGCCGAACCCCCGAGTCCTGGCGGTGGGGAAGCTTTCGGGCGCTGGTTGGTCTGGATCCTCCACCGGACTTCCTCGACGTGGCGGGCGTGCACGACCTGTTCGCCACCCGTCCCGCAAAGGCGCAGTCGATGTTCAGGAGGTTCGTCGAGTCCGCCACCCGCGACGCCGAGCCCGCACCGCTCGCCAGAGTGCCCGGCGCGTGACCTCCGTACCGTCCGTGTCCCAAACGGCAAGGGTCTGACCCCAGCCTTTCGGGACCAGTACCGAGAAGCGCCCCCCGAAACTGCACGGGTCTGACCCCAGCCGTTCGCTCCCTGGCCGGCTAGCCGGTCAGGGAGCCGAGACGCCGCTCCGCGATACGGCGAGCGACCTCTGCCCCGATTACCACCAGCAGCGACACGGTCATGACTACGACCGCCACCGCAAGGACTTCCGGTAGACGGCTCGGGAACCGGAGGGCGCCGTAGAGGTACAGCGGGAACGTCACCCTCGTTCCCACCACGAACGAGGCCACTGCATACTCGTCGAACGACGTCGTGAACGAGATCAGAAACGCCGAGACGATCGCCGGCAGGATCAACGGGAACGTGATGAGCCGGAAGGTGTTCAGCGGCGCGGCGCCGAGGTCGTAGGCCGCCTCTTCCAGCCCGACGTCGAGCTGCTCCAGTCTCGGGATCAACACGAGCAGCGTGTACGGCAGGCTGATGACGATGTGGCCGATGATGACCGTCAAGATCGTCCGCGGCACACCGAGTGCGTGAAACAGCAACAGCAACGAGATCCCCAAAACGACATAGGGCACAACAAGCGGGCTGAGCAGCAAAGCCGAGGCGGCCGACTTCCCCCGGAAGCGTCGCCGCACCAGCGCGATCGATGCCAGCGTCCCCAACAAAACCGCCCCGACGCTCGAGATCGCGGCGACGATGGCACTCGTCTCGAGCGCACCGATCAGGTCGGGATCCGTAACGAACTGGCGGTACCAGGTCAGCGTGAACCCGCTGAGCGGAAACGACGGCAGCACCGAGTCGTTGAAGGAGAAGAGCAACAGGATCGCGATCGGCGCATAGAGAAACACGATCACGAGGCCGAACAGCCCACGGAGCCCGCGTCGACCGTTCTTCGACAGCGCGGCGTCCATCAGCTTGTGGTCTGCCGCATGCCGAGGAACCGGGAGAAGGCGCCGGTGAGCACTGCGACGACAGCGAGCAGGAACAGCGCAAGCACCGAGCCCGTCCGCCAATCGGGGAAACCGGTGCTGAACAGATCTGAGATCTGGTTCCCGTACATGTAGCCGGAGGTCCCACCGACGAGCGACGGCGTCACGAACTCGCCGACCGTCGGTATGAAGACGAACAGGAACGCCGCGATGACTCCCGGGGCGCTGAGCGGCAAAGTGACACGCAGGAACGCCTGCCAACGGGTCGCACCAAGATCAGTCGCCGCCTCCAGCAGCCGCCGGTCGAGGCTCTCGAGCGACACGAAGATCGGCAGCGCGACGAACGGCAGCCACACGTAGATGAGCACGAGCACGACGGCGAACTTGCTGTACAGCAACTGCGAGATCGGGTGGTCGGGCGACCGAATCCCGGTCCAGAAGAGGAACGAGTTGAGAACCCCGTTGCTCCCGAGAATCACCTTCCAGGCGAGCACCCGCAGCAGGTAGCTCGTCAGGAACGGCGCAATCAAGATCAGCAGCAGGACGTACTTGCGCTTCGTCCCGCTGAGCGCGAGGAAGTACGCCACCGGATAGGCCAGCACGACGACGATGACCGACACGAGCAGCGACAGCCGGACTGACTTCCAGAACAGCTTCAGGTAGATCGCACTGTGGAAGAAGTCGTCCCAACCGCTCCACGTCACGGGATGCTTCCCAGGGTAGATCGAGAACACGTCGAGGCTGTACGCGCCGACGATGCCGATCGGCACGATGAAGAAGACGATGAGCCAGGCGAGCGGCAGGCCGAGGAGACCTGGCGTCGCCAGGTCGAGACGCTTACGCCTACCGCTCACTACCTGCGCTCTAGCAGCCGGTCGTCAGGCCGCCTTCACTTCTTCCCAGAGCCGGGCGTAGACGGCCCGCCGTGGCACGTACCGGTCGATGTGCGCATTCGGCTCGCGAACGGCGTTCGGGTTGGTGAGCTTCAGCACCCTGAGGAGATCGCTCGACTTCGGTCGCGCCTTCAGGTTCGCCGCGCCGTACCCGTAGTTGTTCTCGAGCCAGCTCGCTGACTGCACCGAACTCCAGGCGTCCACATACGCATGAGCGTGCTGCGGTCGGGGCGAGCCCTTGCCGAGCATGAGCATGCCGACCCACGACAAAGGCCCTTCGCGCGGGTGCATGTACTGCACCTTCAGGCCTTTCGCCTTCATCGTCACCCAGTCGTTCGGCCACGCGTAGGCGATCCAGAGGTCGCCAGACGCGAAGGCATTGTTCATGTCGGTCTCGGAGGACCAGAACATGCGCACGAGCTTCTTCTTCGAGATCAGCAACTTCTGGGAACGCTTGAGCTCGTCGTCACTCTGGTTGTACGGCTGCTTGAAGCCGAGGTAGTAGCCGGCCCAGACGAGCGAGCTCAGGTCGTCGTACCACGCGATTTTGCCGCCGTAACGTTTGTCGAAGAGCAGGCTCCAAGACTTCTCCTTCGGGTGAACCTTGTCCGTGCGGTACAGGATCGCGTCGAAGCCCCAGTCGGACGGAATCCCGTACTGCTTTCCCTTGTACTGGCCCGCCTTGACCATGACCGGATTGAGGTACTTGAGGTTCGTGATCAGCTTCGGATCCCACGGCTGGACGAAGCCGCTCTCCGCGAAGTCCCTGACGTATCCGACGTAAGGACGGAGGACGTCAGGCCTGACGCCGGCCCGCAGTTTCGCGAAGGCATTCGCCTCGTTCGTCATGAACGTGAACTTCGGTTTTTGGCCCGGATACTTCTTCAGGTACTGGGCCCAGAGCGGCTTGACTTCATAGCCGGCCCAGTCCATCACCTGCAAACGGCCGCTTTCCGCGGCCAGTCGAGCCAGCGCCGCATCGGCGGCACCTGCCCGGCCCGCGAGCAGGCCGGCCCCGCCGGCGGCCGCAGCCAGCTTGAGAAAGTCCTCGCGGCTGACTCGCCGCCCCAGCAGTTCTTCGCCTTCCATGGTCATGGTCTCCCTGTTAGAGGAACCCCCGCCTCGTCGATCAAACTGGGTTGGCCTTGGCCAGTCAAGTTGAGGGCTACCCTTCCCGCATGAGAGGGGCAGTCGCAGCGGGGCACCCATTGACCGCACAGGCGGGCGCGGATGTGCTCGCGGCCGGAGGAAACGCGGTCGACGCCGCCGTCGGGGCGGCACTCGTCTCGTGGATCGCCGAGAGCCCGCTCACCGGCCCCGGCGCCGGCGGATTCATGCTCGTCCACCGCGCACGCGACCGCTCGACCCGTGTCTTCGACTTCTTCGTCGCCGTCCCCGGCCTCGGGCTCGCCGAGAGGGACCTCCCCGAAATGGATCGCGTGGACGTCGACTTCAGCGGCGGCTCGACGCAGGTCTTCCACATCGGCGCCGCCTCGTGCGCAGTCCCTGGCGCTGCCGTTGGCCTCGAGGAAGCACACCGCTCCCACGGCTCACTTCCGTGGCGCGACCTCTTTCAGCCCGCGATCGCACTCGCGCGGAGCGGCGTCGAGCTCAACAACGGGCAGGCATATCTGCATGCGATCCTCGACCTGATCCTGCGCCACACCCCCGAATCCCGTGACGTATACGAGAAGGAAGACGGCGAGCGTCTCGTCGCCGAAGACAGGCTGTTCCAGAACGACCTGGCAGGAACACTCGAGCTGATCGCCGAGCAAGGCAGCAAGGTGCTGTGTGAAGGCGCGGTCGCCGACGCGATCTCGAAACACGTCCGCGACCACGGCGGCTGCATCACGAAACGAGATCTCGAGGAATACCGCGTCATCCGGCGGCGACCCGTCGGCGCGACCTTCTGCGGTGAGGAGTACCTCTCGAATCCGCCGCCCTCGGCCGGCGGGATTCTGATCGCCTACGGCCTGCCGCTCCTCGAAGAGCTCGGCCCGGGTGATCCCGGCACCGCGGAGGCAATCGACGCACTCGCCCGCGTGATGCGCGAGCAGGCGAACTCGCGCATCGCTGCCGGCTCCGTCAGCGGTCTCGCCCGCGCGCTCGAGGAGCGCGCCGCGATCGTCTCGCGCGGCACCACGCACATCTCGGTCGTCGACGGCCAAGGAAACGCTGTCGCCCTCACGGCGTCGACGGGAGCGGGCTCCGGCATCGTCGTTCCCGGAACCGGCATCCACCTCAACAACATGCTCGGCGAGTTCGACCTCGCGAAGCCGCCGCGTCCGGGTGCGCGCTTGTCGTCGATGATGAGCCCGTCCGTCGTCCTGCGCGACGGCACGCCCCACCTCGTCGTCGGCAGCGCCGGCTCGCTGCGCCTCCGCGGCGCAGTACTGCAGAACGTCGTGAACGTCGTCGCGCACGACCTCCCGGTCGAGGACGCGATCGACCGTCCGCGCGTGCACCTCGAAGGAGAGGACCTCCACTGTGAGGGTGGGCACGACCCAGCAGAGCTCGACAAGCTGGAGGAGATGGGCTGGAACGTGATCCGCTGGCGGCGACAGAACCTCTACTTCGGCGGCGCCTCGGCCGTGACATCGAGCGACGGGGAGCTCGCCGCCGCCGGTGATCCTCGGCGGGGTGGGGCGGGGGTTGTCGTCGAATGATCGTCCGTCGAGCAGCACCGGACGACGCAGCGGGGCTCACCGAGCTCGGCGAGGCCGTCGGCTCCGAACCGGAGGGCTGGCTGGTCACGACGAACGGCTGGCGCAACGTTTCGGACGAACGCCGTTACCTGCGCGCAATCCGCCGCTACCCGAACGCAGCGGTATTCGTCGCAGCTGACGGGGACCTGATCGTCGGCCGTCTCTCGATCGCGCGCGACCAGCATCCTGCGAGCCGCCATGTCGCAGACCTCGGGCTCATGGTCGCCGCCTCGCACCGCCGCCAGGGCGTCGGTACCGCACTGCTACAGGCGGCCGTCGAATGGGCTCGAAAGGCCGACGTGCAGAAGCTCGAGCTGCACGTGTTCCCGCACAACACGGGCGCGATCAAGCTCTACGAGAAGTTCGGTTTCGTGCAGGAGGGCTATCGACGTGCGCACTACCGGCGCGGAGACCAGTTCACCGACGCGATCCTGATGGCGTACATGCTCTAGCGCCGGATGACGAAGACGAACGTCTTCGTCGACTACACGCGATCGTGCTTCTGCTTTTCGGCGGGCATCAAGCCGGTTCGCGCGGCTGCACCCCCAACTCGTCTTCGCGGATTCGTCGCCGTCTCTCTGTCAGTGCCTCGTACGCTTCGCTCAACCGCCGGTCGCGGTCGTCGAGGCGCGCCGACCGTTCCTCGAACTCCCCTTCACGCTTCTGCACGCGCCGAACCTCCGCCGCTGCGCGCTCGATTGCATCGGCAGCCTCGCGCTCGCGGGCCTCGACACGCGCAACAGCCTCCGTCAGCCACGCTCCCCGTTCGTCGAGGTCCGAAGCGACGCGATCGAGCGCGCGCTGGCGGTCGTCGAGACGAAGTGCACGCGCCTCCAACACGGGGATCCGCTCCTCCGCCTCGCGCACGTCACGCGACTTCTTCGCGAGTTGCGTCTCGTTGACCGCCAGTTTCGCTGCGCGGCGTCCGAGTTGTTGCTCGCGCTCCGCATGCCGCGTCGCGCCTTCGTCGATCTCTCGCTCGCGCTCTTCGAGCACTCGCTCTCGTTCCTTGACCGCAGCAAGGCGCGGCTCCAACTCTGCGCGTGCCTCGGCGAGCTTCTCTTCCTTCGCTGCGACCGCCGTCGCGCGGGCCTCGACTTCGATCGACCTGGCCTCGAGCTGCCGGAGCGACGTGTCCTGGAGCCGCTCCTGGTCCTGCAGCGCCGCAAGTCTCGCTTCGAGCTCTGCTTCGTGCTCGGCAACGACGGCCAGGCGACGCTCCTGTCCTTCCAGTGCAGCCGATGCGGCCGCGATCCACTCGCCGCGTTCCTCGAGCTCGGAGGAGAGGACACGGAGCTCGCTCGCGCGCACGTCGAGCTCGCGGGCGAGCTTGCGGACGCGGTCGGCCTCCGCCGCGGCCCGCTCGATCTCCTCCTGACGATCCTGCACCTGCTCCTCGGCGAGGGTGAGACGGCGTTCCCGTGCGACGAGGTCCTCCTCGGCGTCCTCGATCAGCTGCCGGCGCGCGTCGAGATCGGCGGCGATCTCGTCGAAGCGCTTGGCACGAGCGTCGATCTCCGCCGACCTGCGGGCCACCGTTTGTTGCACCAGGCGCTCCCGTTCGGTGAGCGCCTGCCAGGCTTGCTCGAGCTCGTCTCGCCCTTCGGCCATCTGACGGAATCATGCCCTGCGTGTCAGACCGCGATACCCAAATCGAGGGTCTAGCTCTGGAGGGCAAGGCCGATCCGAAAGGTATGAGCGTTCGGGAGCCCGCTTCCATCAGCCAGAGCCGGAGGGGCGAATCGGCCCTCCTCGTGCTCGCGGTTTTCGGGGCGAGCACCACGATCGGCGTTGCCGACGGCCTGGCCCAGGTGTTCGCGGCCGGCGTCCTCGGCGCGCTCCTTACTCTCGCGATTGTCGGCTGGAAGGTCGGCGGCCACGTCACCTCACTCGTCTGGCTCTGGGTCGGTAAGCAGAAGACCGAGGCCGTCCTCAGGCAGCTCGACGACGACTGGTCGTGCGAGCACGACATCCCGCACCGTCGTGGGATCTGGGACCACGTGCTCGTCGGGCCCTCAGGTGTCTACATGCTGGAGTCGAAGGATCTCGCCAGGCCCGCCGACGTCACTGCCGACGCGCTCCGCGCCGGCCGCTGGAGGCAATCGGCCGGGAGGCTGCGGGGCGAGGCAATGGCGCTGAAGAACGAATTCACCGACCTCGGTGTGCAGGCGACGTCCGTGCAGCCCGTGGTCGTCGTATGGGGTGAGTTTGCCCAGCGGCGCTGGGAAGAGGGCGGCGTCGCCTACGTGCAGGGTTCGGAGCTGCTCGAATGGCTGCAGCAACGTCCGCGCACACTTCGCACCCGTCAGGTCGGTGCGTTGCGCTCCGCTGTCCGCGAGCTCGCCGCGCGCGCCTAGATCAAGCTCAGTGTGAAACCGCCGGCTTCCTGGGGGCGACGTGCAGCTTGCGCGTCAGCGCCAGGACCCGAGGTGTCACGGGGAATCCCAAGCGACGCTTGCTGCGCGGCTCGGAGTCCACGTTGTGCTTCTGGGCGAGCCTGAGCGACTCACTCTGGCGATACGTGGCTTCGTTGTAGGTCGAGTAATCCATAACCGTAAGACGGATAAGCCCGGCTTGATCTTCCCCTTGGCGAGACCGGGACGGACTGGCAGACTTGAGGCATGGCCGTAGCTGAAGGAGTCATGCTCGACGAAGCGGCGCTCGCGGAGCTCGAGGGAACCTTCCGCGGGGACGTCGTGCCCACGACCCACTCGTCTTACGACGAGCACCGCAAGATCTGGAACGGCTCGATCGACCGTCATCCCGCGTTGATCGCACGCTGCGCCGGCGTCGCCGACGTGATCTCCGCAGTCAAGTTCGGCCGCAAGACAGGGCTGCCGGTTGCGGTGCGGAGCGGGGGACACTCGTTCCCGGGGCTGTCCGTAGCTGACGACGCGTTGATGATCGACCTCTCGCCGATGAAGGGCGTGCGCGTCGATCCTGAAAAGCGCACGGCGAGGGTGCAGGCCGGCGTGCTGCTCGGCGAGCTCGACCGGGAGACGCAGGCGTTCGGCCTCGCGGTCCCGTCCGGCATCGTCACGCACACGGGAGTCGCAGGCCTGACGCTCGGCGGCGGCATCGGCTGGATCATGCGTAAGCACGGGCTCACGGTCGATCAGCTCGTCTCGATGGATGTCGTGACTGCCGACGGCGAGTTCGTCAAGGCAAGCAAAGACGAGAACCCCGATCTGTTCTGGGGCCTCTGCGGCGGAGGCGGCAACTTCGGCATCGTCACCGAGTTCGAGTTCAACTGCGTCCCGCTCGGCACGCAGGTGCTCGCCGGCCCGGTCTTCTGGCCGATGGAGCAGTCGGGAGACGTCTTGCGTTTCTACCGCGACTGGGTTGCGGACGCGCCGGACGAGCTCATGACGATCGTCGTGCACAGGAAGGCGCCGCCGCTGCCGTTCGTCCCGCAGGAGCTGCACGGAAAGCCGGTCGTGATGGTGATCGTCTGCTGGGTCGGTGACGTGGAGGCGGGGGAGAAGTTCATCAAGCCGTTGCGAGAGTTCGGCTCGCCCGTCGCCGACGTGTGCATGGTGAAGCCGTATCTGGCGCATCAAGCGATGCTGGACCCGAGCTTCGTGCCCGGGCGCTTCTACTACTTCAAGTCGTGCGACCTGGCCGAGCTGAGCGACGAGGTCATCGACATCACGATGGAGCGGTCGCTGCAGATCAGCTCGCCGATGACCTCGTTCCCGATCTGGCAGATGGGCGGCGCCGTCTCACGAGTCGGCGAGGACGAGACGCCGTTCGGCGGCCGGAAGGCCGCCTTCACCTACAACATCGGGTGCTGCACGGAGACGGCGGACGGATTCGACGACGAACGACAGTGGGTACGCGACTTCTGGTCGGCGCTCGAGCCGTGGCATCAGACGGTCTACGTCAACTTCCTCGACAACGAGGGCGAGGAGCGAATCCGCGCCGCCTACGGTCCGGAGAAGTACGACCGGCTGAAGGCATTGAAGCGGCAGTGGGATCCGGACAACTTCTTCCGGATCAACCAGAACATCCCGCCCGGCTAGCGGCGCGCGAGTCGCGAGACTTCAGCGAGCGTCCGCATCATCCACAGGCCCGTGAGGAACGTGTAGACGAGAGCGGGAAGAAAGAACACCATCACGGCGATCAGGACGCTTAGCTTCGGAACGCCGGAAGCGTGGACGAAGGCCACCAGCACGACGGCGAGCTTCAGAACGACGAGGCCGAGGAGGACGTGCACGCTGCGCCGGATCGGCGACTCCGGCCGCGCGTCCCCGATTCGGGCATCGACCCAGCTGGCCAACAGAAACGCGCCCACTGCGAGCGCAACGGTGAACTCGGCTTTCCCCATCCCGCTCGCATCCTGGACGGAGGTGCCGGTAGGCGCGCGCGCCGAAGGTCTGGCTCGACCCAGACCTACGACCTAGTCGACGGTCAGCCCTCTTGCTGGCGCCGCTTCCACTCGGCGAGCGTTTCCGGATCCCGGCTTTGTTTCCGGTCGTCGAGGACCCGACTCTTGTGGTGGAGACCGACGTAGCGGCCGGGAAACCACCACTTGACGGCGCGCCCGAGCGCGGTGCGTCTGCACCAGCAATCAGCGTCGCAGGCGCAGGTCCGCCCGCGAGGATTGCGGACTCGCCGGAGGAGCGTTCGCGCGATCCTCAGAGCCTACTGTCAGCTAGTGGGCGCCTTCGGGACCGGCCAGGAAGCACGTGACTTCGCCTGGTTCCAGACGGCTGAGTTCAATCTCGTCGACGCACCAGCTCGGGCACGTCGCGCTCCAGGCCGCGGATGAACGCGCCCGGCTGCGAGTACTGTCCGCTCGGGCGTGCACCCTCGGCGGTCCGCAGGACGGGATGCGTCCGCCGAGCGTCCGCCACGATTCCGGCGGGTAGTTCCTGGATGTCGTAGGCGCAGATGAACGACGCCGGCACAGCAGCCATTTCAACGCTGATCCGAGCTTCGTAGCGCTTCCAGCCGGCTATCTCGGAGCTAGCTGAGCTCTGCGGCCAGATCACCTCGGCGACGACCCGCACGCGGGGAACGCCGCGCTCGAGGTGCTTGTCGATGTAGTGGCTGTACCGCTGGAACGCATGCTCTGGGCTCTGATACCAAGCGATGGCGTCGGCGAACTCGATCTGGGCAGCGTCTTCCCCGAGAGCTTGTCGGAGAACGGTGCGACCCGATTCGCGCAGCACGACCAGCGCGTGATCGCCACGCGCTAAACCCTTCTGCAGGAACGGCAGTGCACCGGCCACGAACTCGTCCGTCGACGAGTAGACGAGCGCTTCATGCCTGCAGCCGCGACCGTGGCTGCCGTCGCTGAGGAGGTCGCGGATTGCACCAGCGGACAGCTCGATTTTGGAGATGAACCCGAGCACGGGAGTTACGGCCACCCGCTCGGCGAGATCCGATTCGCTATGCGTGGAGGTCAGGACGGTGCTGGTGGGAGCGCCGTCGGGCCTCGCGGCGAGCTGCCACGCAAGGTCGAAGCCGCTTTCGCCGCTCAAATCGACGTCCACGAGCGTCACGTCAGGCTCGAGCTCCTGAACGCGTGCCAGCGCTTCGGCCGACGTGGACGCCATACCGACGACGTCGAATCCCTGGCGCTCAAGGAGTCGTGAGGCAGCCTCCAGGAAGTGTGTGGAGTCGTCAACCAGTAGGCAGCGAATAGCCATTGCAAACAGGATGCCAGACAAGATTGGCCGCGTCCTGGCAGGTAGCAGGAATATTCCGTCGGAGATCTGGACGGCTCCAGCGCCGCAGCTCCGACGGGACAAAATAATACGCGTGTCCTAGTCGGTTCGGAGGGTCGCGATTGCCCGCTCGATTGTTTCGGCGTGCTGCGCCCAGGTCTTCGATGGGGCTGCGCCCACGATGACCGAACTGGTGCGAGTGCCCGCGACGAGACATGCGATCTCCCGGTAGCGGGCTCGCGATGTGCGATAGCTGTCGATCACGCATGTGCCGTGGCCCGTGCGAAACGTGAGGCCGTGCGCGCTCGCGATCCGGCGGACGTCCGTCGAGCCCTCGTCACCCTGGTGTTCGATCCGGAAGCTCGGCCAGTTCGCAAGCGTCTCCGTTCCCTGGCGGGGAGTCAGGTTGAGATAGCCGCGGATGCTGCGCCCGTGGCCGAGCAGCGCGACCGAGGCTGTTCCTGGGTCGGTCCGAATTGGCCTCCATGTCCTCGGGTAGGCGAATGTCGCATTGCCGGACGGGAGCCGGGCGAGCTTCCAGTCGTGTGGCGGGCGTTGCGGTTGCAGCCAGCGAAACGCGGGCGCTTGAGCGTTGACGGAGGGGCGTCCGTCCGCGGCGGCGCCCCAGACACCGAGGCTGGCGGCGATGCTCGCGGCGACTACGAGTAGTCGCCGCGAGCCCTCGATGATCCGATCAGGCATCGATCAGATGTTCCCGTCGCCGTCGCTCGGACCGCCGTTGTTGTCCGAGTCGTGGTCGCCACCGTTGTTCTGCGGGATCCCGCTCTGAACGGGCGGCTTGGCCTTGGCGTGGCGTTCGACCTTTGTGCCCGCCGGCGAGACGGCGTTCCACTGACCGCCGAACGCGGTCAGGCCCTCGCCGTGCGTCTGGCCCTTCTTCGTGTCCTTGACGAACGTGTAGAGGGGATGACGGTTGTAGGTCACCTGCATCCGCCCGTCGGCGCGCTTCGTCGTCCCGAGCAGCGACGCCCTGGCGCCGCCGGTCGCCCGCGGCTTGCCGGCCGCGATCAACGGCGGCCAGAACTTCGCGCACATGCCGGCGCACGCGCTCTTGTCGTTCTTGTCCTTGCTGAACATGTAGAGCGTGCGACCGCCTGAGTTGACGACGATCCGCCCGAGGCTGGTCGACGCCGTCGATACGGTCGGACCGCTTCGTGCCGCCGCATCGCTCCCCATGGGGTGGAGGAGGAGGAAGGCCAAGGCAGCGACCGCCGCGACTGCTGCGGCGGTCGCGACGAGCGCGAGGCGCGGCGTCATGTCGCTGAGGGAGTTGGAACCGTGGTTGTTCTGCATCGTGCTCCTTCGCTGGTAGAAGAGGTCGACACAACGATGGCCGTCGTGCGGCACGCTTGTCCTCGCGGCCACCGCCCAATCGCGATTCCGGTTGACTGCACTCGAGAGAGGCGTGCCAGCACCTATCGGGGCGCCGATGTCAAGCTCGACGAGCCGCGGGTAGCTGCAATTCACGAGGTGCCGCGGGCCGGAACTTGGTTTCGCGCGTGACGGCGTCTAGTTGATCGGTGTACCGGCAGACGGGAATTCGAGGAGTCACGACAGCGGTATGCGAGATCGGCGGCTGGCAGCGATGGCCACGCGGGCGCATCGTCGGCAGGCTCTGACTCAATGGAGCGAGCCCTCGTTCATCTGCGCCGCCTTGTAGTGACGATCGTGCTCGCGCTCATCTTCGCCTCGCCCGCGGCCGCAGTCAGCATCCACATCACGAACAACTCATCGATGCCGGACGCCGAGATTGCCGATGCCCTGCCGGCGTTCCAGCGGGCTCTCGATCAGGACTTCGCGCCGAACTGGCACGAGGCACGCGGCTCAGAGCTCGTACTCGGCGAGGGTCCGCCAGGAGCCTGGGAGATCCGCATCGTGGATTCGCCGGAGTGCCTGCTCTGCTCGGGCTACCACGATCTCGACAACGGCGTGCCCTACGCCGTTGTCTCGACGCTGGACGACTGGCAGGTCACATTCAGCCATGAACTGTGGGAGATCCTGGTTAACCCGTATGTCGACCGCGTGGCGATCGTCAAGCCGAAAACGCTCACCCGCATCTACGCGCTCGAGACGGCAGACCCCGTAGAGGGAGAGCGGTTTGTCTACGTGCGCCCGTCGGCATCCGGCAAGCCGGTGCAGATCTCGGATTTCGTGACACCAGCCTGGTTCCGCGGAGACTCGAAGGGACCGTGGGACTTCAGCGGCGCGACGAAGCGGCCCCTCCAGTTGCTGGAGGACGGTTACCAGATCTGGTTGCACAACGGCGCCTGGGATGCCCTCTATGCGACCAAGGGCGCGAAGGCCGAGGGTAGGGCGAAGGCAAAGCGCTGGAATCTTCGCCGCCGGACGATCGCGCACATCAGCGGCGCCGTGCCGGGTTGATCATTGGGAGGGATGGGCGAAAGACGTCGCCGACCGCCAACCCGGCGAACTGATGCGAGGCGGCGACGCGAACCATCGCCACCCCGCTCGAAGCGAACACCCGCCGGCCCTAGAGCGCGCAGCCTTAACCGCGCGCGTTTACCGCGAAGCGCAGTTCCCCAAAGAACCGAGCGAAAGCGAAGCTTTCGCTCGGCCTCAGCGCGAGTCCAGGAAGGTGATCACGGCAAGGACGCGACGCTGGTCGTCCTCGGTGGCAGGGAGGCGCAGCTTCATCAGGACGCTACGCACGTGCTTCTCGACCGTTCCCTCCGTGATCCAGAGCTTGTGCGCGATGCCGGCGTTCGAGCGGCCTTCCGCCATCAGCTCGAGTACCTCGTGTTCGCGTGGAGACAGCACGTCCAGCGGGTCTTCTCTGCGTCGAGCCGCAACGAGCTCGCTGACAAGCGCCGGATCGACAACGGCCGCTCCTCTGACGATCCGTTCGAGCGTCTCGATGAACTCGTCCACGTCGGTAATCCTCGTCTTGAGGAGGTAACCGCACCGTTGGCCTCCCTCCAGCAACTCGGTCGCCCGTTCAACCTGGACGTACGCCGTTAGCACGACAATTGCCATCTCCGGAAACTCTTCGCGGATCGTCGACGCCGCCTCGAGCCCCTCGTTCGTGTGTGTCGGCGGCATGCGAATGTCCACGATCGCAAGTTCCGGCGACTGCTCGCGAACGAGCTCGATCAGCTCAGTGGCAGTCCCGCACTGACCCACAACGTCGAAGCCGGAGCGCTCGAGCAAGCCGGCAAGTCCCTCTCGTAGAAGGACATCGTCGTCAGCCAGCACGACGCGGGAACTCGTGCTCACACCGAGGATTATTGGCCACGGTGATGCGGTCGGTTCAGCGAGGCTTCGTTGGGAGGCGGCGCTCACTGGCAAATACCGGGTAGTGCTTCCTTCACGATCTCCCGCACATGCGCCGCCTGGTCCTCTGTAGCCCGAACCGGGTGGCGAGCGAAGCTGTCGTCTTGCGGCACGTTCCCCCGAGGATCGTGTTGCATGTCCCAACGATCGTTGCCTGACGGACCTCTCGTCTTCGTTGCTAGCCCCCAACCGCACTACCCGCCAGCAGGGATCGCGCGACTGCCGTAAGCGCCTGGCTCGTCGCGGTAGTGGCTGACGTTTGCCTTTCGGCCGGCGATGGTTTCGCCGTGCGCTGGGGGTACATCGCTCTGCTCCCCATCCGCCCCGTTGTCAGGCGAGCGTGGTCCTGCTATCAGCCGGCGCTGCTTCCGGCTATCCGGAAGTGCGAACGCCCACTAGCCGCGATGCCGACGGCTCGTCTGCGCAGCGACGCTGCAGAAGAACACTGAACGGGGCCTCCCTACATAACGGGTGGGAGCGGACTGGTCGAAAAGGAGGAAAGCAGATGAGCCGCGTACGATTTGGTTTAGGTGTTGCGTTGTTGGGGGCCGTGGCGCTCGTGGCATCCAGTTGCGGGAGCAGCAGCAATCAGAGCAGCGCTCCTGGCGGTACGTCCCAACCGGAAGCGAGTACGTGGTCGCTGCCGAACGCGACCCTGCAGAACACGCGCGCGATCAGCAGCTCGATCACGTCGGCGAACGTGTCCAAGCTAAGAGTGGCATGGAGGCTCCCTCTCAAGCACGCAGGGGTCTTCGGCTACTACGCCAACACTCCGGTGTTTGGCGAGGATGGGACGATCTATCTCCAAGATCTCGCCTACAACGTGTTTGCGGTCAACGGCAAGACCGGAAAGACGCTCTGGACACATTCTTCCGGTCGCAACGGAGCATCGCTGAGCTCGCTGCCGATCGGGGAGGGCCCGAACGGTGTGGCACTGCTGAACGGAACCCTGTACGGCGAAGCGCCCTCGTACGCATTCGCCCTCTCAGCTGCGACAGGAAAGCTGCTCTGGCGGACGCCCAACCTGGCGGAGAAGCAGGGCCAGGGCTTCAACCTCGCACCGCAGGTGCACAAAGGTCGGGTCTATCTCTCGACCTCGGGCCAACTGCACGGCGGGGTGGCTTACGCACTCGATGCGAAGACGGGCAAAATCCTGTGGAAATTCCAGGAGACGAAGAATCCGGCTGAACGGTCGGCGGGCGGCGCGAACGGCACCGGCGGAGCGTGGAACACCCCCGCGATCGGGCCGGACGGAACCGTGTACTTCGGGATTGCCAACCCGTACCGGTCGATCGACCAAGCCATCAACCATCCCACCAGGCTCCCCTACAACGACAGCACGATCGCGCTCGACCCGAGCGGACGGCTGAAGTGGTCTTTCCAGGGGGTTCCGAACGACTTCCACGACTGGGACATGCAGGTCTCTCCGATCTACGCGCAGAGCGGTAGTCAGCCCGTCGTCGTCGATGCGGGGAAGATGGGCTACGTGTATGTGATCAACGCCAACACAGGAAAGCTGCTGTGGAAAAAGCCGGTCGGCAAACATAACGGACATGACAACGACGGCATGCTGGCGTTGCACCACAAGTTCCATCCAAAACTGCCGTACGTCTATTACCCGGGCATCTACGGCGGCGTCGAGACGAACATGGCACTCGCCGATGGAGTCATCTACGTTCCGGTCACGAACCTGTTCGCGAAGTTCACCAGCAGGACACAGAAGCTCGCGACAAGCGGCCCCTTCGCGAAGGGCACCGGCGAAATGGTTGCCCTGAGCCTTTCCACCGGCAAGGTGTTGTGGGACCGGAAGCTCCCGCATACCCCGTACGGGGACGCCACCGTTACGAACGATCTCGTGTTCACGACGATGCTGAACGGCAAGGTGATCGCGCTCTCGCGCAAGACGGGCGCGATCGTCTGGCAAGAGCAGCTACCTGCCGGCACCAATTCCTCGGTCTCGGTCGACGGGAAGACGCTGATCACGGTCGCGAGCTTCCCGCAGGGCGCGGGGCAGAAACCGGAGGTCGTCGCCTACTCGCTCAACGCGCCGGCGGGCGGGGCGAAGCTTCAGGCGCCGCCTGCCTCCACCCCTGGCTCCTCGTCCACCGGCACCACTGCGCCATCGACCGCCAAGGGCACCTCCGTCCAGGTCAAAGGCGGAGAGTTCTTCTTCAGGCTCTCGACCAGGTCGGCCCTCAAGCCCGGCACGATGACGTTCGTCTTCACGAACACCGGTCACGTGCTTCACGACTTCAAGATCAACGGCAAGCAGACGCCCCTCATCCAGCCTGGCAAAACGGCGGAGCTCGTTGTCACGTTCAAGAACAAGGGCACGTATCCCTACCTCTGCACGGTGCCCGGACACGCCGAGGCAGGAATGAAGGGCGTCTTCACCGTCCGCTGATCGCGGCACTGGCGGTGCAGACGCCGACTGGCCAAAGGAAGGACCTCATCATGGACGTCCATCATCTTCAGCACCTGCGGCCTCGGCGAACCCTGCGGTCGACGAAGCAGCCAACCGACTTGGTCACGTGCTCGCTCTGCCTGCGCGTGCGCCGAGGCTCGGAGTGGCGCGAGGCGGAGCAGGTGATCCGAGAGCTTCGGTCTTACGAGCTCGAGGCCCCACCGCGAATGCACTCCGCGGTGTGCGAGGTCTGCGCGGAGTCGATCTTCAGTCGACGCGTCGCAGAGGAGATCCGAGTGGGAGCGGCATGACTGCCGCGCGCCTCGTTGTGATCGCGTGCTTGGCGCTCGGTGCCGCACTCGTCGGCGACGGCGCGAGCGCGAAGAGGTTGACATTCGCTCCGCGCGTTGCCGCTGACGCGTCGCCGCAAGCGAGTGTGAACTGGTCCGGCTATGCGGCAGTGTCCTCTACGACCGAAGCAGTCCCGTCGGCTGACTCGGCTCTGACCTTCGGCGACGTGACGGGAAGCTGGACACAACCGAAGGCGCACTGTGTCAAAGGCCGTTCCGACGCCGCCGCCTTCTGGGTTGGGATCGGCGGCTTCAACGAATCCTCGACGACGCTCCAGCAGATCGGCACAACGGCGCAGTGCAGCAGCCGAGGTGTCGCGAGCTCATTTGCCTGGTGGGAGATCGTCCCGGCGGGGGAGGTCCGAGTGCCGTTGAAGGTTCGGGCTGGGGATCGAGTCACCGCAGCTGTGCTCGTCAACGGATCGAAGGTGACGATGAGCATCAAGAACGCGACCAGGAGGACGCGCTTCTCGACGAGGGTGACCGTCTCACAGCCTCTCGACGTCTCGTCGGCCGAGTGGATCGCCGAGGCTCCGACGGCCTGCACTTCGAACGGCGTCTGCGAGGTCGTCCCCTTGACCAACTTCGGCAGCGTCACGTTCAGCAAGGCCGCTGCAACCGCGAACCAACTGTCCGGAACGATCACCAACCCCGCCTGGGTCGCGACTCCGCTCCAGCTGATCCCGGATGCATCGGTGGGCGGCCTCGGCGCCTCTCCGGGCGCGCTCTCCGCCGACGGGCGCTCGTTCAGGGTCTCGGCTCAGCGAGTGGCGTCGCGGACGCGCACCGTCGCGACGGCAGCCCGCAGGATGCACCGTGGCCGGTGAGGCCCATTCATGTAAAGGGCCCCTCGACCCTGACACCACGCCGGTCCTCGACCTGCCCGGCGAGCTTGCTGACGAGTTACGTACGACGGCACGCGAAGCGCACCCCTGACTGAAGTCGAGCCCGACCCGGCCGGCAAGGGTTCGGTGTCTCGCCTCATTTGGCGGCGATGACCGGTGGCGGTCCGTGCTGCGCTCGATTTGGGTGTGGCAAACACGCGGCGGACTCCCTCGCAGCTCGTGTTCGTCCGGAAACGCGCTGGCGACGAGCTCGACCGGCGCGCTAGCTTCCGCGCAAGCTGCCGAGCATGACGTGGAGCGTTGCCTTCCTGCCGTTCTGGTGCTTAACCACGACTGGGACTTTCTGCCCCGGCTTCAGGTCCGCGAGCACAGCGGAGAGGGCGCCGCTGGTCGACGTCGCCGTTCCGGCGACAGACGTGATCACGTCGCCGACGCGCACTCCTGCGCGCGCGGCGGCGCCGCCGGACGTCACGGCGCCGACCAGGACGCCGTTTCCGTTCGTATCACCGACGCGGATGCCGAGAAATGCGCGATGCGAATCGACGACCTTCCCCTTGGCGACGATCTGGCCCGCGATGTCCTTGACGAGATTGCTCGGGAGCGCGAAGCCGATACCCGCGGCGCTACCTCCGAGCTGCGGATCGGTTGCTGCGAGCGTGGGAATGCCGATCACACGACCCTCGATGTCCACCAACGCGCCACCGGAGTTGCCAGGGTTGATCGCGGCGCTCGTCTGGATCACCATCGGCAACGTGACGCTGCTGTCCTCCTGAATGGCTCCGCGGAAGGCGCTGACGATTCCCTCCGTCACACTCGATTGCAGGCCCAGCGGGTTGCCGATCGCGATCGCGAGATCGCCGACGCGGAGCTTCGACGAGTCCGCAAACGTTGCAGGCTGCAGGTGGCTGCCGGAGATCTTGATCACGGCGAGATCGTCGGCTGGGAACGAGCCGACCAGCCGCGCCTGATAGCGAGTGCCGCTGGACGTCGTCACGGTCCACGAGCTCGCGCCGCTGACGACGTGGTTGTTGGTGACGATGTGTCCGGACGCGTCGAAGACGATTCCCGAGCCGAGACCCCGCTGATCCTCGATCTGTACGACTGACGGCGATACCGACCGCACGACATTCACGATTGCGCCCTGTAGAGCCAAGGCGCTCGCCGGGACGCTCCGGCTGACGGGCGCGCCGGCCGAGACGGGCCGGCTTGCTGGCGTCCTCGATGGTTCCCTCGAGGGCGTCGGATCCGTCGCGAGCGCAACGGCTGCGACGGCGACGCCGGCAATGATCGCGCCGATCAGGGCAGCCGGCAAGCCCGGGTACCACCGCTCTCTTGTCCGTACCGAGTTGAACATCGGGCCTCCCGCTCGTTTTACGGAGCGACGTCGCGCGTCAGCTCCATTGGCAGTCCTCCGAGTGCTGGTCATCGCCTCTCGCCCCACAGGAAGGGCAAACGTAGGTCTCTCCGAGATAAATCCCCGCGAGCGCGTGCGCCATCAGGAGAACCACCACGACATAGACCAACACCAAAGGGCTCATCGGAGGGTCACCCGCCTGTCGTTGCGCGCTTCGGGGAAGATCGCCTCGAACACGTGCACGACGCGGCCCACGCGCACACGCTCGGCGTGAATGCCTGGCTGGCGACCGCGCCGGCAACTGCGAAGGAGATAGCGAAGCGTAGGCACGTTGCTTTTCGGCCTCAGCGGCCGGATTCAGCGAGCCGCCGCCGCGAGAGCGTGTCCAGCGTCACTGTGCCCAGGAGGATGATGCCGGCGACGATGAACCTCGCTGCTGAGCTGTACCCGATCCACCATGAGCACCAAAATCCGCCTCCGGAATCCCCGTTGCATGTCCTTCTCCCTTCTTCCAACACTCGCTGTCGTGGAGCACGAGCAAAATCGCTGATGCACTCCACGATTGCGGAGCTCCCGGCCGCAGTCGTCGCCGCGAGCGCCTAACGTTGATTGCTGCCCGCAGCAAACTCGCGGTGCCGGTTACCCGGAAGAGCGAAGCAGACTGTTGGCCGGCCGGTGGCCGCCTCTCTGCAGCACATGCGCGCCGGCGAGGAACGCGGCGCCGGCGTGTTGAAGCGCGCTTGACCGGCGGCGTTCAGCCCCAGCCGGCAAGACGTGTCGACTGGGGCTGGTGAGGTAGTGCCGCGTTACGGTGCTCAGCCGGCAGTGATGGCGCCGAAGAGCCCGTGTGTCTCCCCGTTCGGCCCGGCGAGGAAGTAGAGCGACGTCGTCGGTCCGGCCGCGGACCCGTTTCCGAATGCGATCGCCCAGAGACCGTCGATCGCGATCGGCGTGCCGTCGCCGCGTCGGAGCTGGCCGGCGAACCCCCACTTTCCGTTGCCGCGGTCGTGGTACGCGCTGATCCGGCCGTTCCCGAAGTTCCCGACGAGCAGGTCGCCGGAGAACGGTCCGAAGTTCGACGGAGCGAGCGCCAGCCCCCACGGAGCGTTCGGGGGTGCATTCTTGCGACCGCCGGAGGCCACCCGCGCAACGAGCTTCCCGTCGGGGGTGTACTCGTCCACGTACCCACGCCCGCCGCCGGGAACGTCTACGCGCTTGGCGGTGTCCTGCTTCGCGTAGGTGACGAATATGCTGCCGCCCAACGCCTGGATGCCAAACGGCGCGTAACCCTTCGGCAGCTTTGCATCGCGGAAGCCGCGGGCGAGCGTGACCGGCCTGAACGAGGCGTCGAAGACGTCGACGCGGTTGTTGTGGAAGTCGGTCGCGTACAGGCGGTTGTTCAGGGTCGCAAGGCCTCTGTAGACGGCCTTCTGCGACGAGCGATCGACTCCCGGTATCGCAGTAGTTGCGTTGACGGTGGGCGACCAGCCGAGAATCGTTCCGGCTTGCGTCGAGAACAGGAAGCGGGCAGCCCCACTTACCCCGTTCTGGGTCACCACGAAATCGCTTGCGTTGCCGTTGAAAACGGTACCGGTGGGCCCGCCGGCGACCGTTACGGTGAGTGCCTGCTTCGCACCCGTGCCGTTGTAGAGCGTCGACTCATTCGTGCCGTTGTCCGACGCCCACCACGGTGTCGTCGGACCGGCGGACAGCCCCCACCCGTTGACCAGCGCTGGGTCGGTGTTCGGTGCAGACGACCCGCTGTCCGCAACGAGATTCGTAACGGTGAATGAATTGCCCGGCGACGCCGCGCCTGCGAATGCAGCAACCGATGCCGCGATCGCGATGGCGGCGGTCATGACACTTACACGAATTGGCATGTTTCCTCCTAGTCGAAGTACACAAACCAACACGATGACCCTCGTCGCTCGGGCACCGCATCCGTGCAAACGCGAAGGTTGTCTGCCCGGCTAGCCGGTAGCGGAAGGTGACCGCCGACGCGATTCCGATCCTCAATTCCCAGGTAGCCGGTACGCGGGTTGGTTGCTGGCTGCGAAGACCGCGGCCTGTCGAAACGCAATCGTCAATTTCCATGGAACGAGACAAGGGCGCGCTGGCCAGGCGGAGTGAACTGCAGGAAATGGTGGACGCGGTGCACGCGCTTTCAGACGACCCGAGTCCGGCGAATGTCGAGCGCTATCTAGCATCGAGCCGGGCGCTCGAGGGCTCGCGTAAACAATCCGCCGAAAGGAATGGGCGCCGTGCTCGAAACACCCGAGATCCTGTATACAGCTGAGGCCACGGCCATCGGAGGTCGCGAAGGGCATGCCGCGACGAGCGATGGAGTCGGCGCTTCTACGTTTTGCGAACGGACGTGGGCTAGACCTGAGTGAAGCGCGCGTGACTGCGCGAGTCGGCATCGGCCTCCTGAAGACCGGCGGCCTTGGTCTCGCGGTCGCGCTCGATCTGGACGCTCCCGGGCAGAACCGAGACGTGGCGGTCGACCTGATGAACCGGGCTCACGAGACGTGCCCCTACTCACGGGCGACACGCGGCAACATCGTGGTCACGCTCACGGTCAGCGGCTCCAGCATCGAGCGTCAGGCCGCGTGAGCGGCCGTTAGCGATGGCCAGACCTCGTTTGGTTGCGCGCTAGCGCCAGTTAGCTTCAACAACGTTTCGAACTGCGGCGGCCGACAGTTCTGTTTTTTGCAAGAAGCCGGCGGCCGCGCTCGACGCGATCAGTTCTGCTGCGTCTCGGTCCGAGTGCGTCGAGATCAGGATGACGGTGGGGCGGTCGCCGGCAGACGTCTCGGACAGACGCTCCGCCAGGTCCAGGCCGTTCTCCTCGCCGAGGAAGATGTCGACGAGGACGACATCGGGATGGAGGGTCTCGACCTGGCGCACTGCTTCGTCGCTCGTTGACGTGACTCCCATTACAACCAGGCCCTCTCGTTCGAGCAGAACCTGGGCAGCGCGCAGGAAGTGCTCGTTGTCGTCGACGATCAGGCAGCTGATAGGCACGTGGTCAGCGTCGCATGGAGGCCGCCTCCCTGCATCGCTGCTACCCGGAATTGCAGGGAAAGCGAGTTTCCGAAGTCGCTGATACCCAGCAGCCCGAACCGGTCTTTCCGGGAAACGGTACTCGAGGTTAGGCGCTTACAGGGATGACGCACGTGGCGTGGTCCGCGATCGTCGAAGGCGCATTCCTCGGGTGACTTCCGAGGAAAAAGGAGTCAGTGGTGGTCGACGTGACTGCCCGGCTTGCGACACCGAACGAAAGAGGAGGCAACTTTGGAAACCCCCGACCAATCGAAGAATGTGACTAGCCGTCGGTCGTTCTTGCTGACTGGAGCAGCGATCGGTGCAGGAACCATCGGTGCTGGACGGTTCTTGGCTGACGCGTCGCCGGCGCTTGCGGCCGGAGGCCTCACCAAGGGCGACGCGGCGATTCTCCGCTTCCTTGCTGCGGCCGAGCTCATCGAGACCGATCTGTGGCAGCAGTACAACGAGCTTGCCGGCATCCAGGACGGCGAGGTGCCTGGCGGAAGCGGGAGCCCGGCCTACGCCGAGGCGGTTGCCGTGCTGGACGAAGACATGGCCCAGTACATCCACGACAACACCGACGACGAGATCAGCCATGCCGCCTTCATCGATGCGTACCTGAAGGCGCACGGCGAGCCGACGGTCAACCTGGATAGGTTCCGCACCCTGCCCAGCAGTAAGGCGACCGGCGCGCAGCAGATCGGCCGGCTGACGAATCTGATGCAGCTAACGGTCGACACCAGCTTCTGGACGCGCTACCGCAGCGACTCCCAGAACCCCGACTTCGGCGACGTAACCGTGCAAGCGGTTCCCGGCCTCGCCGCAGGTCAGTTCCCGGCGATTCCGCGCAGCGACGACGACCTCGACCAGCCCGACCATCTCCAGGCCATCGCCAACACGGCCGGCTTCCACTTTGTCTTCATCGAACAAGGTGGTACGAGCCTTTACGCTCAGCTCGCTCAGCGGGTCACCCACCCCGAGGTGCTCCGCATCCTGCTGAGCATCGGTCCGACTGAGGCGATGCACTTCCAGACCTGGCAGGACAAGGCGGGCAACGCGCCGCCGCTCACCGACCCGACGAACGGTCTCGTGTTCCCCGATCTCAACGCCTCGGGCGGCGAGCTGACCCAGACGAACCTGATCATGCCGGAACCGACGAAGTTCCTCAATCGCAAGTTCCCGATCGTCTCGATCATTCGGCCGACCCAGACGAAGGGCGCTGCCATGGCCGCGGTGAAGGCCCTGACCGCCGACGGGCTCTTCATCGGACAGTCACAGGAGTTCGTCACCGTCATCACTGAACTCGCAAAGGCCGCGGACGCGGCCCGGCACGGGTAACGCAGGAGCGGCGATCGTAGCCACGGCGTACTTCCGGCCGAAACGGGATTGCGTCCTTCGCTCGGTCAGGAAGGACGCAATTCGCTAGGCCAGATCTGACAAGGAGGACACATGACCGGTTGGACCAGCCCCACACACATCGTCCTGCTACTGCTGATCGCATTGCTGCTCTTCGGTGCAAAGCGGCTGCCGGAGATCGGGCGTTCGCTCGGCTCGGGCATGCGCGAGTTCAAGGACTCGGTGGGCGGCTCGCACAAGCCGGAGGAGCTCGCTTCGCCTGTCGAGACGACCGCCGCGGTGCGGGACGAGCACGAGACCACGGTCTAGCCAAAGATGCGTGGCCTGCCGCGACGTCTCCCGCATGGCGAGGAGGCGACGTTCGTCGAGCACCTCGAAGAGTTGCGCTGGCGGATCATCATCGTGCTCGGCGCGCTCGCGCTTACGACGATCGTCGCATTCGCGTTTCACGGCCATGTTCTCGATTGGCTGAACCACGCGTTGCCCGCCGATCGGCGACGACCGGTGACGCTTGGCGTCGCCGAGCCGTTCACCGTCTCTTTGACAGTGAGTGTCTACGCAGGCTTCCTGCTGGCGCTGCCAGTGATCCTTTGGCAGCTCTGGTCATTCCTGGCGCCTGCATTCGACCCGTCGATCGAACGGCGCGTGCTCGAGCTCGTCGCGTTCGCCACGGCCCTCGGTGTGACAGGGCTCGCATTCGGTTACTGGATCCTGCTCCCGCGGGCCTTGCACTGGCTGACGAACTACGACGACACGCACTTCACGCACCTGGTCCAGGCGAAGCCGTACTACGCATTCACCGCGACCATGCTGCTCGGGATCGTGATCGTGTTCGAGCTCCCGATGGTCGTGCTCGGCCTGGTGAGCATCGGTGTGCTGTCATCAGCGCGCCTTCGGAAGAATCGCCGCGTCGGTTACTTCATCGTCGCGGTGGTCGCGCTCGGCCTGCCTGGGCCGGATCCCGTGACTACTGCCTTGGAGCTCGTACCGATGTGGGCGCTCTTCGAGGGCTCGATCTGGCTTGCCGTCCTGGTCGAACACAGGCGACCAGAAGCTCTCGCCATTGACCCCTTCGAGGCCGTTGTTCAGCCGCCGGACTAGGCAGTGGCACAGCTTTACGGGCGCTTGAGGATGCGTTTGAAGGGGTCCGAGTACGGTCGGAATGGATGAGGGAAGGTGGCGATCGCACGGCGCGCATTGGCTTTCGTCACGATCGCAATCGGAGCATCGACCCTCGTTGGAAGCTTTGAACCGCGAGCCGCCGCGACGCAGGCCTCGACCGCCATCTGCCCCATCACGTACGGGTACTGGGAGACGGTCGCGTCGATCGACCCGAGGCGGATTGCGTCTAGCACTTCGGGGATGCCGTCGAGGCCGATGATCTTGACCCGACCCGTCTTGCCCGCCGCGCGTACCGCGTCGGCGGCTCCGAGGGCCATCAAGTCGCTCGCCGCGAAGAAGCCGGAGAGGCTTGGGTTGTCCCCGAGTATTTCCTGGGCGACGATCTGCGCTTTTGTCCGGCGGTAATCGGCATTGATGCGTGCAACAACTTTCAGCCGTGCGCCGTGAATGCCACGTTGGAATCCCCTCAAGCGGAGGGCGCTGTTCACGTTGTCGGCCAGACCGCCGATCAGCGCAACTCGTCCGCCGGGTTGCAGGAGGGAAGCCATCCTCGAGCCCGCCAGCATGCCCGCCGCGACGTCGTTCGTTCCGATGTAGGCGCGGATCGGCAGGCGGGCGCGCCTCGCAGCCGTCTGATCGATTGGGCTGTCGAGGTTCACGATGGGACGCGTGACGCCGCGCAGGGCAGAAACGAGATTGGTCGACGTGATTGGGTTGACGACGTAGCAATCACTTTTGCCACCAACAAGGGCGCGGACGTGTGCAGCCTGACCTGCGAGGTCTGCGTTGCTCGCCGCAGCTCGGATCGAGGCATGCGCTCCGCGTCGCTGCGTCTCGATTCGCACACCCTCGTAGATCGTGACGAAGAACGGGTTGTCGAGAGCGTTGAGGACGACACCGATCCGGACCGGTGGGGGCTTTGCTGCAGCGACGCCTCCGAAGAGAAGCACCGCGGAAACGGCCGCAAGGGCAATCGGCCAGCCCTTCACCCTCGACCTCCCATGCGTGGGGAGAAGTCAACCTACAGAACCGGCTGCGGTCGCTCAAGAACCCGGTTCTCATAGGGACTGAGCAATGGAGCAGAATGGTTGAGCATCCCCAGGAAGGTGGTAGGTGAATCTTCGCCAGATCGCTCCGCTGGCGCTCGCGCTAGCCGTGACGGTTGTCGGTTTCTTCGGCGCACGCTTGGATGGGCAGCGGGATGCGCGGCGCGAGTCCGGGCATCGCGCCGAGATCGCGGCCACAGAGATCCGTGGGCGCATCGACCAGGGAGGGGCGCTCGCCGACAGCCTCCGCCGCTTCATGGCCGGTGCCGTTCGCGGCCGCGTCACGAATGAACAGTTTGCGAGCAACGCCTCCAGATGGTTGAGTCCGGTGGATCTGACAGCGGCGGCCTGGATCGAGCAGGTTCCATCATCAGAGCGTGCCGCCTATGAGCGGCGTCTCGGCGGACCCGTCGTGGTGGCGGATCGACAGGGGAGGATTTCCCGGGCGGGCCCCAGGGCGTCGTATCTGCCGGCGACGCTCGTAACTGGCATCCCGCCGATGACCGTGCCTGGCCTCGACTTTGCCAGCGAGCGGGGAATTGCGGCCGCGATTGATCGGCCTCGCACGCTGTACCAGGTCACCGCGACCTCGCTGTCGAGGCCGCGAGACGAGCTCGCCGGCCTCTTCCTCGTCCAGTCCGCGCAACGACTTACGAATGGCGCGGTCCAGCCAGGTTATGTCGTGCTGTTCGTTCCCGAGTTGTGGCTGCGCGCTGGGGCAACCGGAACCGAGCGGTTCGAGTTGCGCGTCGGCGGAGTCTCGTCGGAAAGCATTGGCGGGGCCGCAGTTCACAGCCGGTTCACCGACGCCGGACAGCGATTCGACGTGCTGGTGCCGCTGGAACCGGTGCAAGGCGCGGCAGCCGTTCTTCCATGGATCATCCTTGCGGGTGGCCTAGTGGTCGTTGCTCTCTTGGGCGTGGCCGAGCTCTATGCGTCGCGCCGAGCGAAGGCCAAGGCCGAGGTCGACCGACTGTTCACCATTTCTCCCGATCTGATCGTGGTCGCCGGTTTCGACGGTTACTTCAGACGGGTCAATCCTGCGTTCGAGTCGCGCCTCGGCTACACGCAGCAGGAGGCACTCTCGCGTCCTGTGCTCGACTTCGTGCACCCTGACGATCGCGGGCCGACTGAAGAGGAAGTCCAACACCTGCATGAAGGTCAGACGACGATTTCATTCGTCAACCGATATCTCTGCAAGAACGGGTCACACCGATGGATCGAGTGGACGGCCACGCCGGTCATCGAAGAGCGTCTGACCTACGCGGTCGGACGCGACGTAACGGAGCGTCGAAAGGCCGAGAGCGACCTGCGCGAAGCAGAGGAGCGCTATCGGGCACTCGCGGAGACGCAGACCGCGTTGCGCCGAGTCGCGACGCTCGTTGCGCGACGCGCCTTACCAAGCGACGTGTTTGCGGCGACTACGGCCGAAGCAGGCAGGCTCCTGCACTCAGATGCCACCGCGTTGTGCCGCTACGAGGCGGACGGCACCGTCACGATCATGGCAACTGAGCCCAATCCAAACATGGAGGTGTCGATCGGAACACGCTACCCAGTCGACCATGCCAACAACGTGTTGGGCGTTGTGTTCCAGACGGGGCGAGCCGCGCGAAGGGATAACTTCGATGATGCGACCGGCGAGGTCGCAGAATTGGCCCGTCGCGGCGGCGTCCGCTCTGCGGTCGGAGCCCCGGTCACGGTGGAAGGGCGTCCCTGGGGAGCCATCGCCGTTTGGTCGAAGCGCGGGCCGCTTCCCGGCGACACCGAAGAGCGTCTGGTCGCCTTCACCGATCTTGTGGCGACGGCAATCGCGAATACGGAGAGTCGCGCACAGCTCACGGCTTCGCGTGCGCGAATCGTGGCTACCGCCGATGCGACTCGACGCCAGATCGAGCGGGATCTGCATGACGGCGCGCAACAGCGGCTCATTTCCCTTTCATTCGAGTTGCGGGGTGTGCACGATGCGTTGCCGCCCGAGCTCGATGATCACCGAGCTGCGCTGGAGGAGACGCTGGACGGGCTGACGAGCGCCTTGAACGAGTTGCGCGAGATGGCGCAAGGCATTCACCCGGCGATCCTCACCCAGGGCGGGCTCGGACCAGCCCTGAAGACGCTTGCGCATCGTTCGGCGATTCCGGTCGAGCTCGATGTGCAAACCGAGGGCGGGCTGCCCGAGCGCGTCGAGGTGACTGCCTACTACGTCGTGTCCGAGGCTCTCGCGAACGCTGCCAAGCACGCGCACGCATCCGTCGTGCATGTCGCGGTGCGGACCCAGGACCACATGCTCAATGTCTGCGTTCGTGACGACGGCCTCGGAGGTGCGGACCCCGACCGCGGCTCCGGCTTGCTAGGCCTGAAAGACCGAGCGGAGGCAATCGGCGGCTCGCTGTCACTCGAGAGCGCAGGCGGTGCGGGGACGTCGCTGTACGTCG
>Ga0207648_10000795_pt1 | contig 35568 bp, 56 predicted proteins | sample KBSMisM32_FD_184310 | JGI IMG/M metagenome (GOLD analysis project Ga0207648, IMG submission 184310) | Miscanthus rhizosphere microbial communities from Kellogg Biological Station, Michigan, USA - KBS Miscanthus M3-2 (SPAdes) (version 2) | ecosystem: Host-associated > Plants > Roots >... | reverse complement strand
GGTCACCGGGCGCGATAAGACCGGGTAGCTCGAAATAGGGTTTGGTGTGAACGGGTGTTGACGGGTGGGTGTTTTGTGGGGCTGGGGGTGTGTTTTGGTGTTGTGGCGGGATGTTTTCGCGTTTTGGGGGGTGTTGGCGGGAGGTTTTGTTGTCTGAACCCTCGTTTTGGGGCCTAAGTGGGGGGGTGTCATGGGCGGGTGCCGAAGATTTTCCTGTCTGGGGGTGCGGGTGGTAAAGGAACCTGGTTGTGAGGGTGGTGGGTGGGTACGGGAACAGGTGTCGACAACCCTGTCGGCTGTACGTGTAGGGGGAATGATGAAGAAGAAGATGAGGAAGCGTCTGCTGGTGGTGGGCGTGAGTGTTTTGGGTGTTGTGGCGGCTGGTGTTGTGGCTGCGGGTCCGGCGTCTGCTCGGCGTGACTCTGGTTGGAATGGGACCAGGGTGGGTGTGCGGCATACGGATCATGATTCGGGTTGGAATGGGACCCGGAAGGTGGATCGGGATTCCGGCTGGAACGGTACTGCTAACGCCCGTTGACGTCGGGGTGGTTACCCCCCCCTCACAGGGGGTCAGTCCTGGGTGAGGCGTTCCATGATGCGTCGGTCGCGTTCCATTCGAGCTTCGAGGCGGTCTCTGAATCCTGGTTCGGCTGTTTCGGCGGTCAGGTGGTCGTGGATGGCGCGTCTGATGAGTTCGGAGATGGTGATGCCGTCTATGCGGGCGACGGTTTCGGCGTTCGTGTAGAGGTCTTCGGGTAGCCGGATGGTGGTTATCCGTGTCTTGGTCCTGGTCACGGGGTCGACCAGCCCATCTCGATCAACCGCTCAAGCGCCTGATCCGCGAACCTCAGAGCCTGCTCGGAGTCGAACACCCCCGCCTCCTCAACGTGCTCCCAGCACACCGATGCCGCCCCGGCTAGTTGAGTGAGCAGTTCGGCGGGCGTCTCGCAGTCACGAAACGGTGCGTCGTTCTCGGCGGTGTGTTCGGTCATGGCCTCATCCCTTTCCCGGGCGTGGTGAGGCTTCGGCAGTCAGGACATTGATTCTGTGGCGCGTAATACTGACAACCGTGCTGGCACTTCTCTTTTTCAACTATGGCGTCCAGTTCCTTACCCATCCTGTCGGCAACCTCGCCAAGAGTTCCTTTTCCATCACCGAAATCTAGACGAATGTCATTGACCATCTGGATTAGATAGATGCGCCTCTGCTTGTCGGTCAGGCGGGGTGCGTCATTCTCGTCGGTCATGGCTGCTCCTCGGGGAGGATGTGGTAGGTGGGCGCACCGCATGGCCGGTTGCATACCAGGTACAGCGGGACGGCCATCGTTTCGATCACTTCCCAGTCGTGTCCGTAGGTCGCGCATTCTTTCTGTGCCCGCTGGTGTTCCCACTCTGTTTCGGTCTGTCGTTCAGTCATCGGGTGTCCCTTCGGGCGGAACGGTGCGGGCGTGCGGAACGGTGCAGGCTGCGAGATCGGCCAGCCGCACCATCGGTCGCCGCGTGTGCCGCGAGCACACCGGGTAGAAGCCACCCTCGTTGGGGTCGATTCGCACGGCGACGGCGATGTTCTCGCACGGCTGGCTCTCGCCCTTGCGGGTCACATCCTCGTGGCACTCGACGTAGCGCATCGCCTCGCGGAGCAGCACCCAGCGTGCGTCGTTCTCGGCGATGTACCCGGTCATAAGTGCGCTGAACGCCTCGCTGGCGTCACTCATGGCTGTGTCCCTTCGGGCGGAAGGACGCGGGTACGCTGCAGTCGGGACATCACCTTGATCTTGTGCGCGGGGCCGTTGGCCTCATGCTCAATGCGTGCGTCGTCGGCCTCGGACTTGTCCTCGACCCACGGGCTCTGATAGGCGCAGTCGTAGCAGGCTGCTGAGTGCTCATACTTGGCGGGCAGGCGGTACTCGGTCATTGGAGGATCAGCTCCCCACCGCGCCTGATGTAGATAGGCAGGTTGAGAGTGCGGGCCATGTGTTCCTCGAACTGTGCACCCTTCGAGGACTTCCAGCCAGGAAGGAGAACCATCGCGTCGGCCATGAGGATGGAGTGGATGTGGAACCTCATGTACAACGCCTGCGAGAGGCCGTCCTGTCCTCGGAAGGCGTTACAGGGATTGATGACGGTGTGGCCTTCGTTGATGAGCAGCTCCTCCTCCGACGTGAACGGGGGTTCATAGTCGGGGATGCCGGTGACTGGGCCGGAGATGTAGACGATCACTTCAGGTTCCTGTTCTTCCGGTTGAGTTTCCTGTTCTCGCCCCACATGAGAGCGAGGGCGATACCGATGGCGAGGTTGTAGGCGGCCAGGTACCAGCGTTCGTTGACGAGGTTGATTCCGACGGCGACACCGTTCATGACCGCCAGGCAGAGGACTGCCACATGAAGGAACGCGCTCACTCGTCCCCCGCCTGTCCGGCGATGATTTTCGCCCGGTACGCCTCAGTCCTCTGCCGCAGATGGATCGCACCATGCACCCGGTGCAGGAACTGATCCCAGTCACCGGCCTCGATCCGGTCGATAGCGGAGAACGCTTCACTGGCGTCACTCATGTCTGTTCCTTTTCGTCTCTGGGGTGTGCGTCTTCGTCGAAGCAGTCGAGCACCGCCTGCGCGGTGTCGCGGATGGCGGCGTAGGCGTGCACCCCGTCGAGCATGTGGGGGCGGACGGCGCGGATGACGGCGTCGAAGCCGGGCCCGACCTTTGGGTCGTAGTCCCAGGTGAGGACGATGACGGCCCGGTCACTCATGGGGTGCCCCTAACGTGCGGACAACGGTGCCGTCGTCTCCGAGTTCCACAGGCGGCCACCTGTCCTCCTCAGGGATGGCGTTGTGCAGCGAGTAGGCGATGTCGGCGTCGACCCAGATCGCTACCGCTGTCGCCGTGCACTTCCACCTGGCGCAGTACACGTACGGGAGGGCACCGGGTGGAGCGTTGGTGATGAACTTGTGTTCACCGTGCAGACACTTCTTCCGCATCATGGCTTGTTCCATTTCGATGTTGGGTCCAGGAGGCCCTCGACACGGAGCTGGTCGATCAACCGGACGCTGTTGTCGGCCCTGTAGATGTCGATGAGCCAGCGGCCGAACGAGTCGGCCTTGAACGTCTGTCCACGTAGCAGGCCGTCGGAGATGCCTCGGGTGATGAAGTCGTTGGTGAACCTGGTGGCGGCTGCGCCTCCGGCTTCGTTGGTCTCGAACGCGTCCCCACCCAATAGCCGGAACCGGGAGGACCATTCCTTGTCCTCGCGGAGGTAGAACCCGAAGTCCATCCGTTTCGCGATGGTGAGGTCGGCGGTGTCTCCGTCGACGGTTCGGATCAGGTCGGTGATCTGGTAGTCCCACTCGCGTGGGGCGGCAGGCTGGTTTGGGGGCATAGCAGACTCCTGGGGTTCTGAACGGACGTTGACACTGTGATCTTCGTCTTTACCCTGAACCTGAGGTTCATGGTTGACCCAGGTGCGGGACGCGGGGCAGATGGCGTCCGGGTCGCCGTGGAGGGGCGGGTGGCGGCGGACCTGTCCGGTGGGGAGGATCGCCCGGTGGCCGCAGACGGGGCAAGGACCAAGCTGACCGAGAACACCCATTTATATCTCCTGTGATATAGCCCTGTCCCGGGGAGGGAAGGAGTCAACTAAGCCCCCCGGGACAGGAGTCACTTCATCTTGCGGGAACCCGCGATGATGAGGGCAGCGATGATCGCGACCCCGATGAGCCCGAGAAGGATGACAACCCCGACGGTGCTCACGACCTGCTCCAGCCCACGGCGTCCTCGTCGGTCCACATCCAGAACCTGCCCGGATCGCCAGGGAACACGGCGTAGTGCAGATACCCCTCATGCGGGGCCACCAGCAGGCACTGCAGCCTGTTCTCGCTGCCGTGGGGGATCAGGTACGACAGAGCTTCGCAGCGACTCACAGGGCGAGGACGGACCACACCGTCAGTTGTCACGGCTGTCCGCAGAGGTGGGTCATGTAGGTGTCCTGGAACTCGACGACCAGGCCGCGTTCCCGTTCGCACTCGACGCGCCTGATGAGGGCGTCGACGAGGATGGCTTTGCCGCAGCGGGGACAGTGGGCTACGGCGACAGCGTTGGCGTTCATGCCAGCCGCCTCACTGATGTCATGGTCTGTCATGGACTGTTCCTTTTCGGTGGGGGGATCGAGGCCAATACGCGTCGTGCTGCGGCCCACGCCAGGGGCTTGCGCCGCTCGTAGTCGGAGTCGCGAGGGCCGTCCTTCAGTTTGACCAGTTCGGAGAGGGATTCCCATAGCCGATCCCGTTCGTTGTTGTTATCTGACTCCTCCATGGAGGTACCGTACACCCGCCGAAGGGATGACATGCCGAAGAATCTGGTATGGCAGTATTTGGAATTGACGTCTCGCACTATCAGACGGGTCTGAACATCAAGACGACGGACGCGACAACGTTCGTTATCGCCAAGGTCACCGACGGACAAGGCATCCAGGACACCGAGTTCCAGCCGTTCCGCCGCCAGGCCGAGACAGCAGGGCTGCTGTTCGCCGCCTACCACTTCCTCCGCTCCACCTCACCTGTCGAAGCTCAGGCGACGAACACGGCCGCTGCTCTCGGCGACAAGTCCATCCCGGTCATCATCGACATCGAACGACACGAGACCTCACGGCCGACCATGGCGCACGTCAACGGGTACGCCTTGGCCCTGAGGAACCGTGGGTTCAAGGTGTCCCCTCTGCTGTACCTGCCCCGCTGGTACTGGTTTGAGATTGGGCGGCCGGACGTGTCCACCTGGGACATCTGGAACTCCGGCTACGGATCCAACAACGGCGTCTACCCAGGGGACGACTCCGCGAACTGGGATGTCACCGGGACGTTCGCACCGAAGGTGCTGCAGTACACGTCCCGTGGCAGGATCCCCGGCTACGACGACAACATCGACAGGAACGCGTTCCGCCGGGACCGTCCAGCGCTGGTTTCCAGCGGCTGGTTCAAGGACTACACGAAGGACGAACTGGAAATGGCAACCATGAAGGAACTGCAGGACTGGGTGGCGACTACCCCGATCCTGGTGAACGTGGAGACCAGTGAGACGCAGCCGTTGCAGCGGGTTCTGCGGACGATCCTGAACCGGCTGGACAAGGTAGAGGCAGCGGCGTCTCTGGACGAGTACACGGGTCCTACGGCGGCGAAGATCGCTGAGGCGGTGATCTCCACGCTTCCGCCGAGCGTCACCCTCGACAAGACGGTTATCGAGGACGCTGTTGCCAATGTCCTCACGAAGGGAACTAGCACTTATGGTTCTGCCCCTAAATGACGTTCTGCCCCGGCATCACGATCCGAGGCTCGACTGGAATCCGCGCCTCGACGAACGTTCACGTCTGTTCGGGGTCGGCGAAGTCGTACAGACGCAGGAGGACGTCCTCAAGCTGTGGACCCCAGGCACAACTCTCGACCAGGGGTCTGAGGGTGCATGTGTCGGGTTCGGGTGGACTGGTGAGGCGATGTCTTCTCCTATGCCCTGCTATGGCGTCCCGGAGCTGGTGGGGAACTCGTACGGGCGGGGTGTGTACGCCCGCTGTAAGCAGATCGACGAGTGGGACGGGGAGGACTACGAGGGCACGTCGGTTCTGGCTGGCGCGAAGGTGATGCGGGAGCGCGGCATCATCGGCTCGTACCGGTGGGCGTTCAGCATGGAGGACATCCGCAATGCGCTCATCGCGTTGGGTCCGGTGGTCATCGGAATCCCCTGGTACAACAGCATGTATTACACCGACGACCGGGGTCAGGTTGTCGTGGATCCTGGCTCCGGTTTGGCGGGGGGGCATTGTCTTCTGCTGAACGGGTATAGCCCTAGGCGGCGCTGGTATGAGCGGGTCACGGGGTACAGCTATCACCAGTCGGCCAGGTGGAAGAACAGTTGGGGCGACGGGTATGGGTTCAAGGGGACTGATGGGGTGCGGAACGGTCACGGGTGGGTGAAGTGGTCGGATCTTGAGGTTCTGATCGGTCCGTGGGGTCGGGAGGCCTGCATTCCCATGGACCGCAAGATTGTCCGTATTGCCTGATTTAGGCGTCCATTACCTCGTGGAAACCGCCATGAACTCGATCGAAGCAGATGATGCTCCGATTAGCCCAACCGGCCGGGGACCAGGTGACGGTGCTGTGACAGTGGATGCAAACGCCCGTCTGCGCCTGTGTCACGACGGGAACCTTGTGTCTTCCGTTGCGTAGATTCACGCCACGCTCCCGCCCCAGTTGAAGTCCCCGCTCCACATGCGGTTGGTGGTGCTGCTGGTGCTGGCGTAGGCCTTATAGGCGTTATAGGCGACAGTGTTGGCGGTGTTGGTGGTGGCCGTGATGTGCCAGACGGGCTTAAACGTGTCGGCGACATCCAGGGACAGGTTGCCTGTGCCGTTCAGGAACTCCTCAACGTACGACGCGGGCCACGGCCACGACGGCATGACACCGCACGCCTGGGAGACGTAGCTGTGGACGGGGATGGGGTGGTCGCTCATCCGAGGAAGTCCTCAATCGCGGCGGGGGTGAGCACGTCAGGCAGCTCATGGCAGACGCAGGAGCAGTGATAGGCGATTTTCTGGGAGTTGGCGATCCCAGTCACTGTTTTGGCGACGATGAACTCCACACACTCCTCATGATGGAGGCTGTCGCACGCGTCGAACTTCCCGTCAGAGCGGAACTGCAGCTCCAGCTTGGGCATCCTCATCGGGTCACCTTCCTGGCCTCTCGGTGGGCGTCCGTGCAGGTGGCGCATCGGCATCCCCAGTTGTTGTAGGTGCTCGCATTGTGGGTGACCGTGGACGGCACCCCTTCGGCGTAGCGTTCCTGGCGTCGTTTCGCCTGGTACTCACTGTTGGCTACAGTACACCCTACGCAGCGGCAGTTGTGGTTGGAATAGCCGCCAGGAGTGCTGTGCCATGGCTCATTCATTCAGGTACGCCTCGATCTGCTCAGATGACATGGTCTTGAAGTGGGCTTCCTCGCGCTCCTTCATCTCCTTCCAGATCACCCAGATCGGCTGAGGCTGATCCTTGTTGTACTGCGAGAGCGGGTAGAGGGTTTCATCACTCATTGAGGTACTCCTCAATCTCCCCAAGGGTCTTCGGGATGTTGTGACACAGGCAGGGACAACCAGGGTCCCAGCAGAACTCATGCAGTTGCAGCGACTGGCAGATGAACTGAGTCAGCTCCTCGTCGACCCAGCCGCAGGTGGCGCACTCGATGAGTGGTGTCATGCCGTTCCCGCAGTCGGGGCATGAGGTCCTCATGGCTGTACTATACCCGGCCGAAGTACCCGGCATGGCAGCCCCCAACAACAACTTCGTGAACGCCATCCCACTGACCGACAAGCACGGAGCCAGGGGCGGATCCACTACCAGCGCCACCAGTCAGACCGGTGAACCCAACCCCACACCCCCGTCAGTCTGGTACACCTTCACTCCACCCACGTCGGAGACGTACATTCTCACCGTCGAGAGCCCCATGGGTGCCGTGCTGCACGTGTACACCGGCACTGCCGTGGACGCGCTAACACCCGTTACCATCACCTCCACGGCTGTGACCACCGGCGTGGAAAAGCCCGGGGCCACCACCATCGCGTACCAGTTGGACGCCAACGCGGGCACCATCTACCGGCTGCAGGTCTCAGGCACCTCCGGCCTATTCACCCTCCGGTGGCAGGACCTGAACTCGGGATGGTCGGAGTGGCTCCAGTCCGCCCCAGTCGGCTACGAACTCAAGTACGACGGGCACACGTCGTCATACAGCCACGGCCAGGTCCCGCACTACACTGGGGCTGAGACCGGCCTGAACCAGCGTCTGTACAGCAACGGCGGCCCCTTCAACCAGGCCGACATCGACCTGATGTGGACGTCAAGGATTGTCCCTATGCCGACTGAAACATGGTCCGGCGACTTCGCCAATGCCCCCGGCTTCGCTATGAAAGCTGGGGTCGGGCTTGCGACATTCATAACCGCTCGTTTCAGCGGCGGACTGGAGCAGGTCCACGGAACTGTGGTCACCAGTGGCCTCTGCCTCTACCGGTTCACACTGCCGGACGAGGACTGGAAACCGGCCACACCGGACGGCACCGTCAGCATCGGAACCAACCCTGACGGCACCGGGTCGTTCCAGTGGAAGCCAGGCGAGTCCACGACATCCCAGAGCGGGCACCGTATCGAGGTCGTGCCGACGGTGTACACGGAAAGCGACGACCATGACATGGGACCAGCGATCACCTACAGCACCTCTGGCGGGCATCCCGTATCTGACACCAACTACACCCACAACGTCAGCTCCTGGACCAGAGCCCAGGTGTACCTGCACGACCCCGACAGTCCAGCATTCGGAGGACAGCAGGCTGTTCTCGACCTCGACCACCCATTCCCCGGCATCGCAGGACTGACAGTGCCTCAGTTGCTGACACTCGACGACAACGACCTGCACCTGGGAGAGGTATACCTGCAGGTCACCGGACAGTACGACTCGGACCCCACCGGTCCGGTCGGGGACTACAAGCCGAACAGTTCCACCAAGACCGACGTGCGCGTCACCATCGACAACCTGGATCCGTACATCAAGGTCGACGGCGGGGACCGGTTCGTGAACATCCTGATGGTCGACAACGCACTATCTACCACTCCACCGACCGACGCGTTCCTCACCCAGATGAACAAGAAATGGCTGCTGGAGGCAGACACGACGATCACGCTGGCGTTGAGGCCGCCGCCGTACCGGTATTTCACCTGGGAAGGCAGCCCCGACGTGCCGGTCCACCAGGCGGTCGCCGAGCTGACGACAGTGTCGACGTTGACTGCTGAGGGTATCTACGGTGAGAAGATCGTCGGCGACTGGGTGCGAGACGGCCGGAACTTCACCCAGTGAGAGGGTGTACCTTATGGATATGAGCCCGGCTCCAGAGAACCCGGCGACTGTCCGGTTCCTGTTCAGCATCCAGGTGTCAGCCACACCTGAGTTCCACTCCGTCGAGGAGATCGAGGAGTACCTCGCGTCCTGACGAAGATCCCGTCATGGACCAGTATGTGATCCGCTGCGTCGTTTGTGGGCACCGGATCGGCGAGACACCCGACCCTCGCGAGACCACCGACGTCTGTGACAGGTGTGAAGCTTCCGGCTCCAGATGAGCGCCAGATGGTGTTTAGCCCCCTAAACAGTTGCACACGGTTCATGCGTGAACGTCCGTTGACCTGCCGAAGATTCAGGCATGTCCATTGTGCGGGTTTGTCAGTTCAACACCTGGCGCGAGTCGAAGCACCTGACCGAGGACTTCGAGAGAGTGCTCCCACACTCTGACCTCGTCCTCCTCAACGAGGCAGCCAACCACAAGAAGACCATCGAGGCGTGGTGCAAGGCCCACTCTGAGTGGGGGGCGATCATCCCCGACGGCGACCACAACCAACGCCAGAACTGCATCATGTACCGGAAGACGATATTCTCCACGACCGGCCGTCGTGCCGACGTGATCCAGATGTGCTACGGGGCCGGGAAGAAGACCACCTCCCACACGCCGCCCAGGTATATGACCAGGAAGCGGTTCACCCACAAGGAGACCGGCACCGGGTTCCAGGTGCGGGTCACCCACATGAACTCCCACGTGGAGCGGACGGTGTGGCAGGTGCTGCCCAGGTTCCGTCAGTACCGCAAACAGCTCCGCAGGATGGTGCGGGAGACGAAGACGTTCCGCAGCTCAACGCTCGTTCAGATCATCGGGATGGACACGAACGCCGACTGGCGGCGCACCAAGAACATCCCCAAGTTCCCGTACGCGTCGCTGCGGCATCAGAAGATGTACTCCAACTACGACGTCCTCGGTCCGTTGAGGCAGACCGGCACCCATGGGGCGCGGATGATCGACGCGATCTTCGTGAGGAAGTCGTCAGCAGCCCGGATGGCGTCCCAGCGGGTCATCACCGGTCTGGCGTCGGACCACAATGCCCTGATCGTGACACTGGTGCTCCGCTGACCGAAGAATCAGACATGACCGTCGAGATCACCGGTGTCGTCGAGCACACCGTCGAAGTCACCGGGCCGGGTGAAACGACGGTCGTGGAACTGGGAGTGAGGGGTACCCCAGGTGTGCAGGGAGAGGTTGGGCCGCAAGGCCTGACCGGCGACACCGGCGCTCAGGGCATCCCGGGTGTGCCAGGGATCGAACTGGTCCACCACCACGACGACCCGTCGGTCCCTCGACCTGACGCGCCGGTCGTGTATTGGCTCGGGGTCGCCGACCCAGAGAACGCGGAAGCATGGGATCTACAGGTACAGGAGAACATCTGATGGCAGCGAAAGAACGTACCTACCGCATGTGTGACGTGTGCGGTCAGGTCGACACTGATCCCCGTCACGTGATGGGGGTAGCCCCAGGGGACGGGCAGACGGACCCTGAGGTGGCGTCGAAGGCGTCGGAGAGGGCGTCGGGGAAGAAGCACGCCGAGGCGATCATGCAGCAGATCATGGACACCTCCACGATCATGCGTCACATGGACTGCTGCCGGGAGGAAGGTTGCCCCGACGGATCTTGTGACGAAGTAACGGCTGGAGCCGAGGATCTGCGCGGTGAGGCGCTGGTCAACCACCTGACACGGAAGAAGGAGAAGTAACCATGGCGATCGACCAGACCCGAGCCAATGAAGTTCTGACCTGGATGCACGGCGGATCAGCTCCTACTGCGCTGACCGGCCCCATCCACGTCCGGCTGTACACGGCCGTCGGCAACGCGACCACGTCGGGAACGGAGGTTGGCACCGGGGGCGGCTACACGCAGGGCACCGGTGCCCCGACCGTGACGTGGGCCGCCGCATCCGCTGGGTCGCAGGCAACGAACGCCGCGATCAACGTCACCAACTGGCCGCGTGCGGAGACGGTGACCGCGTTGGAGATCTGGGACTCGACCGGCACCCCGAAGCGTGTCGAGTGGGGCACCCTGGCGTCGTCGAAGACCATGGCGATCGGCGACACCCTGTCGTTCGCGTCAGGTGCGATCACCTCAGCTCTGGCGTAATCCGCATTGGGCCATGCCGACCCCCTGGTTGATCGGTAGACCCGTGATGCCCTGAGGGAGGTCGGCATGGTTTGGAAGGTGCGAGGTGATTGCACATACACGGTGGCCTCCAATAAGACAGCGCGTCAAACGGCGGTGGAGGCCATTGTGCCTAACTACCCGACGGCGATCTTCCCCACCTACGCTGCGACCATTGGGCGGTTCGCAGGTGGTGTAGTATCGCAGTCCTCCACAAGGTTCACGGTGGCCTATGACTTCCCAGACCAGGCGACTGCCATAGCCTTCAAGGACGACATGGCCAATGCGATGCGTGCGTCCACTCGGAGCGCCACCCTCATCTCAGTACATGATGGGGATTAGCCGATGGCACTCGTATGGGGTTCCGGTGGCGCTCAGGTCATCACATCCCAGAACCCGTCATCCGTAGCCGTCGCGTATCCGACCGGAACGCCGACAGCATCCCGCAAGTACGGTTACATCACATACATCGGCCTGCGCCCTGACACGGCTGCGATCACCACACCCTCCGGTTGGACATTGTTGGGGACGTTCTCTGGCGGTGGCGGTGTCCCTGGTGGCGGTACTGGTCCGTCTGAGGTTTCCGTTTTTGTGCGTGATGACCAGACGACTGCGACCAACTCGGGTTCTGTGACGTTCACTCTCACTGGCTCAGCGAACATGGCGTGGGGGTATACGGAGCGTTGGGAATGCGCTACCACGGAGACGATTGACTGGGCGATCACGGGCGGCGTAGACACGACGGCGGCCACCCCGTTCACGTTTGTGACATCGTCTGTTGCTACGGACTTTGTCAAGACCGGCGACGGTCTCATCTTCGCAATCGTTATGGCACAGGGCACAGCCCCGACGTGGCAGTTGGCGACGGTCACGGCACAGGGTGGCGGCACGATCACGCTGGGCACCATCTCCCAGAGGGTCGCACCAGCATCCACGACCGGCAACGACATCGGTGGGCGTGTGTCTACTGCGATGCCGACCGTGTCCTCGCAGCAGTTGGCAGGAACTCTCACATACTCCGCTGGTGTCACAGGCACGACAACAACGACATATGGGCCTGGGGCGATCGTTCGCGCTCGGGCACTCATTCAACCGGCTGTCACCCAGGCCGCGTACCGGTTCTATGCGGATGGGACGGAAACCGGGGCTACCGCATTGGCGGCTCAGGACACGGCACCAACCGTTGACCTTTCGTCTGCTGATGAGAACCTCGCACTCCGTGTCCGGCTACAGGAAACAGCAGGCGGCACAGTCCCGGCCACTGACGACTTCCAGCTCCAGTGGGAGAAGAACAGCAGCGGCACGTGGGTCGATGTAGGCACAGGCACCTCCACTGTTTCCGGATACGCCTCCGCGAACCTGACCGACGGAGGGGCGACCACCAGTCGGCTTACTGGCGGCACGGGCACGTTCGGCGCAGGTTCTGTGTCTGAGGACGGTCTGGTCGACAACGAAGGTTGGACCGCGTCCGGCCATACTGAGCTGTTGTACGCGTTGACGCTGAAACAGGCCGACTTCGTCAACAGTGATGTGTTGAAGTTCCGGGTCCGCCGTAACGGCGTGAATCTTGACGCGACCACTGTGACACCGACCGTCAACATCACGATCGCGCCAGTTACTAGGCAGGGCACAGCCGCTCTGACGGCCACGTCGACGTTGACGGCTGCGGGCACCTTGATACCTTCGTCTGCGCGGTGGGTGAGAGACCACACGGCAGGAACGTCGACCGTATCTGGCACAACTGTCGCTGCGACCACGGCGGCGCAGGTCGATGCCGGGAACGTGTTGGTGGCGTACTACGCAGGCGACAACGGCGGTTTCCAATTCCCTCTTGTTTCTTCGATCAGCAAGCCCGGTGGAGAGACGGCGACGTGGCGCAGAATCATCACCCACGACGCCGGTTCTTCGACGGCTAATGGTTGGTCCCGTGGCGAGTTGTGGGCGATCAAGACCACCGTTAATTGGCCGTCGTCTACGGCAGTGACCGCGACTATAGATTCGTCGCGTGCTTCCAAGGTGTTGTTGTTGTCGGAGTTCACCGGTTGTTCGGTGGTGCTCCGAAACAACCCGCGCGGCGTTTCGACCACGAACCCTATTTCGGGGTTCGATACGTTCGGGCAACCAACGCTGGCTGGCGACCTGGTCATTGGGTGTACCGACTTCGAGTCGAATGTGGTCCCGTCGACGTACAGCAACGGCACTGGCGGTGCATGGTCGTCTGTTTACACCGCGAACGCCAACACGGGCACATCGAGTACGTCGATCACTGCGGGGATGCAGTGGAAGGTTCCCACGGTTGACGGCCATCAGGTGTGGGACCACAGCCGGACTGAGAACGGTGGAACCGTACTCGCTGTCCTTGCGGCGGATTTCAACGCCGTCCCTAGCCCGTTCGTGTACCACGTTTCTTCTCCGTCGCCACCGGCGACACCGTCGTCTGCGACTGGCACCACTTTGACGGCAGCCGGTGACGTTCAGGCTGGCGACTTGACAGTGCTATGGATGACGACTCGTCCGGCTAGTTCGATTCCGTTTCCTCCTGACGTCGGGTGGGTGCTGATCGGGTCTATGGCTATAGGTTCCGACGCCGACGGCGAAGGTACTGGCCCAGTCAGATTGACGGCATGGTGCAGGCAGCAGAACGTCGGGGAGAGCGCCGCACCAAGCATCCCGGTGGTCACGGGTGGTGTTACGGCAACGTTCGCTGGCGTATACCGCAAGAACGACTCGAACGCTATATGGCAGTACCCTGAGGTTGCTTTCGGAGCGTCGGCTGCTGGGTCGAGTTTCTCCGCAACCGTCGATGAGAGTCTCGATGCCGCCCCTGGCGAGATGATTATTTCGGTTGGCGGCGAGAGCAACAACACGGCGTCGGTTTCGAGCCACGATCTTATTGTTCCTGGTTGCGCGATGTCGGAAGTTGTCTATTTCAACGGCACCAATACGACTACCGGTAACAACCTGACTACGTGGGCCACACAGGCGATGGTGGTTTCTGGGAATCAGACGTCTCCTGCCACAACCCTCGCTCAAACGTCTAGCGGTGCCGCTTCGCGTGGCGTCATGCAGATCAAGGTTGGTGCTACACACACGTCGCCGTACGTTCGCACCAATTTGATCGAGAACCCGTCGTTCGAGACAGGCTCAACCGGTTGGACTGGTGGCACGCGTACATCGACGTTGACGAATGGCGCTGTCCCTGTAGGGACTTACGCTTACGAGGCGACCGGAGCGACTGGTTCGTTCGTCCGTGACACAACGTACGGAGCTATTCCGGTCAAGCAGGGTCGGGCGTACCACTTCCGCAACAGAGTGGTCGGTCCAGCAACACCGACCGTGAAGGTTGACCCGGTTGTGCCGACTACTTACGCGGCGGACGGTACAACTGATACCGGGCCGATGGAACGTCACACGGTGACTACGTTCGACACAATCGGCAGTTTCTTTGCTAACTCGTGGACGTCGCTGGTCCAGTACGTTCCCCCTCCGGGAGCCGCATATTTGGGCCTCCCTGGTGGGACTGATTCCGACAGACTTCAATTCACGTTCGCCACGAACAATGCCACGTCGCAGGCCGTCGGAATCGACAGTGTGATTGTTGAGCAGATCGGTAACCGGGCTGAGACTTACTTCGACGGTGACACCACTGATACGGCGACGTGGGAGTACCAGTGGCTTGGTACTGCACATGCGAGCAGGGCGAGGGCAATTTCGCCTGCGGGTGCCACCATCACCGCATACGCCGGGGCCAACCTGACAGCAACTTCGACGCTGACGGCTACCGGTGACATCGGCACAGGGCCTACCACCCATGACGCCACAGCAGCCCTTACGGCCACATCAACACTGACGGCTACCGGCGACGTCACTTCCGGGCCGCTCACTCACGACGCGACAGCCGCCCTGACGGCCGCATCGACGTTGACGGCAACAGCCGTTCGGGAACCGCAGTCCGCAGCGGGACTCACAGCTACATCCACCCTGACCGCCACAGCGGTACGCGTCCAGGGCGCGGCAGCAGCCCTCACCGCTGCGTCGACGCTCACCGCTACAGCCGTCAGGGCACCAGCAGCCGCCGTGTCCCTCCTCACGGCGTCCACCCTCACCGCCACAGCGGTACGCACCCAGAACGCCACAGCAGCCCTCACGGCGGCATCCACACTGACGGCTACCGCTGTCGCCACTGAGTTCGCCACAGCCGCTCTCACCGCCACCGGTACCCTCGCCACCACCCCGATACGTGACCAGGTAGCAGCAGCCAACCTCGCCGCCGCATCCACCCTGACTGCGACCGGGGTCATCACCGAGTTCGCCACAACCGCCCTCACGAGCACAACTACTCTGACGGCCACCGCGACAGCGTTCCATGTGCCCCTCGGCGCAGCCGCGCTCCTCACCACATCCACACTCACAGCCACCACCGTCCGTGACGCAGTCTCCACCGCCGCGATGGCAGCCGTCTCCACCCTCACAGCCACCGGCACCACCATCGGCGTCGTACCCGCGTCCGCAGCACTCACGGCGACGTCGACACTGACCACCACCGGAGTCAGGGAACCGCAGGCTGCTGGGACCCTGACAGCCGCAACCACATTGACGGCAACGGCCGTTCGCGTCGCGACTGTAGCCGCAGCTCTTACCGCCACTTCAACACTCACAGCAACCGGTGTCGCGTTCGCGGTCCTCCCCGGGGCAGCCACCCTCGTCGGCCAGTCCACCCTCACCGCCACGGCGGAACGTGACGCCGTCACGTCGGCAGCCCTGACCGTCGCATCCACGCTCACCACGACGGGGATCAGGGTCCCGCAGGCGGCAGCCGACCTCACCGGCGTCTCCATGTTCACCGCCATCGCCGTACGCGAACAGACCACCACAGCGGCCTTGAGCTCTACAGCGGTCTTGACGGCAACGGGCGTTCGCGACGCCACTGTGCTGGCCGCTTTAGTCGCGTCATCGACACTGGCTGCGGCCGTCAGCGGGGTCGGTGCCTCCGCCGCGAACCTGGTTGCCACGAGCAGCCTCACCTCAGCAGCCGTCAGGGAGCCCATCGCTGCCGTCTCCCTGACGGCCTCATCTTCACTCACCGCTACGCCACAGCAGACCCACACCACGACGGCCGCCCTCGCCACCACATCGACACTGACCGCGACCGGGGTTCGGGAGCCGCAGGCCACTGCAGCTCTGACTGCCACGTCCACTCTGGTTGCGGCTGGAATCCAGACCAACCAGGCCACTGCCGCGCTCACCACAGCGTCGACACTGACCGCCACCGGTATCTCCATCGGCGTCGGTCTCGTCGCAGCCAACCTCGTCACTGCCTCCACGTTGACGGTCGCCGGGGTACGCACCCAGCCCGCTACCACTGCCCTGACCGGCGCGTCCACGCTGACTGCTACCGCCGTGCGGGAGCCGCAGTCCGCTGTGTCGCTGGTCTCGACGTCAACACTCGTTGCCACTGCGCTCCGAGTTGTCACGCCTACCGTCGACCTGACTACCGTCTCCACTTTGACCGCTACCGCAGAGCGGCTCCGGATCGTCAGCCGCGACCTGACCACCACGTCAACCCTGACGGCCGCTGGGGTTGTCACCACCTTCGCCACTGCTGCGTTGCCCAGCGTCTCCACGCTCACTGCTACCGCAATCCGTACCGGGGTCGGTGTCGTAGAAGCCACCCTCGCGGCCACGTCCACACTCACAGCAACCGCTGTACGGGTGAAGGAGGCCGCCGCCGATCTGGCTGCAGTCTCCACTCTGACCGCGACTGCTGTCCGTATCCCACTGTCAGCCGCCAACCTCACTACAGCGTCCACCCTGACTGCTACCGCCACCCGTGACGCCGTCGCGTCCGCCACCCTCACAGCGGCGTCCACGCTCACTGCCACCGGGGTCCGGGTTCCGCAGGCCACTGCGGCCCTCACAGCCACATCCACACTCACCGCTACCGGGACCGTCATCGGGATCGGCCTCGTCGCCGCCACTCTCGCCACCCAGTCCACCCTGACCGCCACCGCAGTCCGCACCCAGTTGTCTACCGGTGCACTCAGTGCGTCGGCGACCCTGACGGCAACGGCCGTTCGCGCCCCCCAGTCCGCTGCAGCTCTTAATGCGTCTTCCACCCTCACCGCCACGGGTGAACGGATCCGACCGGTCGCCGCAGGGCTCATCACTACGTCCACACTGTCTGCGACCGCGATCCGGTTCGGTGTCGGCGTCGGAACCGTTGACCTCACCACCACGTCGACACTGACTGCTACCGCGACCAGGACGGCAGTCGTCGCAGCAGCCCTGACCACTGCTTCCACCCTGCAGGCGGGCGGCGGGGCGATCCAGCCCTCCACCGTCACCCTCACCACCACAGCAACACTCACCCCGGTCGGGGAACGGGTCGTCCTCGCCACCGTGGCGATGACCGCCACCTCCACCCTGGACCCCGCTGGGCTTCCCACGAGGATTGCAGCGGCCACGCTGACCGTGACAAGTGTCCTCAGCACTGCCCCCGTCAGGATGCTGTTCCCTGCCGCAGCGTTTGTGCAGTTGTCGGTGCTGACCGCGAACGGTCAACGGGTCATCATCGGAATCAACACAGTGAACAACCGTCCGGTGCTGGTGAAGGTGCCTGGGGTCGGCTGGGTTCCCATTAGCCGCGCTGGGGTCTAGCCGAAGAAACAGGCATGGCAGATCAGCCTTACGACCTCGAAATCATCCAGGGCGAAACGCTGGAACGGACGTTCACGTACAAGATCGCCGGGGTGAAGCAGCCACTGGACGGGTACACGATCCGGTCGCAGATCCGGAAGAAGGAAGACCCGAACAGTGAACTGCTGATCGACCTGGCCCAGTACATGACCATCGTCGACGACGTCATTGTGATGAAGGTCCCGAGGCAGGCGTTCATGACGCTGCCGCCCAACTCGTTCCGGACAGCCGCCTGGGACCTGTTCCTTGACCAGATCGCCGACCCCGACGTAGGCATCCGTCTACTGCAGGGCGCGGCCACCCTGGACCCGGCCGCCTCGAACGTCGCCTAGGACAGCAACGACTGCAACGCTTCACGCCGTATCTGGGCGCAGCGGGAGTCTGAGATGCCGAGCACTTTCCCGGTGTCCCGCAGCGACATCTTGTCCACGTAGTAGAGGACCACGAATACCCGGTCACGCTCTGACAGGCGGGGCAGCAGGTTCGCCAGCCCGTGCACGAGCCCTTCTTCTTCGAGGACTGCCTCAGCGTCTCCGTCGGTGTAATGGGACTCGGCTACGGTCTGGTCGAGTTCCTTGGTGAGGGTCTGCTGGTGGACGAGGAGTTCCCTCACGGCGTCGACGGACTCGCCGATGTCGGCGGCCAGCTCCTCCACCGTCGGGGACCTGCCTACCTGCTCCCAGTGCCTCAGTTGCGCGTCGCGGAGCGCGGACACCCGTTTACGGACGGGCCTCGACAGCGGGTCCTGCGACCGGAGCCCGTCGATGATGGACCCGGTGATCCGCCGTGACGCGTAGGTCTCGAACTTGAACCCTCGTTCGGGGTCGAACTTCCTGATCGCATCGAGCAGCCCGTGGTGGGCGTAGGACAGGAGGTCTTCCTTGTCCTGATGCGGCGGGGCCTTGGCGAGGGCACGGCGGGTGAGGTACCGGGCGAGCGGCTCGTAGTGGGCGACCAGCATCTCCAGCGCCTCGGGGGCGTGGTCGTCGCTGTACCAGGCCCACAGTTGAGACAGTTCCTCGTCGGTCACACCTCTATTGTCGCTGATGGAGTCCAGAGGTTCTGGGTACTGGGAGTTGCAAACGGCCGTTCAGCCGAAGATCCTGTCGTCTAGCACGTACACGATCAGGAGGTGTCATGGCGGAGGAGAGCGTCACCGACGAGGCCCGTGAGAAGGGCGTCGAGGAAGTCGAGTGCCCCAACTGTGGAGCGAAGCTGACGTCACACGAGGAGGCCGACGGCGCGATCTCGTTCGGTCCGTGCACGTCGTGCTACAGCGCCGCCGATTCCGCAGATGTGGAGAAGGCGGCTGCGGAGAACGTGAATGCCAGCCCAAGCCGTGAGCTTGGAACCAACACTGAGGAGGAGTGACCATGGCGAGGAAGAACGAGCCTGAGAGCAGCGCCCCGGCTCCCGACGAGGAGAACCGGCCTGCACAGGAGGAGGCTCCTGCACAGGACGCCCCTGCTGACGGCGGTGACAAGGCTGAGGACAGGCCGAACCCGCAGGAGGGGGAGCACAAGGATCTGGAGTCGCCGTTCACGGTGCCGTCTCAGGACGACCTGAACCCGGCGTACTCGGTGGATCCTGTGGCTCAGCAGGAGGAAGCTGACGACGCTCCCGATGAGGACAAGAAGGACGAGTAGAGTCGTCCTCCTGGATGTGAACGGCCCCCGAAACTCCAGCCCGGGGGCCGTTCCTTTTTTGTTCTGGAAAGAAGCACCGGAACTTGTAGACAAGCTCAATAGGATGGGGTTATCCCCTTCGGGGAGCCTCCAGAGGAGCGGGGCAAAGGACCTCTGAGGTCTAGGTATTGGGTCTATGTCTTAGGACCCGCGCGCGCGAGGAGCTGGAGATGAACTGGACGGACGAGTACAGGTTGAGGGTTCGGATGGCGACGGGGTGCCCGTATTGCGGGTCGCCTGTGAACGCCCGTTGTATTACCCCTGATGGGACGCCGCGTGTCAGCAATCACCGTGAGCGGGTTGAGTTGTCGGGCGTTGAGGGCGGCAACGCTTGGCAGGCCAGGAAGGCCAAGGCGACTGCAGCGAAGCGTGCTCGTGGCCGAGTCGGAAGCTGAGTTCCTCAGCAAGGTCCGGAAGCTGTGCTTCTTCTACGGTTTGGCCTGTTATCACACGTACCGTTCGGATCGTAGTGAGCCTGGTTACCCGGATCTGACCATTGTCGGAGCCCGTGGGGTGATGTTCCGGGAGTTGAAGGTCGAGAGCGGCCGGGTCACCCCGATGCAGAAGTACTGGCTGGATGCGATGCGTTCGGCTGGCCTGGATGCGGATGTGTGGAAGCCGTCGGACTTCCCGGACCGTGTTCAACGGGAGTTGAAAGCCTTGGGTCGGGTGCGGGTCGAACGCCCCCCGGTTCGGTATAAACGGCGCCAACCTAGCGCCAAAACGACATCGTTGTAGTTACCCTTGGTGTCACAGCCCAGAATTGAGTGCGCCATCAGTGTCCACACCTACCGTGAACACCGTCATCAGGCAGCAGTGGCCGGTTACTACGGTCACTGGTCATGAACTGGAAGTTCAGTCGGAGAAGGAACAGAAGTACTACAACGAGGCCAGGGACAGGTATCTGGCTGAGAACGTGTTCACCGCAGCGTCGGATCTGCGGGGCCTTGAGCGTCTCCTTCTGATGGAGGTGCAGATGTTCAGGTGGCAGTGGCAGTTGGCTGCCGGTGTGGACTACAACCTGGACTTCTTGACCGCTCAGCAGGAGTCTGCTCTGCAGAAGGCGCTGAAGGAGTCCGCGCCGATGATCTCCCAGTTGCAGAACGACCTGGGGTTGACGAAGGCGCAGCGTGACAACAACTCCCACGAGTCGGTCCAGGGGTATCTGGCGAACCTGAAGACGGCCGCTAAGGCGTTCGGGGTGATGAGGGAGAAGCAGCTCGGTCGGGCGATCGAGTTGACGAAGGAACTGTTCAACGTCGCCGGGGCGTATAAGCGGGCGAACGAGTCAGAACGTAAGAAGCTGGGGTTCGAGTCGGCGGAAGACGTCATCGACTGGGTGTTAGAGGTCATGAAACCGCAGTTCGATGAGGTCGACGCCTACTTCCGGGAGCATGAGCAGAAGTTCTTCCTGAGGAAGCTCTGATATGTCCTGGGAGATCGTGGCACGCGAACACGAGATGATGCCCAAGACCACGGACCACGAGTTCTGGCAACGGTTCCTCACCGAACGGCCGGATGTGATGTACCGGCTCCTGGGTGACCTCCACAATGCGGCGTGTGTGCTGAAGGGTGAGGACCCGTCCCGGGTTCCGACGGTTGAGGAACTGCAGCAGTTGGTGACAGCCCAGTACACCAACGAGCCGTTCGGGACAGCAGTACACGAGCTTCTCAACGGACGTTCGGTCCGGTGGCTGGCGCAGCAGCTCAAACTTCATCACTCCCAGATCACCAGGATTATCCGGGGTGAGCGGGATGTGGTGACTCTCAGGGACCCGGCAGGGTCTATGTACCAGATCGAGGCGATTGCCCGGGTTCTGCGGGTTCACCCGTCGTACTTCGTGGAGTGGAGGCGTCTATGGATTTTGGCGTTGCTCGATGATGCGTTCGCGGCTCAGCCACACTTGTCGATAGGGGTATGGAAGCGATTCTCGTCGCATGAGACAGGTAGGTAGGTCGAAGTCTGGTGGGACGTATCATTTTCTGGACCAGGAGCAGGAAGTCAGGCTCGCGCGTGGATAGCCCCGAAGTAACTACACGACGTCTCATGGGGCTTGTGCATGTTTGTCTCGGTGTGGCGATCGTTGCTGGTGGGGACGACCGGTTCCCACCGCCTACATACGAACCGCTGCTGCAGTGGTTCGACGGCCAGGTGTGGCCGTGGGGGGTGTGGACGTTGCTCGCAGGTCTGATGATGCTGCTCGGTAACCAGAGGTGGCTCCTGATCGGTGCGACGTGGATCGCGATGGCGTGGATGCTGTGCGCCGCCGCCCTGTTCGGTGTCGCCGTGGTGAAGTTCGACAACGCTGGTTCTACGGCGATGGTCGCCTACGGCGGGTACGCGCTGATCGACGCCTACGTTCTGCGGCGTCTGGTCTTCCAGGAGCTGATGGCACGTAGGCAGAAGAAAGCCCCTCAGGCGGTTGTCTGATGGACCCGTCGGTGCAGGTGGCGATAGTCGGCGTGGTGTCAACGGTCGTTACCACCGGTGGTGTCATCACGGTCGCTTTGCTCACTGCCCGCCGCGACGACGAGGAACGTGAGTCCGACACTCATGAGGAGGCTCTCATCGCACGCGAGGACGCCATCGCTGCTAGGGACGAGATCATCGCCGACCTGAGGCATCAGCTCATGGTGTGTGAGGACAAGGTGGCCCGCGCTGAGGCTGAGACGGAGCGTACGACGAAGCTGTTGAGGCTCATCGAGGGACAGGTCGGCGAATAGCGTCTACGCTGTTCGCGGGAATGCAGGGATTCCCCGTGACCCCGAGGGTCGGTCTGCACGAGCCGACTCCCGGGGTCATACTTCGTTTATGAGTGCTATCGCCCAACTCGACGAAGAAGACATGTGTTCGCGCTGTGGCTGTGAGCCTCGCGGGGTCGGTAGGAGAAACACCTGGTGTCGTCGGTGTAAGAGCGAGTGGCAGCGGCAGTATCGAGCAGGGAAGGTTCGGTTCAAGCCGGTGCCATCGCCCGTGCCGGATGCGAACGGCTGTTTGGTTTGGCAGGGCTCAATCGCCAAAAATGGCTACGGCAGGCAGGCCGATGGCAAGGGGAACGTTGGGTACGCCCATCGGCGTGCCTGGGAAGCCGTGAATGGGCCAATTCCTGCTGGCCTGACCATCGACCATCTCTGTTTCAACCGGGCCTGTGTCAATGTCGCCCACATGGAAGTGGTCACTCGGGCCGAGAACACCCGTCGGGCGCGTCGTACGACGGGTCACACGCGAAGGAAGGTGATGGCCTGATGTCCGCTATAGCACAGCTTGATATAGAAGATATGTATTTGGCGGCGATCTTGGATGACCCGTCAGGGATCGAACTGGCCGAGTTCTCGTGGATCGACGAGGAGAACGAGGACGACTGTTTCCGGCTGTGGGACTTCCAGTGGGCCTGGTACCGGTGCGAGGACACCTACCAGATCGACCACGCCGGACGGTCGTTGGGGAAGTCCATCGGCATCCAGATGAGGGCGTACGCGTTCCCGTTCAACTTCCCAGGCTCCGAGATGCTCATTACCGCACCAGAGCTGAACCACCTCCGGCCCGTCACCGACAAGGTGGAGCACCTGATCCTCTCCCACCGGCTGTCCAGGGAGATGCTGCCCCGGCAGCGAGGGAACGGAATCAACCACCAGCCGCAGTTCCAGGTCCACTTCGCGAACAACTCCAGGATCATCTCCCGTCTCCCTCAGCGTGACGGGAAGGGCGTGAAGGGGATGCACCCGCTGGTCATCGAGGCCGACGAGATGCAGGACTTCCCCAGGAACGGCTGGATCGAGCTGGTGGAGACCATGAAGGCGGCGTCAACGGGCGCTCAGTGGCGTTGCCATGGGGTGTCGAACGGTATCCGCGACAAGTACTACGAGTACACCGTCGGGGAGGACCCGGACATTCCGTTCACGGTGCACAGGTTCATGGCGATGCATCGCCCCACGTGGTCAGACATGGAGCGCCGCAACAAGATCGCCATTTACGGCGGGTCAGCGGACAACGTCGACTACCGACGCAACATCTACGGCGACCACGGCGACGCAGCGAACCCTCTGTTCGTTCTGCACCGGCTGATGGCGTGCGTCAGGATGAACGAGTCTCCGTGGGCGACCGAGTACAACGACGACGTGTACTCCAAAATCAAGATCAACGACGACCTGCTGGGGCAGGGCCTGAACATCGAGTCGCTGGTCACCCTGCCGGGCACCCACCTCGACAAGCAGTACACGTCGTTCTGGGCTGGCATGGACGTTGGGTACACCCGTGACCCGTCGGAGATCCTCGTCTACGGCGAACTGGCTGACCCGAAGGCGAAGGCCGAGTCTGTGCTCCGACTGTTGGCCCGCATCCACCTGATGAGGATTGGTGCAGCGGACCAGGCGGAGGCCGTCAAGCACGTCTTCGCGTTCTACGGGGAACGTCTCCGATGCTTCGCCCTCGACAAGACCGGCAACGGCCTGCCGCTGTGGCAGGAGCTGGACCCGTTGGCGGTGGGAACGTCCGTTCACTTGCGCCGCACCCCGCAGCACATCGCCCAACGCATCCGTGGCTACGGGTTCTCCAACAAGGTGGCCGTCGAGTTCGACGACCGTGCCCTGAAGGGCAAGGAGAAGCCTGAGGATGCGGTCATCGAGAAGAACATCATCGACTTCGCCTCCGACGAACTGCGGAAGATGGTCGACACCGGCCGTATGGAACTCCCCTACGACCGTGAACTGCTGACGGAGTGGCAGGGCGAGGAGATCCAGTACGTCCGCGACGAGGGGTCGGCGGCCGGACACAAGTCCCGCAAGTACGGGAACGGCAGTTACCACACGCTCGATGCTGCGCGCATGATGATCGCTGGCCGGAACCTGCAGAACATCGAGGCGGCGCTGAACATGATCCGGAAGTCCGCCCCCAGGCTGGACCGGTTCGGGGTCTGAACGAACCCGATCGAACCCGATCGAATGCCGAAGTACCAGGTATGCCGCAGACGGAGATGACTGAAGACTTCCATGCGCCTGCCGCGACCGGCCACCACACCGTGTTCGTGATGGATCCGGTGTCGATGCTGTCGAAGCCGAACTACCTCGGCACCAGGGCTGAGATCGAAGCGGAACTGGATGTGGTCGCGGTGGCGATCCGTGCGTTCTACGGGAAGCAGCCTGACCAGGCGATGAGGGAGATCGCGGCGTTCTCGGCTCGCCTGACCGAGTTGGCTGTGCTGCTCCACCGCGTCGAGTCACAGGACAGGCAGTACACCCGCATCCGCACACAACAGGTCGAAAGGCTCCTGACGGAGTGCGACCGCCAATTCCGTATCGCATCCCGCCTCGTCGAAGTGATGCGCCAAGACCTCGAACTGTTGAAGTAGGAGCTGCGAAATGACCGTCACGTCAACGAACGTTCGCACCACGGAGCAGCCCGAGGTCGGATGGGTCAACGCCACCGGCATCGAGTCCGGCATCCTGGAGACCTCCGTCAACCACGTCGCCCGCGAGATCGCGAACTGGGTGTCCACCACCCAGGGCCGGATGCGGTCCAGCCTGTTCGACCGTCAGGCGTACATCGCCCCCGACAACCCGTACAAGATGATGCGGGTCTCCCGGAAGGCCGTCGAGAACGACGACGTCGTCGGAGGCGTCTGCGACGTCACCGAGGGCCTGATGTTCCAGGGCATCAAATGGGAGGACGAGGACCCCGACACCGCCGACGTGTTCAACCAGATCAACCGCGACCTCGACATGGACACGTTCGCCCGTCAGTGGCACCGGGAGGACTTCAAGTACTCCCAGGTCGTCGTCGGAGTCTGGTGGGGCCGCAAGGAGTACACCGTCCGGGGCCGAACACGCGTTGAGGACAAGGAAGCCGACCCGGTAGCTGACCCCACGAATCCTGCCGGGCAGAAGCCCAAGATGAAGCAGGGCCCGAGACGGCGGAAGAAGTACAGCATCGTCTGCCCGGTCGCCCTGACGTTCCTCGACCCGATGAAGGTGGTGCCGCTGCAGCCCGGCCCGTTCGGTCAGGATCGCCTCGCCTGGCACGCCACCGACGCGGAGTACGCGTCCTACTCGGCTGCTCTCGACGGCAAGTACATGGACGACCTGATGAGCGAGTTCTTCGACGGGAAGGTCACCGGCCTGTCCAAGGACGAGGAAGCGGTCCTGGCGTCGTGGAACATCGACCCAAAGCGGCTGATCTTCCTGAGTTCCAGGAACGTGTTCCGGTACACCCGCACCAAGATGTCCTACGAGCGGTTCCCAGCGAACCGTCTCAGGTCCGTCTTCCCGCTTCTGGACCTGAAGCAGCAACTTCTGGAGGCCGACCGGGTCAACCTCGTCGGAGCCGCCAACTACATTCTGCTGGTCAAGAAGGGCGACAAGGACGACCCTGCCGACCAGGAGGAACTGGACAACCTGCAGGAGAACTTCAAGGTCGTCGCTAAGCTGCCTGTGATCGTCGGAGACCACCGGCTGAACATCGAGATCATCACCCCAGACCAGACGTACGTCCTCGACTCCGAGAAGTACGACACCCTGGACCGTCGGATCCTGTCCCGGGTGATGGGCGCGTTGACGATCTCCACCTCAGGTCAGCGGAACGAGTCGACTCTGACGGTCGCCCGTGGCGTCGCCAGGCTTCTGGAGAACCGCCGCCACATGATGAAGCGGGCCATGGAAATCCAGATCGCCCGCGCTGTGGTCGACCACCCGGCGAACGAGGGGAAGTTCGAGTCGGAACCGAACCTGACGTTCACGCCTCGCAACGTGCAGCTCGACGCGGACTCAACGGTCGTTCAGCAGATCATGGCCCTGCGGACCCAGAAGGAACTGTCCCGTGAGACGGTCCTGGAGTACTTCGGGTTCGACCAGGCCACGGAGGCTCAGCGTCGGGAGTTCGAGGAGGACTCGGGTCTCGACGACATCTTCCAGACGCATGTGCCGTTCTCTGCTGCGGGGCCTGACGGGCAGCCGATCGCACCTCAGACGTCGGGTGCGGCAGGTGGACGCCCGGCTGGCGGCGGCCGTACGAAGCAGTCGCCGCAGGCTCAGACGAAGCCGAAGACCCCTAGAGGAAATCCCCGGACTGGGAGGAAAACCTGATGGTGACGCGTGAGGAACTCCGGGAACGGTACGGACGGCCAGCGTTGACTGTTGTTCCGGACCTGACGGATCCGGAAACAACGGAGACGGTCCTTGAACGGGCGTTCGTGGTCGATGGGGCCAAGTCCGGCCGCACCGTCATCTCGGGCCCGATCAGGGAGATCGCCTCGAAGAACGAGGGGTTCACCTACCTGAGGGGCCGGTTCGTGGAGGCCGACAACCCGAACCGCAACGGCGCGATGTGGACCACCGACGACCTGCAGATGGGTGAGGCCACCGTCGCCGGAGGGCCCCTGAACTGGCTCCACGACGATCAGAAGATCGTCGGGTCACTCCTCGACGGGCACCTGGTTGCAGGGAAGGAAGCCGCCGCTGCCGGTATCGGCAACCACATCGTCTCCAACGCGGCCATGTGGCGGTTCCTGTTCCCACGTGAGGTCGACATCGTGGAGAAGGCCGCCGCCGACAACAGCCTGTGGTTCTCGATGGAGTGCGTCTCCCAGAAGGTCATGTGCGTCGACGGCTGCGGGGAGTCATTCGAGTACGCCGTCTACAACCGGCAGGAAGCCTGCTCGCATCTGCGTGAACGTTCGTCGATACGACGGTTCGTCGACCCCATCTTCCTCGGCGGTGCCCTGATCGTGCCTCCGGTTCAGCCGGGCTGGCAGAACGCTGAGGTGGAGGTCGTCCGTGCTGCCGCGCAGGTCATCGAGGAGCATGAGCTGACAGCGGATCTGACGAAGCCTGAGGCTGAGCAGATGGTCCAGCAGATCCTGACGTGGGCCAACCGTGACACGGCCATGTCGACGGAGGCCAGGAAGCGGAAGCCGTCGATGGCGGGGGACCGGTACCCGATCGGGAACACTGCTGATCTGAAGAACGCGATCCAGGCGTACGGCAGGGGGAACCCTGACGACAAGGCGGCGATCAAGGCATGGATCATCCGCCGTGCCCGTGAACTGAACGCTCTCGGGATGTTGCCCGATGACTGGAACGTGAAGAAGTGAAGCGATGCAACCTGAGGCAGCTCTTGTCGTAGAAGACGGCCGCAGATATGTGACCTGGACCCACTACTGCCACCGTGTCGGCAGCCGTCATACGACGGAACTTGAGTTGGGTGACCGGGACTTCATTTTGGTGCGTGAGGACCCTTTGACGATAGATCCTTCGGTGATGTGCTGCGGTTGCGGGAAGCGTGGCTGGATCATCTGCGGCACATGGGTTGACGCCCCGAGGTGGAGGACAGATCCTCCCTGACGCGAACGGGCGTTGAGACTTCGATTTATCGGTTTTCTGCCGAAGCACCACTAAAAGCTGGTCAGGCGTCATGCCTCGACCGTGACGAGTGGTGAGGAGGAGGCATGGCAGACAAGACGTACACGGAGGAGGAACACCTCGCGGTCCTTGAGGCGCGGGTAAACCGTGAGACGGCTGACCTGACTGCCGAGCTGGACCAGCTCAAGTCCGACAAGGCGGAGCTGGAAACCAAGCTTGATGTCGAGACCGCAGCGAAGGTGGCCGCCGAGCAGAAGGCGACCCAGTCGGAGGAGGCTTTCGCGGCCTTCAAGACCGACATCGCGGACCGTGAGGCCGCCGCAGCGAAGAAGGACGAACGCCTGACGAAGGTTCGTGAGTCCGCGAAGCACCTCGACGAGAAGTTCTTCGAGGACGAGAAGCGGATCGAACGGATCGTCGCGATGTCCGACGAGAACTTCGAGGGCTACGTGTCCGATCTGGCGTCAACATCCGTTGGCACCACCACAACGACCACCACCACACCTGCTGTTCCTCGCGAGACTGCGATGAAGGGCAAGTCGGCTGGTGGCGAGGAGAAGGTGGCCGCCGCTGGCGCGTCGTTCCTTCTCCGTCAGTTCGTCGCTCCCGCAACCACCAAGGAGGGCTGAGACGTGGCATCTGACTACGGACTCAACTTCGGGTTCCGGCGTTCGGATGAGTCCATGGCGATTCGTGAGGGTCGTCAGAAGACCCCCGCGTCCGGCACGCCTCTCCTGCTCGGAACTGCTGTACAGATCGACCCGGCTGCTCCGGGCTTCCTGAAGCAGGCCGCTGCTGCCGCTGTTCCGATCTCAGGCTTCTTCGGCCTGCTGGTCCAGGAGGAGTCGCACCTCGGCAACGTCTTCTCGGCGGCACCGGATCTGGGTTACGACTCGATCGACCTCGGTATCGCCAAGCGGAACCAGCTCTCCACGATCTGGTCCGGCGACGGAACCAAGGTCTGGTTCAAGAACACACCGGCCTACGACCGGGGTGACCGGCACCGGGACGCTGTGACTCTGGTGACCATGACGGGTGTTCTCGTCGGTGACCGGCTCGGATGGGACGGCACGAAGTGGGTTGAGAACGCCACTCAGCCCTGGATGGTCGTCACCCTCGTCGCCAACAACTACTGCGAAGCAGTCCTTACCTTCTGAAAGGGGGCGTAACCATGACAACTCTCATCGACGAACTCATGCGGGCCAAGTCCGCAGCGGACCCGTTCGGCCGCCCCCGTGCGGAGGAACTCGCGGAGTACGAGAGGGCCAAGGCCGCTCTCAACCAGGAGGCCCTGGACAACTGGGAGAACGAGCGGTGGCACAAGGAGATGGCCGCCGTCCTCGCTCAGAGGTTCGACTACGGCTTCCAGTTCGACAACCTGTTCGGCACGTACTTCGAGGTGCGGACGGTGGGCGAGTTCGATCAGCTCACCATCACCGAGCGCAAGGGCCTGAACGTCTTCTGGACGGCTCGCGGCGGGTACATCGAGGAAACCCAGCTCACGACCGAGCGGTTCACGCTCCCTCGTGACACGGTTGGTTTTCACGTGTCGGAGTTCGCGGACAAGCTTCGCGCGAACTACGCGGAGACCATCGAGTCACTGGTGGCGCTCGCGAACATGCGTCTGGACGCTGAGGTCAACCGTCGGATGCTGAACCTGCTGCAGGCGGCGATCCCGTCGGCCAGCCCGTACTACGTCAACGCCACGACCGGCCTGACGAAGGTCCACCTGGACACCGCGCTCCGTGAGGTTCAGGACAACGTGAAGCCCACCGGTGGGTCGCAGGCTCCGGTGACGATCCTCGGTCGTGCGGCGATGGTCGACAAGATCAGCGACGTGGTGACCAACCCGTCGGCGCTGTTCGACCCGGAGGCTACTGCTGAGATCCGCCGTCGTGGCCGCCTGGGTGTGTACCGGGGCGCGAACGTGGTCCGGATCAACAACTACGCGGACGAGTCGGGCGCTTCGTACATCCCAGCGAACGAGCTGTGGGTGTTCGGCGGCACCGTCGGCACGTTCGTGAAGTACGGCGGGATGCAGACGAAGTCGTGGGAGGAGAACACGGTGGACTACCGGCACTACCGTGGCCGGATGGACTGCGGTGGTCTCATCTACCGTCCTCAGGAAGCTCGTCGGATCGTCGACGGGACTGTCACCCCATAGGGTCTGATGTGACAATGGAGGCCCCCCGGGTGCGGCTGGGGGGCCTCCTTCATTTGTAGGCCCCACCGCTGTCAGAAGGGCCCCCCCTCATGCGGTGGGGTCTGCTCATGTCCGAAGTAACGGGTATGAGTACGCCACGAGATGAACGTCTGTTGAGTGAGGACGACCTGGAATGGGACGACGACGCCCCTGTGGTGGACGTCGATGAGGACGAGTGGGCTGAGGGTGAGGACCCGTACGCCGACGACCCCGGAAACGCTGATCGGCTACCCCCTGACGGCACCCAGGACCCGGAGGTGACGGGATGACACGCATGGGGAGGGAGGCGATCCTGTGGGCGTTGTCGCAGACCCGCTGGTCGCCGCCTGGGATGTGTCAACAGTTCACCAGGATGTCGTTCGGGGTGGGGTCGGGGTTCCCGTCGGCTCAGGCGGCGTGGGACGGGGCGCAGAAGAAGCATCCGACGAAGGACCGGAACTCGGTCCCTCCGGGGGTGCCGGTGTATTTCGCTGGCGGGTCGAAGGGGTACGGCCACGCTGCGGTGTCGTTGGGGAAGGGGCTGGTCCGGTCTACGGATTGGCCGAGCGCGTACGCGGTGGGTACGGCGAGGATCACGGATCTGGAGCGTTCGTGGGGGCAGAGGTTCCTCGGTTGGACTGAGGACGTGAACGGTGTGACGGTGTGGGAGAAGCCGAAGCAGAGGACGCCTCACATCACGTCGGCGTTGCGGTTGAAGGACGACGACGACGACTTCCGTCGGTCGTTGCGTCACATCGTCGCTGATGGGGACAAGGGGGCTGCTGCGGTAGCGAAGGCGTATCTGGAGGCGTTGGATGCGTTGGAACGGAACCGTGACCGTCGGAAGGTTCTGCGGGAGCGTCTGCGGAGGCTGGAAGTCCGCTGAGTTTGTCCTGTTGTATCCAGTTGATTAGAAGGAGTACCAAAATGTTGGACATCATCCTGGCGGCTGAGGGCGGTGACATCGACCCGATCGCAGGGTCGATCTCCACTGTGCAGGTGGCGAGCATGTTCATCGGGATTTTCATCCCGATCCTGGTGGGTCTGGTTACGAAGGTGACCACGGCTCCGCTGGTGAAGTCGATGCTTCTGCTGGGCCTGTCGGCCATCTCCGGGTTCCTGACGGAGTTCGTGAACGATCCGTCGTTCGAGTGGCAGCAGGCGCTGCTCACGTCGGTTGTCACGTTCATCACCGGTGTCGCGTTCTATTTCGGGGTGTGGACTCCGACGGGTGTGACGGCTTCGGTGCAGGCTGTGGGCAGTAAGCCGAAGGCCGAGTAGCTTCCCGGGAACGCCCGTTGATGGTGTCGATCGTTGACGCCAATTCTGCGCCACCCTGAAACTTGTAGACGGGCGTGGTTGAATAGAGCCAGTCGGGGTGGAGGGCATGGTGCCTGGGGAGAGCCTAGGACGAGCCGCCACAGTTTTCTTTCGGTGACTGTGGCCTGCTTGTTGAAACACCCTCTACCCCGACTCCTCTGGAACAGGAGATGAAATGACCGATTTTGATACACCCACCACCAGGGTTCTGGTTCATCGTGAAGATGAGGAAGTGTGGGAGTCGTGCATTGAGGGCCGTGTGTGGGTCGAGATCACCGACCATCGCGGCGCACCCAAGTCGATGTCCACGTTCGGGGTGGGCGACCGGTTGAGGATCACCACCATGGACCGGCAGCGGAACCAGGAAGTGTGCCGTGACGCTGGCCTCGACCCGTTTGTGAACGGGATGCTGATGCGTGTCGACAAGGACGCTCAGGGTGACCCGGAGACCCAGTCTCGGCAGACCCACACCGAGGAAGACCTGAAAATGGTTTTCACTCTGGAAGACGCCGCGTTCGCGGAGTACGTGAAGGAACTGAACGAGCTGAACGTCCGTCGGATGAAGGACATGGCCCCGGCCCATGCGACGGTGTGGCAGGACAAGCATCTGTCTGACCAGTTGTCGGAGCGGTGGCCCATCGGCGGCGACACCGCCACCTGGCGGGAGATGCAGCAGCAGGACCCCAGGTAGTAGAACTCCCGTCTCGCGGCCCCCAGACTCCCATTACGCGAGACGGGACCCGATGGTAGGCACCTTGACTGGCCCGTCTGAGGCTCAAGCAGCCCGACGAGAGGTGCCTACCATCGTCTTATGCCGAAGTTGTTGGCATGACGGATCTCGTGACACTGGTGGAGCCGCTGAAGCGGGAGATCGCGGTACCCGGTGTTTTCGATGACGTGTTCCCTGACACCTCGAACACGGACCTGGCTGCGACGCTCGCGGACGGGTTCGCTCAGGCGCAGTTGGACGGCTTCTTCCCGAACCTGACGGTCACTTCTACGACACCGTTCACGGTCAGTGAGGAACTGTCGGCGGCTGGTGGTGCACTGGTGGTGCTGTATGCGGGGATGCAGATTGTCAGGGCGCAGATGCGGAACCTGACGTTGACGGCCCGCTACAAGGCCGGTTCTGTGGAGACGGAGACCGGCCGTTCAGCGATGATTCTGCGTGACGAACTGACGTTCATGCGGACCCGGATCTATGAACTGACGACGTTGGCTCGTCGGTCTGGCCGGAAGACGTACGTGCTGGATGCGTACGTGTCTAGGTCGTTGGCTAACTCTGCGCTCGGTGGGTTTTACGGGTACGAGTACAGGGGGTAGTCGATGGCGAAGAACCTGCCTCCCGATTTCGATAAGGCCGCGATCCTCAAGGGCCTGTACACGGCTATGGAGTTCGGGGCACCAACGCGTGTTTCCGACCGGGCCACGTTCTTCACGTACATCGAGGAGGGCACCGAACCGCGCGACGACGACGGGGTGCCGTTCAACTCCACCACCCGTCGTGCCCGTGTCCCGAAGTCGACGCAGGTGCCGGTGGCGATCGAGTTCATCGACAAGACCGACCAGCAGGAGACGTTCGGGTATGTGCAGGCGACGAGGGTGAAGATCACTCTCCTGGACCCGGACTACCAGAAGGTGAAGGGGTTCAACTACGTCGTCATAGGGGGCGACAAGTACAACTACCGGATCACGGAGCCACCGGTAGCGTTGGGTGCGATCGACGTGTGGACGGTGCATGTGACAGCGGAAGACGAGACGTGATGGTGGACTTCCTGAGGCACGCGTCGCGGCACGTTCATGCCACTGTCGCGAAGCATGTGAAGGCCGGGTTGACCGAGTTGGACTGGACTGACCCGGCGAACACGCCGTTGGGTGCGCCAGCGGTGAGGTTCCAGACCACGACGGCGTTGCAGGGCGGGAAGCTGGGGTCTGGTGTGGGCGCTGGGCTGGTGTCGATCGTCCTCGGCAACGAACTGATGCCTGACCCTGAGGAACTGGGTGGGCCACTGTTCAGGCAGGACTACCCGTTCTTCATCGACCTGTTCATGGAGACCGACGGTGAGGCCACAGCGTTGGCGTGCGACATCCGCGACATCCTGTTGGGCAGGTTCGAGTTCGCGGGCAGGACGCTCCCAGTTGTGGACCAGGTGACGTCAACACCCGTTCCTGGATGGCTCATAGAGTTCGAGGACGTGGAGCGCATGTCACCGGATCACACCTTCTCGATCCAGTGGCAGGTCGTGAAGGTCACTGCCAGCACCTACTACAACGAGGTCGTGTACTGATGAGCCAGGACTTCGTTCGGAACATTCTGACCGAGCAGCGGAAGCGGATGGTCGGGTCTCTCATGCAGTACATGGAGCGTGAGGTGTACCCAAAACTGACCCGTGACGAGCAGAAGTCGCTGCGGGAGAAGGTCCTGAACGCGACCATCTCCTACCATGACGTGTGCCTGGATGTGTTGAAGGCGTCGGTGTCCGACGGGTCCGTCGTCAACGAGGAGGCGGTCAGGTTGATGGCTGAGCTGAACTCCCGTCTGCAGGCTGACCGTCGGGAGCGGAAGACCGGCTGATGGCGTCCTTCGAGTGGTACATCTACCCGAAACGTGGCGAGGGTGGCCGTGGCCGATACCCGGCCGGGTCGACGTTAGGGAAACCTGGCACGTTCTACTCTCTGGGCGACTCGACCCAGTTGATCGCCGACCTGAAGGTGAAGAACGCGCAGCGGGCTAGGGAACTGCAGGCTGAGGTGCTGGACAACATGGAGCACTCCATCCTGCGACGCAACGTGTCCTCACGTCGTCTGCGGCATGTGACAGCGGACCCGAGGAACCGTGGTTCCGACGAGTTCGGCTACCACGTGGGCCGGATCAGTTTCCTGGACAACTCGATCGCGAAGTACTGGCGTCAGATCGAGGAGGGGTACACGGGGCACGTCGGCCGTGAACTGAAGGGCCTGTGGGGTGGCACCATCGGCCGTGTCACGGCTGACCGTGTGTACGCCGGGAAGCCGTACTACCCGCACAAGGCGTCACGACGGTCCGACATGTTCATCCCGACTGGTGGCCGTATCCGGCTCCGACGGGGCGGAGACTACATCTCACGTGACGACATGCTCGAAGACGGCGGGAACAAGCAGAACTTCGTCGGTACCGCAGTCATCCGCGAACCGATCCTCGCCCACGAGGACTACGCCAACGCGTACAGGTCGTACAGGCCGGGTCAGAAGTCTCTCGACGACATCGCCCACCTGGTCCGTGAGGCCAGCCGGAAGGCGTGGATGTACGAGCGGTAACACCCGTTCACGCCTTCGATTCGGGGGCCCCTAGTCGAAGTCTCCCTTCGAGAGCCCCTGACGCCAATGGGGCCGTTCACCGCTGACGAAGGGAGCCTCCTGTGGCGATCAAGGGCGGGCAGATCATCCACGCTGGCAACGGCAATGTCGTTGTCGATCGTGTGCAGACCGGAGGTCCCGGTCAGGTCAACATCCCCACCGAGAAGATTTACGAACTCGGAAACTACAAGTCGGTCGCGACTGTTCGTGACACCCCGGACCTGTCGTTCAGCTTGGAGTCGTTCGACACGTCCACCGAGATCGAGCAGATGCTGTGTGGTGTCACGTCGGTGCCGGGCGGCGGCCTCGACCTGGCAACGTCCGTTCCCATCGACATCGCGTCGCAGTTCAAGGCCGGTGTCAACGCGGCGTCGCCGTTCAACGTGGTCAACTCGGTCGCGATCCCGTTCCTGTACCTGGAGCAGATGTCGTACCGGTTCGGCCTCCGCGACAACGCAACCCAGTCGGCCACTCTGCGCGGCGACTCCATCTTCTACAACCCCGGTCCTGTGTTCCTGCAGGAGGTTGTCGGGTCGAACACCCCGAACCAGACCATTGTGACGGCCCACCCGGCGTACCAGTCGGCTGAGGCGGACGGCCGCCGTGTGCTGTCGGTGACCGCTGGCAGGAACCGTCTGACGAAGGGCATCGACTACACCGAGGCTGTCGGCACCGTCACCGCTGGTGCTGGCATCTCGACCCTCACGATCCTCGCTGCGGTTCCGGCTACCGACAAGATCCGGATTATGTACTCGTCCCCGGACACGGTGAGCTACCTGCAGACGGTGCACCCGTCGGCGACGGTGAAGCCCGCTGCCGTGAAGGGCCGCGACATCGAGATCTATGCGGGCGGCTACAACCCGGCTGACATTCCGGGGAGCCAGGCGAACAAGCTGGCGTCGGTGCAGGCCGTGAACGTTGATTGGCGGGTCACGATCGACAAGGACGAGGAGTTCGGCAACTAC
>Ga0207648_10000794_pt1 | contig 35568 bp, 22 predicted proteins | sample KBSMisM32_FD_184310 | JGI IMG/M metagenome (GOLD analysis project Ga0207648, IMG submission 184310) | Miscanthus rhizosphere microbial communities from Kellogg Biological Station, Michigan, USA - KBS Miscanthus M3-2 (SPAdes) (version 2) | ecosystem: Host-associated > Plants > Roots >... | reverse complement strand
AGGGCGGACAGGGCGGACAGGGCGGACAGGGCGGACCAGCAGTGCTATGGCCTCAGGCTCCAAGACTCAAGACCCAAGACTCAAGACCACCTACCATCTACTGTCAGTCCGACCCGCTCGACAACCTCTCCAACGCCTTCCCCAGGTCCGGCACCTCCGTCAGCACCGGCGCCACCGGGTCGTGACCCAGTTTCTGCATCCGCTCGATGGCCGTCCGGATAGTGAACTTTGTGGGATCGAGCTTGTTGTTGACCTCCTTCCACTCCAGCGGCATGGAGACGGTCGCCCCCGGCAAGGGCCGAACCGCGTAGGGTGCCACGATCAGCTGCCCGTGACGGTTCTGCATGTAGTCGAGATAGACCTTGGTTCCTCGACTCCGGATGTGCCGGATGATGGTGGTGATGTCTCCCAGTTCCCGCATCACGACTCGGGCGAGCAATTCTCCCAGCCCCCGCGACATCTCCCAGGTGAGTTGCTTGCCCAAGGGGATCATCACGTGCAGGCCGGTCTTTCCGGTGGTCTTCACGTAGTTGGGCACGCCCGCCGCTTCACACCGCTCGTGTAAGAGCCGGGCGACCTTGATCACATCGCTGAAGGGCGCCTCCTTGGGGTCGAGATCCATGACACACCAGTCGGGACGCTCCAGGGAGCCCGCGCTGCTGAGCCAGAGATGCAGCGGGATCGCCCCCATGTTCGCGACATAGAGCAGAGAATCGAGATCATCGCACACGAAATATTTGATGTCCCGCCCGGTATCCTCGCTCCAGATCGGGACCGTGCGAATCCAGTCGGGGATGAAGTCCGGCGCATCCTTCTGATAGAACGACTTCCCTTCGATCCCATCGGGAAAGCGGGTCAGCACAACCGGCCTGTCGCGCAGATACCGGAGTAGCCAGGGCGAGATTCCGCGGTAGTACTCGATTAGGTCGCCCTTGGTGTAACCCTCGGCCGGCCAGAAGACTTTCTTCAGGTTGGTGAGTTGCAGGGGGACAGAGCGGCCCTGAAGGACTCCCTCGCTCCCGGGTCGCGCTGTCGCGCTCCCGAGGGTCGCTCGGTCGCGGGTCGGCGGCTCGGCAGCGGGACCCTTCGTGGCCTTGGCGGATTGACGGCTCGGTGGCTCGGCCTTGGCCTTCCGACCCTTTTTTGGTTCGTCATTCGATAATTCCGCCATTCCGCCATTCCGCCATTGGGCAGTGCCGATGCACTCCTCGGGCTTCTTATCGTCGCGCCAGCGGAGGAACACCGGATGACGCAGCAGGCCTTCGTCGGTCCATTCGGTGAAGCGCACCTCACAGACCAATTCCGGTTCAACCCAGGTTGAGTCCTTCTTCGCCTCGGCGGGAACCTTCTCGCAGGGTGGCGTCTTCCGCTTCTTCCGCTCCAGGTGCTCCCGTATTCCGGTCAGATCCTTATCGGTGAGTCCGCTGCCCGCGCGACCGGAATAGGTCAGCACTCCGTCCAGATACTGCGCGAGATGGAGGGCTCCCAGCCCAGCGCGCGAGCCCTTGGGGGCGGTGAAGCCGACCACGACGAAATCGTCGCTCTTGGCCGCACGAAGCTTGAGCCAGTTTGCCGAGCGGCCGCCTTTGTAGGGGGCATCGGCCTTCTTTGCGACGAGGCCCTCCAGGCCCATGCGTTCGGCCTCGGCAAAAGCCTGCTCTCCTTCTCGCTCGATGTGGTCGACGTAGCGGATGGCGCCGGCCTCGGGTACCACCTGTTTCAGGATTTCCTTTCTCGCCTCCAGCGGCAGCGGGCGCAGGTCGTAGGGACCAAAGGCGAGAAGATCGAAGACATAGTAGACCACCGGCTGCTCGATCGCCGCGCGCTGCACCTCGATCGGGCGCCGGAGCCTGCCCCGTTGTTGCAATCCCTGGAAACTCGGCCGTCCGGTCTGATCCAGCGCCACCACCTCGCCGTCAAAAATCAGCGAATCGAACGGCATCGCCGCCACGGACTTCGCGATCTCGGGAAAGGTGACGGTGGCGTCGTTGTGATTCCGGGTGAGGAGAACAACTTGCCCCTTTCGCCGTTCGGCAAGGAGCCGGTATCCGTCGAGCTTGAGCTCGAACAGCCAGCCGTCGCGGGTGAACGGCTTCTCGGCAACTTCCGCCAGCATCAAGTCAACTTTGTCCGCCGTGATCTCCCGCTTAAGCGCCTTCACCCGCTCGAGGGCCTTGAGCACGGGTGCTGCCAGATTGGTCCTTGCCTTCATGTCTTCGACGGTGACGCCGGAAAGCACGGAGCCCTCGGGCACCTCGCGACCACCGGGAGTGACGTAGGAATCCCGCTCCTTGATCAACAGCCACTCTTTTTCGCCCTTCTTCAGCTTCACGAGGGTCCACATTCCGTGCAGCTTGTGGCCATCGAGACGGAACAGGAGCTTCCCCTTCGCCAGGCCCTCGTTGGGGTCACCGACGGGAGTCCAGCTGCCCCGGTCCCACACGATCACGGCTCCAGCGCCGTAGTTGCCCTCCGGAATCATTCCTTCGAAGTCCCCGTATTCCACCGGGTGATCCTCGACGTGCACCGCCAGACGCTTGTCGTTCGGATCGTAGGACGGACCCTTGGGCACGGCCCAGGAACGGAGGACTCCATCCATTTCGAGCCGGAGATCGAAGTGAAGCCGACGGGCCGCGTGCTTGTGCACGACAAACAGGTGGCCGCCACCCGGGGCAACGGTTCCTCCCGGCTCCGGGGTGGCCTCGAGACGTCGCTTGGCCCGATAAGAAGAGAGGGGATGCTCAGGCATGGTCGGAAAAGACAGGTGATTGGGGAAAAGGTAAAGAGGGCGGTAGGTCGGGAAGGCGGTCGGGGCGGACAAGGCGGGCAAACTTGCAACTTCGTATGACCAATCCTATTCTAAACTTTCCTCCGTCCGTTTGGGAAATATGGCTGCACGCACCATGGGTTCCGCAACAATCTCCTTCGGGCTCGTTTCCGTGCCCGTCGTCATGTACTCCTCGAGCGAGTCCGCGGCCAGCGTCTCGTTCAACATGCTGCACAAGAGCTGCGGGACCCGGCTCAAACAGCAGTATATCTGCCCCAAGGACAACGTGGTGGTCGAGAGGGACGAGATGGCCAAGGGCTATGAGTTCTCCAAGGGGCAGTACGTGTTGTTCTCCCCCGAGGAACTGAAGGCGCTCGACGAGAAGGGCACCAACACCATCGACATCAAGGAGTTCGTGCCGCTGGCGAAGGTGGACCGGATCTACCTCGAGAAGGCCTATTACCTCGGCCCCGACAAGGGCGGTGAACGCGCCTATCGGTTGCTGCTCGAGGCCCTGAGGGTGAGCGGCCGCGCGGCAGTGGGTCAGTACTCCGCACGGGGCAAACAGAACCTGATCCTGGTGCGGCCCCTGGAGGGCGCGCTGGTCCTGGAACAGTTGCACTACTCTGACGAGTTGCGCCCGGTAAGCGAAGTGCCGATCCCCGATACGCCGCTCAAGGACGCGGAGTTGCAACTGGCCAAGCAACTGATCGACCAGACCGCCACCGACGAGTTCAAGCCGGCCCAATATCACGACACGGTGAAAGACCGGGTCCTCGAGGCGATTCAGGCCAAGGTGGACGGCCAGGAGATCGTGGCCGACGAGCCGCAGGCCCAGGAAACCAAGATCATCGACCTGATGGAGGCCCTGAAGGCGAGCCTCTCCAAGTCGGGCAAGGCCCCTGCCGGAAAGGCCCCGGCGATGAAGGTCGTGAAGGGCGGCAAGGCCGCCAAGTCGGGGGGCGAGAAGAGGGTGAAGAAGGCAGCCCGGGGTTAGGTTCGACGGGACGGTTGGTTGTCGGGTCATGGGTCGTGAGTCATGAGTCTGGGATCAACAGAGACCCACGACCTGAGACCAATGCTCGCAGACCAATGAAATCCTACAGCACCGCAGACGTTGCCCGCCTGATCGCACTCACGCCCCCACAGGTTCGGGCGTACGCGCGGGCGGGTTTTCTGCGTCCGGCCCGGGGGCCGCGTAACACTTACCGGTTTTCCTTCCAGGATCTCGTGCTGCTTCGCGCCGCCAAGGCGCTCCGCGATGGACATGTCCCGGGCCGCCGCATTCGTCGGGCGCTCCGTGGGCTGGCCCAGACCCTCCCGGCTGGTCGGGCACTAAGCGAGATGCGTATCACCGCCGATGGGAACCGCGTGGTGGTGCGGGACAACGGCTGGATCTGGCAGCCGGATTCGGGCCAGATGCTGTTCGACTTGAAGGTCGGCAAACTGGCCAGGAAGGCGGCTCCGATCGCGCGGCGCCACGCGCGTCATGCGCGAGCACGGGAGGAGACGCTTTCGGCGGACGACTGGTTCGGTCTCGGTGAGGAGCTCGAGGCGGTCGAGCCCAGCGATGCAGAGGACGCGTATCGCCGTGCGCTGGCGCTCGATCCGCGGAACGCCGACGCGCATGTTAACCTCGGCCGGCTGCTCCAGGAGCGAGGGCGGGTGGAAGAAGCCGTCCTCCAGTATGAGGAAGCGCTTCGTCTCTCCCCCAAGCACGCACCCGCCGCCTATAACCTCGGCACCGCCCTCGAAGATCTGAAGCGAACCAATGCCGCGATCGCGGCCTACCGCCGGGCAATCGCGCTGGACGAACAGCTCGCGGACGCCCACTACAATTTGTCGCGCCTCTACGAGAAAATAGGACAACGGCAGGCAGCACTGCGGCATCTGAGCGCGTACCGGGACCTGGTTCGCTGACTGGAGGGGATGGGTGCAGATTCTGTCGGGGACCAGCGGATGGTCGTTCAAGGAATGGAAGGGCAGCTTCTATCCGGCCGATCTGCCGGCGGACCGGTACCTCGCCTATTACGCCGAGCGTTTCGGGACCGTCGAGGTGAACAACACGTTTTATCGGATGCCCAAGGAGAGCGTCCTGCTCGAGTGGGCTGCTCAGGTGCCGCCGCAATTTCGTTTCGCCGTCAAGGCATCACAGCGCATCACCCACTATTCCCGCCTCAAGGACGTGGCGGACAACCTCGCCTACTTCCTCCGCATCACGAACTCGCTGGGCGAGGCGCGGGGACCGTCTCTGTTCCAGTTGCCGCCTAACCTGAAGAAGGATCTTCCGCTTCTGGTGGACTTCCTCGCCCAGCTGCCGCCGCGCTGGCGCTCGACGGTCGAGTTCCGCCATCCGACCTGGCTCGCGGACGATGTGTACGATGCATTACGGGAAAAGGATGTTGCGCTCTGTGTGGCGGATCAGGATGATTTCTCGGTTCCGCCCATTGCGACGGCCTCGTGGGGTTATCTCAGACTGCACCGGCTGACCTATGATGAGGCGGCTTTGGCGCGGTGGGCGGAGACGGTGCAGCAACAGCCGTGGGAGGAGTGCTACGTCTACTTCAAGCATGACGAGACCGAAGGCAGCGGCCCCGAAGCGGCTCAATCCTTTCTCAAGCTGATCCCACGGTAACACCTCCCAGGTCCATCTCCTCCAGGAAGCGCATCCCCCCGGTGGGATTCTGGTCCCGGCGATCAACCCTCGTGAGCACCAGCCGGTCCATCGCGCGGGTCATTCCCACGTAGAGCAGGCGTCTCGCTTCCTCAATTTCGCTGGGCTTCGTTTCCCCGTTTCCAGTCTTGATTCCGGGCAGCTCTGAATCCTCGGCCCCGACCACATAGACGCGGGGGAATTCGAGGCCCTTGGTGGAATGCAGGGTGAGCAGGCTCACTCGGCCCCGATCCAGCTCCGGACCTCCGCGGGTGTTGGAGAGTGCGACCCGGTCCAGAAAATCGGAGAGTTGTTCCATAAGGGGTGTGGTCTCAGGAACGCTGTCGAGCAAACGACGGAGACGGGCCATGGCAGCGGGATAGCGCTCGTCCGCCGTCCGCTCCTTCCGCAGTCTTTCCATGAGGATTCTGCCGCCCAGCCGTTCGATCAGTTCCTCGCGCGCTGGCGTGGTCTCCCCGCCGGGGCGAGCGCGCTCCGCCTCGTATGATTCGAGCGCCTTGGAGTAGCGGCCCAGGGCGAAGAGCTTGCCCAGATCGAGAAAGAGCCTTGCCTCGCTCTTCTCTCCGGGATTGCTGAGCGCCAGCGCGACGGCAAGGTGATCGATCGCGGAGACGAGGCTCGTCTTTCTGGCCCGAGCGAGCTTCTGGCTTTCCAGCTTGAGGAAGACTCCGGCCAGGGTGCGGGCGTCGTCGAGTGCATGGTGCTCCCGCCCGGTCTCAATCCCGAAGCTGTGTGCCAGGTTCGCCAATGCCCGGCTGCCTGTATGAAGCAGCTTTGCGAGTGGGAGGGTATCGAGCGCGAGGAAGTCATTCCCCGAAGGATGGTCCTTCGCCAGCCGGCGCAGTACGGGGAAGTCGAACCCGTGTCCATTGTGAGCGACCAGCAGATCGTCCGCGGCAAAGGCACGGAACTCGGTCCATACCGATGCAAAGTCCGGGGCGCCTGCGAGTGCCTCGTCGGTGTAGCCGTGAATCGCTACGGAACCGGGGCTCACCGGCTGGGTTGGCTTGACCAACCGCTGGAAGTCCTCGACGACCACCCCGTCCCGCACCCGGACCGCTCCCAACTCCACCACGTCGCAGCCATCCACGTCGTTGTCCGTGGTCTCCACGTCCACCGAGACGAAATCGCGGAAGGCGCCTTCGCCCGACTCGGCCGCGACTAGCTGCAGGGCCTTGAAGAGCTCCAGACAACGAGTCGCCGGATCTCCCCCGGATTCCAGCACCACGTCTTCCGTCCGCGGTTTCGCCTCCGGCCCCTGATAATCCACCATGGTCACCCCGGCTTCCCGAAGGAGGCCGGCCAGCCCCAGCTCGGCGCCACCCATCCGAGGGAGCCAGGCAGTCCCCCGGCCATAGCGGATCCGAGTGAGGCGCTGGGCCAATTCGGTCACCGGCGGATGGCTGGCGGGGTCGGTGATCTCTTCCGCGTGCTCTTCGAGAATGGTCCGGTACTCACCGACCCGTTGGGAGAGCAGCTCTCCGATCAGGCCGGCGAGATCGTCATGCCGCTCGGCGAAGACCGGAAGGTTGCCGAGGACGTAAAGGCAGCGTCGTATCTTGCGGCCGTCCTCGTCCTTGTGGGGTAACTGCCGGCCAAGTTGCCGGAGCCACTCCACGAACTCGGTGCGGTTCTGCTCCGCGTCGGCTCTGAGAGTGTCGTACAGGGACTGGGGCAACACGACTTTAATGAACTGTTCTTCCAGAATCGGATCGCCGGGGCGTTGGATGACCCGCAACGCCGCGATCAGATACTTGACCACCTTCACGTCCGCCAAGGCCCTTCCCTCGGCGAGCTGGCAGGGTATTCCCGCTTCGACCAGGCGTGCCTCAAGGGCTTCGCCGATCGAGTGCTTGCGGTAGAGCAGCGCGAAATCACCCCATGCCAGGGTGTTCTCGTCTCGATCCCGCACCAGATCGGCGACCAGCCAATCCGCTTCCGCTTTCTCGTCGGGGAAGTGCCGCACCAGAACCGGCCAGCGCGACTCGCGCGTCGCGCTCAGTTCCTTCTCATGCAACCTGGGATTATGCGCGACGAGCCGGCGCGCCGTGGTGAAGATTTCGCGCGTACAACGCCGGTTCTCATTCAGAACGATAGGGTCTGCCGTGATCTTGTAGTCGTTCAGAAAGCGACGTAGAACTTTGGGATCGGCTCCGGTCCAGGAGAAGATTGACTGCTCGTCATCTCCCACCATGAAAATGTTGCGGTGATCCCGAGCCAGGCGATTGAGAATCGCGTACTGGAAAGGGTTCAGATCCTGGGCCTCGTCGATCAGGACGTAGGACCACCGCGCGGCGATCTCGACCGCGACATCCGACCGGGTGCGAATCAGCTGCTCGGCTCGGACCACCAGGTCATCGAAGTCCAACAGGCCTCGCGCCTCGAGAATCTCCTGATACCGCTGGAAGAGTTTTGCCGTGTAGTCACCGAGGGGCTCGCCGAGGATTTTGTGCTGACTGAAGTACTTGAGAGGCCAGGGGGCCGGGTAGCGGTGACCGGCGCGGCGCAGGACCTGGGTCTGATACTCCTCGTCGGCAATTCCAAAACCCTGGGTCAGCCCGATCGCGGAGCCGTACTGCCTGAGCAGCTGCACGCACAGAGCGTGAATCGTCGAGCGGGTGACCTGATCCGCTGCGAGTCCCAGTGAGCCGCGCAACCGGTGGGCGATCTCTCCCGCGGCCTTGTTGGTGAAAGTGACTGCGACGATTCGTTCCGGAGCGACTTCCAGCCGCCCGATCAGGTAGCGAATCCGCTCGATCAGGCAGAAGGTCTTCCCCGCCCCCGGACCCGCCAGAACCAGCAGCGGGCCGAGCGGGGCCTCGATGGCCTGGCGTTGACGAGCGGTGGGAATGGGAGGAGCAATCATTCGTCCGCGCCGCGAGGACCCAGGTCGGCCCAGGTGGCAATGGTGGCCGCCATGTCCTCCTGGACCTCGACCTTGGTGCGGCCGCTGCCCTTTTTCACGCCGAAGGAGTGATCGGCTCCATCAAAGAGCTCCAGTCTCGCATGGGGACCCAGCCCGGCACAGACCTCGGTGATGAGATCGAGCCGGGCGAAATCGTCGCGAGTGCCCTGCAGGAACAACATGGGAATCCGGACCGAAGCCAGGTGTGCGGCCCGTTCGAGACTGGGCTTCCCCGGCGGATGCAGCGGGAATCCAAGGAAGACCAGCCCGCACACCTCGTCCAACGGAGACTCCGCGTGCGCTCCCGAGGTCATTCGTCCGCCGAACGACTTGCCACCGGCAAGCAGGGGGATTCCGGGCAATAGTTCGGCGGCCTTTGCCACTGCCGCTCGAACTGTAGTGTGCGCGACCGCGGGAGAATCGGTTCGGCTCTTCTTCGCTTCCATGTAGGGAAACTGGTAGCGAAGAGTCGCGATGCCGGTGGCCGCGAGCAGTCGCGCCATCGAATCGAGAAAGGGGTGCCGCATACCGGCGCCAGCTCCATGTGCAACGACGTAGAGATGGGTCACGTCGTCCGCAATCTGCAACAGCCCACTGACACTGCTGTCATTGAGCTTGATGGAGACCGATTCAGGCGCGGGCAAGGTCATTTTGATGGCTGGGAAGTTGGTACAAAGATACCTATCCCACAACGACTTAGCTCATTGCGTGGCGATCGTCACAGAGTGCCAACCGGGGGACGGGCCAAGTTGCAGGTACGTGGCGGAGGCCGATTTGCCACACTGAATTCTTCATGAGGAGGATGCAATGGAAAATCCATCCACCAGTTCAGCCGCGGGGACCGGCGGGAGCAGGACTCTAGTTGGAATCCTGAGCCTGGCTGTTGTTGGAGTCGTCGCGGCTGCGGTCGTCACTAAGGGCGATCGCACGGTGGAAGCTACCATACCAGCCGGTACTTCGGTGGTGGGCGCGCTCGAGCACACGATTTCGACCGAGAATAGCGACGCAGGTCAAGCGGTAGAGCTCACGACTACCGAGCCGATGCAGCTGTCGGGTGGTACGCTTCCGGCCGGCGCCGTTCTGCATGGCGAAGTGACCCACGTGAGGGGCGGAGGCCGCATTGCCGGGGCACCCGAACTCACCCTGCGGTTCACCCGGCTGGAAGTCGATGGCAATGACTATCCCATTGCGGCCGATCCTTGGCGGGTAAAAGGCAAGGATGACCTTGGCGAGAGTGTGGCCGAGATCGGCGGTGGCGCGGTGGTGGGCGGCGTGGTGGGCGGAATCGCGGGTCACGGATCAACCAAGGGCATCGTGACCGGTGCGGCGGTGGGTGTGGTACTCGGAACCGGCGTCGCCGTTGCTACCAAGGGCGGCCAGATCGTCTTGCCGGCCGGCCAGCGTCTGAAGGTGAGGCTGGCGGAGGGCGTGAAGGTGAAGTACGAGCCGGAGAAGACGTAGGACGGGGCGGACGGGGGGACAGGGCGGACGAGGTGAAACAGACCTTGCCCGCCCTGTTCGTCTTATTTTCCCCTCAACCATGCGTCCCCTCCCCGTCTCCCTCTGCCTCACTGCTCTCTGCCTGGGCATCGCGCGGCTTGCTTCGCCTCAGGCAACATCCACCGTCGACAGCGCGGTCTCCATCACGATGCGCGACGGGGTGGTGCTTCGGGCTGACGTCCTGCGGCCGAGTGGGCCCGGACGATTTCCGGTCCTGGTGTATCGAACACCGTATGATCGGGCGGACGCGGCTGATGCCACCGGCTTGGCGAAGAAGGCGGTCCAGCGCGGCTACGCGGTTGTAGTTCAGGATGTGCGGGGGCGCTATGGCTCGGATGGGACCTTCACCGCCTACAGCCAGGAAGGCAAAGACGGATACGATACGATCGAGTGGGCAGCGCAACAGCCGTGGTCCGACGGCGCAGTCGGCAGCTTCGGTCTTTCCTACCCCGGTGCGGTCCAATGGCTCGCCGCGATGGAGCACCCACCGTCGCTCAAGGCGATGGTGCCGGCGATGACATACGCTACACCCGAGACCTTCTGGTACTCGGGTGGCGTGTGGGATGGCTCATGGCTGGACTGGACCTGGTTCAACATCGCGCCGGACCTGCGACGTCGCCTCGGCGTTTCTGGAGCGCAGACCTCGGAGGAAGCCGCGAAGCAATGGGAGACCGATCGCGACCGGCTCCGCAACTACCGGCCGCTGTCCACTCTGCCCGACTTCGAAGGTGTTGCCCCGTGGTATTACGAATGGATGCGTCATCCTCCGCGAGACTCGTGGTGGAAGTGGGCAACCCTCGAAGGCAAGTACTCCGCGGTCAGCGCCGCGGTGCTCAACATCTCCGGGTGGTTCGATGAACCGTATGGGCCCTTCGGGGCGGTGACCAACTATCAGGGATTGGTGACTTCGCGAGCTGCGGATGATCCGCGTACCAAACTCATTCTTGGAGCCTGGACCCACGGTGTCGCCGCGGTCCAGCGAGAGAAAGCGGGAGACCGGCTGTTCGGCTCCGATGCGGCAATCGACTACGATGAAACCGTCCTTCGCTGGATGGATCGCTACCTGAAGAACGTGGAGAATGGCCTCGACAGCGATCCTCCGGTTAAGGCGTTCCTGATGGGCGCCAACACCTGGCGGACCAGTCAGGGCTGGCCCTTCGAAGGAACCAGGACCGACACGCTGTTCCTCGCCGCAAGCGTGGACTCCAAATCGAACGGCCGCCTCGAGCATCACCAGTCACGGTCGGCCGGAAGCAGTACCGTCCGGTCCGATCCTGCCCACCCCCTGGCCGATCCCTACGAGGGAAAGGCCGGCGTGCACGACTACGCTGCCCTGACGGGTCGCCCCGACATCGCCGTCTTCGAGACCGAACCATTCAAATCTGCGGTGGACGTGATCGGACCTGTAGTTGCGGAGCTATCGGTCGGGAGCAAACTGCCGGACTTCGATGTCTGGGTCCAAGTGTATGATGTCGCCCCCGAAGGCCAGGTCTGGAACCTGACCACGGCCGGGAGCGGGCTCCAACGAGCCAGCTATCGCGACGGCGGACCGGACCGGAAGCCGTTGCAGCCGGGGCAGATCGTGAGTCTCAGGCTGGATCGCCTGTTTACCGCGAATCGGTTTCTCCCCGGCCACCGCCTTCGAATCATAGTCTCCACCGCATTCACCCCATGGTTCTCGGTGAATCCGCAAACTGGAGAGATCGAGCTCTTCTCCAACGGGGCTCGCGCGGGAGACGTAGTGATTCAACACTCGAAAGAGCATCCATCCCGCCTGCTACTTCCCGTAGTGCCCTGATCAGGTTCTTTTTCAGCAGTCAAGCTCAGTACGTGCATACAGGTGCCAGATGTCCCTCTCTGCCTTTCATCCCGCCGTCGCCCGCTGGTTCCAGGAACGCCTCGGTGAACCAACTCCTGTCCAGACAAAAGGATGGGAGGCCATTCGCCGGGGAGACGACACTCTCATCACGGCCCCGACGGGGTCAGGCAAGACCCTCGCCGCCTTTCTGATAGAGCTGGACGAGCTATTGCGAGAGTCGCTGAGCGGTGCCCTGCCGGACGAGACCCGGGTGGTCTACGTCTCTCCTTTGAAGGCGCTCTCCGCCGACATCCATAAGAACCTCGCTGAGCCTCGGCGCGAGATTCGCCGACTAGCGGAGGAGATGGGACACGGCGAAGTCAAAATCACCGCTGCGGTTCGCAGCGGCGACACTCCTGCCTCGGAGCGGGCATCGATGCTCCGAACCCCGCCCCACATTCTCGTAACCACACCGGAGTCGCTCTACCTGCTTCTCACGGCAGAACGAAGCCGCAAGATGCTGAGCACGGTGCGGACGGTGATCGTGGACGAAATCCACGCCGTGCTGGACTCGAGGAGAGGTGCCCATCTCGCGCTGAGCCTGGAGCGCCTGGAGCATGTTGCGGGGCGCAAGCTGCAGCGGATCGGCCTGTCCGCCACGGTGAACCCCGTGGAGCTGGTGGCGGAGTGGCTGGTCGGCTCGAGACGCCGAGCGACGATCATTAATGAGGGCCACCGCCGAGCCTTGGACCTCGGGCTCGAGCTGCCGGGCTCACCGCTCGAAGCCGTTATGGCTGGGGAGGTATGGCTCGAGATCTACAACCGGCTCACCGACCTTATCAATCAGCATCAGACAACCATCGTCTTCGTCAACACGCGCAAGCAGGCGGAGCGGGTAGCTCGGCACCTGGCCGAGCGGGTAGGAGAAGAGCTGGTGACTGCGCATCACGGCAGCCTGGCGAAGGAAATCCGGCTCGCCGCGGAAGAGAAGCTCAAGACCGGCAAGCTCAAGGCGCTGGTCGCCACCGCTTCATTGGAGCTGGGAATCGACATCGGGCACGTGGATCTGGTGTGTCAACTCGGATCGCCGCATCGGATCGCGGCTTTCCTGCAGCGGGTCGGTCGGAGCGGACATACGGTGGCCGGCACGCCCAAAGGACGGCTTTTCCCACTCAGTCGCGACGATCTGGTTGAGTGTGCCGCGCTCCTGCGCTGGGCCCGTGCGGGAGTCCTGGATCGGCTCTGGGTCGTCGAGCATCCCGCGGACGTTCTCGCCCAACAGATCGTCGCGGAATCCGCGGCCGAAGACTGGGCCACTGACGATCTCTTCGATTTGGTGCGTCGAGCCTATCCCTACCGTGATCTGAGTCGGCAGGAGTTCGACCAGATCGTCCAGATGGTCGCTCAGGGATTCACCACCCGGCGCGGACGTCGCGGAGCGCTGGTTCACTACGACGGAGTAAATCAGAGACTTCGGGGACGGCGCGGTGCCCGGATGCTGGCCCTGACTTCCGGCGGTGCCATTCCGGAAACGGCGGACTATCGAGTCTTGCTGGAGCCCGAGGGAACCTTCATCGGCACGGTGAACGAGGACTTCGCCGTCGAGAGCATGGCGGGAGACGTGTTCCAGCTCGGGAACGCCTCATGGCGCATGCTCCGGATCCAGGCGGGGACAGTGCGAGTGGAAGATGCACACGGCGAACCACCCGGAATTCCATTCTGGCTTGGTGAAGCACCGGCGAGGAGCGATGAGCTCTCTGCCGCGGTTGCCGAGTTGCGACACGAGGTGGAGAACAGATTGGATGATCGGGCAGCGGCAGAGCAATGGTTATCCCGTGAATTGGCGGGCAAGACGAACGGGGCGGACAGGACGGACAAAGGCAGCGCTGCTGGGACAGGTTCGTCCGCCGCGTCCGACTCGACCGTCCTGTCCGACTCGACCGCCCCCTCGCTTACGCTCGGGGCAAGCCTGTCCGACCCGACAACCTCCGCCGCATTCCAAATCATCCACTATCTCGCCGACGCCCATCGGATCCTCGGCGTCCTGCCGACCCAGGATACCGTGATCGCCGAGCGGTTCTTCGACCAGGCCGGTGGCATGCAGCTCGTGATCCATGCGCCTTTCGGCAGCCGGATCAACAAGGCGTGGGGTCTCTCACTCCGCAAGCGATTCTGCCGCAGCTTCAACTTTGAGTTGCAGGCCGCTGCCACCGAAGACGGGATCGTGCTCTCGCTGGGGCCGCAGCATTCATTCCCGCTCGAGAACGTCTTCGATTTCCTCCATCCGGCGTCGGTGCGCGAAGTGCTGGTCCAGGCCCTGCTGGACGCGCCTCTGTTCGGCACGCGTTGGCGCTGGAACGGCAACATCTCCCTGGCAATTCCACGCTACCGGGGCGGGAAGAAGGTTCCGCCCCAGATTCAGCGCATGGAAGCGGATGACTTGCTCGCCGCGGTGTTCCCCGATGCGGCGGCCTGCCTCGAGAATATCGCGGGCGACCGGGAGATCCCCGATCACCCCCTCGCGTCACAGACTATCACCGATTGCCTTACCGAGGCGATGGATCTTGATGGTCTGATCAAGGTTCTCGAACGTCTTCGTGCCGGCGAGATCAACTGCGTTGCCCGAGACTTGCCGGAACCTTCGCCTCTCAGCGCAGAGATCCTGAATGCTCGACCGTACGCCTTCCTCGACGATGCCCCGCTTGAAGAGCGGAGAACCCAGGCGGTCTATACCCGTCGCGCCTTCGAGCCGTCTTCCGCGGACGACCTGGGCACCCTCGATCCTCAGGCGATCGAACGAGTGCGAGAACAGGCATGGCCCGAGGCAGAGAACCCCGATGAGTTGCATGACGCGTTGTTGACCACTGGCTTCATAACGGCCGATGAGGTGGTCGCTGGGGAGACGGGAGACGGGAGACGGGAAACGGGGTCTTGGCAGGCATTTCTCGAAGAGCTTAAGCAGAATGGCCGTGCCGCTGGGATAAGCGCTGGACAAATCCGGCTCTGGGTCGCGACCGAGCGCTTGTCAGAAATACTGGCCGTCCACCCATCGTCCGCCCTGACCGCCCCGTCCGCCGTCCCATCTCGCGGCGACGCTATTCGTGAACTCCTGAGAGGCCGCCTCGAAATCGTCGGGCCCACGACCGCTGCCGAGTTGGCGAACACGTTAGGTATCAGTGAAGGAGACGCGGACCTGGCGCTGGCCGCCCTGGAACGAGAAGGCGTCGTTCTTCGCGGGCGCTTCACTTCCGGAGCCACCGGTCTCGAGTGGTGTGATCGACGTCTCCTGGCGCGGATTCACCGCTACACCCTGGATCGGCTCCGGGCCGAGATCGAGCCGGTCAGCGCCGCCGATTTTATGCGCTTCCTGTTCCGGTGGCAGCGGATAGATCCGGAACATCGAGTGTCAGGCCTCGAGGGCCTGGCAAGCGTCCTGGAACAGCTCGACGGCTTCGAGGTTCCGGCGAAGGCCTGGGAGCCCGACGTTCTGGCCGCGCGCTGCAGCGAGTACGACCCTGCGTTGCTTGACATGCTTTGCCTCACCGGCCGTGTCGCCTGGGCTCGGCTTTCGGCTGCAGGCAATCCGGCGGCACGTCCTGCAAGCCGTCCCATTCGGTCAACGCCCGTAGGACTCCCGCTTCGTCAGCACCTAGGCTCCTGGCTGGCGCTCGCACCAACGGCCGAAGTTCCGGCACTTTCGTCCTACGCCCAGGATGTGCTCGCAGTACTCAGTCGCCGCGGGGCATCGTTCTTCACCGACCTGACTGCGGGCTCCGGCCTTCTCGCGACCCAGGTCGAACAGGCATTGGCAGAGCTGGCAGCGGCGGGGTTGGTCACTTCTGACAGCTTCACGGGACTTCGTGCCCTGCTCACTCCATCCGATCGTCGCAAGCCGCTGGTGACCCGTGCCGCCTCGACCGACGTGCGACGTCACAGAACTGTGAACTTCGGCATCGAAGGAGCGGGACGCTGGAGCCTACTGCAACATGACTCAGCGAGCAGCCAAGCCGCCGACACCGAGCTCCTCGCCCTCACCCTCCTCGCTCGCTACGGGGTGGTATTCCGGAGACTGCTCGCCCGAGAAAGCCTCACCGTACCGTGGCGCATGTTGCTTCAGGTCTATCGCAGGCTCGAGGCGCGGGGAGAAATTCGCGGAGGCCGGTTCGTGGCCGGCATGCAGGGAGAGCAATTCGCGAGACCCGAGGCGGTGGCCCAGCTCCGCGCGGTCCGCCGGGCCACAAAGGACGTTGAGCTGGTCGTGCTGTCGGCAGCGGACCCGCTGAATCTTACCGGCCTCGTCACACCCGGCGACCGGATCTCCGCGCTGGCGAGTAACCGTATCGCCTGGAGGAACGGAGTTCCGGTCTCGGCACTGGAAGGCAACGAAGTCCGCTGGTTGCGCGACGACGTAAACCCGGAGGACCGGCTCGAGATCGAGCGAGCCCTGGCTCGCAAGCGGATCAGCCCCGCGTTGAGGGGCTATCTCGGCATGACAGGGTGATTCGTTTCCTACTCGTAGCGCAGGGCAACCATCGGGTCCACCCGCATCGCCCGCCGCGCCGGAATGAGCGTCGCGAGCAGGCTGGTCAGTGCCAGCGCCACCGTCACACCGACATACATCACCGGGTTCTTGGTGTTCACCTGGAACATCACCAGAACCAGACCTTTGGCGAGGAAGAACGCCAGCACCACGCCGCAAGTCAGTCCGATCAGGATCTGCAGTCCCCCCTGACGAAGGAACATCCGCAGCACGTCGCGCGCGCTGGCGCCGAGTGCCATGCGAACTCCGATCTCCCTGGTTCGCCGGGATACCGAGAAGCTGACGACACCGTACACCCCGACGGTCGCCAGCAGGAGCGCGGCACCGCCGAACACCATGAAGAGCGTGCCGAACACTCCGTAGAACCACCCGTTCTCCCGGATGGCTTCCTGGAGTGTGCGGACGAAATAGATCGGCTGGTCGGGATCGATGCTGCTCACCACTCCCTGGACCGGATTGGCGAGGCTGCTCGGGTCTCCCGGTGTGACGACGGCGAGGCTGACGAAGCGGTAATCGCTTTGGCCGAGCGGGGTGAAGACCACGGTGCCAAGCTGGTGATCGTCGTCGGTGCCGTCATACCAGACATCGGGGACCACGCCGACGATGGTGAGCCAGGGCTCTTTCGAGTCAGCTTGCCCGATCCGGATCCGCCGCCCGAGAGCAGACTCGTCTCCCAGTTGTTTGTGCACGAATCCCCGGGACACCACGGCAACCGGCAGCGTGCCGCCGATATCGCCCGCGGTGAGCAGGCGTCCTTCGATCGGCTTCACCTTGAAAGTCTCGAACCATCCCGGCGTGACCGCGACCCTCCGCGTGCTCGGATAGTCACGCTCGGTGGCGTAGGTTTTCCCTTCCAGCGCGAAGTTCTCGTTCCATCCCTCGAGGCCCGGCAACACGGTCATCAGCGCGACACCTCGCTGACCCGGAATCCCCTGGAGCTTTTCCTCGAGAGTGGTCCAGAATCGAGCCCGGCTCGCCGAGTCGGGGTAGGTGGCGTCGAAGAGCCCGACCCTGGCCGTAAAGACATTGTTGGTCGGGACTCCGTATTCGAATCTGGCCAGCTGCACCACGCTCTGAATCATGAACCCGGCGCCTACCAGCAATCCGCCGGAGAGCGCCAGTTCGGCAATGACCAGACTGCGGCTGAACTTACCGATCCGAAGCGAGGAGGATCCTCGGCTCTCATCCTTGAGCACGTCGTTGAGGTTGGTGCGAGTCGCCTGCAATGCCGGGATGACTCCGCTCACCAGAGCCGCGATCAGGGTCACACCGGCGGTAAAGACAAACACGACGCCGTCCAGCTTGATATCCACCCAGAAGGGCGCACCGCTTCCCTGCATCGAATCCACGAACCACCGCACGCCGAACGCGGCGATCACAATGCCCAGAAGCGAACCAATGGTCGCGAGCAGGAGGGATTCGGTGAGCAGCTGGGCCACGATCCGGCGCCGGCTCGCGCCCAAGGCGGTGCGGACGGCGATCTCCTTGGTTCGGGTGGCGGCGCGCGCCAGGAGGAGGTTGGCCACATTGGAGCAGGCGATCAGCAGCACACCAAAAACCGCCGCCATCATCGTCCACAGCATGAGGATCGGCTCTTCGCCGATGTACTCCTCGGTGAAGGCCTTGACGATCGGCGTGACTCCTTCGTTTTCCTTGGGATGATCCTGAGCGATGCGGGCGCAGATGGTCTCGAACTCGCGCCTCGCCTGAGCCATCGTTACTCCGGGCTTGAGCCGCCCCATGACTTCGAGCTCATCGCCCTCGCCCCAGGGAAGCGCCGTGGGATCCATGGTCCTCGGCAGCCACAATTGCGACAAGGTGGGGAAGAGGAACTTGCGAGGCATGACCCCGACGACTTCGTGGACCAGGCCGTTGGCCCGAATCGTCTTGCCGATGATGGCGGTGTCGCCGCCGAAGCGGTTCTGCCAGATGTCCCAACCGATGATGGCGACCGGCGGAGCCCCTGGCCGGTTGTCGTCTTCGGAAAAGAGCCGTCCCCGAAGTGGCTGAACCCGAAGCAACTTGAAAGCGGATGCGGTGATGAACCCGCCCTGGAAACGCTCCGGTCCCCCTTGCAGCCCGCTTACATTGATCGTTCCCTCGGTCCAGGCGGCCAGGTCCTCGAAGCTCTTCTGCTGCTCCCGCCAGGCGGTGAAATCGCTGACCGGAACGCCGTAGCTGTCGATGCCACGACTCGGGCGCGCTCGCTCGAGATGAAGAATCTGGCTGGCATGCTCGAAGGGAAGCCCCCGGAGGATGCCGCCCCACATGATGCTCCACATCGTGGTAGTGAAGCCCAGGCCCATGGCGAGGGCGAGGATCGAGATCATGGCGAGGCCGGGATGCTTGGTCAGCATCCGAAAGCCATGCTTCAGGTCGGAGAAGAAGGAGCCCATCTTTTCACTCCGGAGCTTTGCGGGGATCACACCGGCCTACGGCGCCTCCGCAGACAAGTTTCAAATAGGAACCGCTGCTGATGGATTCCACCCCGTTTCGCTTGTTTCTCCTGTCGCCCGCCCACTGCGGCGGGAAGCGCGCCCAGCTCCTGATTAACGGGAGAGGACGCTTTCCCCTCGCGGCCCGTCTACAAGCAGGCGACCCGGTAACCCTTGGTGAGACGTTCGCCTTCCTGAGCGGCCTCTACTTCAGAGGCAAGCTGACCTACGCTCGGCACTTCGGCCGGGCACCGTCCGGACACGCCGCGGTCCTGGTCATCACCGCCAACAACGGGCTGGTGCCCGCCGAATCGAGTGTCACCATTCGCGAGCTCAAGGGGTTCGGGACGGTGGACATCGATTCAGACAACCCCCGCTACCGAAAGCCGCTGGAGCGCGACATTGCGAGGCTACGCGAACTGGACGGAGTGGAGATCGTCCTGCTCGGCAGCATCGCGACTGGCAAGTACGTGGACGTGCTTCTGGAGGCGCTGGGCGACCGGCTGCTATTCCCCGGGGATTTTGTAGGTCGGGGGGACATGAGCCGCGGGGCCTTGCTCCTTCAGGCGGCCAGGAAGGACACCGAGCTCAGGTATGAACCGGTACTCGGCGCAATCCGGACTGGCAGACGGGCACCACGCATCGCATCAGGATGAGCCCCGCGGCTGCCACGCAAGTCGGGAAGATTCCGGTTGGAGCGGCTCGAGTGAGCCGACGACGCAATAGACTCAACCGTCTGGAAGCAGAACGCCGGCCCAGGTCTGTTTGACCGAGCCGGCGTTTGTCTTGCAGCAAAGCTGAGCCTAGGTCAAGGCACGGCGCAGCAGCCGGCCGCGCCGCTTCCCTTCCCGCACCACGATGTTCTTGGTGAGAATCAGTTTCTTCGTGGTCATGATTGCCTTTTCTACCCGGCGCGAGTGCGCCACCGCATCCCGCAACCGCCGTAAATCCTTCTCCAGCCGGTAGCGTTTGATCTGTCTCGCGATGTCTTTCTTATCCTTCTCGAAGTCTTTGAGCTGCGCCTTGGCCAATTTGGTAATTCGGGCCCAGCGTGTCTCGAATGACTTGATGCTGCGCAGTTGCATGACAGTACCCTCTCCTGAGAAAGATTCCGAGTCCGGAGACTCTGCCAGCGCCTACCAGCCCGGTGAGACCACCATCTCTCTCCGGGGTTCTCGAAATGTAGCCCGCTTGATCTGAACGTGGGTCAAAGCGCTAGCGGTTTCGGAGTGCGGGCGAGTGAGCGTTCGCCGGATACGAGGGCACGGAATCGATTCAAGAATGAGGAAGCGCGGGAGCCGTCGGGAATCAAGCTGGATCTGCAGCGGACCATCGCCGCATGGAGTGCGTGGGCGCTCTTCCACCGGCCCTTCGGGTCACGGACCAGGCAGCGGTCCACGATCGAAGCGAGATCCGCGGGAACTTCGGGGGCCAGTTCGCGGAGTGGAGAGGCATTGCGAGCGGTCCTTTGAGCCGCGAGCGAGATCGCCGACTGACCGGTGAAAGGCAGCCGCCCGGCCAGCATGCGGTAGGCAACGAGCCCCAGCGAGTAGATATCGGTTCGGAAGTCTGCTTCCCAGGATCCCAGCGCCTGTTCAGGAGACATGAAGGCCGGGGTGCCGAACCCCTTCCCTACTTCCGACCGGGAATGGTCTGAAGTCCGTAGCGTCGCGATACCGAAATCGGTAAGGAAGGGCCAATCGTCCTCGTCCTGCATCAGGATGTTGTCGGGCTTCACGTCACGATGGACCACGCCATGACGGTGAGCATGGGCCAAGGCATCGGCCACCGGAATAAGAATTGAGAGCGTCCGCGTCGGGCTCAGCCGGCCGTCATCGCCTAGCCGGTCCGCCAGGGAGCGGCCGGGGATGTAGCGCATGATTGCGAGCGCGAGCCGGTTGTGATGAACGAACTGGTAGCAGGGGACAATGTGGGGATGCTCGAGCTCGGCGGAGATCAACGCCTCTCGCCGAAAGCGCTCGCGATTCTCTACTGAGGCGCCCTGAGCCGGATCCAGCAGTTTGAGGGCGACCCGGCGACCTTCCCGCCGGTCGAGGCCGAGGAGGACGACGCTCATGCCACCGCGGCCCAAGAGACGGATGACATCGTACCGATCGCCGGTGAGGAGAGAAATGCCCCGACGACAGGCTTCGAGCTCCAGGGGCTCCATCCCCTGATCGAGTGTAGGTGCGGCGACTTCCATTGAACGGTCCAGAAGGGGTGACCGTTCGGGGGATGGCAGGGAGTGTGCCGCACGCTTGCTGGGGATTCCGCCGAGGCAGCAACGACTTAGCCGAGGACCACAGACCAGCTTGACCGGTTCCGGGAAATCGGAATCCCAGAACCGGACGGCGTGACCGCGATGTTACCTGGGTGGACCCTCGGGAGTCACGTAAGCCGCTGTTATCCCGCCATCGACCCGGAAATCGGCCCCCGTCACGAACGAGGACTCATCGGAGGCGAGGAAGAGCGCGGCTTGGGCGATCTCCCGCGCCTCGCCAAAGCGCCCCATGGGAATGTGGACCAGCCGCCGCTGACGTTTCTCTTCGGTGGAAAGGAACTTCTCGAGCAGTGCGGTGCGCACCGGACCGGGAGAGAGCGCGTTGGCCCGGATTCGCTCCCGGGCGTGGATGATCGCGATTTCCCGGGTCATGGAGAGGACCGCGCCCTTGGACGCGGTGTAGGCAATCTGCGGAGTAGCGGCGCCGAGGGTCGCGACGAAGCTGGCCACATTGATGATGGATCCCCCGCCGGCCTCCCGCAGGTACGGAATGCCGGCCCGGCAACAACGCGCCACGCCTTTGACGTTGATGTCCAGGACCAGATCCCAGATGTCGTCCGAGGTGTTCACGACGCCGTCGTCGTCGCCGGGAGAAATACCGGCATTGTTGTAGAGGACATTGACCTTGCCGAACGCCTTCCTGGCGGCGGCGTAGAGGGCTTCTACCTCCGACGTAGAACGCACGTCTCCGGGAATGAACACGGCCTTGCCACCGGCTTTCTGAATTTCACCCACTACCTGCTGGCCGGCCTCCGCGTTCACGTCGTTCACCACTACCGCGCACCCTTCCTGGGCAAAAAGTTTCGCGGCTTCTGCGCCGAGTCCGGCACCGGAGCCAGTGATGACTGCGACTTTGGTTTCGAGTCGACCCATACTCTCACGCTCTCTCGAAGTTCCGCTGTAGGTCCAGGTCTGTCACCCGCTTGTCGTAGACCGCCTGTTCCTGGAGTGCCGTGTTCACGTAATGGTCCACCACGATGTCTCCGAACGCGGCGCGAGCGGCCTTGGACCGGTCCAGCAGTCCAATGGCCTCGTACAGGGTCTTGGGTACTTCGGGCACGGTGGGATCGGCGTAGGCGTTGCCGGTGTAGAGGTCTTCCATCTCGAGCTTGTTTTCCAGACCGTAGAGTCCTGCAGCAATCGTCGCCGCGAAAGCGAGATAGGGATTGGCGTCCGCACCGGGGCAGCGGTTTTCGACCCGGATACCTTTGGCCGAATGTCCCAGGATCCGCATCCCGCAGGTGCGATTGTCTACTCCGGCTACCAGTCGAGTCGGTGCGAAGGACCCCGCCTGGTAACGGCGGTAGCTGTTGACGTAAGGCGCATAGAAGACACTCAGCTCACGGCCCAATGCCAGCTGCCCGGCGACCCACTGGCGGAGACGGGCGGACATGTGGGCTGGTCCCTTCGGATCCCAGCCCAATGGTTTCCCGGTCTTCCGATCCCAGAGCGAGCTGTGCAGGTGGAATGAATTGCCGGCGTTGTTGGTGTGCCACTTGGCCATGAAAGTCACCGAGATTCCCTGCAGCGCGGCGAACTCCTTTACTCCGTGCTTGAAGATGCAATGCCGGTCCGCCATCTCGACCGGCTCCTGGTGGGCCAGGTTGAGCTCCTCCTGCCCGGGGCCCCATTCTCCCTTCGAGTTCTCCACGTCGAAGCCCAAAGTGTCGAAGTAACCGCGAAGTGGCTGCAGCAGTTTCTCTTCCTTGGTCGTCTGGAGTATGTGGTAGTCCTGGATGTACTTCCCGATCGTATCCAGATCGTGATAGCGCTTGGCTGCCGCCTGCTCATAGCTGTCGTTGAACACATAGAACTCGAGCTCCGACGCCACTCGCAGGGTGAGTCCCATTGCGTCGGCGCGAGCGACCTGGGCCTGGAGGATCTGCCGCGGAGCCACGGCGAGAGGCTGGTGGCCGCGGCCTTCGATATCTCCTAATACCAGCGCCGTGCGCTCCAGCCACGGCACCAGCACCAATGTCTTGGGGTCGGGCCGGACCATGAAGTCGCCATAGCCCAGCTCCCAGGAAAATGAGTCGTACCCGGAGAGAGGTTCGTTTTCCAGGTCGCAACCCAATAGATAATCGCAGCCTTCCCACCCGTGGCGGGCCTGATCCAGGAAGGTTCGAGCCGTGTAGCGCTTTCCGGCCAGCCTTCCCTGCTGGTCGGGGAATGCCGTGAGTACGGTATCGACCGTTCCGGACTTGGCCATCTGCTCGAGTTTGGCGATCGAGATTGTCTTCACGTGGGCTCCAAAGTCAGTTCCGAGTTCGATCAGTTCCGAGTTCCGAGTCTCGGCTCTTGGAGCAACGCGGAACTTGGAACTCGGAACTAGTTCGTCTCGAAATAGATGTTTTTCAGTTCCGTGTAGTGCTCCAGCGCGTGCATCCCCAATTCCCGGCCCAGGCCCGACTGCTTGAAGCCGCCGAAGGGGGCCTGCAGGTGCACGCTGGAGGAAGAATTCACCGAGATTACGCCGGTCTGAACCGCCTTGGCCACCCGCAACCCACGCTTCAGGTCGTTGGTCCAGAGCGAGCCGGAGAGCCCGTAGATCGTGTCATTGGCGATGGCAATCGCCTCGGCTTCGGTCTCGAACGGGATGACCACGACCATCGGTCCGAAAATCTCCTCGTCAACGATGCGCATACCGGGCTTCGCGTCGGCGAAGATCGCCGGGCGGAGGAAGAACCCTTCGCCTGGTGGGCGCTCGCCACCACAGACATAGCGAGCTCCTTCCTGACGCCCCAACGCCACGTAGCTCTCAGTCCGCTCCCGCTGGCTCGCGGAGACGAGCGGTCCCATCTCGGTCTGCTCGTCCAGTGGATCGCCGACCCGCATCGCCTTTGCGACCGACGCCATCGCTTCGACCAGCGCGGGATATGCCTTCTTCTCGACGATGACCCTGGCCCGAGCGCAGCAGTCCTGCCCGGCATTGGCGAATACCGAAGCGCAGGCGTGTTTCGCCGCCTGCTCCAGATCCACATCCGCAAAGATGATGTTTGGGGACTTTCCGCCCAGCTCGAGCGAGACCCGTTTGATGGTCTCGGCAGCCGTCGCCATGATGCGTCGTCCGGTCTCGGTTTCCCCGGTAAACGCTATTTTGGCGATGTCAGGATGACCGGCCATCTGCTGGCCGATGCGGGCCCCGGGCCCCGGAACGACATTCAGCACTCCAGGCGGGAGGCCGGCTTCGAGTCCCAGTTCTCCGAGGCGGATTGCGCTGAGCGGGGTCAGACTCGCGGGCTTGAGCACCACGGTGTTTCCGGTGGCGAGCGCGGGACCCAGCTTCCAGGTTGCGATCACCATCGGGAAGTTCCACGGAACGATCAGCCCGACCACGCCGAGTGGCTGACGCAGCGTGAGATCCAGTCCCGTCTTGGCAACCTGGATCGTTTCGCCGAAAAACTTGTCCGCCGCACCGGCGTAGTACCGCAAGGTGTCGGCGACGTGGTTCGCCTCCCACCGCGCGTCGCCGATCGGCTTGCCGACATTCCGGGCCTCCAGCACCGCTAATTCCTCGGCGTGGGCCCGCACCAGATCTGAAAAACGGAAGAGCACGTCGGCCCGGCTGACCGCGGTCCGGCCCGACCATTCCGGAAAAGCCTTCTTCGCCGAGGCAACCGCCTGGTCCAGCTCATCGGGGCCCGCCGATGCCACTTCGGCCATCGGTTTGCCCTTGGCGGGCTCGATGACCGTGATCGTGCCGGCGCCCCGGGGGCGCCGGTCTCCGATCACCAGTGCTTGAGCGGTCACCGCTATTGCGCCGGGGCCAGTGCGGCTTCTATCCGACGCAAGGCCTCCTCGTCAATCTTGCTCGGCCCGGCAAACCGCCGCTTCGCCGAGAGCTGCCAATAGAGCCCGAGAAACACGCTGAGCCCCAGCATGGTCCACAGCACCAGCTCATTGGGTGGCAAGCTGAAGATGACGGTGATAATCAGGACCCAAACGATCGCTATCACGTTGAGGGCTGGCCCCCATTTGCCGAGGAACCACGGGGCCGTCTCGGCTGTGGCGAACTCTCCCTGGCCTCGGCGCCTGTTACGCCAGTTGAGGTAGATGGGGAACATGTACGCCAGGTATAGCGTGATGGTGCTGATGGAGGTCACGACGAAGAACGCCGCCGCATAGACGCAGATCAGCACGGCCAGCACGCTGGTGATCACGATGGACCAGACGGGGGTCCTGTATTTGGGGCTAACCCGCTTGATATGCCCTGATCCCGGCATCCCGTCGTCTCGCGCGAAGGCGTACCACATCCGTCCCATCGAGGTGATGGAGGCCAGCCCGCACAGCCACATGGCAACCCCGATGATGATGGCGACGACGTTGGCGAAGAAGGTCGACAGGTTGTTGTACACGATGTAGAGCACGGGGTAGGCATCCGCGGCGGTTTCCGCAACCTTACCCTCGGGAATCGACCAGGTGAGCACAAGCAGCATGATGTAGCCCACCACCGCAGAGACGGCCACCGACAGGAAAACGCCCCAAGCCGAGTTGAGCCGCGCCATGACGGTCTCTTCCGCAACATGCGCGGAGGCATCGTAGCCGGTGTACGTCCACTGGGCTTGCAGGGTGGCGAGCAGGAAGCAGAGGACGAAAGGAGCGGCCTTGTAAAGATCGCTCAGGCCCGGAATGAGCGCGAAGAGCGGAGAGGGATACTTGAAGTTGCCGAACACCAGCGCGGGTACCGCCGTCCCACTCCCCAAATCGGCCGACGAAGCGTCCAGCGGATTCACCGAGGTAGAGCTGGAGAACATGAACTCGAGACTGTTGTGATGCTGCCCCATGAACACCAGCAGCACGAAGATCACCGCGACGCCGATGATGTGCCACCACACGCTGAAATCATTGAGCTTCGCGGTGAGTCGGATCCCGAGGACATTGATGAGCACCTGGGGAATCATGATCAACACCATCACAAACAGCTGGAAATACCAATTCGTCGGCGAACCGAAGACCGGGATTGCCACATCGGCTGGGACGTTAAGGATCCGAGTGAAGGCGCCGATGATGTAGATCGACGCCGCCACGTTAATGCCGGCCGTAATGGTGATCTGTCCGATCATGTTGAACCAGGCGGTAATCCATGCCCAGCCCCTGCCGCCCAGCCGGTAGGCCCAGAAGTAGAGTCCGCCCGCCGTAGGATACGCTGACGCCAGCTCCGCCATTGATGCGGCGACGCAGAGGGTGAAGAGACTCACCACCGGCCAGCCGATCGTATTGATGACGGGGCCCGCGAACTTGAGACCGTAGCCAAAGAGCAGAATGGCGCCCGTCAGAATCGAAATGATGGAGAAGGAGATCGCGAAGTTGGAGAATCCTCCCATTTCCCGGAACAGTTGCTGGGCATAGCCGAGCCTGTGGAGGTCGCGGACATCCTGCCGGATCTGCTCCTCCCGGTCCATTGGTTGCTGGGCCATCGCGCACCTCAGGTAAAGGTCGGCCCCAGGGAGTACTGGGAAAGAGCGGCGCCATCCTCGGGCCGATACGGAAGTGGAATAGCTGGGGCGAGGAGAATATCCCGCCCGATTTGGGGGAGGGCAAGAGCGGGAGATGGGAGACCGGAGACGGGAGACCGGAGACGGGGAACGGGGAACGGGGAACGGGACTGACAGTGAGGTTACCTCATGCTCCCCGCAGGGTAATCGGTGGGAGCTTTGACTCGATCGCAGAGCGATTGGGTTCCTCCCAAGGCGGCAACATAAGGCTCTCGCCGAGGCGGCGAGGTTCTTCATCGACGGTGAAGCCTGGACCCACCGTGGCTACCTCGAACAAGACTCCGCCCGGCTCCCGGAAATAAATCGATGTGAAGTAGCACCGATCGCGCACCTCGGTTACCTGCAAGCCTCGTCGAATGATTTCCTCGCGCAGCTGGAGCTGCTGGTCCGGATCGGCAATGGCGAGTGCCACGTGGTGGACGGTGCCGAGGCCATTCGCGGCTGCAGGAGCCTCGGGAGCGGTGACGATATCGATTGACCTGCCGGCTCCCGCCCCGTTTATCCCCATTCGAATACGTCCTGCCTCCTCGTTCACCTGCTCGAAGCCGAGCAGGTCGGTCATCAATTCGACGGTTTTCGCGGGATTGCGAATCAGAAGCGTCACGCTGTGGAGGCCGCGAATGGCCCGGTCGGGCTTGATGCCGCCTTGAGTCCAGGGTGTCCGTTCATCCCGATCGGCGGTGATCAGCTCAATCTTGAGGCCTGAAGGATCGCGAAAGGCGAGGGCCTCCTCGTCGAATCGAGACCCGGCACCTTCCTGAACAACGCCCTCTTCTCGCAGACGCGCCTCCCAAAAGGCAAGCGAATCGCGCGGCACCGAGAACGAGGTAGCGACGATCTGCCCCGCACCGTGCACTCCAACCGGCACTCCCCATCCTTTATAAGGGAAGGTGGTCCAGAGGGTACTGGGCCGGCCGGTCTCGTCTCCGTAGTAGAAGTGGTAGACGTTGTGGTTATCGAAGTTGACGGTGCGCTTGACCAGCCTCAGGCCCAAGGCGCCGCCGGCGAAGTCGACATCCGCCTGCGCTTCGGCGACGGTGGCGGTGACGTGGTGGAGGCCGAGGATCGGTGGACGCATACTTCTAGAGTACGCCCACAGGGGATTTGGAGGAAGGTCGTGTCCCACCCTATCCTTTGTCCGCCCTTACGGAGAAGACTGCCCTGAGCCCCAACCTCGCCCGTCTGCAGGCGGCCCTGGCTGACCGCTATCGCGTGGAGCGGGAGCTTGGTCGTGGCGGTATGGCCACTGTCTTCTACGCCTGGGACCTGAAACACGACAGGCCGGTTGCCCTCAAGCTGTTGCATCCGGAGTTGGCCCATCTTCTCGGTCCCCAGCGTTTCCTCCGTGAGATCCGGCTCTCGGCGCGCCTGCAGCACCCGCACATCCTCTCGGTGCTCGATTCGGGCGAGGTGGGCGGGACCGCAGATCAGGGGGGAGCACTCCTCTGGTACACCATGCCCTTCGTCGCGGGCGAGACCCTTCGCGACCGCTTACGGCGAGATGGGCAACTTCCGTTGGATGAGGCTCTGCGGATTACCAGCCAGGCGGCGGATGCCTTGCACTACGCTCACCAGCACGGAGTGATCCACCGCGACATCAAGCCGGAGAACATCCTGCTCAGTGGCAATCATGCGCAGGTGGCCGACTTCGGGGTGGCGACCGCTATGCCCGACGGAACCGCGGAGCCAGGTAATCGTTTGACCGAGACCGGGCTCGCCGTAGGAACGCCGCAGTACATGAGCCCGGAACAGAGCGCCGGGGAGCGAACCCTCGACGCGCGCAGCGACATCTATTCATTGGGCACAGTGTTTTACGAGATGCTGGCCGGCGAGCCGCCCTATACCGGTCCTACGCCCCAGGCGATTCTGGCCAAACGATTGACCGAGCCCTTACCTCACATTCGCACGGTACGAGACGTACCTCAGTGGGTGGAGGACGTGGTCACTCGAGCCCTGGCTCGCGCCCCGGCCGACAGGTTTGCGACGGCGGCGGAGTTCGGGGAGGCGTTGGAAAGACGGGCGGACCGGGCGGACCGAAAAGGGCACCTCATTGCGCCTCGTCGTACGATCATTCTGACCGGCATGATCGCCCTGACCGCCCTGTTCGTCGCCATTTACCTGAACCGGCGCGGCACCACCCCACCACCGGCGACGACTGCCTCCGCCGCCGTCCTCCCGTTCACCGACCTGAGCCAGGAGAGGGACCAGGAGTACTTCAGCGACGGATTGACCGACGAATTGATCACCGCACTGAGCCGAATTAATGGCCTCAAGGTGGCCGCGCGGACTTCGTCCTTTCAATTCAAGGATACGAAAGCCGATGTGCGGGAAGTGGGCCGCAAGCTCGGAGTCGCAACTGTGGTCGAGGGCAGCGTCCGGAAGAGCGGGAACCGGCTCAGAGTCAGCGCGCAATTGGTCAGTGCGAAGGACGGCTACGAGCTCTGGTCGGAGAGCTACGACCGGGAGCTGGCCGATGTCTTCGCTGTCCAGGAAGAGATCGCGCGATCCATCGTAGCGGCGCTTCGCGTGAGACTGGGGCATCATGCCGACTCGGCCCTTGCAGAACGACCCACCGCGGACCTCGATGCCTATGACCTCTACCTGAAGGGTCGCTTCGCCTGGAATCAGCGCACCGGTGGGACGTTGCTGCTGGCATCACAGTACTTCCACCAGGCCGTGGGGAGGGATTCAACCTTTGCGCGGGCCTATGCCGGGCTGGCTGATGCAACGCTGCTCCTGCCGCAATACTCGGGAGCATCGCCGAAGGACGTATGGCCTCGAGCCAAAGCGGCGGCATTGAAGGCTCTCGCACTGGACAGCACGCTTGCTGAGGCTCATACGTCGCTGGCCTATGGGACGATGCTGTACCAGTGGGATTGGACCGAGGCCGAGGCAGAGTTCAAACGTGCGATAGCCGCGAACCCGAACTATCCCACAGCGCACCATTGGTACGGGGACTTTCTGGCCGGCCGGGGCCGGCTGGACGAGGCGCTTAAGGAGATGCGGCGTGGCCTGGAGCTGGATCCGCTCTCACGCATCATCCGCACCGAGGTGGCCTGGATCTATTACCTGAAGCGCCGGGACGATGAGGCCATGACCCAGACCGACTCGGTGGTCCAACTGGATCCAAATTTCGGCCACGTTTATTTCGTTCGGTCGCTGGTCTATCTCCACCAACGGGACTACCAGAAGGCTCTCGCCGCCATCGAACGGGGCACGGAGCTCAACGGGTTCTACGCGACAAATGAGGTTGGCAGAGTCTGGGTCCACGCCGGGCAGGGCGATACAGCCGCGGCCAGGAGGGATCTCGCTGGACTGGAGGAACGGGCGAAGCGCGAGTTCCTCCCACCGTGGACACTAGCGGTCGGCTATGCCGCCCTCGGCGACAAGACTCAGGCCATCGCCTGGCTGAACAAGGGGGTTGATCAGCGGGACGTGATGATGCCGGAAAATTTCTTCGATCCGATCATCGACCCACTCAGAAGCGATCCCAGATTTGCAGAGGTGGAAAGGCGGATGGGGCTCAAGCCCTAGCTCCGCCCTTCCACCCTGAATCCCTCACGGAGCAATCCGCAGGTCGAATGCACCGTTGGTGATTACCATCGGACCGGTAGCACTCCCGCCTATCGCAGGAAGATTGGCCGAGAAGGTACCAGCCACTCTTGTGGCGGTAAGGGAAGTGATCGTCACCGAGCTCGTCGCTCCCGCCCCACCCCAGCAGCAGTTGTTCGCCTGGCCGTCGAAGTGCAGCACCACCCCGGTTTGATCATAGGTATTCCCAGCGCTCACCGGCGTCGAGGTAACCAGATTGATCGAGAGCGTGGAATTGGTGACCGTGTTGTCCGTGGTGCTTCCACCCAGCGAGAAGGAACCCGTCGAGAGGTCCCCCACCCCAACAACCGTAGCCCCGGTCCAGGCCGCACCGTTCAGCGTGGCGGTGAAGGTATTGCCCGTATTGTCGCCGGTCGGGAGCGTGAAGGAGGCCGGCAGCGCCACGTCGAAGGTTCCGTTGGTCACCGTCTTGACTCCCGGTGCCCCCGAGCCGAGCGATGGAGGAGCCACGAACGTGAACGTGCCGGCGATTCGGGTCGAGGTCAGGGTCGTGACATTCACGCTGCCGCGATCTCCGGTGAAATCAATGGCATATATGTTCAGGGTCGCGCCATTCTTGATGAGGACCGATCCTCCGCCTCCCGGAGTGGTTCCCTGGTTCACTCCCAGGGGATAGGTGCCGGTCCCACTGATGAATCCCAGATACAGCGAAACTGCGATGTAGTCTTGTCCGGTGATCTGGGTACCGGTGATCGTGAGGAACCCCGGGGTTTGCTGGGAGCCGGTGACCAGAACTCCATTCTGGGATGCCGCCCAGGCCTGCCCGTCGATGCTGGCACTCATCGGCCCACTCCCTCCGCCTCCTCCCCCGCCATTCGGGCCGGTGCCACTGCTGCCACAGGCGGCGAGGAGGACAAGTAGACCAACCACACTGCTCTTGAGGTAAAGCGAACAAGCGGCCAAGCTTGCGGGACGACGGGTAGAAGACTGACGCATGGGAGACCCTCCGACGGGGAACGGTTGCCCCCCATTGCGTGGAAGTTCCGGAAAAACCGTCACCCTCACCGTCTGGTGGCCCGGCAGCGGGCGGCCCGGCGCCCGATATATTTGAGCCGAGTGAGCTCCGACACCCCACACGACCTCGAAGCCGCGCTGGCCGAGCGGTATACCCTGCGCCACATGTTGGGCCGGGGCGGCATGGCCACGGTCTACCTGGCCGACGACCGCAAGCACCAGCGCGAAGTCGCGGTGAAGGTGCTGCGGCGCGACCTGGCAGCCACCCTCGGCGCCGAGCGGTTCCTCAAGGAAATCCAGATCGTCGCCCGACTGACCCATCCCCACATTCTGGCACTTCATGACAGCGGGGAGGCGGCAGGCTTCCTCTACTACGTCATGCCGTACATCGATGGCGGATCGCTGCGTCGCCAGCTCGAAGAGCGCAGGTACCTCCCGCGCGGGGAGGCATTGGAAATCGCCTTACCGGTGGCGGACGCTCTTTCATACGCGCACCGCAAGGGGATTTTTCACCGCGACATCAAGCCGGAAAACATCCTCTTTTCTCAGGGCCACCCGATCGTCGCCGACTTCGGCATTGCCAAGGCGCTCTCCACCGCCGGCGCCGCCAATCTCACTCGGACCGGATTCCCCCTCGGCACGCCCGGCTATATGAGCCCCGAGCAGGCGGCGGGGATGACCGATCTGGATGAAAGGAGTGACGTCTACAGCCTGGCAGTCGTGATCTACGAAATGCTGACCGGCGAGATCCCGGGCCGGTGGCCAACGGAAGACGCGGTGCGGGCCGGCCGCTTCCTCGAGGCCCCGCTCTCCCATCGCGGACATCTTGATCAGGCTGGTGTTGCAACCGAAGGTGCGCTGGTGCGAGGGTTGGCTATTCGCCACGACCAGCGGACTCCGACTCCGGCCGAACTCATGGCCGAATTGCAAGGCGGGCAGCAGGCGGTGCGCCGGAAGTATCGTGAGGACGAAGTGAAGGAAATCGTGAGGCGGGCTTCGGAGCTCGAGGCTTCAAACCCCACAGAGTCCGGGGCGATGACCATCGGTGGAATTGAGTCCTTGGGGCGAGAGGTTGGGATCGAGCCGGCGGTGGTGCGCTCGGCGGCCAAGTCGCTGGAGAGGCGCGCCAGCCTGGCACCGACTACGCCGCGCTTCGTCAGGGGCCTGATCGGCGCCCCCACGAGCCTGATGGTCGAGCGGATTGTCGAAGGAGAGCTGCCCCCCGATGAATTCCCCACGCTGGTCGAGGAGATTCGCAGAGAACTGCAGCATGTAGGACAAGTGAGCCAGCTCGGTTGGTCCTTCTCCTGGACCATGACCCGGAGCGCGAGCATGCGGCGCGACGTGGAGGTAGGCGTGACGGTGCGCGGAGGACAGACTCGCATCATCGTTCGAGAGAGTCTTGGGCCGCTCATCGGTGCCGTCTTTGGTGGGATCGGCGGTGGCCTGGGAGGCGGCGCCATGGGCCCTATTCTGGGGATTACCCAAGGAGCGCTGGGGCTTCCACCCATTACGATCGCAGTGATCCTTCCGCTCTGGTTCGGCACGATCTTCGGAATAGCCCGGACGACGTACAAGGCTCAAGTCAAGAAGCGGGAGAAATCATTCACTGATCTCGCCGACCACCTTGCCGAGATGACCGAGCAATTGATTCCCCACCGCCCTGCGCTCTGGAATCCCGCACGGGGAAGTAATAAAGGAGCGTAATCGGCCGAGGTGAACGCTGGACTAGCAGCCTTTTTCCGGTCGGGTCACACCGGGAAGCAACAAGGCTTTGAAGCGCGGGTCGCCGGCGATGGGATCGAATGGTGGATCGCAGCGCAGGTGAAGTTGGAAGTGGATGTGTTGCGGAGGATCAAACTGAGTAAGCCAGGCCAGGGCATGGTTCGCATCTCCCAGACCGGCATAAGCCTCCGCGAGATAGACCACGGTGTGAAGTGGCGTCGGCGTATACGCAGTGACGAGGGACTCCGCCTGCCGTAGCGCCTCCCGCGCCTGCTCCCGCCTCCCCGCACGAGCCTCCGCCAGGGCGCGCCCAGCCAGAGCATTGACTACTTCGACGTCGCTGCTGAGGCGTCGTTGGGCGTCGAAGGCCGCGATCGCCCGAGTGTAATCGCCGCGCTCGATCGCCACAGCCCCGCTAGTGCTCCGCCCCAGGATGTAGTTGGGATCCACCACCACCGCGCTATCAGCCCAAGCCGCGGCGCTATCGTATTGGCGACGCCAATAATTAAGTAACCCCAGAAATGAGAGTCCCTCGGCGTACGCCGGATTCAGGATGACCGAGCGACGCCAGGCGCTCTCGGCTCCCTCGAAGTCCCCGGTCTCTGCCAGCGTGAGGGCGAGGACATGCCAGGCGGTAACGGAGGTCGAATCGAGTTCCAGGGCCCGCCGGACGGATCGGAGGGTCGGCCTCCGATCGGTAGGATCGATGAAGGCGCTTACCTGACTCTGCGCGAGCCAGGCGTCGGAGCTCTGAGGGTTGACAGCGAGCGCCCTGTCCACCGCAGCCACAGCGATTTGAGGTAGACTGTCCCGCGAAATCCCCGGCAACGGAAAGGCCCGCCCGTACGCACGAACATAGGTCAACGCGAGCCCGGTCCAAGCGTCGGCGTAAGTGGAATCGCGTTGCACCGCGGCGCTAAATCCCCTGGCCGCCTCGAGCGTCGCTGCTGGCGTCCGCCTGTTGTAACTGCGAAGGGCCTGTTGATAGAGCGCGATGAGCGCCGGGTCACGGGTCGGCCCGATAGGGCTGCGCTCACGTAGCCAGATCGCGGTGGATGCGAGCGCCGCCAGGATCCCAACTACTCCCAGTACCCGCCAGCGTGAAGCCGGCCGTGGCATTTCCCGGGGTGTTTCGGCTGAGGTCGGACTTCGCAGCGCTGCCCCGAAGGCGGCCGCACTCGAGAACCGGTCCGCCGGCACCTTGGCGAGGGCCCGGCCTACCGCCACATCGACTGCTTCCGGTACGGTGTCGCGCACTGTGCGGAGTCGAGTTGGGCGCTCGGTTATCAGTTTGGCAATCACGGCCTGCGCCGAGGCTCCGGAGAAGGGCGGTTCACCCGCCAGCATCTCATAGAGCACCGCACCCAGGCTGTAGATGTCGCTCCGGGCATCCAGCTGCCGGTCGGCTGTAGCCTGCTCGGGACTCATGTACTGGGGCGTACCCACGCTCAACCCGGTTTCGGTGAGCCGTTCGCCGCCGGCCTCCCGTACAGCCAGTGCGATCCCGAAGTCGGTGAGCATCGCCTCACCTTCGTGGATCATGATGTTTTCGGGTTTGACGTCGCGATGAATCACGCCGCGAGAGTGGGCGTACTCCAGCGCAGAGGCAATGTCGCCGACTATGGCAAGGGCATCAGCGAGCGATAGCTGCCGATCCCGGTTCAGCCTCTGGCGCAAGGACTCGCCCCGCACATAGGGGAGCGCATACCACAGGTGCCCCTCGGCCTCTCCGGAGTCGATGAGGGTGAGAATGTGAGGATGGTCCAGCTTGGCGGTGAGACGGATCTCGGCGAGAAATCTTTCGCGTCCCAGAATAGCCGCCAGCTCGGGGCGCAGGACCTTGAGGGCCACGTCGCGCCCGTGCCTTACATCATGGGCGAGGTAGACCGTGGCCATGCCACCCTGACCAAGCTCGCGGACAAGCTGGTACCGATCCAGCAAGGCTGTCGCCAATCTTGGGGCGATGGGACTCATGTGCTGGTTGTGGAGGTGATGAAACTTGACCCGATCAGGGAGGCGGCGTAAGAGGCGGAGGAGGAAGCAACCATGACCAGGACGTAACCGGGAGGCGGGTAACCGCGTATAATCTAGCCATGCGCAAATACCTCCTGTTTCTGCCGGTTTTCCTTGCTCCTCTCTCAATCGGTCTGGCCCAGGACACCGCGGCCACGCACGCCGACACCATCCGAGGATCAATCACGCCGGAGCGGGCTTGGTGGGATGTCGCCTACTATGACCTCCGGGTGAAGATCAACCCGGTAGACAGCACGATTCGCGGCGTGAATTACATCACCTATCGGATCCTCCAGTCCGACAGCGTGATGCAGATCGACCTCCAAGTCCCGCTGCAGATCGACAGCTTCGTCCAGCAGGGGCAGCGCCTGCAATACCGGCGAGATGGCAACGCCTTCTTCGTCTTTCTCGTGGCGGGACAGGAGAAGGGCACGCAACAAACTCTGAGCGCGTTCTACTCGGGTCACCCGCACCCGGCCAAGCACGCGCCCTGGGACGGCGGCGTCGTCTGGGCGACGGACAGCCTGGGGCATACCTGGATCGCCACCGCCTGCCAGGGCACCGGCGCCAGCATCTGGTGGCCCACCAAGGACACCCAGGCCGACGAGCCGGATAGCCAGCGAGTAGTAATCACCGTACCCGACTCGCTGAAGGACGTCTCCAACGGACGCCTGCGTGCGGTCACCTCAAACGGGGACGGCACTACCACCTACGACTGGTTCGTCTCCCAGCCGATCAACAACTACGACGTCACGGTGAATGCCGGGGACTACACCCACATCAAGGACGCCTATTACGGTGAGGGCGGACGGCTGACTCTCAACTACTGGCCCCTCAGCTACCACTACTGGACCGCCCAGCGCCAGTTC
>Ga0207648_10000792_pt1 | contig 35602 bp, 26 predicted proteins | sample KBSMisM32_FD_184310 | JGI IMG/M metagenome (GOLD analysis project Ga0207648, IMG submission 184310) | Miscanthus rhizosphere microbial communities from Kellogg Biological Station, Michigan, USA - KBS Miscanthus M3-2 (SPAdes) (version 2) | ecosystem: Host-associated > Plants > Roots >... | reverse complement strand
GCTGCGCTCGTTCCTGGTCGAGCCGTTCAAGATCCCGTCGAGCTCGATGGTGCCGACGCTGCTGGTGGGCGACTTCATCCTGGTGAACAAGTACACCTACGGCATCCGCCTGCCGGTGGCGAACAAGAAGATCCTCGAGCTCGGCAGCCCTGCGCGCGGCGACGTGATGGTGTTCCGCTTTCCGGAGGATCCGTCGCTCGACTACATCAAGCGCGTCATCGGCGTGCCCGGCGACCGCATCGAGTACCGCAACAAGCGCCTCACGGTGAACGGCACGCAGGTGCCGGTGAAGCAGGTGGACGATTACCTGTCGAAGGAGCGCATGCAGTTCTCGAAGCGCTTCGTCGAGACGCTGAACGGCGCCGAGCATGAAATATTGCTCGACGAGGACGCGCCGGCGTCGATGATGCCGGGGCGCTCGTTCCCCTTCGCCGGAAATTGCAACTACAATAGCAGCGGCCTGGCGTGCACGGTTCCGCCGGGGCATTACTTCATGATGGGAGACAACCGGGACAACTCGAGCGACAGCCGCGTGTGGGGATTCGTCCCCGACGAGAACATCGTCGGCAAGGCGTTCTTCATCTGGCTCAACCTCAACGAGCTGGGACGCTTCGGCAGATTCCGCTGAAGGGGAAGGGAGAAAAGATGCGCAAACAACAATATGGCGTCAGCATCATGGGGCTGCTCTTCATTCTGGTCATCGTGATCGTGGTCGCGCTGTTCGGCATGAAGGTGATTCCGTCGGTCCTGGAGTACCGCAGCGCCAAAGCGGCGATCCAGGCGGTGGCGCGCAGCGGCGCGTCCACCCCGGCGGACGCGCGGCGCGCGTTCGAGAACCGCGCGACGATCGACAACATCAGTTCGGTGCGTCCGCAGGACCTGGAGATCACGCGCGAGGGCAACCAGGTCGTGATCGGGTTCGCCTACCGCAAGGAAATCCCGTTGTTCACCGGCGTCGGCCTGTACCTCGACTTCGCCGCCAACTCGAGAGAGTAGAGCTGCTCGGACACACGTTCGCCGACGGACGCCTCCTCGAGCGGGCGCTGACGCACCGCAGCCACGGCGCGGACCACAACGAACGGCTGGAATTCCTGGGCGACGGCGTGCTCGGCTGCGCCATGGCCGACGAGCTCTACGCGCGCTTCCCGCAGATCTCCGAAGGCAAGCTGACGCAGCTGCGCGCGAGCCTGGTGCGCGAGGAGTCGCTCGCGCGCGTGGCGCGCGAGCTGGGCCTGGCGCAGATGGTGCGCGCCGGGCCGGCGCCGATTCCGGCCTCGGTGCTCGCCGACGCGCTCGAGGCGGTGTTCGGCGCGATCTTCCTGGATGGCGGCTACCCGGCCGCGCGCCGCGCGGTGGTGCGGGCTTTTGGCGCGCTTCTGGACCAGCTCGATCCCGGCAATGTGGAGAAGGACGCCAAGACCAGCCTGCAGGAGCTGCTGCACGCGCGCGGCAAGCAGCCGCCCGAGTACCACGTCGTCGCCACGCATGGCGCTCCGCACGAGCGCTCGTTCGACGTTGAGTGCATCATCGAGGGCATGCGCACCACGGGCCAGGGGACTTCGCGCCAGCGCGCCGAGCAGGAAGCGGCGCGCGCAATGCTCGACCAGCTCCAGTGAGCGGGCACCGGACCGGCACCATCGGGCTCGCCGGGCGTCCCAACACCGGCAAGTCGAGCCTGCTGAATCGCCTGGTGGGCGAGAAGGTCTCGATCGTCTCGGCCAAGCCGCAGACCACGCGCCACCTGATCACCGGCATCCTCACCACGCCCGAGTGCCAGTACGTGTTCGTCGACGCCCCCGGCCAGCAGATGGAGGCGCGCAACACGCTCAACCGGCAGCTCAACCGCCGCGCCACCGAGGCGGCGCGCGACGCCGACGTGGCGCTGCTGGTGGTGGAAGCGCTGCGCTTCGGTGCGGAGGATCACGCGGTGCTCGACAAGATCCCGCCGTCGCAGAAGATCGTGGCGGCGGTCAACAAGATCGACACCGTGAAGCACCGCGCGCAGCTCCTGCCCTACCTCGACCGGCTGTCGAAAACGCGCGAGTTCGCCGCGATCGTGCCGGTGAGCGCGAAGACCGGCAAGAACGTGGCCGAGCTCCTGAAGGCGCTGCGCGAGTCGCTGCCGGAAGCGCCGGCGATGTATCCGGCCGACCAGCTCACCGACCGCGACGAGCGCTTCTTCGCCGCCGAGCTGCTGCGCGAGAAGCTGTTCGCGGAGATGGGCGCCGAGCTGCCCTATCGCTGCGAGGTGGTGATCGACAGCTTCAAGGAAGAGGCTCACCGGCAGGGAGCGCTGCGCCGCATCGAGGCCACCATCCTGGTCGAGCGCGACAGCCAGAAGCCGATCGTGCTCGGCGCCGGCGGCAATCGCCTGAAGAAGATGGCCACCGCGGCGCGCAAGGACATGGAGAAGATGTTCGGCGGCAAGGTGTATCTCGGCACGTTCGTGAAGGTGCGCAAATCCTGGACCGACGACGCGCGCGTGCTGCGCCAGCTCGGCTATGAGTAAGCGCCGCGCCGATCACCAGGCGGGATACGTGCTGCACACGTATCCCTACAAGGAAACCAGCCTGATCGTGGAGGCATTCACGCGCAATTTCGGCCGCGTGGCGATGCTCGCGCGCGGCGCGCGCCGGCCGCGCTCGGCGATGCGCGGCGTGCTGCTCTCGTTCCATCCCCTTCGCTTGAGCTGGAGCGCGTCTGCAGAGCTGGGAAACCTGATCTCCGCGGAATGGTCCGGCGCGCTGCAGCCCGGAGCTCGTAACCTGAGCGGCCGCTCGCTGATGTGCGGCTTCTACCTGAACGAGCTGCTGCTGCGCCTGCTGCCGCGCGACGATCCCCACGAGACGCTGTTCGACATCTACACCGGCGCCCTGCGGCAGCTTTCCGAGGGTAATCCGCAAGCATCGGTGCTGCGCAGCTTCGAGAAGCGCCTGCTGTCCGAGCTCGGGTATGCTCCTCTGCTCGAGCGCGAAGCGGTGAGCGGTGCGCCGATCGAGCCCGCCCGCCGCTACGTTTATGAACCCGACAGGGGACCCGTGGCAACCAGCAGCTCCACCAATAGTGATTTCGTCGTCAGCGGCCAGACCCTGCTCGACCTGGCGGCCGACGAGTTCGGGCGGCCGGAAACGCGCGACGAGGCGCGCATGCTGCTGCGCTCGCTCATCGGCCAGCGCCTGCATGGGCAGGTGCTGCACACGCGCTCGGTGCTGAGAGAACTCAGCGACCTATGATCGAGCTTGGCGTCAACGTCGACCACGTCGCGACCGTGCGCCAGGCGCGGCGCACCTACGAGCCCGATCCGGTCTGGGCCGCGATCGAGGCGCACCTGGGCGGCGCCGACGGCATCACGGTGCACCTGCGCGAGGACCGGCGCCACATCCAGGACCAGGACGTGCGCCGCCTGCGCGAGCTCACGCACATCAAGCTGAACCTCGAGATGGCGGCGACCGACGAGATGGTCGGCATCGCGGCGCAGATCAAGCCGGAAATGGCGATGCTGGTGCCCGAAGGCCGGCACGAGGTGACGACCGAAGGCGGTCTCGACGTTTCGGGGCAGGAAAGAAAACTGTCTCCTCTGGTGAAACGGCTGCTCGACGCGGGGATCATGGTGTCGGTGTTCATCGACGCGGAGCGCAAGCAGGTCGACGCGGCCAGGCGCATCGGCGCCTCGGTCTGCGAGGTGCACACCGGGCCTTACGCGCATGCGTTCCATTCCAAAGGGCGGGATTCCGAGAGCCCGGCGGTGATCGCCGAGCTGAAGAAAATCCAGTCCGCCGGCGAGTCCATCCGCGCGCTCGGCATGCGCTTCAACGCCGGCCACGCGCTGAACTACTTCAACGTGCAGCCGGTGGCGGCGCTGCCCGGCGTGCGCGAGCTGCACATCGGCCACGCGATCGTGTCGCGCGCATTGTTCGTCGGCATGCGGGAAGCGGTGCGGGAGATGAAAGCGCTGATGGTGCGAGCGGCGCGGTGATCTTCGGCGTCGGCACCGACATCGTCGAGATCGAGCGCATCCGCAAGGCCCTGGAGCGATGGGGCGAGCGCTTCGCCGAACGCATCCTGTGCGCCCCGGAATTAGGTCGTTTCAAGAAGCATAAGCAACCTGCGGCGTACCTGGCCAAGCGCTTCGCCGCCAAGGAAGCCTTCACCAAGGCGCTCGGCACCGGCATCAAGGCGCCGGCGAACTGGCACGGCGTGTGGGTGGCGAACCTCCCCTCCGGCAAGCCGGTCCTGGAATTCACTGCCGATCTGAAAGCCGTGCTGGATCGCAAGCAGATCTCGCAAGCCCACTTGTCGCTGGCCGACGAGCGCGGCATGGCGGTTGCAACCGTCATCCTGGAATGCGCAAAGTAAGACTGCCGCCCGGCCCGGTGGTGGCCGACGTCGTCGGCTTGACGCTCACCGACGAGGACCGCGAGCGCCTGCGGCATCCTGCTGCGGGCGCGGTCATCCTGTTCTCCCGCAACTACGAGAATCCGGATCAGCTGCGGCTGCTGGTGGAAGACATCGAACGCCAGCGCGAGCCCGCGCTGCCGGTCTGCGTCGACCACGAAGGCGGGCGGGTGCAGCGCTTCCGCGAGGGCTTCACCAGGATCATTCCGATGCGCGAGCTCGGCCGCCAATGGGATAGAGACAAGGAAAAAGCCAGACAAGCCGCACACGCGGTCGCCTACATCATCGGCGCCGAGCTCGGCGCGCACGGCCTCGACTTCAGCTTCGCGCCGGTGCTCGACCTCGACTACGGCGGCAGCAGCGTGATCGGCGACCGCGCGCTGCACTTCGATCCCAATGCGGTCGGCGCGCTCGCCGCCGCCATCGTCCAGGGCTTCGCCGACGCGGGCATGGCCGCGGTGGGCAAGCATTTTCCCGGGCACGGCTTCGCGCTCGCCGACACCCACCACGACGTCGCGCGCGACGAGCGGCCGTTCGCCGAGATTCTGCGCAAGGACATCGCGCCCTACCGCGCCGCGTTCCAGGCCGGCCTCGCCGCCGTGATGCCGGCGCACGTGATCTATCCGCAATGCGACGCCGAGCCCGCGGGCTACTCGAAGTACTGGCTGCAGGACGTGCTGCGCGGCAAGCTCGCCTTCGACGGCCTGATCTTCAGCGACGACCTGTCGATGGCCGGGGCGAGTGCGGTGGGCGGCCCGCCGGAGCGTGCGCGCGCAGCGCTGGCCGCTGGCTGCGACATGGTCCTGCTGTGCAACAACCCCGAGGGTCAGAAGCAGCTCATGGACTCGCTCGGCGACCTGCCCATGAGCAAGCCCGAGCGGCTGGACCGCATGCGCAAGCAGGGCGGCCGGGACCTGCGCAAGAGCGTGGCTTACCGCGAAGCGCAAGCGGCGCTGACCGCGTTGGCGTAACGGTAATAGTCGCCACCTCGCGAGCGTTCGTTCGGCTAGCATTGCGGCCATAAAATTGCCTAGGGGGGCGGATGAAGACGTGGCGCATGACAGCGGCGGGAGCCGTCCTGCTTCTACTGGCGCAACCAGCCTTCGCGGAGGACGCCGGCTTCTACCTCGGCGGCTCGATCGGCCAGGCCGAGCACAGCGGCGCCTGCAGCAGCGCGGTTGTCCCGTGCGACGAGAAGGACGGGGCGTGGAAACTCTTCGCGGGCTACCAGTTCAACCGCCACCTCGCGGTAGAGTTTGGTTACGCCGATTTGGGCGCGTCCTCAGCGAGTGGACAGCAATCCAGCTTCAACAGCAGCGGCACTTTCGAGGTCACCGCTTGGGAACTCGTCGCCGTCGGCGCGTTTCCGGTCATGGACCGGCTGTCGGTGTTCGGCAAGGCGGGGCTCTTCCGAGGCGAGGCCAAAGGCGAGGTCATCGTAGTCTCGTCCGGAGGCAGCGTGTTTTCGGAAAGCAGGAAAGAGAGCAACACCGACCTGACCTTCGGGCTCGGCGTCCGGTACGACGTGACACGCAATCTCGGGGTGCGCGCCGAGTGGCAGCGCTATCTCGACGTCGGCGGCGGCGAGCTAGTGAGCGCCGACGTGGATGTCTTTAGCCTGGGCTTCCAGTTCCGCTTCTGAAGGCTACGCGCGCTCCATGTAGGTGCCCTCGGCGGTGTCGATCTTGATCTTCTCGCCCTTGTTGATGAAGGGCGGGACCTGCACCGTGATGCCGGTTTCCATCTTCGCCGGCTTGAAGCTGTTGGTGGCGGTGGAGTTCTTGATGCCGGGCTCGGTGTCCTCGACCGTGAGGATCACCGACGGCGGCAGCTCGACCCCGATCGGGCGCTCGTTGTAGAAGTTGATCTGCACGTCGGTGTTCGGCAGCAGGTAACCCGCCTGTCCCTCGAGGAAGTCCGCGGGCAGCTGCAGCTGCTCGTAGTTTTCCTTGTCCATGAACACGTAGCTGTCGCCGTCCTGGTAGAGGTATTGCATGTCGCGCGGGTCGACGAACGCGCGCTCGACCTTGTCTTCGGTGCGGAAGCGCTGGTTGGTCTTGGTGCCGGTCTCGATGTCTTTCATCTCGACTTGCATGAATGCGCCGCCGCGCCCGCCGACGTGCACGTGATAGGACTTGAGCACGCGCCAGACGCGCTTGTCCCACTCGAGGAGGTTACCGGGACGGATTCCGACTGCTTCGACCTTGGCCATGACGATCTTTTAGAGGCGGCGAAAAGGCGCGCATTCTACACGTTTTATAATGAATTCAGCATGTTCGATGCGAAGTCATTTGTGGCCGGCCTGCCGAATCTTCCTGGGGTGTACCGAATGCTCGGCAAGGGCGGCGAGGCCCTCTACGTCGGCAAGGCGCGCGACCTCAAGAAGCGCGTGGCGACGTACTTCCAGAAGCACGTCCATAGCCCGCGCACGCAGATGATGGTGTCGCAGGTGGCCTCGGTCGAGATCACCGCCACGCGCTCGGAAGGCGAGGCGCTGCTGCTCGAGAACAACCTGATCAAGAGCCTCGCGCCGCGCTACAACATCCTGTTTCGCGATGACAAGTCGTACCCCTACCTGGCGGTCACCGGGCACGGGTTTCCGCGCCTCGGTTTCCACCGCGGCGCCAAGGACAAGCGCCATCGCTATTTCGGCCCGTTCCCGCACGCCTACGCGGTGCGCGAAAGCATCCAGCTGCTGCAGCGCGTGTTCCAGCTGCGCACCTGCGAGGACACGGTGTTCGAGCACCGCTCGCGCCCGTGCCTGCTGCACCAGATCAAGCGCTGCACCGCGCCGTGCACGGGTAAGATCACGCCGCAGGCCTACGCTGAAGACGTCGCCAACGCGATCCTCTTCCTCGAAGGACGCGAGGACGACGTGATCGGCAACCTGACCAAGAAGATGAGCGCCGCCTCCGAGGCGAGGCATTACGAAGAAGCCGCCGCCTACCGCGACCAGGTTCGCGCGCTCGCCCGGGTGCAGGCGCGCCAGTACGTGGAGTCGAACCGCGGCGTCGATGCCGACGTGGTGGCGTGCGTGGTCGAAGGCGAGATCGCGTGCGTCAACCTGGTGATGATCCGCGCCGGCCGCCATGTCGGCGACCGCAGCTTCTTCCCCGCGAATGCCGAAGGCGCGGCGCCGGGGGAGGTGGTCGCGGCCTTCCTCGAGCAGCACTACCTCGAGCAGCCTTTGCCCGGCCTGATCGTCACGAGCGAACCGGTCGAGCTTGAAAATGCAATTACTCCGTCCCACGGGGAGCGCAAGATCTGGCTCGACATGGCGCGCAAGAACGCGCTGCTCGCGATCGCGCAGCGCGTGCGCGATCGCGCGACGCAGGAAGGGCGCCTGCTTGCGCTGCGCGACGCGCTCGGCCTGCCCGAAGGCGCGGGGCGTATCGAGTGCTTCGACATCAGCCACACGATGGGCGAGGCGACGGTGGCATCGTGCGTGGTCTACGATCGCCAGCAGATGCAGAAATCCGAGTACCGCCGCTTCAACATCCGCAACGTCACGCCGGGCGACGACTACGGCGCGATGCGCCAGGTGCTCGAGCGCCGCTACGAGCGCGTTACCGCGGAGGCGGGCAGGATCCCGGACCTGGTGCTGATCGACGGCGGCAAGGGACAGGTCAACGTCGCCGCCGCGGTGCTGCGCGATCTCGGGCTCCATCAGGTGTGCGTGGTCGGCGTGGCCAAGGGGCCCGAGCGCAAGCCGGGAGACGAAGAGCTGATCATCGAGTCGGAAGCGCGCTCGCTGCAGCTGCCGCCGGCACATCCCGGCCTGCATCTCATCCAGCAGATCCGCGACGAGGCGCACCGCTTCGCGGTGCTCGGCCACCGCGCGCGCCGCGGAAAGGCGCGCACCACGTCGATGCTGAACGAGATTCCCGGCATCGGCGCCAAGCGCCGCCAGGCGCTGATCGAGGCGTTCGGCGGATTGCGCGGCGTGCAGGCCGCTGCGATCGACGACATCGCCAAGGTGGCGGGCATCAGCCGGCCGCTCGCGGAGCGCATCTACAAGCACTTGCACGAGTCGGCGGCGACGTGATTCCTTTGAACGCGCCCAACCTGGTGACGTTCTCGCGCATCCTGCTGATCCCGGTGATCATCGCGATCTACTACCTGCCGAATGCCTGGCTGAGCGGGGACGGCAAGGACATCACCGCGACCGCGGTGTTCATTTTCGCCGGCATCACCGACTGGCTCGACGGCTACCTGGCGCGGCGCCTGAACCAGATGTCGGCGTTCGGCGCGTTCCTCGACCCCGTGGCCGACAAGCTGATCGTGGTGGCCGCGCTACTCGCGCTGCTTTATCTCAACCGCGTCGACGTGATCGTCGCGCTGATCATCGTCGGCCGCGAGATCGCGATTTCGGCGTTGCGCGAGTGGATGGCGAAAGTGGGGCAGGCGGCCAGCGTCGCGGTGGCGTTCATCGGCAAGCTGAAGACCGTCGCGCAGATGGTGGCGATCCCGTTGCTGCTCTACCACGACATGCTGCTCGGCCTGGACACCCAGTGGCTCGGCACGGTGCTGATCAACATCGCTGCGGTGCTCACCGTTGTGTCGATGCTGTACTACCTGCGCAAGGCGCTGCCTTACGCCTCGGTGCGCAGTTGACCTATAATGGCGGCTTCGCGGGAATAGCTCAGTTGGTAGAGCGCAACCTTGCCAAGGTTGAGGTCGCGAGTTCGAGACTCGTTTCCCGCTCCAGATTGCGAAAGGGAGGAACCCTTCAGTTCCTCCCTTTTTCTTAGGTGCAGGGCGGGATGGCAGAAGGGTCATGCAGCGGCCTGCAAAGCCGTCTATGCCGGTTCGAGTCCGACTCCCGCCTCCAGACTTTCCTGCAAGTGGCATTATCCGGCGGCTAGCCCGGGTGGTGAAACTGGTAGACACAGGGGACTTAAAATCCCCTGGCCGCAAGGCCGTGCTGGTTCGATTCCGGCCCCGGGCACCACAACCGAAGAAACAGAGAGGACCATCATGAAGAAGACACTGGCCGCCGCCGTCGCAGCGACGGCATGCGCGTTCGCCTTACCGGCATTGGCGCAGAGCGTCGGCGTCGCCGGCGGCTTCAGCAAAGGCAAGACCCACCTGGTCGCCACCGCCGGCACCGGCTACGCTTTCGACGAGAGCTATCTCGTGCTCGGCGTGGGCGCGAGCTATTACCTGCTCGATGGATTGAACGCCGGCCTGGCGGTCGAGTTCTGGACCGGATCCGACCCCTCGCTGACGAAAATTACACCTTCGGTGCAATACGTCTTCTACCAGGTGCAGACGGTGAAGCCCTACGTCGGCGCGTTCTACCGGCGCACCAAGATCGACGGCCTGGATGATCTCGATTCCGCAGGGGCGCGCGCTGGCGTCTACATCCAGGCGGGGCGCAATATGTTTATCGGTCTCGGCGGGGTCTACGAGTCCTACATCGATTGCAACGAAACCACCTACCGCAAGTGCGACAGCACCTACGCGGAGATCAGCTTCACCTTCGCCTTCTAGGAGCATGCTCGCCGCTTTCAACTTCTCGCGCTGGATCGACGAGCACGCGCACCTGCTCAAGCCGCCGGTCGGCAACCAGATGGTGTTCCGCGAGGCGGAGGACCTGATCGTCCAGGTGGTCGGCGGGCCGAACGCGCGCACCGACTTCCACGACGATCCGTACGAGGAGTTCTTCTTCCAGCTGCGCGGCGACATCGTGCTGCGCATCCTGGAGAACGGAAAGCCGCGCGACGTGCCGATCCGCGAAGGCGAGATCCTGCTGATTCCCGGCCGCTGCCGCCATTCGCCGCAGCGTCCCGCGGGCACCGTCGGCATGGTGGTGGAGAAGGTGCGGCCCAAGGACGTCGACGACGGCTTCGAGTGGTACTGCCCGAAGTGCTGGGCGCTGGTGCACCGCGTCGAAGTGAACGTGCAGAACATCGTCGCCGACCTGCCGCCGCTCTTCGAGCAGTTCTACGGCGGCAAGCGCCAGTGCCCGAAGTGCGGGCACATCCATCCGGGCAAGGGGCAACCCGCCGCATGACGCCCGCCGCGCTCGCGGCGAAGCACCTGTTCGACGCGCACGAGCGACGCGAGCGCTTCGAGCCGCTTCCTGGAGTGATCGCACCGCGCACGCCGAACGAGGCCTACGCCATCCAGGACGCGTTCGTCGCGCTGCGCGCGCGGAAGCTCGGCGCGATCGCCGGCTACAAGGTCGCGCTCACCTCGGCCGAAATGCGCCGCTTCGTCGGCGTCGACACGCCGCAGGCGGGAACGATGTTCGGCTCCACGTTGCGGCGCTCGCCGGCCCGAATCCGCGCCGCAGATTACGTGCGCCTGATTGTCGAATTCGAGGTCGCAGTAGAGATCGGCGAGGACCTGCCGGCCGCCGACAAGCCTTTCAGCCGCGAGCGCGTGAGCACCGCGGTGGGTGCGGTCATGCCGGGCATGGAGATTGCCGACGATCGCGACGCCGACTACAAGGCCCTCTGCCGCCACCCGCTCGACCTGATCGCGGACAACGCATGGAACGAAGGCGCGGTTCTCGGCGCCCCGGTGAAGGATTGGCGCGGGATCGACCTCGGGGCGGTACGGGGCGTAGCGACCATCAATGGAATCAAAGTCGGAGAGGGCCGCGGCGCGGACTGCATGGGCCATCCGCTCGCCGCGCTCGCCTGGCTCGCCGACCACCTGGCCTCCATCGGGCGCGGCCTGCTGCGTGGCGATGTAGTGATAACGGGGAGCATCATCACCAGCAAATTTGTGAAGCCCGGCGATCGCCTGCGCTTCGAACTCGAGCACCTCGGCAGCGTGGAGCTCGCAATCGACTAGGGCGTCGCCCTCCGGCAACAATCCTCTCCGGGCTATCGACAGGTCCGGGAAACGCCCGACAGACTTCCACGACTAATCCTTCGCAGGAGTCGTCGTGGCGACTTATCAGTTCAGCGCCCTGGCCGATGGCCAGGCGGTCTCGTTCAACCCTAACGTTGACCGCTTGAATTTCGACCAGTCGGCCATCGCCGCCGGCGACATCCGCGTCACCGCGGTCGGTTCGAACCTCCTCGTCACGTACCTCACCACCGGCAAGGAGGTCACGCTCCTCAACACGGCCGTGAACCAGCTCGCCAGCACCAACTTCACGCTCACCAACGCGAGCCTCGCCCGCTTCGGCGACAACTCCGCCGCCACCACCAACGACGCCGGCGCCAACACGCTCGCCGGCGGCGACGGCCGCGACCTGCTGATGGGCCTCGGCGGCAACGACACCCTCGGCGGCGGCGCCGGCAGCGACGTCCTCATCGGCGGCTCGGGCAACGACAGCATCGGCGGCGGCAGCAACGGCGACGACTGGCTCGAAGGCGGCGCCGGCGTCGACCGCCTCGCCGGCGGCAGTGGCAAGGACGACTTCGTGTTCCGCGAGGCCGGCACCGCGAACGCCGACACCGTCACCGACTTCGTCACCAACTGGGACAGGATCCAGCTCGACGGCAATACGCTAAGCGGCCTCGGCGCGAATGGGCGCTTCGCATCAGGCGACGTGCGCTTTCATTCCGGCGCGGGCGTGACCACGGCACATGATGCCGACGATCGCATCATCTACAACACCACCACCGGCCAGGTCTTCTACGACGCCGATGGCGCGGGCGGCGCTTCGGCGCAGCTTGTCGCCAATCTCGGCGCCGGGCGCGCACTAACGGCCAGCGATTTCAATGTATTCAACGTGCCGGCGAGCGCTGGAGAGACCATCAACGGCACGGACGGCGACGATACGCTGATCGGTACCACTAGCGATGACGTCATCAACGGCCTCGGCGGCGATGACTGGCTGGAGGGCAACGAAGGCGACGACGTCGTGAACGGCGGCACCGGCAATGACGTGATCCTTGGCGATTCCGGATCCGGCCCTGGCGACGATACGCTGCTCGGCGGGGACGGCAACGATTTCTTCGATTTCTGGGCTATCTCTGGAAACGACTCGGTCGACGGCGGAGCCGGCGTCGATGTGATCAACTTGAGCGAAAGCGAGGTTGCGGTTACCGTCGATTTCACAGCCGGCACGGTCAGTGGTGCGGGCGGCAGCATGGTGGTTGCCAACGTCGAGCGCGCCTACGGCGGTAACGGAAATGACCTCTTGCGCGCCGGCGCGGCCGCCGTCGACTTCTCGGGTTCCAGTGGAAACGACACCCTCATTGGGAGCAGCGGCAACGACTATCTGCATGGGGACGCCAACTTCTCTCTGGACGATGGCATCGGCCGCATCGGTCCTTTCGCTGGCGGCGCCGATTCAATCGTTGGCGGCGCTGGTGACGACACCATCATCGGTTACCGCGAGGCAGACACCCTGGAGGGTGGCGCGGGAAATGACCTGTTTGTGCTTAATGGGGATCTCCACGACGAGGGTAACTACGGCGACGATTTGATCAACGGCGGTACGGGCTCGGACACGGTTGGAATCGTTCCCGGAGATGCTTTGGTGGTCGATCTCGGCGCTGGCACGCTTACCGACGGCGTGTTAGACGAAACCGCCAACGCGACGCTTATCAGTATTGAGAACTTTGTTGTCTTGACCACGTTTGAGTTCAGCAACGCTGAGGGCGCTTTTAATGATCGCATCACGGGCAGCTCCGCTGCGAACCGCCTCGACGGCAGTTTCGGCAATGACACCATCGATGGAGTTGGCGGCAATGACACGCTGATCGGCGGCGACGGCGCTGACCATTACCTCTTTACAGTCGCGCCCGACGCGGCGAACGCGGACCAGGTCACCGATTTCACTTCCGGATCGGACAAGATCGTTCTCAGTTCCGGCGTGCATGCGAACCTGGGGCCATCGGGCAACTTCACCGCAGGCGATGCGCGATTTGCAGCGAACACTACTGGCACAGCCCAGGACACCAGCGATCGTGTAATCCACAACACCGCGACTGGCGAGCTCTGGTATGACGCAGACGGCAATGGTGCCGGCGCCCGTCAGCTGATCGCGACCATCCAGAACGGCCGCGCCGTCGCTGCGACCGACATCGTTGCGGATGGCCTCGCGCCGGCCCCGATCGTCGGCACCGAGGGAAGCGACACGCTCAGGGGCACGGATGGCGACGACACCATCGATGGCTTGGGCGGTAATGACTCGGCGGTCGGTGGCACGGGTGCCGATCAGCTAATAGGTGGCGCGGGGAACGATACGCTCGATGGCCTGATTGAATCGGCTGCGGGAGGCAGCGAAACCGTCGCCGACACGATGGACGGAGGCCTGGGCGACGACCGATACCTCGTCGACTTCGCAGGCGATGTGCTGTCCGATACCGGCGGGATGGACACGGTGGTGACCCGAGGGATCGACTGGACGCTAGCGAGCGCCTTCGAGAATCTCGTCCTGGGAACTAACGGGCAGCAACAGACTGGGATCGGCAACGCGCTCAACAATTCGATGCGCCTCGGATTCGACGGTGGGCGCCTCGAGGGACTGGGCGGCGACGACACGCTCACGGCGGAGGGTGGTCTAGTAGCGACGCTGCTCGGAGGGGATGGCAATGACAGCCTGCGCGGAGGCTTCCAGAACGATACGCTCGACGGCGGCGCGGGGAACGATACCTTCCGTCCCGGTGGCATGTTCGACAGCCTGACCGGCGGTGGCGGCGCGGACACCTTCATCTTTGATTCTCGTTTTGTAGAGGAGAGCCTTACCGGGTCCAGCTTCGACACGATCAGCGATTTCGCCTCCGGCGTTGATCGTATCCACCTTGACGTCGACGACGCCTTCCTGTCTGGGGTTGGCCCGTCGGGCACTTTGGCATCGAACGATCCCAGGTTTCATGCGGCAGCGGGCGCGACTGGTGGCCACGATGCCGATGACCGCTTGGTTTATGACACCGCGAGCGGCCGCCTGTATTTCGATACCGACGGAAGTGGCGCGAATGCGGCGGAGGTCATTCTGGTGCTCAATTCCGGCGCCGGCGCGGCGACGCTGGCTGCTACCGATATCACGGTGATCGACGGTGCTCCTCCGCCCCCGCCACCGCCACCGCCGTCCGGCGCTCTCATCAACGGCACGGCTGGCAATGACACGCTCACCGGCACGAGCGGAAACGACACGATCAACGGGCTGGGCGGCAATGACCTATTCGTCGCCGGCAGCACCGGCGGCGCCGATGTCTTCGACGGCGGAGCGGGCTCGGATTCGATTGAGTTCAGAGAGCGCGCCACCAGCGCTGTGGTCGTGGACTTTGGCAGCGGCACGATCACCGGCGGCAGTTCCGGCTCGATCAACTTCACGAGCATCGAACGCGTCGTCGGCAGCAACAACTTCAACGATTCCCTTACCGGCAATGCGACGGCCCAGAACCTGACGGGTCAGGGCGGAGCGGACACGCTCGTGGGCGCGGGCGGCCTCGATACGTTGTGGGGCGGCGGTGGCAATGACACGTTCATCTTCCGCGACATGGGCACTGCGAACGCCGATCGCGTTAGCGACTTCACCTCGGGCGGCGACAAGCTCCACCTCGATGATTCCGCGTTCACCGCAATCGGTGCCATGGGCAACTTCGCTGCCGGGGACGTCCGCTTCTGGGCCGCTGCCGGTGCGACCACGGGACATGACGCCAATGACCGCGTGGTCTACAACACCTCGACCGGCCAGCTCTATTACGACGCCGACGGCAGCGGAGCGGCCGCGGCGCAGCTCGTCGCCACGCTCACCGCCCTTCCAGCGATAGCCGCCACCGACATTGCGGTGATCTGAGGACCCCATGGCCACCGTCACTGGCACCACTGGCAACGACAGTCTCGTAGGCACGACCGGCAATGACACGATCAACGGTCTCGGCGGTAACGACACGCTGAACGGCAATGGCGGCAGCGACTTCTTCGACGGCGGCGCGGGATTTGACAGCATCGACTTCCGCGCCACGGCAGCGGCACTCGCCATCAACTTCGGTAGCGGGACAATTTCCGGTGGCCTGAGCGGCACGTTTACCGGCATCGAGCGCGTCCAGGCCGGCAGTGGCAATGACAGCATCATCGGCGCGGCGGGCGGACAGAACATCGCAGGGCAGGGTGGTAATGACACGCTTTGGGGCGCGGCCGGAAACGACACGCTCTGGGGCGGCGCGGCCAACGATCAGTTCGTGTTCCGCGAGACCGGTTCAGCCAACGCCGACACGCTCGGCGACTTCGCTTCCGGTGCGGACAGGATCGTGCTCGATGCGGGCGTGATGAGTGCGCTCGGCGCGAGCGGCAATTTCGCCACAGGCGACGCGCGCTTCTGGGCGTCGGCGAGCGGCACGGCTCACGATGCCGACGATCGCATCATCTACAACACCGCCACCCGGCAGGTCCTTTACGACGCCGACGGCAATGGCTCCGCAACTGCGGTGCTCATCGCGACGGTGCAGAGCGGCGGCACGCTCGCCGCGACGGACATCGTCGTGGAAGGTGGCAGCAGTGGCGCGGCCATCAACGGCACTGCCGGGAATGACTCGATCGTCGGCACGACCGGCGACGACACGATCAACGGGCTTGGCGGGAACGACACGCTGCGCGGCGGCGATGGCGATGACCGGCTCGATGGTGGAGACGGAAACGATTCGCTGCTCGGCGGCGCCGGCGCCGACCTCATGATCGGCGGCAGCGGCAACGATACGCTTAGCGGGCTCTCCTTTTCCCAGAACGCTCCCGACCAGGAGCGGGCACCGGACACCCTCATCGGCGGCATGGGCGACGACCGCTTCGAGGTCGACGGCCCCGAGGACGTAATCTCGGATGAAGGCGGCATCGACATCGTCGTGGCCCTCGACATGGAATGGACCTTGGCCGCGGGGTTCGAGAATCTCGAGATCCACAATGACGTTTCAGAGAGTGGATTTCTCGGTGTCGGCAACGAGCTGAACAACCGGATCGTTGCTTCCTATGCAGGCAGTCGCCTGGAGGGCCGCGGCGGCAACGATACGCTGGTCGGCGGCGGCGGTCAGGGCGCCAATCATCTGCTCGGCGGTGAAGGCAACGACAGCATCATCGGCACCACCGCCCTTCCCAGCCGGGTCGACGGCGGCGTCGGCAACGACACGCTAACCGGTGGTACGGAGTACGTATTTTCGGTTGCTCCGGGTGCGGCCAATGCCGACCTGATTCGCGACTTTAGCCTCGGCGCTCTGATCGAGCTCGATGGCGCCGTGCACCCTAACGCCGGCATATCCGGCCGCTTCTCGGCCACGGACGCCCGCTTCGCGGCCGGTGCCGGATTCACTTCCGGCCAGGATGCGAGCGACCGGGTGATCTACAACACGTCTACCGGACAGCTTTTCTACGACGCCGATGGCAATGGTTCGGGCGCAGCGTTGCTGATCGCCGCGCTGGAAGGCGCGCCGGCGCTGACGGCGCACAACATCATGATCGTCAACGGCAATGCCGAAGGACTGGCGATCACCGGCAGTCCGGGCAACGATTCGCTGGTCGGTTCGACCGGGGCCGATACGATTGACGGCCTGGCGGGCAACGACACGATCCGTGGCGTAGGCGGCCGCGATCTCCTGATCGGGGGCGATGGAAACGACTTCCTGATTCGCGAGGATGACGGCGAGGACTTCCTCGACGAGCATTTCCAGGACACGCTGGACGGCGGCCTGGGCGATGACGTTTACGACGTCTATACCAGGAACCTCCCGGACGACGGGAGTTCGACCGCGGTGATCGTGGACGCCGGCGGCGTCGATACCGTGCTCGCGACCGTGTGGACGCTCGGGCCTGGGTTGGAAAACCTGACGCTCGTCGACCGGCCTAGCGTGCGCGCGTACATCGGCGTCGGCAACGAGCTGGATAACGTCATGCGAACGGCCAGCAGGCCTGGCAGCAGCAACCCGCACGACCTGTCCGGCATGGCCGGCAACGACACGCTGATCGGCAATATCGGCAGCGACGGCCTCAACGGAGGCGCCGGCGACGACTGGCTCGAGGGCGGCATCGATAGCGGCGGCGAATCCGACCGTCTGATCGGCGGCAGCGGGCGGGACAGCTTTGTGTTCCGGGAGGCCGCGGCGACGGTGCGCGATCGGGTGGCCGACTTCACCTCGGGCCAGGTCAGCCTCGCGCCGGACAAGATCGTTTTCGATGGCAACGCCTTTGCCGCGATCGGAACACCCGGGCAGTTCAGCGCGAACGACGAGCGATTCAAGGCGAACGCATCGGGCCTGGCCGGCGACCCGAACGACCGCGTGATTTACAACACCGCCACCGGTGAGCTCTGGTATGACGCGGACGGCAACGGTGCCGGCGCGAGGGTGCCCATTGCCCTTCTCGAGAACGCTCCCAGCCTGGTCGCGTCCGATATCGTGGTGGACATGTTCGGGGGCGGCGGCGCCAGCTTCGACGGCACCGCCGGTAACGACTCCATCCTCGGCGGATCGGGCAACGACACCATCCGAGGCTTTGCCGGAAACGACACGCTCGACGGGTGGGTGGGCAACGATCTGATTTTCGGTGGCGATGGGCTTGATTTCCTGCTGGGCGGCGGGGGCAACGACACTGTCCAGGGGGATGCGGGCAGGGACGGCATCGACGGCGGTACGGGAAACGACAGTCTTTTCGGCGGCGCCGATGACGATGACTTCTATCTCGTACTAAATGCCACCAGCTACGGTCAGGACACCATCGACGGCGGCTCTGGTATCGATACGCTCACCTTCAGCGGCCTTCAGTCCAGCGGAGCGACGGTGGATCTGGCCGCCGGGACGGTCAGCGGAGGAGGGGCGAGTGCCACCGATCGGGCAACCCTGATCAATATCGAGAATGCGTTTGGAACGGTGTTCGCCGACCGCTTGACGGGCAACGCGAATAACAACGTGCTGTTCGGCGGAGGCGGCAGCGACACCCTGGATGCAGGATTCGGAAACGACAACCTGCAGGGAGGCGATGGCGACGATCTCCTGATCGGTGGCGCCGGCGACGATCACTTCCGCGGCTACGACGGCAACGATACGCAGCTTGGCGGCGACGGCCGGGACGAATTTCAGCAGTTCGATTTCACCCCCGGCGGATCCGGTCCCGGTAACGATGTGCTGGACGGCGGTGCCGGCGTGGACACGGTCCGCTACGACATAGGTTCCGTGGATTCCGGCATCGTGGCCGATCTATCCACCGGCGTTGTCTCCGGGGGCGGTGCGTCCGGCAGTGGAACAGCCTCTGTCTCGGGCGTCGAAAACGTCACCGGAAGCTTCCTCTCCGACTTCATTCGCGGTGACAGTGCCGTCAACGAGCTGCGGGGCTCCGGCGGGTCTGACACCCTGGCGGGCGGCCTTGGCACCGATTTGCTCGCAGGCGGAGACGGCGCGGACCGATTCCTGTTCGATACCGCACCGGCGTCGAATGACGCCGATGTCATCGCGGACTTCGCGCCTGCCGCGGACGGCATTGTTCTGGATGGCAGCGTCATGCCGGCGCTCGGTGTCTCCGGAAACTTCTCGCCCGAGGATGCGCGATTCTTTGCCGGCGAAGGCGCCAACGCCGGGCACGACGCCGATGATCGCGTGGTCTACGACACTTCCTCTGGCCAGGTTTGGTATGACGCCGACGGCATTGGTGGAAATGCGGCGGTGCTCATTGCAACGTTGCAAGATGCGCCGGGGCTTGTCGCAACCCACTTCTCGGTGATCAACGGAGCCCAGAACGGTTCCAACAGGGTCGGCACCTCAGGCAACGACACGTTTTCCGGAACGACGGGCGACGACACATTCACTGGCCTCGGCGGCAATGACTTCATTCAGGAAGGCAATGGCGGTAACGACGCCGTCGACGGCGGCGCGGGTTCCGACTCGATCGAGTACAAAGCCGCGGCGACCAGCGCGCTGGTGGTGAACTTCGCCACCGGCTCGATCGCTGGCTCAAGCGGATCGGTCAGCTTCACCGGCATCGAGCGCGTGGTGGCGGGCAACTTCAACGACAGCCTGACGGGTGCGGCGGGTGGACAGAACCTGGCCGGCCAGAACGGCAATGACACGCTCTGGGGCGCGGCCGGTGCCGACACGCTGTGGGGCGGGACGGGCAACGATGCGTTCGTCTTCCGCGAGATGGGTTCCGCCAACGCCGACCGGGTGAGCGACTTCGCCTCCGGTCAGGACAAGCTGCAGCTAGACGACTCGGCGTTCACCGCGATCGGCGCGCTAGGCAACTTCGCCGCGAGCGACGCGCGCTTCTGGGCGTCCAGCACCGGAGTCGCCCACGACGCCAATGATCGGGTCCTCTACAACACCTCGACCGGGCAGCTCTACTACGACGCCGATGGCAATGGCGGCGGGGCGGCACAGCTCGTCGCAACGCTCACCACCATTCCTTCAATTGGAGCTACCGACATTCAGGTGATCTGACCCCTCATGGCCACCATTACCGGTACAAGCGGAAACGACAGCCTCGCCGGCACGGGCAGCAACGATACTCTCAGCGGACTCGGCGGCAATGACACGCTGAACGGCAACGGCGGCACCGACTTCTTCGACGGGGGCGCCGGATTCGACACGATCGACTTCCGCTTCTCGGCGTCGCCGCTGGTCATCGACTTCGGCGCAGGGACGATCTCCGGCGGCTACAGCGCCACCTTCACTGGAATCGAGCGGGTGCAGGCCGGCACCGGCCATGACAGCATTATTGGTGCGGCCGGCGGGCAGAACCTGGCCGGGCAGGGCGGTAACGACACGCTATGGGGCGCGGCCGGCAACGACACGCTGTGGGGCGGGTCCGCCAACGACCGGTTCGTCTTCCGCGAGACGGGTACCGCCAACGCCGATACGGTGGCGGACTTCCAATCGGGCGCGGACAAGATCGTGCTTGATGCGAGCGTGATGACGACGCTGGGCGCCGGCGGCAACTTTGCGGCCGGCGACGCTCGCTTCTGGTCCTCGAGCTCGGGGACGGCGCACGATGCCGACGACCGGGTGCTCTACAACACCGGCACGCGGCAGCTTTTCTACGATGCCGACGGCAATGGCTCGGGCGCCGCGGTCCTCGTCGCGACGCTCCAAAGCGGCGCCACGCTCGCCGCTGCGGATATCCTGGTCGAGGGTGGCAGCACTGCGCCCAGCATCGTCGGCACGGAAGGTGACGACACCATTGGCGGAACCGACGTCGGTGACAACATCGACGGCCGCGGCGGCAATGACTTCATCCAGGGCGCCTTCGGCGCCGACACGATTCTCGGCGGCGCCGGCGACGACGATATCTACGGGGGCCTCTACAGCACCTTCGAGGACTCCGCCGGCAACCGCCTGTTCGGCGGCGATGGGCATGACGGCATCGGCGGAGGCACCGGGAACGACTATATCCAGGGCGACGCCGGCGACGATTACATGTGGGGGTACGACGGCGACGACACGCTGGTCGGCGGCACGGGCTTCAACACCTTGATCGGCCAGAACGGTGCCGACACCTTCCTCTTTGACACCGTCAGCTTCACGACGATCCACGACTTCGAATCCGGCGTGGACCGCATCGCGCTTGACGCAAGCGTTCTCTCCGGCCTGGGTACGTCGGGCACGCTGTCGTTCGGCGACCCCCGGTTCTACGCTGCGCCGGGAGCGCGCGAGGGCCACGACGCCGACGACCGCATCATCCACGACACCAACGGTGCTGTGTTCTACGACCCCGACGGCAGCGGCCCGATCGCAGCCATGCTCATCACGAGCCTTTCGGAACCTGCGTACGGGTCTCGCGGGGCCTATCTGGCTGCCACGGACATCGTGATCGTCAATGCGGCGGCAAGCACGCAGAGCGGGTCGGCAGGTGCGGATTCGCTGACGGGGACTGCTGCCGACGACGTGCTCGACGGTCTCGCCGGCAATGACACGTTGAACGGTTTGGGCGGAAACGATCGCCTTGGCGGAGGTGACGGCAATGATTCTCTTGTGGGCGGCGCTGGCTCGGATTCCCTGACCGGCGGCACAGGTGTCGACACCCTCGACGGCGGCCTCGGCGACGATTGGTATTTCGGCCTTACTGCCGGCGACAGCATCGTCGATGCGGGTGGCCGGGATTCCATCGTGGCAACAGGCACCTTTTTCCTCGGCGCCGAGGGTCTGTTCGAGGATGCGTATCTAGGTGAGAACGCCGGCGCGGCGAACCTGACTGGAAACGGGGGCGCCAACTATATGGCAGGTAACGCGGGCGCCAATGTCCTCTCCGGAGGCGGTGGCGCGGACACCCTGTTTGGCGGCAACGGTGTCGACACTTTGCTTGGCGGGGATGGGGACGACCAGCTTTACAGCGGGCACGGCGATGACGCCGTGACCAATCCCGACGCCGACGTGCTGGACGGCGGCGCAGGGCGCGACATTCTGTTCGGCGCCAGGGACGAAAGGCAGATCTACGCTTTCTCCGCCGCGCCAGGGGAAGCGAATGCCGACGTGATTGCCAGCATGGATACCGGCGGCTGGGATCTTATCCAGCTCGATGCCGGCGTCATGAGCGCAGTGGGGCCGTCCGGGCAGTTCTCCTTCAACGACGTGCGTTTCTACTCTGCTGCGGGCGCCACCGCCGGACACGATGCAGACGATCGCGTGATTCATGACGCCTCCACCGGCCGCGTGTACTACGACGCCGACGGCAGCGGAGCTATCGCAGCCCAGCTAGTCGTCACCACAGTGACCTTTCTGGATGCGAGGAGTATCGCGGTGGTCAACGGCGGCAGCACCGGACTCCTGATGAACGGCACGCCGGGCAACGACGACCTTCAGGGCACGCCGGGTGACGACACGATCAACGGGCTGCAAGGCGACGACTGGCTGCGGGGCGAAGAGGGTGCCGACCGGATCGACGGCGGCGCGGGCAACGACAGGCTCGACGGATGGGACGGCGCCGACACGCTGCTAGGCGGCGATGGAGACGACGTTCTGTGGACGTGGAGCGCCCACGCCGGGCGCGATTCCCTCGACGGCGGCGCCGGCATCGACCATCTGGATCTCCGCAATATCAACTCAACCATCGGCTACGTGATCGACTTGGGCGCGGGTGCGATGTCCGGCGGCACGGCGGGTAGTGCCGGCGCGGACCTGGTCCGCATCGAGAAGGTGAGCGGCGGATTCTCCGATGACCGCCTGATCGGCGACGCGGGTGCAAACGTCCTCGACGGGCACTTCGGTAGTGACACCGTGGAAGGCGCTGGTGGCAACGATACGTTGTTGGGCAGCCAGGGCACCGATTCGCTCGCCGGTGGCGACGGCGAAGACGCGCTCGATGGCGGAGCCGGGATGGACACGCTGGTCGGCGGCGCCGCGGCCGACGATTTCCTCGTCACCACCGACGAAGCGGGTTCGGCCGATACGATCGTTGACTTCGCTTCGGGCGTCGATGAGCTGCGCTTCGAATGGACGGTCTTTACCCGCATCGGCGCGACGGACTTCACTGCGGGCGATGCACGCTTCCACGCAGCGGCTGGAGCCACGGCGGGACATGACGCTGACGACCGCGTGGTTTTCAATACCACCAGCGGCGAAGTCTTCTTCGATGCGGATGGTTCAGGGTCCGGCGCGGCGCAGCTCGTCGCCCGCCTGGGATCGGGCGCCGCGCTGGTGGCGACGGATATCGGCGTCAGCAATGGTGTCGCCGGTCAGCAGATCGACGGCACCGCGGGGAACGATTCCCTGGTCGGCGGTGACGGCTTCGACACGCTGCGCGGTTTCGGCGGCAACGACACGCTGAACGGCGGAGCGGGCGAGGATCTGCTCGATGGCGGCGCCGGAGATGACCTGTTCTTCGTCGACAACGCGGGCGACAGCCTGGCCGACGCGAGCGGGATTGATACCGTAAATGTATGGAACCTGAGCTGGACGCTCGCCAGCGGCATCGAAAATCTGATCCTCGCCACCGATGGCTGGGGCCTTGTCGGCACCGGTAATGAGCTCGACAACGTCATGACGATCGGCTTCGATGGCGGCCGGCTGGAGGGGTTGGGCGGCAACGACACGCTGAGCGCGACGTGGGGTAGCGCGGAGCTTTTCGGCGGCGACGGCAACGACAGTCTGACCGGAGACTTTTGGTCGGATACGCTCGACGGCGGCGCAGGCGACGATACGTTGAGCGGAGGGGCTGACTGGGACCACGTCACCGGCGGAGCGGGTCGGGATGTGTTTCTTGTCGACTCGCTATCCCCCGGAGATGCCGACGAGGGGACCGGTTTCGACAGAGTCTCCGATTTCCTTTCGGGTACCGACCGCGTCCTGCTCGACGGCTTCGCAACGGGCATGCGCCTCGGCGCCGACGGCGCTCTCACGGCGGGCGATGGACGCTTCTATGCGGCGGCCGGGGCCGCGGCGGGTCACGACGCGGACGATCGGCTTGTTTACGATACCAACACCGGGAACCTCTATTACGACGAGGACGGCAACGGGGACCAGGGAGCGGAAATAATCCTGGTACTCCAGTCGGGCGGCGGTGCGGCGGCGCTTTCGGCAACCGACATCACCATCCAGAACGGCGGCGGCACGTTCACGGGAACGTCCGGCAACGACTCGCTGACGGGCGGCGGCGGACACGACTTGCTCGACGGCTTGGGCGGGAACGACACCCTGGTCGGTCTCGAAGGGAGTGACACGTTGGAAGGCGGCACCGGCAATGACTCGCTGGTCGGTGGCGCGGGTTTCGACCACCTGTCCGGCGGCGACGGCGACGATGTGCTCGATGCCGGCAGCGAGTTTGACCGCGTTCACGGTGGTGCCGGCGCCGATCGATTCGTCATCGCTACGCCGCAAAGCACCTTCGTTACCGGCGCCAATATCCTCGATTTCGCGACTGGTACGGACAAGCTGACGCTCGACGCGGCGGTGCTGTCCGAGCTCGGTGCATCCGGAAATTTCACGGCCGGCGACGAGCGTTTCTTCTCCGGCTTCAACGCCAGCTCGGGCCATGACGCGAGCGACCGAGTCATCTACAACACGAACAGCGGTGAGCTCTGGTATGACCCCGATGGCAGCGGCGCCGGTGCGGCATGGCGCATCGCCACCATGGGAAGTTCCTTGATCTCGGCTACGGATATTGCCGTGATCAACGGCACGGCGCCCGCGGGGAGCGTAATCAACGGCACCGCGGGCAATGACACTCTTTCTGGCACCGCCGGCAATGACACCATCAACGGCCTCGGCGGCAACGACCTGATCCAGGAAGGCAACGGCGGGAGCGACTCGATCGACGGCGGTGCGGGCTCGGACTCGATCGAGTTCAAGGCCGCGGCGACCGGTGCCCTGGTGGTGGATTACGCAAGCGGCAGCATTACAGGGTCGGGCGGCACGATCACTTTCACCAGCATCGAGCGCATCGTCACCGGCAACTTTAACGACGTGCTGAATGGCAACGCCGCGGCGCAGAACCTGACCGCACAGAACGGCAATGACACTCTCTGGGGAGCTGCGGGAGCGGACACGCTCTGGGGCGGCGCGGGCAACGACGCGTTCATCTTCCGCGAGATGGGCACCGCCAATGCCGACCGCATCGGCGACTTCACCCCGGGTGGAGACAAGCTGCAGCTCGATGACTCGGCGTTCACCGCGATCGGCGCGCTCGGCAACTTCGCCGCGGGCGATGCTCGCTTCTTTGCCGCAGCCGGCGCGTCGTCCGGACACGACGTCACTGATCGCGTGATATACAACACCTCCACTGGCGCGCTTTACTACGACGCAGACGGTAGCGGGAGCGGCGCGGCGCAACAGATCGCGACGCTCACCACGATTCCCGCCCTTGCGGCAACCGATATCGCCGTGATCTGAGCTACTGGGGCTATCGACCGTCGAGTGTGGGGCGTCCACACTCGGCGTATTAGACCTAGATAGGAGGCGCCCCGTGGCAATCATCAACGGGACAGCCGGCAACGACTCGCTCGCCGGAACGTCTGGCAGCGATACGATTAGCGGCTTCGGCGGTAACGACACCCTCAACGGCAACGGCGGCAGCGACGTTTTCGACGGCGGCGCCGGGTTCGACACTCTCGATTTCCGCAGCACCGCCGCGGCGCTGGTCATCAGCTTTGACAACGGCACCATTTCCGGCGGGCTGAGCGGCACGTTCGCCGGCATCGAGCGCGTGCAGGGCGGAACCGGGGCCGATCTCATCATCGGCGCCGCCGGCGGGCAGAACCTCGCCGGACAGGGCGGCAGCGATACGCTGGAAGGCGCAGCCGGCAACGACACGCTCTGGGGCGGCGGGGCCAGCGATCATTTCGTGTTCCGCGAGACCGGAGCAGCCAACGCGGACGCGCTCGGCGACTTCGCCTCCGGAGCGGACAAGATCGTGCTGGACGCGAACGTAATGACCGCGCTGGGCGCAGGCGGCAACTTCGCGGCCGGCGACGCGCGCTTCTGGTCCTCGAGCTCGGGAACCGCGCACGACGCCGATGACCGGGTGATCTACAACACCGCCACCCGGCAGCTTTTCTACGACGCCGACGGAAACGGTGGCGGCGCCGCGGTGCTCATCGCCACGTTGCAGAGCGGGGCGACGCTCGCGGCGGCCGATATCGTGATCGAGGGGGACGGCGGAAGCGGTGGAGGGCAGACCGGTACTTCCGGCGCCGACACGCTGAACGGCACCTCGGGGAACGACACGATCGACGGCCTGGGTGGCAACGACCTCCTGCGCGGCAACGAAGGCGCCGACCTGCTGCGCGGGGGCGACGGCAACGATACCCTGATCGGTGGCGAGGCCACCGGTATCAGCCAGGCCAGCGACCTTGCGGCCGATACGCTGGACGGCGGTCTGGGCGATGACACCTATCACGTCGTCGCCGGCGACGGCGACGTGATCATCGCCGACGCGGGCGGTATCGACACCGTGGTCGCGTGGAGCAGCTGGACGCTCGGCCCGGGGTTGGAAAACCTCACGCTCGGTGATGACGCCGGCGTCGGCAGCAGCGGCACCGGCAACGAGCTCAACAACATCATCATCAGCGCCACCGAGGGCGGCACGATCTCGGGACTGGGCGGAAACGACACGCTGATCATCAGCGGCGGCGAGAACACGATCATCGCTCGCGGCGGCGACGGCAACGACACCATCGAGGGACGCAGCAGCGACAACGACCAGCTGTTCGGTGATGCCGGAAACGACCTCCTTAATGGTGGTGCCGGCTTCAGCGTGATGACCGGTGGCGCGGGCGCCGACGTTTTCCTCCTCAACTACACGCCAGGCGGCGAGCAGGAAACGATCACCGACTTCACTTCCGGCGCAGATACCGTGCGGCTAGACGCGACCCGAATGGAAGCCCTCGGCGTGTCGGGGCGGTTTGCCGCCGGAGACGCACGCTTCGCGGCCAATGCGTCCGGAACGGCACAGGATTCTTCCGACCGCGTCGTCTACAACACCTCTACCGGGCAGCTCTGGTATGACGCCGACGGGTCCGGCGCGGGTTCGGCCGCCATCATGTATACGCTCCAGGGAGCGCCGGCGCTGGCGGCACGAGACATCGAAGTGATCAACGGCGGCGCGCCCTCGGGGACGGCGATCAACGGCACCGCGGGCAACGATACGCTCGCCGGCACCCAGGGCGACGACACCATCAACGGCCTGGGCGGCAACGACACGATCCTGAGCGGCAGCGGCAACGACGTGATCGACGGCGGCAGCGGCTTCGACTCGATCGACGTGAAGAACGTGGCGAGCGCCGGCGTGGTGGTGGACTTCGCCGCCGGCAGCATGAGCGGCTCCGGAACCATCGCCTTCAGCAACATCGAGCGTTTCGTTGGAAGCAACTTCAACGATAGCTTGGCCGGCGCGGCGGGCGGCCAGAACCTCACCGGCAGCGGCGGCAACGACACGCTCTGGGGCGCGGCCGGCGCCGACACCTTGTGGGGCGGGAACGGCAACGATTTCTTCGTGTTCCGCGAGAAGGGCACCGCGGACGCCGACCGCGTAAGCGATTTCGCCTCGGGCCAGGACAAGCTCGAGCTCGATGACGCGGCGTTCGGCGCGATCGGCGCTACCGGCGGCTTTGCCGCCGGCGATGCGCGCTTCTGGGCTTCGTCGGCCGGAGTCGCGCACGACGCGAACGACCGGGTGGTCTACAACACCTCCACCGGCCAGCTCTATTACGACGCGGACGGCAACGGCGCGGGCGCGGCGGAGATTTTCGCCACGCTCACCACCAAACCGGTCATCACGGCCAGCGACATCGTCGTGATCTGACGACACTAGCTGCCAGGACTAGAGGCTCTTAGTCTTGGCAGCTGAAGGGAGAGCGTTGAATAGCAGGTTGCGTGCGCGAACTCGTCTCCCGCTTTAGGCCGTTCTTTCTTTACGCCGGGTTGTTCAGCCTGGCGATCAACCTGCTCTTGCTGGTGCCGCCGCTTTACATGCTGCAGGTGTTCGATCGCGTGCTCGCGAGCCGCAGCGGCGAGACCCTGCTCGTGCTTTCGATCGCGGCGTTCACCGCGCTGGTGATCATGGCGCTGCTCGAGGTGCTGCGCGCGCGCCTGCTCGCCGCCGCCGGCGCCGCGCTCGACCAGAGCCTCGGGCCGCGCGTGCTCGACGGCCTGCTCGCGCAGACCGCGCGGCTGAGCGGCGGCGCCTACCTCAACGGGCTGCGCGACGTGAACACGCTGCGCAGCTTCCTCGGCGGCGCGGGGCTGACGGCGCTGTTCGACGCGCCGTGGCTGCCGATCTTCCTGCTGGTGATTTTCCTGTTCCACCCGGTGCTCGGCCTGGTGGCGGTGGTGGGCGCGGTGGGCATGGTCTCGCTCGCGATCCTCAACGAGCGCTTCACGCGCGCCCCGCTCGCGCGCTCGCAGGCCGAGGCGCGGCGTGCAGGCCGCTTCATCGACGCCAACGTGCGCAATGCGGAAGTGGTGAGCGCGCTCGGCATGCTGCCGGCGGTGACGCAGCGCTGGGCCGGGCTGAACGACGCGGCCCTCGCCGAGCAGATGCGCGCGAGCCATATCGGCGGCGCGTTCACCGGCTGGACCAAGTTCGCGCGCCAGCTCATCCAGATGGCGATGCTCGCGACCGGGGCGTTCCTGGTGGTGGCGCAGGACGCGACCGCCGGCGTGATGATCGCCACCACGATCCTGCTCGGCCGCGCGCTCGCGCCGGTCGAGGCGCTGGTCGCCGGCTGGCGCAACCTGGTGGAGGCGAAGAACGCCTGGCGCCGGCTGGCCGAGCTGCTGGGCGCAACTCCGCATGCAGAGCCGCGCACGGAGCTGCCGGCGCCGACCGGCCTGGTCGAGCTGGAAGGCGTGGCCTTCCGGCTGAACGACAAGGTGATCCTGCGCGGCATCTCTTTCCGCCTGCCGGCGGGCGAAGCGCTCGGCCTGATCGGCCCGAGCGCGTCGGGTAAATCGACCCTCGCGCGCCTGATCGTCGGCGTGTGGAAGGCGAATGGCGGCGTGGTGCGCCTCGACGGCGCGGACGTGGCTGCGTGGCCGCGCGAGAAGCTCGGGCCGCACCTCGGCTACTTGCCGCAGGACGTCGAGCTGTTCGGCGGCACCGTCGCGGAGAACGTCGCGCGCATGGGAGCGCCCGATGCCGCCGAAGTGGTGCGCGCCGCGCAGCGCGCGCACGTCCACGACCTGATCCTGCGCCTGCCCAAGGGCTACGACACCGAGATCGGCGAAAACGGCCAGTCTCTTTCGCCGGGGCAGCGCCAGCGCATCGGGCTCGCGCGCGCGCTGTACGGCAACCCGCGCCTGGTGGTGCTGGACGAGCCCAACGCCAACCTCGACCACGAGGGCGAGGAAGCGCTGCAGCGCACGCTGGACGGGCTCAAGGCCGACGGCGTCACGGTGGTGGTGATCGCGCACCGGCCGTCCCTGTTGCGCAACGTCGACAAGGTGCTGGTGCTGAACGACGGCGCGGTGGCGAGCTTCGGCTCGCGCGCCGAGGTGATGGCGCGCGTCACGCGGCAGGCGGCATGAATCCGGAGAAAGAAGCCCGCAGGGTCATCCGCAGCGGCCTCGCCGTGATCGTCGCGGGCGCGGGCGCGTTCCTGCTGTGGGGATTCTGGGCGCCGCTCTCGGGCGCGATCATCGCGCCGGGCTACGTCAAGGTCGACCTCAACCGCAAGGTGGTGCAGCACCAGGAAGGCGGCATCGTGCGCGCGGTCAGTGTGCGCGACGGCGACCGGGTGGCGCAGGGGCAGGAGCTCGTGCTGCTGGACGACGTGCGCATCGACGCACAGCTCGACCTGTTGCGCACCCAGCTCGACGCCGAGCGCGCGAAGACGGCGCGGCTGGAAGCCGAGCGCTCGCTCGCGGCGAAGCCGGTGTTTCCGAAAAACCTGATCAAGGACGAATACCGCACGCGCGAGGAGGCGCTGTTCCGCGCGCGCCGCGAGGCGCTCGACAGCCAGATCGCAGTGCTGCGCAAGCAGATCCGCGAGACCGCGGAAGAGGCCGAAGCGCTCGCGCAGCAGGTCGCGGCCGAGGAGCGCGCGCTCAAGCTGCAGAAGGAGGAGCTCGAGTCGAACGAGCGGCTCCTCGCGCAGGGCTACGTGCAGCGCACGCGCCTCATGACCCTGCAGCGCGCGGTCGCCGAGTACGAGGCGCGCCACAGCGAGCGCCGCGCCGAGCTGTCGAAGTCGCGCCAGCGCACCTCCGAGCTCGAGTTCCGCGTGCTTTCGATGCGCAATACCTACGTCCAGGCCGCGACCGACGAGCTGAAGGAGTCGGCGACGCGCATGTTCGATCTCGAGGAGCGCATCCGCCCGTCGCGCGACGCGTCCGAGCGCCAGAAGATCGTCGCGCCGATCGCGGGCGAGGTGGTCGGGCTGCGCGTGTTCAATGCCGGCTCGGTGATCGGCCCGCGCGAGGTGCTGATGGAGATCGTGCCCACCGAGAAGCGCCTGATCGTCGAGGCGCGCATCCGGCCCGAGGACATCAACCACGTGAAGCAGGGCTCCGAAGCCGACATCCGCCTCACCGCCTACCAGAGCCGCACCACGCCGCTGGTGGCGGGCACGGTGCTGTACGTCGCGGGCGACCGCCTGGTCGAGCAGCAGACCGGCCACCCGTACTACACCGTGCACATCGACGTGCCCGAGAAGTCGCTGTCCGACGCGAACCTGAAGCTGCAGGCGGGCATGCCGGCGGAGGTGTTCATCCGCACCGATACGCGCAGCGCGCTCGATTACCTGCTCGCGCCGGTGACCACCTACCTGCGCCGCGCGATGAGGGAGCCGGTGTGAAGCGGCTCCTGTTCGTCCACCAGAATTTCCCCGGCCAGTACCGGCATCTCGCCGCGCACTACGCGGCGGAGGCGGGCTACCGCGTGGTGGCGGTGGGCGAGAAGGCCAACCTGATGCGCCAGCCGCGCTTGCCGGGGGTGGAGGTGCTGGGCTACGACCTGCCGGAGCTGAAGGACGTCGACCCGTTCAATGGCGCGGTGGTGAAGGCCATCCATCGCGGCAAGCGCGTCGCCGCCGGGGCGGCGCACCTCAAGCGCCAGGGCTTCCGCCCCGACGTGATCTTCGCGCACATCGGCTGGGGCGAGGCGTTGTTCCTCAAGGACATCTTTCCCGAGGCGCGCATCCTTCTTTACTGCGAGTTCTTCTACGGCTCGCGCGAGGCCGACGTCGGCTTCGACCGGGAATTCCCGCTCAACGCCGAGAAAATCCTGCGCCTGCGCGTGATGAACGCGCCGCTCCTCATGTCGCTCGATGCGACCGACTGGGGCATGGTGCCGACGCGCTGGCAGCAGAAGCAGTTTCCCGAGATGCACGCTAACCGCATGAGCGTGATCCACGACGGCATCGACACCGATTTGGTCAGCCCTTCTTCTTCTGCCCCCGAAGAAGAACTCATTACCTACGTGGCCCGGAACCTCGAGCCCTACCGCGGCTTCCACGTCTTCATGCGCGCGATCCCCGAGATCCAGAAGCGGCGGCCGAACGCGCGCATCGTCATCGTCGGCGGCGACGAGGTGAGCTATTCGCCGCGCCTGCCGCCCGGCCAGACCTACCGCCAGCACCTGCTGCGCGAGATCGAGGGCAAGGCCGACCTGTCGCGCGTGCACTTCACCGGCCGCATCCCCTACGCCGAATACCTGGCGCTGCTGCGCCGCTCTTCAGTGCACGTCTACCTGACGTACCCGTTCGTGCTGTCCTGGTCGCTGCTCGAAGCGATGTCCGCCGGCTGCCTGGTGGTCGGCTCGCGCACGGCGCCGGTGGAGGAGGTGATCCGCGACGGCGAGAACGGGTTGCTGACTGATTTCTTTTCGATTGAAGAATTGGCTTCCAAAGTGGACGCCGCATTGTCCCGTGATCATCAAGAACTGCGTGCGGCGGCCCGCAAGACCGTGGTAGAACGCTTCGACCTGAAGCGCGTCTGCCTGCCGGCGCAGCTCGAGCTGGTGGCGCGCCTAGAGCGTCAGCGTGCCGACGCTGGTGCCGCCGCAAACGTAAAGCACCTGCCCCGTCACGAAGCCGTTGTCCCGGTGCGCGAAGAAGAGCACCGCCCGGGCCACGTCGGCCGCCTGTCCTAGGCGCTTCACCGGGATCGACTGCGTCACCTTGTCCACTTGCGGGCTGCCGCGGGGGACGATGCTGTGGAAGTTGTCGGTCTCGATCGGCCCCGGCGCCACCACGTTCACCGTGATGCCCTGCGGCGCGAGCTCGAGCGCCCAGGTGCGCGCCATGCCGAGCATGCCGGCCTTGCTCGCCGAATATGCAGTGCGCGTCGGCAGCCCGAGCACCGCGCGCGACGACACCAGCACCACGCGGCCGAACTCCGCGGCTTTCATCGCCGGCAGGCAGGCCTGCAGCAGGATCACCGCCGCGGAAATATGCAGGTTGACGAGCGCGTTCAGGTCCTCGACCTTGACCTCGGGGAGCAGGGCGGGTCGGATCGTCCCGGCGTTGTGGATCAGCGTCGTGACCTGGTGCTTCTTCGCGATCTCGGCCGCCGCCCAGGCGGTGGCCGCCGGATCGGTGAGATCGACCGCCAGGTGCTTGACCCCCTTTTCCGGATTGGGCTTCAGGTCGAGCGAAATAACCTGGTATTTCTGAACGAGTAATTCCCGGACGATCGCCAGCCCAATCCCGGCACTGCCCCCGGTAACGACGGCTGTGCTCACAGGAAGAGCTGGATCGAGGGCAGGGCGGCGTCGGCGTTCAGGATCTCCACCCGCTTGAGCTTTATCTTCAATCCTGCCCTGGAATGGACGAGCGTGTGCCACGCCGTCGCCGCATAGCGCTGCGATTCGTCGCCACGCGTTTCCGTATACATGAACGGCGTGCGCACGGTGAACCCGCCATCCACCTTCTCGACCTCGGGCGCCTGCAGCACATGCAGGCAGCGGCTCCCCGGTTTCTGCGAAAACGCGTTCGGCTGCTTCAGGCGCTCGATGCGCAGCTTGAGCAGCAGCTTGTCCTCGTAGGCGAGCGAGTTGTGCCCCAACGGATCGGTCTGACCCGGCACTAGCGGCACCCAGTAATAGGCATCGTCGGCGAACAGCTCATACCATTCGTCGAAGCGTTTTTCGTCCAGCAGCCGCGCTTCCTTGTAGATGAACTTGACGACATCAGCTTCGGTCATGGCGCCATGAACTCGCGCCAGGCGCGGAACTGGTTGCGCATCGAGATCTCGCTGGTCCCGTTACAGGTCTGCTCGAGTTTGCCCAACTCTTCTTCACTGAAATTGCGATGCAGGCTGACCCACTCGTTGCCCTCGGCGGCGAGCCCTTCCTGCGCCGAGCGGTAGCAATGCAGGTCGTCGTGCCCGACCACCGACATCGGCGAGTTGATCAGGCGGTTGTACATCACGGTGCGCTCGAGCAGCTTGGCCGGCGCGCCCTTCAGGCGGAAAGTCCAGGACTCGATCACCGTGCGGTCGGCCGCGAGCGGCCGCGCCACGCGGATCGACTGGATCGCGCCCTTGATGGTGAGGCTAGGGTAGTAGACGGTGTTGTGGCGCACGGTGCCGAGGATCTGCTTGGCGCGCTCCTCGCCGTACGTGCGCTTCATCGCTTCCTCGTATTCCGGAATCGACGAGTACGAGGAATGGATCGAGAAATTCACGCCGGAAAAGCCGTGACCGTGCGGATAGACGCGCACGCCCATCTCGTCGAAGAACTTGTAGTCGTTGGCGAAGGGCGCGTACTGCTCGATCGCCATCGGCTTGGGCATATCCGCGGGCTTGCCCTCCCACAGTTTCTTCGCGGTGCCGGCGGAGGAGGCGTGCACGATCATCGGATGCATCGTGTCGTTCAGGTTCTCGACGAACATCTTCCAGTTGCAGTTGTGCAGGTAGCGCAGGCAGCCGCCCGCGATCTCGAGCTCGCCCTCGGGCGAGCGATCGGCGAGGTTGTCGATGGAGGAGAGCGAGTCCCCGAAGTACTCGCGGAAGTCCGGCCCGCCGGCGAGGCGCGCGAACACGAAGCCGCGATAGGTCTCGTGCGTGATCGGCGTCAGCCCTTGCGCCTCGAGGCGCGTACCCTCGTAACCGGCCTTCAGCGGAATATTGAGGAGGGTACCGTCCGTACGGTAGGTCCACGCGTGGTACGGGCAGCGGAAGGTCTTGCCGGTGTTGCCGGCAACGTCGTAGACCACCTTGGTGCCCTTGTGCGCGCAGCGGTTCATCAGCACGCGCACTTTCCCGTCGGTGTGGCGCACCATGATCACCGGCTTGGCGGCGATGTCGGCGGTGATGAAATCGCCGGGTTGCGGCACCTGGCTGGTATGACCGAGGTAGATCCAGGTGCGCGACCACAGGCGCTCCATCTCGAGCTGGAACACCTCCGGATCGATGTAGACGTCGCGGTGCACCCGGTCGTCGGCCACCAGGCCGGCGAGCGCGCCAGGATCGTCTCGATAGCGCCTCATGGGGGCATTGTAGAATCGTTCAAATGATCGTTTTCGACCTGCTTTGCGGCGAAGGACACCGGTTCGAGGGCTGGTTCGGCTCGGCCGGCGACTTTGCGTCCCAGCTCGATCGCAAGCTGCTGTCCTGCCCGAGCTGCGGCTCGGCGAAGGTGAAGCGCGTGCCGTCCGCAACGCGCGCCAACCTCGGCGCGCCCGAGCCCAAGTCGCAACCACGGCCCGCCAAGGCGCCCGCCGCGCCGGTCAAGACGCCCGACATGGAAGGGAAGGATCCCTTCGCCGTCGCGCAGATGCTCTATTCGCGCATGCTCGACGAGCTGCTCACCAAGAGCGAGGACGTGGGCAAGGAATTCCCGGCCGAGGCCCGCAAAATCTTCTACAACGAATCGCCCGCCCGCGCGATCCGCGGCCAGGCGACCAACGAGCAGCACCAGGAGCTGCTGGAAGAGGGCATTCCGGTCGCGCGGCTTCCCGTGCCGCCGACCGACAAGCTGAACTAGGTTCGCTGGCCCTAGGCCTTGTCAGCCTTGGGCGGCAGTTTTGCGACCAGCGTTGGCCCACGCAGCAGAAGGGCGCGGGTGCGGGCTAGCTGAGTTTCCAGCTCGACGATGAGTCGGCGGGACGCTTCGAGGTAGTCGGTGGTTGGCGGCGTCTTCGACTCAGGCATGGGCCGGAATCTATCGAAGCGGGCTTCGTTGTTATGTTCGGTAGCGCGCTTGCTGGCGGTGAATGCTGAAGATAAGCCGCGCTGAATATTCACCTCAAGCTGAACTAGCCGCTGCCGCTGTCCTCGTCGGGATAGTGGCTCTTGGCGTCGGTGATGTCCGTGATGGTGCCGACGCGCCCCTTGAAGGTGGAGCCGTCCATCAGCGCGGTAGAAAACGCGGCGACCCAGCGCGTCCTGCCGTCCTGGTGGATGCGGTACTCGATGTGGAAAACCGGGATCGGCGAGGTCGCGTACTGGCGCGCGGCGGAGACGCGGTCGCGATCCTCGGGATGGACCCGGTCCAGCCAACCGGTCCCGAGCGCGTCCTTCTCGGTCAGCCCGAACAGGTCGCACAGCGCCGCGTTCACGTACACGCAGCGTCCCTCGGCGTTCGTCTGGTAGATGGCGACGCGGCCCAGCTTTCCCGGATCGATCATCCGGGACAATTTGCAGGCGCTGTGCCCGAGTCGCCGAACCCGTACAACTAGTCTTCTTTGGGGAATCTCAGCGGAGCAATCAGCGCCACCAGGTCATCGATGGCATAGGGCTTGGTCAGGTAATGGTCGAAGCCGATGATTTCGGAGAGGATGGAATCGGATCGGGACTTGTACTCGCCGCTGATGCCGACGATGAGCGGATGTTTCCGATACCGGCCCTTGATCGCGCGGGCAACCTCCCAGCCGCTGAGCTCGGGCAACGCGATGTCCAACAGCAGGACATCGGGCTCGAAGCTGGCGAACGCGTCCAGCGCCTGCCGTCCC